>Ga0208902_1000869_pt1 | contig 15151 bp, 13 predicted proteins | sample AntAceMetag02UKH_FD_184767 | JGI IMG/M metagenome (GOLD analysis project Ga0208902, IMG submission 184767) | Saline lake microbial communities from Ace Lake, Antarctica - Antarctic Ace Lake Metagenome 02UKH (SPAdes) (version 2) | ecosystem: Environmental > Aquatic > Non-marine Saline and...
AGGCTATCTCTCTTGGGCTCAGGCTTAAAGAGGGTATAAAAACAGATAGTTTTGATGATAAGTTCAAGGTAAACTTCAAGCAAAAGTTTGCTGAAAAAATAGCATATCTTGAGAAAGACGGTTTTATTAATATTTCTAAAAATCGATGCTCGCTTACGCAAAAAGGGATGTTATTCGCAGACAGCATAACAGCCATGCTGATATAATGAACATCCCCAACTGTTCCATGTGTTAAGTTTAAATCTATTTTTTCCGCTTATCACGAATATAAAGAGCCTTTGAATTGGTAGTGCCTATTTGCCTTTCTTCCATGTCAAAAAGCTTTGTTGCAGAAACCAGCTCACCCAACTTTCCATACCCGTAATTACGCGGGTCAAACTCAGGTGATTGTTTTGCAATCTTACTGCCGACAGATGCAAGATGAGCCCACCCGCTTTCATCGGAGGACGCTTCTACTGCATTTCGTAGCAGACTTACCAGTTTTGTAGCTTGTTTTAATTCCCTGCTGGATTTTTTGACAATCGCTTCACTTTCATCGGTCTTCGCGCGAAGAACCTCTGTGTAAATAAATTTGTCACAAGCTGAAACAAAAGCGGAAGGGGTCTTTTGCTCTCCAAACCCATACACCAATAATCCCGATTCTCTAATTCTTGATGCCAGCTTGGTAAAATCACTATCACTCGATACTATACAGAATCCGTTAAAGTTACTGGTGTACAATAAGTCCATTGCGTCAATAATCATTGCGCTGTCAGTTGCGTTTTTTCCTTTTGTATACGCAAATTGCTGCATTGGCTGAATAGAATATTGCAAGAGAACATCTTTCCATCCTTTCAGGCCGGTTGACGTCCAATCGCCATATATTCTCTTGACGCTGGCTATCCCGTAATTTGCTATCTCTGACAGCAAACTATCCACAATGCTTGGTTGAGCATTGTCCGCGTCTATAAGAACTGCTAACTTGTCAGTGTTTTCCATGGTTTTTTATTTCTCCAATTAATTAGACTTAACTCCATTTCCTACTCCTATTTCAGGTTCTTCTCCAATTTAGTTGAAGAAGAGGGTCCAAGGATTCAAGGGGTCAAGGATTCAAGGGTTTGTTTTCTAAAGACTTTATCAGCGCCTTTAACATTCTTTCGCTTTCTGCAATGTCTTTTTTTAGTGTACCCAATACACCTTTTTCAATTAAATCTAAATCCCCTGCTAATAATATCTGCGTTTCCAATTCACAAATAGAACCATAAGATATGTAAAGCATCCTGATGTAATCCCTGGTTGTCTTTCTTCTATATCCTTCTGCTATATTCGAAGGAATAGACACAACAGATCTTCTTATTTGTGAAGTTAGACCGTATCTTTCTTCCTTTGGAAATTTTGCTGTTATTCTATATATTCCTAAACAGAGTTTGTATGACTTTTGCCAGACTTTCAACTCTTTGTAATTCTTTAGCCTTTTACTCGAATCCTTGACCCCTTGAATCCTCTGGGATCACACCTGCTCAATTGGAAATAGCCCACTTACTTTGTCTTCTCGCCAGAGGCGAGCAAGAATTAACTACAACTAATCTGGAGATGATCCTGATTGTTTAACGTTATTCTGGTTTCAAGTGCTGCAAAGGAGCATAATGCTGGTTTGCAACTATGATTTTACCAGCTTTCTTTGATATAATTCCTGATTTATACCTATACAATATTTTGATATGACCTTTCAATAGGCAAGCACTTAACATTGCATTAAACAATGTTATTTTTCAGGTTCTGATCTTTTTCTTGCATTAAAGGTGTTTCCGATTATAATAATTCAGCTATTAAGACACATAGAAACAAAATTACAATATAATACTTGTTAAAATTGATTAGCTGCTAAAAGCTGACCTAATGGATTCTCAAAACCGACTCAAACTTACCAGGGCTGCTCTGATAATCGTCTGCAGTATCAGCTTATTATGCTTTATCTTAGCCATTATGAGAAGCATGCGGGCTGGATGCGTGGACAATAATAATTTTATCTGGCTTCAAGCACTGGGCATCTTTTCTTTATTGATAGGAACAGGAAGCGCTTTATTATATGGGCGATGGCGCTTTCGCGTACTTAAAGATAAAATCTCAGTTCAATCTAAAAAAATAAAACAATATAAAGAACGATACCGAATTCTGGTGGAAAGCGCTGAAGACTTTATCTTTACGGTAGACAATTCCGGCTGCTTTCGATCACTCAACAGCTTTACTGCTGCTTTTTTTGGGGGAGTTCCTTCTCAATTTATAGGCCGGCCCCTCTCAGATCTTTTTTCACAGGAAATTGCAGAAAAACAACTCAAGCTTATCAAATCGGTTTTCAAATTCGGAAAAAGCATGCGGGATGAGTTTATGGTAACCAGGGGGGAATACCAGATATGGCTCAATGCTAATTTTATGCCCCGCAAGGACGAAAACGGCAGGGTAATCTCGGTTTTTTGTATTGCAAGGGATACAACAGAAAACAAAAAGCTGGAAAAACAGCTTGTTAATACTGAGAAACTCGCGTCAATGGGGACTCTGGCTGCAGGGGTAGCTCACGAAATCAATAACCCGCTTGGAATTATATTAGGATTTACCGATCTTCTTCTGGAAGATTTTGACAAAAACAGTCAACAATACAAGGATTTGAAAACTATAGAGACTCAAGGCTTCCACTGCAAGGCAGTAGTTGAAAATCTCTTGAGTTTTGCCCGTCAGGGAGAAGGCCAGTCTGTATATTGTGATATTAATGAGGCTATCAAGGCTATACTTGATGTGGTAAGCCATTCATTGCAGATGAATGACATTGAGCTTCGGCTGGATATGGCATCCGGACTGCCCAGAATAGAAGGTGATTCAAGGCAGATGCAGCAGGTCATGTTAAACCTTATTAACAATGCTGTAGCAGCCATGAAACAAAACGGCATACTGGAAATTAAAACAGCGCTGGATAATGATCCGGAAAAAGTAATTGTATTGGTTAGTGACAATGGTCATGGCATAAAAAAGAAACACATTGACAAAATATTCGACCCGTTTTTTACCACCAAGAGCGAGGGCGAAGGCACAGGACTTGGACTTTTTGTCAGCCACGGAATTATAAATAAATATAAAGGGACTATCAGGTGCGAAAGCAGCACAATAGAAACCTTGCGGAAACCCAGAGGAACTGCTTTTACGCTGGTGCTGAGGGCAAAAAAGGACGACATAATATGGCAGGAAAAATTTTAGTCGTAGATGATGAAAAAGACATGCTCACCCTCCTTACAAGGATTATAACCGAAAAAAGCGATTATGATGTTGTGGCCAGCCATGATCCCTTGAAGGCGGTTGAAATAATGAAAAATCAGCATATTGATATGGTAATAACTGATCTGAAAATGCCAAAGATGGATGGGATTGCTCTGCTTGAGCATACAAAAAAAAATCAGCCGGATGTTGTTGTTGTCGTCATGACTGCCTATGCCACCATTGAAACAGCTGTTGAAGCCACGCAAAAAGGGGCTTTTGACTATATTGCCAAACCTTTTCGCAAAGAACGCATATTGCTTACAATTAACAACGCAATGAAGCTGCAGAGCCTTTCCCTTGAAAATAACGCTCTGCTTAAATCACTTAAACAGCAAAAGAAATTTTCTGCTATTATAGGATCCAGCCATGCAATCAAGTCGATTATAAAGGAGATCGAACAGGTAGCACAATCGAGTGCTACAATCTTGATATGCGGCGAAAGCGGAACAGGGAAAGAACTTGTAGCCAGAGCTATCCATTATCACAGCCAGCGTAATGAAAATAGGTTTATTACAATTAATTGCACCGCCATGCCTGAGCATATCATTGAAAGCGAACTTTTCGGACATGTCAAGGGGGCATTTACCGGGGCATGGAAAGATAAAAAAGGCCTTGTTGAAGAAGCTGACAGGGGCACTCTTTTTTTTGATGAAATCGGAGATTTAAACATGGTGATGCAGGCAAAACTTCTCAGACTCCTGCAGGAGGGAGAGTACAAGCCGGTAGGTGGATTGAAAACCATGCATGCCGATATACGGTTTCTTTCTGCCACAAATCAAGACCTGAAAAAACTTGTAGCAGAAAAGCGGTTCAGGGAAGACCTGTTCTACCGCCTTAACGTGATTAATTTTTCTCTTCCTCCACTTCGTGACAGAAAAGAAGATATTCCAATCCTTGCTCAACATTTTCTTGAAAAATATACAATTATGAACAAAAAAGAGATACGCCAGATAAATAATGAAGCCATGTCCGCACTCATGGCGCAAAAATGGAACGGAAATGTCAGAGAACTGGAAAATGTTATTGAGCGAGGAGTAATTCTCTGCCGTTCTGACCAGATTGAGCTGTCGGATATTTTTCCTGAAAAACCCCAGACACATCCCTGCTTTTTTTTTGAAAAACCTCTTTACGAAATGCCCTTCAGAGATGCCAAAGAAAGCGTCATCAGGACATTTCACCAAAGTTATATTCTATCAATTCTCAAACAAACCAGAGGTAATATTTCCAAGGCTGCTGAGCTGGCAGGCGTGCAAAGACAGTATCTTCACCGCCTAATAAAAGAAGAAAACATCAATACCGAGATGTTCAAAGAGAATATGTAACTATTGAATCCTTAAAGTAAACATGTGTAACCCATTTGTTTCTCTATTCTAATATATTGTAATTTAAATACTTATTATCATTTCTTTTTTTTGGTCAGGCCTTAACTGTAACCTGAAAGTTTACAAGACCTTTCCCTCGCCGTTAAAATCCGGATAAAAAACAGGTTTTTATAGTAATAACTTCAAGATGTTAGGTATCAAACCGACTACGCTTCTGATTAATGGTATATTTTTTGCTTAATCTTTAAGAGTCGTATTTGTATTTTTATATTAACGACAATTTCTATAACAGGAATATAATGAAAAAACATGAAGTTAAAGAAATTATCATGCCGGCGGACAATGATCTTGCCACCGGACCATCGGTTCATGCAGAAGACAATATTACAGAGGCAATAGAGGTTTTGCTTAACAATAACCTGAAAAAAATCGCGGTAACCAGAAAAAATGCAGTTATAGGAATGATAAAGCTTGAAGATGCCCTGGAAATCATAGGAGTAGAGAGTGATTTAAAAACCAGCGGAAAAAGAATCGTTGTTATTCATGGCCGCAAGATCGAAATCAAAAGAATAGACGAGCAGTAATAATTATTTGCAAAAAATTCAGGATATAGAGAGGAGGTGTGGAATACAGAATTTGGTAAACACATGTTTCAACATCAGAATACTTGCTGGTTAAGCAAGAATCAGATAAAAAGGGAGAAAAACTACCATGAACTTTATGAAAAAATTGGGGCAATTTATGATGATGGGCGCAAGAGCTCATGCAAAATGGGAGATAGATATATCAAACACCATAGTCCATGACCGTAAGCGCCTTGTAATACTTGGTTTGCTGCTGCTTCCGATACTCATTGGAGGCATTGCCTTTGCCGATAAACTTGGTGCAGCTCTGCCTGATATAATAGGTGGCCATAAGGCTTACAGTCCGGCTTATTATAATACCGGCATTTTTATTGTATCTATCTTTATAGGCCTTGGAGCTGGTCTTATAACCGGTTGTATCGGCGCAGGCGGCGGATTTATCATTGCTCCGGCCCTGATGAGCGCGGGTATCAAGGGTATCCTTGCAGTCGGGACAGACCTGTTTCATATATTCGCTAAAGCGATTATGGGAAGTGTTATCCACAGAAAACTTGGAAATATTTCCGTGCCGCTTGCAGTAGTCTTTGTAATAGGCGCTGTAATCGGAGCCACAGCCGGAGGTATTATTAACCGTGTGTTATATGAAATTAATCCTGTACTAAGCGATGCTTTTATCACGACTATTTATTCTGTTATGCTTGGCTTCCTTGGCATATACGCCATGACCGATTTCCTTAAGGCAAGAAAGGCCTTAAAGGGAACGGTCTCTGACGATGCTCATGGCGGAAAAAGCGAAGGAGTAGATATGGGTAACCTTCCCAAAAAGCTGCAGGCCGTAAAAATACCCCCCATCGTCAGATTTGACGCGGACCTGGTTCCGGGAGGCAGGGGCATCTCATGGGTATTTTTAGTAGCCAGCGGCATGCTTGTAGGATTAGCTGCCGGAATTATGGGAGTCGGCGGAGGTTTCTTAACATTCCCAATCTTTGTATATGTCCTTGGTGTTTCATCAATGACCACAGTAGGCACCGATATATTCCAGATTATATTTACAGCCGGCTACGCTTCAATAAGTCAGTACGCTGTCTACGGTTTTATATTTTATACACTGGCAGTTGGCATGCTCCTGGGCTCTTTATTAGGCATCCAGATCGGCGCAATGGTAACCAAGGTTGTTCCGGGTCTTACCATTCGCGGTTTTTATGCAATGGCTGTTCTGGCCGGTTTTGTAAATCGTATTTTTGCTTTACCGGGGAAACTTGGCGATATGGATGTTATTCCGATATCAGAGGGACTTGGCAACGGTCTGGCGACTATCGGAGTATGGGCATTCTTTATTGTTATAGGCGCTTTTTCGGTCTGGGTAATTGGAACATTTCTTGCCAACATTAAGAAACTTAAGGGAGAGGAGGCAGGTATATGATTGCGCACAAAAAAGAGTTTTACGGCGGCGGTTTTATGATGTTGATATTCATAGTGATAATGGTGATTATTTTTTCGCCTGTATTTAACGGCAAAAACGGCCTGCAATACATGGACGATCTGTATAATTGCATATCAAAAGGATCGGCCTATGTCATTCCACAACTCAAAGAAAAGGCAAATAAGTTTATGGGCAATAACCTGAACCTGACGCTTGTTATGAAAGACAATAAACAGGCAGAAGAGTCTGTTACTCTGTTAAAAAATGCCGGTGCTGTCGTGGATATATCAGGCTCAGAGTTAAAGGTTGCCGGCGATTTCGGCAAGATCCTTATCAGCGCCCTTGAAGATGCTGATCTTATGTACGCTAATGAAGGCCTTAAGGTGTCCAGCAAATACAGCTATGATGAAAGACAAGTCATCTATAACTGGTGGAGCCTGTTTAAGGCTATGGACAAGGATTTAAAGAAACAGAAAAAGTTTGAGGAGTCCAAGGGCATCAGCGAAATTTCGAAAAAAGGTTTGGAACTGTCCTATAACTACTACAAGGTGGAACCTCAGAAGGTTAGTGACCGTTGGGGTATTCTTGCTTTTTCTCTGATTTTCTATGTTGCTTACACCCTCTGGTATGGTTTTTCCATTATGTTCATGTTTGAGGGATGGGGAATGAAACTGGAACATTAAACAAATCAATATTCTGTTACTATAGCAGGGCTTTAAAAAGCCCTGCTATAGTTTTTTGATATCATCCCAGGGATTCCAGAATATTGTATTTTTTAATCTTTCGCCACAAGGTTGTTCTGGGGATATCAAGTATTTTTGATGCCCTTATTTTATTATAATTAGTAGCCTCAAGCACTCTTATTATATGAGCTTTTTCTTCTTCGTAAAGCGGAAGCAGTTCTTTATCCTCAACAGTCTCAACCACTAAGCGATCCAGGTCTTCAGGCAGTTCGTTTTCCTCAATCCAGGATCCCTCACCAAGAGCAACAGCGCTTGACACTATGTGTTCAAGTTCTCGAATATTCCCTGGAAAAGAATATTTCATAAGGAGATCTTTGGCCCGGTTTGTAAATCCATTAATCATTTTATTGTAAAGACTGTTATATTTATCTATAAAATGCCTTATTAAAAGAGGGATGTCTTCTTTCCTTTCCCTGAGTGAAGGCACACGTATTTTGACCACTTTGAGACGAAAATAAAGATCTTCTCTAAAACGTCCTGCCTTGATCTCTTTTTCCAAATTTTTATTTGTTGCGGATATCACCCTGATATCCAATTCAACAGTATTAGATCCTCCCACTCTTAGCAGTTTCTTTTCCTGAATTACTCTTAGCAATTTTACCTGCATGGAAAGAGGCATTTCACCTATTTCATCAAGGAATACAGTTCCACCCTGAGCTGCCTCAAGCAAACCGACTTTAATGCTTTCCGCACCTGTAAAAGCTCCCCTTTCGTGGCCAAAAAGTTCATTGGATATCAATTGCTCTGAAAAACTGCCGCAATTAAAACTGATAAAAGGCTTGTCCTTTATTGGACTGCCGGAATGTATTGCCTTTGCCGTCAGCTCTTTACCTGTACCGCTTTCACCCTGAATAAGAACATTACAGTTCACCCTGGAGACCTTGTTAATAATTTTAATCAGCTCGCGGACAGGAGAACTAACCCCAATAATTTTCTGTACATTATCTTTCCTGAGAAGATCCTCCTTAAGTCTTTTATTTTCACGATCCAGAAGTATCTTTTCAACAGCTCTGTTTAATATCAGTATAACCTGATCAGGAGTAAAGGGTTTTTCAATATAATAAAAAGCGCCCTGTTGAACCGCTTTAACCGCTCCTCCTATGGATGCGTAACCAGTAATAATTATAACTTCGGTCTTGGGATAATTTTTCCTGATATTTTCTAAAACCAGCATGCCATCCATTCCCGGCATGTGTAAATCAGTAAGAACAACATCGAATGGCGCTGTTTTCATTCGGCTGATAGCTTTTCGAGGGTCTTGAAACGTTTCAACACGGTAACCGCTTTTTGTTATTTTTCTATCCAGATTCCGCAGAACCAGAGACTCATCATCAATAACAGCAATACGTATCAACATCTTTTCAACATCTTTTTCCAACGCCAAATTTCCTCTAAAAATGATTTGTTTTTATTAGCTTTAGTACATTTATTCTTAAATACAGTAAAGTATTAAAATTGATAGCCTCGTAAAAGGTCTTTTGTGAACGACTTTGAGCAGTTTGGGGAAAATCTTACTTTTTACAAGTTCATCAAAATTGATTGTGTCGTAAAAATCTGAATTATGAGGCTATACGGCACTGGAAAATAAAATAACTTTAAGCTAGAAAACTGTTTGAATGTATTGGAAATCGTTAACAAAGAACCTGTTGCTGTATTGGGTTCTTCTCCAATTTCGCTGGAGCAAAGGGTCCAGGGATTCAAGGGTCATTGACTACAACAGGAATACATTGAGGATTTTGAGAATTAAAAGTTAAATTTACCCCGTAGCTCCGGCAGATGGTACTGGGGCCTGACACCGAAATCGGGCTAAAGGGAGTGTTTTGGAAAGATCTTGCAGAGATTGAAAAAAATAGCCATTCTCGAACAGTATCCTTAAGTTTTGCTTAAATCAGCGGGAACTTCTCTGGAGGGGAGCATAACAGTAAACTTTGTATATTCCCCTTTTTTGGTTTCAATACTGATTTGTCCGCCGTGCATTACAACAATACCATGGGAAACAGAAAGACCCAGTCCAGTGCCCTTGCCCTGCTCTTTTGTAGTAAAAAACGGATCAAATATATTAGGCAAAATATGCTCTGGTATCCCACACCCGTTATCTTCTATCTGAACAGCCAGAAATTTGGGCACATCACTTTTTTTAACGGATATCTTAATCTTTCCATTTTTTTCAACAGCATCTACGGCATTAAGAATCAGGTTTAAAAAAACCTGTTTCAACTGCTGTTTGTCACCGCGTATACGAGGAAGGTCGGGCTCAATTTCTGTTGACATTCTCGCCCCAGACACCTTAGCCTGATTAAGAGCAAGTTTAATGGTTGCATTAACCAGCACACCCAGGTCAAGAGGTTCAGACACAGACTCGCTTTCCCTTGCAAAATCCAGCAGATTATGAATTATGCTTCTTGATCTGTCTGCTTCACCAATAAGGTCGTTCAGCATTTCGAGCAGCTCTTCTTCAGACAGGTCTTTATGATCCTCAAGCAAAGAATGGGCTGTGAGCATTATGTTGTTCAGAGGATTGTTCAATTCATGCGCTACTCCGGCTGTTAACGTTCCAATAGCTCTAAGCTTGTGTGATTCAACCATAGCCCTTTCACGCGACTTAAGCTCTTTAATCATCTGGTTTATGGCTATTTCTACCCCTGTAAATTCACTATCATATTTACATATCGGTGCAATAGGAGAAAAATCTCCTTTTGCTATATCCTGAGTGCGCCTGACAAGAAGATTAAGTGGCGTTATCAATCTTTTTAAAAAGAACCATGCCAGCAGAGTCGTTAAAAATAAAACAATTACAAAAGAATAAATAGGAATAATCTGAAGCAGGTCAAGCATGGCATTCATGGAATTCTGTTCTTTATATACCAGATCAGCCGCCACTTCAACCATTTCAGCGCCGTGTTTTCGCAGAGAATTTTCTATCCAGTCTTGTTTTTCAGTATCTTTAATCCCGTTTTTGTCCAGTATGGTTAATTCATGCAAAAGAGCTTCATATTTGTCAAGATGATTGATCAGGATTACCGTCTCATCAGAGGACAAAATACTTATGAGCTTATCTATTTCTTTGGATAAGAAAATTTTGGCATTGCCCACACTCTGAACCGCGTCTTCGAGATTTGTATTATACAGAAAATAATTTTTTTCCCACCTCCTTGCCTGCGCAACTTCAAAAAGATATCTTTCAGAAATTTGAACAAAGTAAAGCTTTTTCTGTATACGATTTATCGCTACAGCAGAACCAATAATAATAGCCACTGACAAAATGGAAATAGTAAGAAACACCAGCAACATATGCAGCCTGAAGGTAAAATGCGGCCGGTTCAACACCATCAGTCCTTCAAGCTCTGGCTTATATTCTTTTTCGGGCTCTGTTTTTCCTGCAATATTTATAAAGCTGGATTTCGATTCAAGAGGCTCAGCCATAATAAGGTATCCACCTGTCAAAACTAAAAACTTGGAATTGAAAATTATACTTCAACCTGATGCACACCTGCAACATCAATCAATATATTTTACAGATAATTTTTATAGCTCTGGTATAATATTTTTATAACCAAGAGAATCAGCTGCTCTTGTTAATACTAAACGAAGTTCACTTGGTTTAAAAGGTTTGGCAATCATATCAAAAGCGCCCTTGTCCATAGCTTCACGAGCCAGCGCTACCGTTGCATAGCCTGTGATAATAATTACTTTCGTTGTATCTGACTTTTTTCGTACCTCTTCCAGAACCTGAATCCCGTTAATATCTGCCATCATTATATCAGTAATAACAATATCGAATGTTTTTTCAGAAATTCTGTTAACAGCTTTTTTGGGATCTTCAAATACTTCTACATCACAATTCATTTTTTCCAGAGTAGGTTTTAATCTGCTTCCAACTATAGATTCATCATCCAGCAGAAGAAGAGACAATTTTTCTTTCATTCTTACCCCCAAATAAATTTTTTGAAAAGCTTTTCTGCGCTTTTCATTCAATCATCAGTTAATATTCGAAAAATCAAATTATTGCCCACAAGCAACACTTGAAAACAAATCATAATCAACATAAACCTCAACGTGCTTGATTCCTTCAATTTTCATTACTTTTTGTTTTATTTTTAATACCTTATCCTCTGCCTTCTTTTTCACTGCTTTTGTATATATACAAACAGTACCTTCATCAGATTTAACCTTCATTTTTGCATCTATGGACGCCAGCATCGCTCTTACACGACAAGACATGGCAATATTATTTGCGCAGCGTAAAGAATATGTCATTGGCTGAAATTTTGTGTGGTTTACCGCAGTAATGATGGTCTCCAGAGCATTTTCAATATCATCATTCTTAATGTGTCCTATATTTATTACCAGATCATAAAGGCTTGGATCTGAAATGTTCATATTATAAAAAGTCTCGGCCCATTTCCTTTGCCGACCATCTTCCCTGGCAAGAGCTTTACGCGCTTTTTGCGGTGAGACATCACCCTGCTTTGCCTTGTCGTTAATTCTATCCACTAAATCAGCAATAATTTGAACTTTAAGAGCGTGGGATATTTCCCGTATAACCGGAAACCCGGCAATTCCATAATATACGATATTATTTTTTAATAAATACTCTGACAGCACAGTATCTACATATATCATGTATTGTTGCTTAGCCTGAGAAAACATGCCTACACTTGACGGTATCTCTTTAAGAGCTCGGGCAAGCTTTGATTCAGGAACACCGAATTGGCTGGAAACCAAAGGTAGAATAATCTCAATGTCGACATACTCGTATTCCAGTCTTCTGGCGACACTTTTTGCTATTTGCCTTCCATTGCTGTAAGATCCTGCAGTAATAGATATAATTGACACTTTCTTCCTCCTTACAATGTAGTTTACAATTCACTGTTGTCTGTTTACACCTCTTTTTCAATGAACTCAACACCTGAAAAATTTTAATCGTGAATTGTTAACCGACAACCGTAAACTGTTATATGTTTTTTCCCATGACCTGATTAAACACCGTAGAATAAATAAAGCATTCCGATTAATACAACTATGAATAAAACAGTCATAAGCCCGCCGGCTTTTATAAAATCTACACTTCTATATCTGCCGGGCCCCATGTAAAGCGCATTAACCTGATGGGTTGGCAGCATAAAGGAGTTAGAGGTGGCAAGGCCCACCACAAGGGCGGCCATTCTCGGATCTGTTCCTGCAGCAAGAGCCATATTTACTACAAGCGGAACAAGAAGTACCGTAGCCCCCACATTTGAAATAACCAGAGTAAAAAATGTGGAAAGTATTGCTATGGCTGTTAAAAGAACAACAGGAGAAACATCCCCTATTAAATTAAGAATAGTATGGGCAATCCAGGCTGCCGTACCGGTCTTCTCAGTTGCAATTCCCAGTGGAATGAGTCCGGCAAGCAAAAAAATTGTCCGCCAGTCAACAGATTTGTATGCTTCGTCTATGGTCAGAACTCCGCATACAATCATTCCAAATGCTCCGGTCATAAGAGCTACTGATAGCTGAATCTTGAATATAATTATCATTACAAGGGCCACTGCCAGCCAAAAACCGCCTATCATGGCTTTCTGCGGCTTAAGAACTTCACTTACCGGAGTTGTAAAAATAAAATTGTGTTGAGCCTGTAAAATATTAAACCTTTCCCATGTACCCTGAAGCAGGATTGAATCACCTGAACGTAATGTAAAGTCTGAAAGTCCTGAATAAAAGGCTTTGTCTGAACGGTAAAGCGCTAACGGGTTTACCTGAAACTGTTCCCAGAAATGAGTTTTTCTAAGGGTACTGCCGATTAACTCGGAACGCGGCGCAACAACTGCTTCAATGGTTCCGGATATGGCTTCAGACATTTCATGCTGGAATAAATCCAATGATTCTTTAATATCCAGTCCCAGTTCTTTAGCCATTTTTTCAACATTTTTTTTCAGTCCGTAAACTGCCAAATCATTATTAGACCTTATCTCTACATCCGGAGCAGCGGAAAGTATCTTAAATCTATCCCTGCCGACTATTCCAACTACATTTACCAGATATTTTTCCCTTATGTCTTTTATCGTCAGGGGATCCCTGAACTCGGTAAAATCATCAGGCACTTTTAATTCAAAGGGTTTTCCAATATATTCGTAAGAACTTCCCGGGTCTTTAAGAGATTCATCAGCAGAACCGCTTTCAGATTTCTTTCCCTTTGGCAGCACAAAACGTCCAAAAAAAAGAAAAAAAACGATTCCAGATCCAACCAGGGCCAAACCAATAGGAGTAACATCAAACAGGCCAAACGGCTCAAGGTTAAAAGGAGCCAGCAAATCATTCAGCAGAATCAGCGGGCTGCAACCAACCAGAGTTATAGTGCCACCAAGGATGGCACAAAAACCTATAGGCATAAGCATCCGGGAAAGCGATATATTCATTGATTTGCTTACACGTCTGATAGCCGGCAGGAAAAGAGCCGCGGCACCGATATTCTGCATAAAACTCGAAATAATGGCTACGGTTGCGCCCATAGCTATAACAACACGTGAGGAGCTTTGGCCGGCAACCTTCATTACCGGTTTAACCAGTCTGTTGATCAGTCCTGTCTTATCGAGACCAGCACCTATAATAATAACCGCAATAATAGAAATAACCGCATTACTGCTAAATCCGGAAAACGCTTCTTTGGGCGTAACCAAATGAAGCAAAGGCAGTGTGACCGTCATTAGTATGGCGACCATATCAACACGAATCCATTCAGCAATAAAAAGGAACACAGCCACTCCGATCATAAACATTACCAAAATCATTTCAGTTGTCAGCGCATTTACTTCCATAAATATTGATTCTCCTTTAGCTTCTATTAAATCACATAACTCTTAAATTTTTCTTATTTTTTCTTAACTGTTAATATGCGACATGATGTCATTTGAACCAGCAACGATATATTTTTTTCTATTTTTTTATAACGCGGATCATTCTTATCCGGCAGGGCGATTACAATAACAGTTATATTTAAATTTCGTACAAATTCGCATACCTTTTCTATGTATTCGCCGCGACACTCGTGTTGCTCAATTTTAATTCCTTTCTCAGCGCTTTGCTCGACAAGCAAATCTATTTTGTCCTTTATCTCTTTTTTTCTGCCTTCTGTTTGCGAAATATTTTTTACAAAAGAATCCGACTTGGCAAAGTCATTTTTTGACAAGAAAAGAAAGATTGGCCTGGAACTGCTTCTCTTGGCGAATTCAACAGCATAACGAGCAGCGTTCAGCGATATTTCAGACAAATTATCCAGTGGTACGAGTATCTTATTCAACTAAGCTTATTCCTTAATTTATTAAAAAAATCATATTGATGGCGTCCGTAAAAAGTCCCATCTACATTTGTTGTATATGAAACTTTTTACTTGGCCATTTGCAGTAAAACACGTAACTTTTTACGCCGCCATCAAAGATAATATAATCAAGAAATATGCCAAATAAATATATTTAATAATTACAGGGGGTTATGTTTTCCAAAATAAAAAAGGCTGTTTCAAAATGAAACGCCTAAAGTGTGTTATTAATATTTATTTACGCTAAAACCCAACTATTGCAGACACCAGAAAACAATGTTTCGTTTTGAAACAATGTTTCGTTTTGAAACTAATATCGGGAAGGCGTAAAAGACTGGAATTTTATATTATGCGGCTCTTCTCCAATTTAATTGGAGAAGAGGGGTCAAGGATTCAAGGGTTTGTTTTCTAAAAACTTTATCAGCGCTTTTGATGTTCTTTCGCTTTCTGCTATATCTTTTTTTATGTAAAGTATCCTGATGTAATCCCTGGTT
>Ga0208902_1000871_pt1 | contig 15129 bp, 7 predicted proteins | sample AntAceMetag02UKH_FD_184767 | JGI IMG/M metagenome (GOLD analysis project Ga0208902, IMG submission 184767) | Saline lake microbial communities from Ace Lake, Antarctica - Antarctic Ace Lake Metagenome 02UKH (SPAdes) (version 2) | ecosystem: Environmental > Aquatic > Non-marine Saline and Alkaline...
AGGATTAACGAACGCTGAATTGGGAAGTGAATATTTACTTCATAAATCACATATCAACATTCCTTGTTCTGAGATCAATTTGCAAGGCGTAAATGAAAATAATATAAATAAAGAAAAAAGGAGCTCACGTGGAGCCCCTACTTTAGTCTTTATACTTTAGTCTTTTATCTTCACAAGGATTAACGAACGCTGAATTGAGAAGTGAATATTTACTTCATAAATCACATATCAACATTCCTTGTTCTGAAATCAATTCGTGACACCCATCTACTTGATTCTTGAATCTTTTTAGGCTGATTACTGTTTTGTGTTTACTGCTTACTTAATTAAAAAGCCACCCGATTAAAGGTGGCTCTTTATAAAAACTGTAGAATTAATTCTTAACGATGTTCCGAGCTTTCTTTTTCGCTACTGTGTTCACCGTTTTCTCGGGAGCTGTGTTCGCCTTCTCCACCTTCGCTGGAACCGACTTCGGCATGCGTGCTCCAAGCTGTAAAAATTTCGCCTGCTGCACTTAACTTGACCTTACGTATCTCACCGGGAGTCAATGTTATGGGAGTTGTCGGACCTAACTCTTTGCCATTGGATAAATGAATCTCAACTCGAACACTGGACAATGGTTTTTCCGTGACATTTTCTACTGATCCCATAAATGCACTTGCTTCTTCGCTGTAGGACAGGATCAACTTAACACCATTCTTAATCTGAACGAATTTCTTTGTTTTAGTGTACTCTGTTCCGTCTTCTTCACCTTCACCCGTTTTATAATCGCGTTCATGTGATTCTTTACTTTCGCTAACTGTTGCTTTTTCTGATTTATCACTGTGTTTCTTGTTCTCTGCGCATGCTATGAACATACTTCCAAGAACTAATACTGCCAGTAACATGATCAACGTTTTTTTCATGATCTCCCTTTTTAGTTTATTGTTTAATTTAGTTAATTTTGTTTTAGAAACTTACTATAAAATCATATCGGTCACTTTTTGGTCACCGTGATCACAAAAATACCCACAAAAAAAGAGTAAAACTCGCTAGATAATTAGACTTTTATTGCGAATTAGATTGATTCGGGCATTATACTAACACATCACACTGTCTGAATAATGGGGGGAAGGTCAGTAGCTCTTTATTTAACTAACACATGAAACTGTTCGATTTATAGAGGGGAGGGGCAAATTCAATCAATACTAAACATTTACTAAGAATTAATCTAATAATCATAGGTATTAAGAATGAATATTTATATAATTTATAATTATAATGCGATATTTAGTATTGGGAAAATTATCATGAGCTTCGTAATTGTGATTCACAAAGTTATTGGGGGCGAGAAGAGCTTAAAATGATTACTTGCCAAAGAATTAGAGGTATACACTCAGGAATATTATAGTGATCAACAATGTATTTTTCCTAAAACATTTCAATGAAAAACGAATAATAATTTTATGGATAAACAAATTACATATGCAATGACCGGCGAAGTTAAGATCGGGAATAAAAATACGATTTTAAGATCAGGCGCCATTGGCTCTTGCTTAGTAATTATTGCTTATGATAGATCTAAGCAAGCTATCGGCATGGCTCACATAATGCTTCCGGGAAAAGCGCCTGAAAACAAGGGTATAAAACAAACCAGATATGCCGGCAATGCAATAGATGAATTGGTAAATTTATTGGGGCAAAATGAGGTAAATACAAGAAATATTCATGTTTGCCTCGCAGGTGGAGCAAATGTTTTAAAAAGAGAAGGTGATGATATTGGGCGGGAAATCATAGCTTCCGTAAAAAAACTTTTAAAAGAAAAAGAAATTAAAATAGTAGCTGAGTCTTTGGGTGGAATCATGAGAAGAAGCGTTTCGCTGAATGGTGAAACGGGAGACGTAAATATTAAGATCGGAGACGAAGCGGAAAAATTATTGTGGAAATTTAGAGATTGAGAAATTATCCGGTTTTAGCTTAAGCTAGGCCGTAACAGATGGATTGCACAATAGAAAAAGATATCAATTGGAGGTTTTAGATGAACGATACAGATAAAAATATAGAAATGCTTAAGGCCGCCAACCAACAACTTGAAGTAAATAATCAGCAGCTTATTGCAGCTGAACAGCAATTACGAGCCAGTAACCAACAGTTAGTGGCAAGCGAACAGAAAATTAAAAAGCTTGCTCACGATCTTGGTGAACGCATAAAAGAACTGAATTATTACGATATAATAGCAGAATCTATCAAAACAACAGAAATTATTGAAGAGATCGCGCAGGATATAGTCAATATCATTCCATCGACCTTTCAGTATCCCGAAATAACCTGTGCTAAGATCACCCTGTGGGATAAGGAATTCAAAACCAAGAACTACAAGAAAAGCGACTTAAAATTGAATTCTGATATAATAGTAAATAAAAAAAGAATCGGAGAAATAGAAGTTTGCTATTTGGGGAAAGGGTCTCAGGGAGATAAAGGACCTTTCCTGAAAGAGGAAAAACTCCTATTGGATAACATTAGCGAACGTTCAGGAAGAATTATTGAACGCAAGCAGGCGGAATTAATGCTAAAAGAAAGTGAGTCAAAATTCCGCACTATCTGGGAAAAGGGGACGGATGGAATGCGGATGACAAACGCAGAAGGTATTGTAATCCTGGTCAATGAAGCTTATTGTAAAATGATGAAAAAAACACGTGAAGAAATTGAAGGAAAACCGTTAAGCGCAGTATATGAAGAGTCCAGGAGGGCAGAGGTTATGCGTAAACATGGCAAGCGTTTTTGTTCCCGAAATATCCCCGCCCTTTTAGAAAGGGAATTTGTCCTCTGGAACGGGAAGCAGATTTTTCTTGAATTATCAAATTCATTTATAAAAATGCAGAGTGGAATAACAATTGTGTTCAGCATTATGAGGGATATCACCAAACGCAAGCAGGAAGAAATAGAATTGATCAAAGCTAAAGAAAAAGCCGAAGAAAATGACCAGCTTAAATCCACATTTCTATCCAATATGAGTCATGAAATTCGCACTCCCATGAATGGTATTTTGGGATTTACGGGATTACTTAAAACACAGCAGCTTTCAGGCAAGGATCAAGAAAATTATATAAGTATTATTGAAAAAAGTGGAAAGCGCTTATTAAGAACCATTAATGATCTGATAGATATCTCAAAAATTGAATCCGGTCAAATGGAAATCCATATTGCAAAAATAAATTTAAATAAGCAGTTCAATGACTTGTTCTCCTTTTTCAAACCCCAGGTTGAGGAAAAAGGACTTCAATTATCTATGAGTTTACCCGATAAAGAAATGCTTATAGATACAGACGGTGATAAGTTATATGCCGCTATGGTTAATCTTATTAAAAATGCAGTGAAATATAGTCATGAAGGATCCATTAAATTTGGCTATGAGAAAAAAGGAAACTTACTTGAGTTTTTTGTAAAGGATACCGGTATCGGTATTCCCGAAGATAAACTAAAAAGTATTTTCGAACGCTTTGTTCAAGCAGATTCCAGTTATTCAAGCGGATTTGAAGGGGTCGGGCTGGGGCTTTCCATTGCAAAATCCTATGTAGAAATGTTGGGAGGTAAAATTTGGATGGAATCTAAAGAAGGAACTGGATCGCAATTTTATTTTACACTTTCTTATCATCAGAGTCAGAGTACGATAAAGGCGGATATAGCAGATAGTGATAAAAACAAAAAGCTATCTTTTAAAACAAAATCCACGATACTCATTGCTGAAGATGAGCCGACTTCATTATTGTATTTAAAGATCCTTCTAGAGAATATAAGCGATAAAATAATCGAGGCAACAAATGGTGAAGAAGCTGTTGAATACTGCAAGAATAATCCGGATATTGATCTGATATTAATGGATACCAGAATGCCGATAATGGATGGTACTATTGCTACACGTGAGATCCGAAAGTTCAACAAAGATGTTATTATTATAGCACAAACCGCTTTTGCAATGAGTGGCGATCGTGAAAAAATGATCGCTTGGGGCTGTAATGATTATATCAGCAAGCCGATAGATAGCAATGAATTATTAAATATGATCAAGAAATATTTAAAATCATAAAGACTAAAGACAATAAATCAAGCAAGATACTCTCGAATTAACTTTCTACATATTTTCACATATTAAGCGAGTTATAAAGCATTGTAATATATGGTGATACAATACTATTTTTACAAAATCAATTTCACCAGCCACATTTTGGTACACATGAACCCCTTCTTCGCCTAGGCTTCGAAGGGCAGGCTTAAAACCCGCATGGATAAGTAATCTAGCGAGTTCTAAACTCCTGTAAAATAAAACTTTGCCACGGCGTAGGAGAGAGAGGGGGCGGGGTGTGGAGTGTGAGAGAAAGAGTCTGTCATCCTGAGCGAAACGGAGTGAAGTCGAAGGATCTATTCATAGTGCTGAAAAGATATAAACGATGAGATATAAGAGATGAGATATAAGAGATGAGAGATGGAGTTCGGAGATAGGGATAGCGAAGGCTGGACTTAGAACTCCTCATAAATGGGGAGTATTTTTTAGGCCGTTTATACAAAATTATGTACCCCTGTTTTCCAATTAAAAATAAAACCTTTTGATATTTGTAGCAAAAATCACGAAAATACATAGTTTGTATAAATAAAAAACGACACGAATATAAGAGCTTGGAAATCATATCAAAAGGAGAATACAGCCTGCTTCATTTTGTAGCAAGATTACGAAAAATATAATTGAATGATATACATAAGGGAGGAGAAAGCATTAACATGAAAAAATTAACATGGGTCATTCTGTTAATATGCCAGTTTGTCTTAGCTGCTAACGTCGGAATTATCCCAACACCCCAGCAGGTTGAACTCTCTGGCCAAGGGTTTTGGCTAAGCGCCAAGGCTGATTTTGAACTTGTGGGAAATCCGCAAAACCTGAAAAAGGGCCAGGAAATCCTATCAGAAGCATTAGCCGAAATAGCCGGTGGCAGCGCCGAAAAAACAAAGTCGATAATCCTTGAGAAAAAGGATGATTTTAAGATTGACAACTTAAGCACAGAACAACTGTCTGAGGCCTATTCTTTAGAAATTTCACCTGAAAAAATCCTGATCCAATCCGGGACCGACAAGGGATTGTTTTATGGATTGATGTCAGTGACCCAGTTGGTAAAAGCTGCCGAAGACGGCACAATTCCAACACTCAAAATCCTGGACTATCCGGATATGACTTGGCGTGGAATTTCCGATGATTTCAGCCGTGGCCAGGTTTCCACCATGGAAAATTTCGAAACCATTCTGCGTTTTTTGGGTGAGTACAAACAGAATATCTACATGGCTTATATGGAAGATGTAATTCAGATGGACCAATACCCTGATATCGGCGTTGGGCGCGGCGCGCTTTCAAAACAGGAAATTGCCGAATTGCAAAAAATTGCCGAACAATATTTTGTGCAGGTTATCCCGATTTTTCAAACACTGGGTCACTATGAAAACATTCTGTCCAATCCAAAATACATGCAATATGCTGAATATCCGGGAGCTGCTTCCTTAAACAGCTCTGATAAAAACACAGACCAGTTCCTTTTCAATATGCTTGATGAAGTCATTCCGCAATTTGAAAGCGAATATTTTCATATCGGTTGTGATGAGTCGCGTGATGTTGGGTTGGGAGCAACCAAAAAATTAGTCAAGAAAAAAGGCAGCGCGCGGGTTCATGCAGACCATTATAACAAGGTCTATAATAAAGTGACTTCATATGGAAAAAAGGTCATGATGTACGGTGATATTATTCTTCGTCATCCTGAGATCATGGACTTGATCCCAAAGGACATTATTATCGTTGACTGGCATTACCGGCCAAGCGATCATTATCCTTCAATCCAACAATTTAAAAAAACCGGATTTAATTTTCTGGTTTCACCTGGCATTCACAACTGGCGCCAAAACATTCCCAATTTCACCAAGGCCTGGATCAACATTTCCAATATTAATTATGAAGGATATCTGCAGGGCGCTTTGGGCTCAATCAATTCCAGTTGGGGCGATTACGGCGGCCTGAATTTTCGGGAAATGAACTATATGGGCTATGCCTTTGGTGCAGAATCCAGCTGGAATCCATCACATATGGATGGAAAAACAATCAGGCAACGCTTCCTGAAACAATATTTTGGAACGGACTGCACAACAATGGAATCATTGTTTCTTATATCAAATGAAATCCCGAACAATACCGATTTAAAATTCATCTACAGAAATCCCTTTTTACCCGATATAAACGATCGAAGAGACAGATTGTTTTCATCTGCCCAGCTGATCCAAAACGGGGAACTTACTTTAAAACTGATTAATCAATTACGTCAAAAAGATATCCGCAATGTCGATAAACTCGATTATTTTGAAGTTGGCGCGCGAATTGGAATTGTGACCGGAAAAAAGACAGCATTAAAACAAAAAATAGATTTTTACACAGAAAACGCTTACACAGATAAAATCACAAAAGAAATCCAGCAGCAATTTATTGACGAATGTAATTGGTTAATCACCGAAATCTCTGACTTGGAAAAGACCTACCAAGAACTCTGGCTACGCACCAACCGTCCGGATAACCTTGAGAGATTGATGACTATTATGCGACAACAGGCTGCATATATCGACAAAGCAAAACAGTCTCTGGAAAAAGGCAATTACGATATCAACCAGGAAATTTCATCTAAATGGATAACCGCGAAAGTTTATAAAGAAGGAAAAGATGCGCCGCCGGCATATTTGCGCAAGCAGTTTGAAATTGGAGGCCCGGTAAAAATCGAATCCGCCTGGCTGCAGGTTGTTGGTAACGACGCCGCCGAAGTTTATCTCAATGGACAGAAAGTCGGGGTTGTGGCCGCAGCTAAATCCGGGTCACTAATGGCCGAGAAAAAGCGGGTTGGATATTGGGATGTTTCCAAGCTGCTGCAGAAAGGGACCAACACGATCGCCATTGATGTACAAGCTTACAAATTACATCGACCCAGCTGCGCAAATGTTTATCTCGAATATACCACGGCTGATGGCAAAACCATTATTGCCAGTGATTCAACATGGCAGGCCGCAAGCTCTGTTAAAAAAGACTGGCAGCTAGGCAAAGATAAAAGAGGCAAATGGCACGATGCGCTGATTTTTGAGGAGTATCCCCGGCAGATATCAATTCCATTGTTTGAAGAAGGGTTTCCGTCACAGATGGAACTTTAAAATAATTAGTTTATACAAACCCGTTACGATGCTCCGCGTAGGAGAAGGGGAGAAGCGGAGATGGGGGGGGGGTCGGAGTTCGGGGTGTAAAGTGTGAGAGAAAGAGACTGTCATCCTGAACGGAGTCCTGCAAAGCAGGAGGAAGTGCCTGCCCACCGAAGCTCATATGAGCGAAGGTTGGGAAGGATCTATTCATAGTGCTGAAAAGATATAAACGATGAGATATAAGAAATGAGATATGGAGTTCGGGGTATGGGAGTCTTTGAATATCGAATCATGAACATTCGAGCATTCGATTTAAGAATTAAACTTCGATTGTTCGATTGCCCCGTATATCCGCCGGCTGGCGTAGAAGGAGGGATGTTCCTTGTTGTGAGATCAATTAAAACCCTTGTTCAACCGCTCTGCGGTTGTTGGTTTTTATTGGGATGAATTTCTATTTCCATACGACCCCGCTGGGGTCAAGAGAAGAGGAGAAGGAGAGAGGGAGAGTTCGGGGTGTGAGAGAAAGAGACTGTCATCCTGAACGGAGTCCTGCAAAGCAGGAGGAAGTGAAGGATCTATTCATAGTGCTGAAAAGATATAAACGATGAGATATAAGAAATGAGATATGGAGTTAGAGGTATGGGAGTCTTTGAATATCGAATCATGAACATTCGAGCATTCGATTTAAGAATTAAACTTCGATTGTTCGATTGCCCCGTATATCCGCCGGCTGGCGTAGAAGGAGGGATGTTCCTTGTTGTGAGATCAATTAAAACCCTTGTTCAACCGCTCTGCGGTTGTTGGTTTTTATTGGGATGAATTTCTATTTCCATACGACCCCGCTGGGGTCAAGAGAAGAGGAGAAGGAGAGAGGGAGAGTTCGGGGTTCGGGAGTTCTGAGTTATTGAGACAAATGTACGTACTTGCCCTGCGTAGTTCAGACGAATGTCGGAACGAAGAAGGGCCGGTTCCCCCGAAGGGGTCCCTACGGGAAAGTCCGGTCTTCGGTACGGGGAATCCTCTAGCGATAGAGGGTTCTTTTTTTGTATCAAAGAAATATTCGAGTAATAAAGCATTTATCCTATTTCCAATTCCCCGTCCGCCGAAGGCCTGCTACGCCGAAGTAGCTTCAGCTACGAAGGCTGTGCTTAAGCGTAGGCTGGACAAGAACCCTGTAAACAACAACTTACAGGGTTATTATATTGGGGTCAATTTAGTGGAAATAGTGCTAAATAGTATGCCAATCTGACAAATTTAGTATTTTTAAGCACCGTATGGTCACTTTTTGGGCACCGTGATCACCAAAATACCCACATTAATAGAACAAAACTCACAGGCCACCATAAGTTTCATAGCGAATAAGTATGCTAAGATATAGGACTGTCTGATTTTGGAGAGAAGGTCAGGCTAAAAACGTTATAATTAATTGAATGCTAGGATAATAGATAGGATTTATTATTGGATATACAAATATCCCAATATAAGAAAACATAAATAAAACAACATATAATAAAAAACAGTAAGTATTTCTTGATAATCAAAATACATATTATTAAATTTAATCAGAGGATTGAAATGTGTAGGCTTATGAGCTATTTGCATAGTAAATATAAGACCTTAAACTGCCCGATCAGATAGAGATGCACTACTGTTTATGTGCATTATGTTATAGAACTTTTAAAGAAATGAGAAAACAAAATGAAAAAATATGATGTAATAATTATTGGAGCCGGCCCTGCAGGTATAGTTACAGGAGTAACAGCAAAAAAACAGTACTCTGATAAATCGATTCTGATGATCCGGGAAGAAGAAAAAGGTTTGGTGCCATGTGGTATTCCTTATATTTTTCATAATCTAAATTCCGTTAGTAAAAATGTAATGGGTCCAAAACCTTTTATCAATCTAGGCGGTGATGTAATTACAGATCCTGTTGTTGAAGTTAATATTAAAGATAAAACCCTTAAAGTAAAATCAGGTGATAATTTCTCTTTTGATAAACTTATATTTGCAACAGGCTCAAAAGCTGTAATTGCAAAATTTATCCCCGGATTTGACCTAAAAAATACATTTTACATCAAGAAAAGCTATAATTATATTGATAATTTATTTAATGAATTAGAAGACAAAAAAAATATTGTTGTTGTAGGAGGCGGATTTATAGGTGCAGAAATGGCAGAACAATTATCTATGCATCCTGACAAAAAAGTAAGCCTTGTTGAGAGTGAAGATCTTTGTTTCTCAAAAGCTTTTTCCCATGACTTAAGTGCAATAGCAACCGAAGAACTAAAAAAATCAAATGTTGACGTTCATACATCAACATTAGTTGAAAAAGTATTGGGAGAAAATGGAGTTGTTACGGGCGTTCAACTAAGTAATGGAAATAAGATTAAAGCAGATGCCGTGATCTTTGCCGTTGGGTACAAGCCAAATACAGAACTGGCTAAAAATTCCGGCTTGTATGTAAACACGATTGGAGCTATTGTTGTTGATAATTATGGCCATACAACAGAAAATGATATTTATGCAGTTGGAGATTGTGCACAAACATTAGGTTTCTTAACAGGAAGATGCGATAATATCATGTTGGCTTCCACGGCTACAGCTGAGGCTCGGGTTTTAGGATATAATTTATTTGGAATAAAGATTAAAAATAGTTTTACCGGAACAATTGGTATTTTTTCTACTGAGATCAATGGATTGGCAATGGCTGCTGCAGGTGTTAATGAAAAAAGTGCATTAGCTGCTAATATTGAATTTATTACAGCTCAGTTCAGTGCTGTTGACCGACATCCCGGAACTATAAAAGGGTCATCTCCATTAACATTAAAATTATATGTTTCTCCTTCAGACGGTTCTATTTTGGGAGGTGAAGTATGGGGAGGAAAATCTTCCGGTGAAATAATTAATACTATTGGTCTTGCTATTCAGAAAGGACTTACTGTATATGAACTTATTTCATTTCAAATAGGGACTCATCCTTTACTTACCAGTGCTCCAACTATGCCGGTGTTTATCAAAGCAGCAGAACTTGCTCTTTCCAAAATTTAAACATTGAGTAAATAATAGTTATTTTAGATATATAATTAAATCTGAAAAATTATCCTAATTTTGGTAAATCTTAGAGTAAAAGTGTGCTCAAGAATTTACTACTAACTTTTACTTTAATAATCGGACAGTTTTTGGGCACCTATTTGGAATAGGGGAGTTCGGGGTATGGGAGTCTTCGAATATCGAATCATGAACATTCGAGCATTCGATTTAAGAATTAAACTTCGATTGTTTGATTGCCCCGTATATCCGCCGGCTGGCGTAGAAGGAGGGATGTTCCTTGTTGTGAGATCAATTAAAACCCTTGTTCAACCGCTCTGCGGTTGTTGGTTTTTATTGGGATGAATTTCTATTTCCGTACGACCCCGCTGGGGTCAAGAGAAGAGTAGAAGGAGAGAGGGAGAGTTCAGGGTTCGGAGTGTGAGAGAAAGAGACTGTCATCCTGAACGGAGTCCTGCAAAGCAGGAGGAAGTGAAGGATCTATTCATAGTGCTGAAAAGATATAAACGATGAGATATAAGAAATGAGATATGGAGTTCGGGGTGTGGGAGTCTTTGAATATCGAATCATGAACATTCGAGCATTCGATTTAAGAATTAAACTTCGATTGTTCGATTGCCCCGTATATCCGCCGGCTGGCGTAGAAGCAGGGATGTTCCTTGTTGTGAGATGAATTGAAACTCTTGTTCAACCGCTCTGCGGTTGTTGGTTTTTATTGGGATGAATTTCTATTTCTATACGACCCCGCTGGGGTCAAGAGAAGAGGAGAAGGAGAGAGGGAGAGTTCGGGGTTCGAAGTGTGAGAGAAAGAGACTGTCATCCTGAACGGAGTCCTGCAAAGCAGGAGGAAGTGAAGGATCTATTCATAGTGCTGAAAAGATATAAACGATGAGATATAAGAAATGAGAGTTCGGGGTTCGAAGTGTGGGAGTCTTTGAATATCGAATCTTGAACATTCGAGCATTCGAATGATGAATTAAACTTCGATTGTTCGATATTCAGTGTTCGATATTCGATATTCAGGGAGTTTTGATTTCAATTGTATTTCTTATTTATACAGGATAAAAATGGATTTGTACTTGCAGATAAATTGCTTACTTTTATGTTCAATCTGTCAATCATACAATGAAGCTACAGAATATTAATATTAACTCGTGGAGATATACATGAAAAAACTGACAATCCTATTTATGGCAATATTTAGTCTATCTATAAACCTCATGGCGGATGATTCAATGCAATATCCTAAAACAAGAAAAGAAAATGTTGTTGATATATTTTACGGAGTAAAGGTCGAAGATCCCTACCGTTGGCTCGAGGACGATAATTCTGCAGAGACCGCGGAATGGGTTAAAGAACAAAATGAGGTCACTTTTTCATATTTAAATGCGCTTCCCGGTAGAAAAGCGATCAAAGAACGTTTAACCGAACTGTGGAATTATCCTCGAATCGGGACACCCTTTACCGAGGCTAATCGTTGGTTTGTTTTCAAAAATGATGGACTGCAAAATCAGTTTGTCCTTTATACCATGGATAAGTTGGATGAGGAACCCCGCGTATTACTTGACCCCAATACCCTAAGTGATGACGGTACGGTGGCATATGCGGGCATGGATGTCTCACCTGATGGTAAATTTCTTGTATACAAGATCGCTCGCTCGGGCTCGGACTGGAATGAAGTCTATATTATGGATATAGACTCAGGTAAATTGCTTGAAGATCATATCAGATGGGTGAAATTTTCCGGACTAGCATGTCACAAGGATGGATTTTTCTACTCGGCCTACGATAAACCCCAAGAAGGGGATGAATTATCTCAAGCCAATAATTTCCAAAAGATCTATTTCCATACGTATAACATGCCTCAGTCTCAGGATAAATTGATCTTTTCTAATCCCGATGATCCCAAACGCATGTATTCAGCCTCACTTGACGAAGAAAACAGGCATTTATTTATTTCCGAACAAGAATCTACCAGTGGCAATAGTCTATATATGAAAGATTTGAACAAAAAAGATGCTCCTATCTTTCTTCTCGCGGAAGGTTTCGATTATGATTTTATTCCTATTGCTTTTGAAAGAGGAAAGGTTCTGGTGCAGACCAATCATCAAGCGCCAAAATATCGAGTGATCGCTATTGACCCTAAACATCCCGCACCTGAGAATTGGAGCGAGCTCATTCCCGAATCTCCCAATACCATTGAAGGAATATCGCACTGTGGTGGAAAGTTATATATAAAGTACATGGCAGACGTCAGCTCTAAACTCGAGATATTTAGTTTAAAAGGTAAACATCTTGGTGTAGTAGAACTTCCCGGCATTTGTAGCGTAGGGAGTTTTTCGGGTAGCAAGAAGGGTAAGATCGCTTTTTATTCCTACAGCTCATATAATACGCCGGGGACCATTTACAAATACAACACGAAAAGCGGTCGTTCGGAGGTTTATTTTACTCCCGAGCTACAATTCAATCCCGATGATTTCGTGGTAAAACAAGAGTTTTACAAAAGCAAAGATGGGACTCGTATTCCCATGACTATTTTTCATAAAAAGGGGATAGAACTTAATGGTAAGAATCCGACTTTTCTCTACGGATACGGTGGTTTTAATGTCAGTATTACACCAGGATTTGCGAAATCATCACTTTTCTTTGCCGAGCAGGGCGGGGTATATGTTGTCGCGAATATCCGTGGTGGTGGAGAATACGGAGAAGCCTGGCATAAGGCCGGAACTTTAATGCAAAAACAAAATGTCTTTGATGATTTTATTGCAGCCGCAGAATATCTTATTGAAAGAAATTATACCAATCCCCAGAAATTAGCCGTGCGCGGCGGATCGAACGGCGGATTATTGCTGGGAGCCGTTGTAAACCAATGCCCCGATCTATTTAAAGTTGCTTTGCCCGCGGTTGGTGTCATGGATATGCTAAGATATCAGAAATTTACAATTGGTTATGCATGGGCAACGGATTATGGTACGGTCGATGATAGTGAAGAAATGTTCAACTATTTATTGAATTATTCACCCGTTCATAATGTCAAAGCTCAAGATTATCCGGCCATCATGGTTACAACAGCTGATCACGATGATCGGGTGGTACCTGCTCATTCTTTTAAGTATATTTCAGCAATTCAAGACAAGAATACCGGTGACCTACCCACCCTGATCCGTATTGCTGTAAAGGCCGGACATGGAGGTGGTAAACCCACCTCAATGATCATTGATGAATACACCGATATGTTTGCCTTCCTTTTCTACCACTTGAATCAGTAGGCAGGAGCTGGAAGCCGGAATAATGTAAATGTTGAGACACGATTAATAGTGAAAATAGTCACTCCTAAACTCCTCAGAAATGAGGAGTTTAGTTTTATGAACATTTTTATTTTGAGAGAATATTTGTAACATTTTAATATGTGTGGGGCAGAAGCGGAGAGGGGGAGATCGAGGGCAAGAAAATGCCTCTCCGATCTTTCGACAAGAGAGGCATTTTAATTATTTCTGATTACAGATCACTGGTTACCGGTTACAAATCACTTCATAAACACCATCTTCTTCGTATCCACAAAATCACCTGCCTGCAGTCGATAGAAGTAAATCCCGGAACTATATTGAGATGCATCCCAATTTACTGAATGATAACCTGCTGGTTTAGATTCGTTAACTAGCGTTGCAACTTTCTTGCCGTTCATATCATAAATTGAAAGATCTACTGCTGACAGCTGCCTGTCCATCGTAGCTTCAGCGGAGATGGAATAGCTGATGGCTGTAGTCGGATTGAATGGGTTTGGGTAGTTTTGCGACAACCCGAATGTTATCGGGAGTACTTCGTCAATATTGGTTTCCAGGGTCGTAAATGAAATGATATCACCATATACGGTGCCTGCCTTATTCGTGATATAGGCACGGATATAATATTCAGTACTTGATGTTAATCCTCTTATGTTCGCACTGAACACGCCTGTTGAGTCAAGTCCTCCTAATTTCTTTTTAGTATCCTCTAAAGAAGGATTTCCATCGGTATTCCAGCAGAACCCGTGCATTGAGGGCAAGGGGTAGCCAAGATTTATAGCTTCCGCTTCTATCGTTATGAGTAGTGAATCAATGCTCGTAATTGAGATATTGCTGACAGACGGTAATTCATAAGTTCTAAATGTTTTGACTTTAGAATAAGACGTGTCTATATCATTGATGATAAAAGCACGAATATAATAATAAGTATTGGGAATAAGTTCAGATATCATTGTTTGAAAGACTCCAATAGTATCCACTGTACCCAGTTCAATTTTATCATCATTTAATGAAGGATCCCCGTTTGTATTCCAGCAATATCCATATTGAAAAGGAGAGGGATTGCCCAAATGGATCAAATCTCCATTGATGAACACCGAACCAATGGTATTATTTGCGATTGAAACAATTTTAATTCTTGGAATGGGAGATTGCCGGAAAAGATGAGGATATGCATCATTAATTGTATCACACAAACCCCAAATAGAGCAAAAATCCCAATCTGCGTTCAAAAAGGTAGTGTCCATCTTCATTTCCTCTGTGAGCTTGCCTTCGGCTTCGCCCGAGCTACTTAACTGGCCTGATGCTTGAGTATCCCAAAAATTGCCCGTCATCTGGTAATCACCCTCCGCATTCACGCCTCCGGCAAAACCTTTATCAGTTGGATTGGCGATTTCCGTATAAATAACACTGTCTATGGAATAACAGTTGGTGATACTGCCTTGATTAATAAAACCTATAAAGCCGCCGATATCTCCCTCTGAAGACTGTACGTCTTCAAAGTTAATTGGACAAATTTCATAGTAAGTTAAGAGATACATTTTAGTTTACCAAGTTTATAATCTGAGCATGATTCTGACGGCTCAGATTTTGTTTTCTGCGTGTTTTT
>Ga0208902_1000874_pt1 | contig 15106 bp, 15 predicted proteins | sample AntAceMetag02UKH_FD_184767 | JGI IMG/M metagenome (GOLD analysis project Ga0208902, IMG submission 184767) | Saline lake microbial communities from Ace Lake, Antarctica - Antarctic Ace Lake Metagenome 02UKH (SPAdes) (version 2) | ecosystem: Environmental > Aquatic > Non-marine Saline and...
CGGAATTCTCAATAAATGAGAAAAACTAGGATTATGACTTCACAATGATTATCACGCCGACTGTCAATTGGTAGGGAGTTCAAACTATAAAAGACAGTAATAAGACAAAGCAACAGTTAATAAGTGAACTTGCTGAGGCACGCCAACAAATTACCCAGTTACGGGCAGCTGAAGCTAAATCCAACCAAATGGGAAACGAGCTAAGGGAAATCGATAGGCGATGCCTAACGATAATTGAAGGACAGACACAGCTAATCAGCCGATTCCTCTGTGATGCAACACTCACCTTCGTCAATGAGGCATACTGTCGCTATTTTGGAAAGAAGCCCCAGGATCTAATCGGTCATAGCTTTATGCCTCTGATCCTTGGAGAATACCGTGAAAGGATGCGAAAGCACATTAACTCCCTTACCCGAGAGAATTCCTCTGCGACACGCAATTACTGGCTTCTAGCAGCTAATGGGGAGAGCCGTTGGCTGCAATGGACCAACCAAGCAATATTTGGCAAAGTGGGTGATATCACAGAGTTCCAGGCAGTGGCACAAGACGTTACCGAGCATAAGTACGCTGATGATGAATTGAGGAAGAGCGAGGAGAAATATCGTTCTTTAATATTGAATATTCCAGACATAGCATGGACGTCAGATGAAAAGTATCGCATTGTTTTTGTAAGCCCCAATATAGAGTGCCTTACTGGATATACTCCGGAAGAAGAATATCGGTTTAGCGACTGGCTGAGGTGGTTCTATAGAGTCCATCCCGATGATACTGAAGATGCGGAAGCTGCTTTTCAGGCATTGATGAAAGGGAAAAAGCATTTCGATATGGAGTACCGTTTCAAGAGAAAGGACGGGCAGTGGATTTGGATACATGACAGATCGGTTGGGACCTATGAGAAAGACGGAGCATTGTATGCTGACGGCTTGTTCTCAGACATTACGGAACGTAAGCGAGCAGAGGAAGAGAGGAAGGAACTGCAGCAGAAGGCTGAACTGAGTAGCCGTTTAGCCTCTATTGGTCAGATGGCGTCAGGAGTTGCTCATGAAATAAATAACCCGCTGGCCAGCGTTATCGCTCTTACCGAGGTGCTGATGCAAAAGGGCCTTCCTGAAGTTATTAGCGAAGATGTAGAGATAATCCACAATGCAGCCCAGCGGATAGCTAGTATTGTAAACAGGCTACTTACCTTTGCCCGGCAACAAAAGCCAGAGCGAACCTATGTCGATATTAATACGGTCATACAAGCTACTCTTGCCCTGCGGACTCATACCCTAGAGACAGGCCACATTAAGCTTACTTCACAGCTTGCCCCTAATTTACCAAGAACCATGGCTGATGCTGCCCAACTCCAACAGGTGTTCCTCAACATCATCCTGAACGCCGAGAGTGCGATGAAGTCGGTCAATGGTGGCGGCAACCTTCATATCAAGACAAAGAGGATTAATAACACAATACGGATATGGTTCACGGATGACGGCCCGGGGATAGCCAAGGAAAATATGACTAGGGTGTTTGAACCCTTCTTCACTACCAAGGAGGTGGGTCAAGGAACTGGTCTGGGCTTGAGTATCTGTCATGGAATCGTTGCCGCACACAATGGCCAGATATATGCCAAGAGCCGGTCGGATAGGGGAGCCATTTTTATTGTGGAGTTACCTGTAGTCGCTGAGGGAAAACGACTGGATTTAGCCGAGCTGCCTGATGAAACTGCGGAGGCGACAGGGCAAAGATGCTTGAGGTAGATGATGAGCCAAGAACCTGGGATTTTTCAAGAAAGTGCCCGCGATGAGTAGGATACACCGCCCTCGTATTCTTGTTGTCGATGATGAGCCTGGAATACTCAGAGCCCTGAAAACTGGCCTAGAAGCTAATGGTTTTGAGACTTTGGCGGCTACGGACGGTAGTGAAGCCCTCGAGGCCATTGATAAAGAGCTACCTGACCTCTTGATCCTCGATATAATCATGCCTAAGATGGACGGCTTCGAAGTGTGCCGCCGTGTTCGCCAAGTGTCAGAAATCCCAATCATTATGCTCAGCGCTCGGAAGAGTGAAGAAGACAAGGTGCAATGTTTAAACCTTGGTAGCGATGACTATATCTCTAAGCCGTTTGGCATGAATGAATTGATCGCTCGGGTCAAAGCAGTGCTTCGGCGCACACCCGGAATTGGCACTACTTCTGCGCAGCCCTCGTTCACCTGTGGCAGCTTGACTATCGATTTTACGAAAAGGCGAGTAACCATCGCTGGTAACGAGGTTAAATTGACACCAACGGAATTCAGCCTCTTACAGGAATTAACGCTAAATGCAGACAAAGTTCTCACTCATATCCATCTTTTGAAAACAGTCTGGGGTACTGAGTACGGTCAGGAAAGAGAGTATTTACGTGTCTTCGTAGGGCGCATACGGGCTAAGCTTGAGACCAACCCCTTAGATCCCAAGTACATTATTACCGTGCCTTTCGTAGGCTACAAATTTCAAGCACCGCATAAGTAATCTTATTAATGAGTTAAACCAGTAACACAAAGGGGGGTACCCAGAAGGGTACCCCCCCCTCCTTTATCTGAAAAATATTTACAACATATTTATGTGCTCCCCTTAAATATTTATGCCTTATTTATCATCCCCATAATAGTATAGCGAGAGGATTATATTATGGTGGTGAGAGATTAGAAAACAGATGGCTGGCTCCTGTGGCCTGCATTGTAGCATCTGTACCATATATCTGTACTATATGTTGTGCCTATTATAACCAGAATATGGGTAAAATATTATCGGAGTTCGCAAAGGCGCATAATCTTCCCATGAAAGATAAGGCGGAGCCTAATAAATAAATATAAGGAGGGTTTTTTGAGTGCCAAAGATAGTAAATTGTTGGAATGAGTGGGACCCGTTGAAGCATGTATTGCTGGGCAGGCCGGAGGGCACCAATATCGCCGCTCCGGAGCCGTGCTGGCAGTACGATTACCCAGAAGCCGGGTTCCCACTGGGGACATCTGGCCCATTTCCACAGGAGATGATAGATGCTGCCAACGAGCAGCAGAATTACTTCGTGTCCACGCTGGAGAAACGGGGGGTGAAGGTGGACAGGGCAGTGGTTCACCCCTGCGTACCCTATTCCGCCGTTTCCACGCCGGACTGGACGCAGCTGGGGATGCAGGGTGCCAACAACCTCCGGGATGTGTTCGTCTGCCACGGCAAATACCTGATTGAGGCGGCACCCAGCCGCCGCGCCCGGTGGCATGAGTATCTCATCCTGCGCCCGCACTTCGAAAAGTTTTTCAAAGAAGACCCCGAGGCTGTTTGGTTTACCGCCCCCAAGCCGAGGCTGACGGATGAGTCTTATGTCAGGAACTACTACTACAACTTCAACAACGTTTGGACAGATGAGGAAAAGAGGAAGAAGCAGGAAAACTGGGAGTACCAGCTGACCGAAAAAGAGCCCCTGTGGGATGCTGCTGACTGCGTCCGCTTCGGCAAGGATGTCTTCGTTCAGTGCTCCTGTCTGACCAACAAGACCGGCATGGACTGGTTGAAGCGTACCTTCGCTGAGCTAGGAACGCGCGTTCACCCTGTCGCCTTCGATAACCCCACCGACCCTGGCAAGCCGGATAACCTCCACCCGTGGCATGTAGATGTAAATCTGATGCCGCTCAAGCCTGGGCTGTGTATTTACAACCCGGACTGGAAACCGCGCACTCCGGAGTTTCTGGAGTTATTCAAGAAGAACGACTGGGAGTTGGTCCCCGCAGCACGGCCTACCTATGTGCATAGAATCAAAACCCGCGTGTTCGGGCCGTATGAGGATTCGTGTTGGATCTCTATGAACACCCTCTCTATCGACCCGAAGACGGTTTGTGTGGAAGCACACGAGTCGGCGTACTGCGAGCAGTTGGATAAGCTCGGCTTCGAGGTGGTTCCGATTCCATATGAAAAGGTGATCCCACTTGGTGGCTCCCTACACTGCTCGACGCTTGATATCTATCGAGAGGGCAAATCGGAGGACTACTTTCCAAAGCAAGTTAAAGGTTATTAAGGAATAATCTGGTTGTAGAAAGTGTAGAAATGTGGTATGTTAGCACATTAATGAATGGGAAAACGCACTATATCAGCCGATTATCACATACACTTGAATAAATAATTTGAAAGGAGGGTGGATCGGTGAGAAATAAACATCTATTTATTGCTGTTGTATCAACGTTGCTGGTGGCGCTTGTTGTATCGGGTTGTGTTGGTTCAGCGGAGCCAGGAGAGCCTAAAGAAGAACCTATAAAAGTAGGGGGACTAATCCCCGTGACTGGCCCCTTTGCCAGCGATGGAAAAACATGGTCGACAGGAATGACCATGGCAGTAGCAGAGCTTAATAAACAAGGGGGGTTGCTGGGGAGACCAGTGGAGTTGGCTGTCTTTGATATTGAAGATATGATGGCCGAAAAACTAACTGCTGCTACGGAAAAACTGGTTGGGCGAGATAAGGTAGATCTTCTTGCAACAATTTATGCTGGATTTGGACCGGATGTTGTAGCGTGTGGGAAATATGATGTTCCTTTCATTCAACAGGACGCCAACGAAATGGTGGCCAATATGATTAAGGACAATTGGCCCCAATATTCGAATGTGTTCATGACTGCTTGGGTGGAGAAGGAATACGGTAAGGAAAACTGGAGGATGATCAAGCGACTCCCTTACGAGTTCCCGAATAACAAGATCGCCAGACTAAGCGGAGACTTTGATTGGGATTTATTAAGCACAGAAGGCGCCTGTGCAGAAGCTGAAAAAGAAGGCTGGGAAAGAGTAGTAGACGAGACCTTTTCCTACGGTGTGAGGGAATGGGGCCCCATATTAACGAAAATTAGACAAGAAGACCCTTCCTTGATAATATTTGGGTCTCTCGATGCCGGCGACATGATGACATTCTTCCGTCAGTGGAGCGAGGAGCCAACCAATTCCTTAATTGACTTCGGATATGGGTCTGAAATTCCGGCAATTCTAGATATGCTGGGTGACGAAGGTAATGGGGTGCTGGGGTATGCGCTTACCAGGGAGTTGCCTTATGGGCGTGGGGCAGAGTGGGCGGAATTGTACAGAGAAGAGTACGAGATGGATCTTTGGGGGTCAAGGAGGGCAACTATACCGGCTTCCGTATCGGTCTCATACGATACCATCATGATATGGGCCGATGCCGTCAAGGCGGTAGGTGACCCCACTGACTACGCAGCGATCTGCGACTACCTGAGAGAGAGTGATAACGCCTGTGTTGAAGGCGAGTTCCACTTCGACGAGTACGGCCTATTAGAGGTAGGACCGCATATGCCGATGCACTACCAGCAGTGGCAGGATGGCAAGGGTGAGCGCCTATTCCTGACTGGTCAGGAAGGATACATAGGCGATGCAACCTTCCAGTTACCATCCTGGCTTGAAGAGTAATAAATAAGGAGTTATCCCGAGAAGTAAAGCCATGGGGGGTAAGATATCTTTAGCGAGTCCCCCATGGCTTTATGGGAAAGCAGGTATGAAGCTTCTTCAGGTTAAAGAGCTAACCGTGTGCTTTGGTGCATTGCACGCCGTAAACGAGCTGAGCTTTGAGTTAGAGAAGGGAGAGATATTTGGTATAGCTGGTCCGAATGGTGCCGGGAAAAGCACGGTCTTTAACGCCATCACCGGGTTCTATAAGCACTCAGGAGACGTTATTTTCGACAATATGAGAATCAGTGGCCTTCGTCCTCATCAAATCTGCCACAGGGGGATTGCCAGGACATTCCAGATTCCACAATTTGTCTCGACGCTACCTTTACTTGATAATATAAAGGCTGGAGCGATTTTTGGAGGCCGTTCGCGTGGAGCGGAAAGTGAAAAGCAAACCACGATGGAATTGATAGAGTTTTTGAGATTAGAGGGGAAGGAGAACATAATTGCCAGCCATTTGAGTCTCTATGATAAAAAGCGAACTATGCTGGGAGCATCTCTAGCCACCAAGCCAAAGCTGTTGCTAGTAGATGAACCCACAAGTGGGCTAAGCCCGACAGAGACCACGGAATTCGTAACCTTACTCCAGAGAATCAACAAGGAATTAGGCTTATCTATCATAATCATTGAGCATCTTATGAAAGTACTTACTAAACTGGCTCGTCGGCTGTTGATTATGCAAGAAGGAGCTAAAATTTGTATCGGTTCTCCTGGAGAAGTCATCAAAGACGAGAGGGTAATAAGAATTTACCTGGGGAGTGCTCATGCTTGAGGTAAACAAAGTAAATAGTTTCTATGGCGAACTTCAGGTTTTGCATGATATCTCTCTGAGTGTTAGTGATGGCGAGTTCGTTGTTGCTTTTGGGCCTAATGGCCATGGGAAGAGCACATTACTTAAGACGATATGCGGTCTACATACCGCAACCTCAGGCTCTATCAAGTTCGATGGTGAGGAAATATCCAAGTTAGAAAGCTCAAGAGTCGTCCAGAAGGGCATCGTGTATGTCGCTGAGGACAGGCACCTTTTCCCTGAAATGACAGTATTAGAAAACTTAAAACTGGGTTCTTTCAATATCAACGCTCGAACAAAAGAAGCTGAAAATCTCCAATATGTCCTGGAGCTATTCCCTAGATTAAAAGAACGTATAGACAAGCCAGCACGGACATTAAGCGGTGGAGAAGCACGCATGTTAGCCATCGGCAGAGGGCTAATGTCCAAACCCAATTTCTTGGCAATAGATGAACCGTCACTTGGGCTGGCACCTAATCTTAGAATTGACGTATTTGAAAAGATCAGCGAGATAAATAAAGAGATGGGAATCACAATACTTATGGTGGAACAAGACATCACTGAGGCTTCAACGTATTGCAATAACATTTATCTCATGGAAGATGGCCGAATAGTATTTGAAGGGAATAGGGAAGAGATCATGAAGAACAAGCACGTGAAAGCAGTATTTTTGGGAGAAGAATAAACCCTTAAGTTGGTTGTGACATGGGGAGAAGATCCAGTGAGCGGAGGCTAATGGTAGAGTGACGTATCAACTAGCACAAGTGTTGATTAGTGGAATTGCGCTAGGTTCTATATATGCTGTTATGGCCTCAGGTATGTCGCTGGTTTACGGTGTGTTGAGGATCTTTAACTTTGCTTATGGATCATTCGCCATGTGGGCTGCTTATTTTGCTTGGTTCTTGTTCAACCATTTTGCTTGGATGACGTATCCCGCGGTCTTTGCTATTGTACTGCCAGCGATGTTTCTCTTCGGTCTAGCCGTTGAGAAGATTGCCATTAAGCCTCTGAGGCAAAGAGCAAATTGGGAAATCCTCGCGATAATCGCCACCACAGGCCTAGCACTATTCATGGATAATACTTCTCTGGCAGCCTTCGGCCCTATCCAAAAGGATTTACCATTTATTATCAAAGGCACTATGAATCTCGCTGGCTTCGAAGTAAGCAGACATGAAATGCTAACCTTAGGAGTTGGTATATCCATAATCGCCTCTCTTCAAGTCTTCTTGAAGAGAGCCAGATATGGACTAGCTATGCGAGCACTTGCTCAAGATATGATGGGGGCAAAGATTGTAGGCATACCATTGAACAGAGCATTTGGCTATACTTTTGCACTATCAGCAGTCTTGGTAGGAATTAGTGGCATACTCCTCGTTCCTAGATACTTTATCAGCCCTTCAGGAGGGTGGGAAATTATGATAAAGGCGTGGGTGATTGCGGTCTTTGGTGGTATGGGCAGTTTCATAGGAACTCTTTATGCTGCCTTTATCCTAGGAATAGTGGAGGCTATAGTTATCTGGCAACTGGGAGCCCGCTGGCCAATAGTTATTTGGTTTCTGATCTTGATAGTTACACTAATAATAAGACCGGGAGGGTTACTGGGAGCCCGGGAGTGATTCGTGAGATTGAATAAGGATCTTTCTGTTGTGCTTGTTATGTTGGGGGTTTTACTCGCTCTCCCCATCTTTTTTCATGGTGACCCATATGTTATGCATATCATTATTATGTCTCTTATTTGGGGAGGGCTGGTTATTCCGTGGGACCTCATGATGGGATATGCTGGCATCTTTACCTTCGCGCAGTTCGCATTTTTCGTTTTTGGCGGTTATGCTACAGCGATGCTGACAGTGTATTTAGGGATATCACCATGGCTTGGGATTTTTCTGGGGGGCTGCGTTGCCAGTGTGGTAGGGCTTGTGCTTGGTGTAATCTGCCTAAAGCTTAAAGGTGATTATGTAGCCCTTGTTACTTTTGCTTTCCATATGATCTTAGTCCCCTTATTCAGATCAGGGAAAGAGTTCGGAATCCCAACCGGTGGGCCTATTGGAATAATGGGTATTCCCCCACTCGCAGTGGGGGGATTTATATTTCCTTCTATCGATAAAGTTCCTTGGTACTATACTGCTGTAGGCTTGGCTTTTCTAGTAGTTTTTGTTGTTTACAAGGTTATCCATTCATCTTTCGGACTAGCATTTGTGAGTCTCCGTGATGCGCCAGCCTTTTCCCAAAGCATTGGGATAGGTGCTTATAAATATAAGCTGATAGTGTTCGTTATTGCTGCTTTCCTCACTGGTATAATGGGTGCCTTTTATGCTCATTATGCCGGCATTATGTCTCCTAGAATATTGGGTCTTGACATTTTCCTCATAGTCATGGTTATGCTCGTAATTGGAGGAATAGGAAAGTTCCCTGGGGTGATGATAGGCGCTTTTATCGTTACTTTCTTAAGCGAATTTTCCCGTCCATTAGGGGTGTATCGTCTTGTAATGTTTGGAGCAATAGTAGTCACATCAGTAGTGCTTATGCCTGAGGGAATAATGAAAGCCGTTGATTTGGTTAGCCCGGCAATGGCCCGATTTATGGAAAGAAAGATAGGGCAACTTAAGAGTAAGCGGCCCTTTGCTTGATTAAGTATTAGCTCCAACAATGATTTATACGGGATAAGACCAAGCACAGTCAATCTACTAATCTCATTAGCCTGGACTCTGGCTCTAGGGGAGCAGATATTGGGTAATATTATTCCTGCTGGAAGTAGTTTTAGATTATTAGATTACCTCTTTACCCTTGGCAAAGCATAGATTCTCAAGATAGACGGAGAAACCCAATGGGTCAACCGGTGGCTCATTGGAGGATTAGCACTGCCTTGCCCTTATTTTGCCAGCTGGCTTGGTACCACGGCTAATATCGGCGAGAGCGTTCAAAAACGACGGATAAATGGGCTATACAATATGGTTCGAATACCAAAGAATGCGTTCTACAAAACGGCTAGATTCGTGACTCACTAGTGGAATCGGCTGAAGCCGCGGCTTAAGAAAAAGTCTTCCGGTTATCATTTTAGTCGTCTGAATCTAAAAGATACCTCGGTCAATTAGGGTGTCTATACCGAGTTGTATCAACATTGCTAGTGACGTATGCCGTAGAACTACAGGGCTAACTGGCCATGCTAAGGTCGAATTGTTTAAGTCAATGCAGCAAGAAGTGAGTTCTCGTACAAACCGGACCATACTAGGTATTGCCAGTCTAATGGCCTTTGCCATATGGGCACCAACATTCTGTGTTCCCCCTATGGAACATATTCTCAAAGAAGAATTACTCATTACCCATACCCAAGCTGGCCTGCTCTATGCCATCCCATTCCTGATGATGGTAGTACTAGGTATTCCAGGCGGTTTCCTCGCTGATAGGATAGGATTCAGAAAAGCCGCTGGTATTGGGATTGCAATAGTAGCGGTAGGTACCATACTGAGAGGTACAGCTTCTAGTTACTCAAGTCTCGTGGCATTTAACTTCATCTACGGGGTCGGCGTCGGTTTGTCGTTTCCTAATTTGTCTAAGCTAATAAGTGGTTGGGTTTCGCGGGAGAAAATTGGCATAGCTACGGGCGTATACTCCTCATTGATGGTTACCGGCACGGCCCTAGCCTTGGCCATCACCATGCCCCTAATCTTCCCCATAACTAATAGCTTTCAGGGCGTCTTTTTTTTCTGGAGCATACCTCCTATTGTGGCGGCTGTTTTATGGTGGATTCTGGTTCGAGAGCCTCCACGCGACAATATTCCCGATGAGCCGGTAAGTAGGAGTAATACTTCACTCCGCCGGATAATCCAAAACAAGCACCTGTGGTTGGTAGCCATCCTGTTCCTGTTATTATTGTTCTTCTTGGATAGCTGGTCAGCTTGGGCTCCAGCATTGATGATGATGAAGGGGGCGACAGAAAACATAGCCGGGCTTATTGTCTCGATATCCCTCTGGGTAGGTATCCCCACCGCTTTATTTATACCCAGATTTTCTTGTAAGCTAGGCTTGAGAAAGCCGTTCCTCTGGATACCCGCTATTACTCTGGCTCTGGCTGCCTGGGGAGCAATATACATAAGTATACCCCTGAGTTGGCCATTCATGGTTCTGGTAGGAGTTGCTCTTAATGCTTTTATCCCCATAATACTGGCGCTTCCGATAGAGATGGTATCTAAAGAAGAGGTGGGAACCGCCACTGGATTAGTACTCTCTATCGGTAATATCGGAGCCGTCATTGGTCCTCTTGTGGGTGGGCGCATTTTCGACCTCACCGGAAACCTTCACCTATTCCTTCTCGTCCTAGTCGGTATATCGGTAGCAGCAACAGCCATTGCCTTCAGGATACCTGAAACCGGCCCTAAGGGCAGGAGCAGGTTACATGGCGATATACTATAGCACCAAACGTATCGCCTACTGAAAATTATCCCTGGGATTGATGGACTTTGAAGTGGTCCTGTCTTCTGGCTAAATTTATAGTTGAACAACTTGACGAACAGTTACTCAACTGATTTTCGATATCCTACACGCCAAACGACATGAACGCATACCCCTGATTTGGAGTAGATATTGACAAAGTCTTAGGATATGAATACACTCACTCTTATGCATGCGCCGTAACTTCACAGTACATGGTTCTATGGTTGGTTTAGGAGGCTCCTGGAAATACCGTTTTCGTGCTAATTCTCTGGTGGGTCCTTATGAATCTAGCAAGGCGTAAGTAGAAGGAGGTGTTACGGTGGAACAGATTGAGCATAAGTATTACACAAGCTTGTATGAGGTGGCAGTAGCGGTTAACTCAGTTCGTGTTCCTGACACGGTACTACAATATATTGTTGAGAATGTGGCGAAGGTTCTGGGAGCGAAAGGTTGTTCGCTGATGGAGCTTACACCCGACGGAAAACTACTACTTCATACCGCAGCCTATGGGTTAAGTGACTGGTACGTCAGAAAAGGTCCGATATCAGCCGATAAGAGCATCTCGGAAGCACTGGAGGGCAAGCCAGTAGCTGTCTTAGACGCAACTGAGGATAAGAGTATTCAGTATCGTAAGCAGGCCAAGAAAGAGGGAATCGCATCTGTTCTTTCAGTTCCGATAGCGCTTAGAGAGCAAGTCATAGGGGTAGTAAGAGTGTACACTGCGGAGCCACGGGAGTTCACCTCGGATGATATCTACTTTGTAGAGGCGGTTGCTAATCTGGGTGCCATTGCCCTCGAAAACGCCAGGTTTTATGAGTATGTTAAGAAAGATCACGAACAGTTCTGCCGGGACATGCTGGAGTGGCGCACTGCTAGATGGAAACCTTGGATGAGGATGTAGATGCATTGTAACTGGGTATGGCTAGGTCGATAGGACTTGGTCCTTGGAATGATCACCAACTAGTGGAGTCTCAGGCGTTAATGTGCTCAACGGCTAATTGGCATCCAAAGCAATCTGTGGTTATCTAACTCTCTTAACTAGATAGCTAACTAAAGAGAGCCATACGGTTCGACACGTAATCATTTATCTAACCAAGCATTGCGCTTTAGCTTACTTTATGCAAAAGATCCCCCGGTATTACTTGCTTGGTGGAGTATTAAACAAAACTGACAATTGAAATATTATCTCAATATACTCTCGGTATAACCTTATGGTGTGTGTAGGCATGTACTCAACTTCCCTAGCGGGCCCGCCGCCTTCTTCGCCGGAATAGGGAAGTCAGCGCGAGAATTCCGAAGACGATGAGGAAGATGGGGGGGCGGAATGAGGAAGAGGTAGCAGCCTCTGTCCTGGGAGCGACGGCGGTTGACGGTGCGGCCGGTTCCTGTGAGGTGATCTGCTCCTCGCCTATTTCATAGGCGGCTATGCCGGCGCCGGTGAATTCCTTGGGTACCCAGCCCAGGGGGTTGGTCTTCCCGGTCGCCTCCGCCCAGAGCCACCCCGCTTCACCGTCCAGTTCGAAGACGGCGCTCGCCTTTTTATAGTCGGGCAGGTAGACCATGGCAGCGGTGTGCCCCTCGCCGAGGGCTATTGCCGAGCGTAAGCCGGCTCCCCGGTACATCACCGCCAGCAGCACGGCGCTGTCCTCACAGTCACCGTAAGCAACCCCGTTTTGGTCGATGGTAATTGCCATCTCATCGGCATTCTGGGCAAACTCATCATATTGGAACTGGTCGATATCCGGGGTATAGACCACCCGGTCGCGGACGAAACGAAATATCGCTTCCGCTCGCTCTATCTGGTCCGGGTACTCGGCGGCAATCTGCTCGCCCAGGCGGTAGGCCAGGTCTGATTCATCGCCCAGACTCTCGAGGGCTATCACGGGGCGGAAGGTGGCCTCCGATAGCTGGTAGAAGCCGTCTTTGCCAAAGGCTCTGGTCCGGTATATTCCCCAATCATCAAAGACCTCGCTGCCTGTCTCACTAAAGTCAGCCGAGGGCGTTGCCCACACCTGTTGTGTGGTGACTAACCCGACCAGCAATAGCGATACTGAAATTATTACAATCCCGGCCTTTCTCATAGCGGTGTCGTCAGAGCGGCGTGGAGTATCAGGCCGAAGAAGATGAGGTAGCCGAAGACATAGATGCCCACTGCGTTCGGGCTTTTGGCGATATTTAAGAAGGATATCTTGGGGGTCAGTTTATCCACGATACGCAGTAACGTCAGCCCGATTAGCAGGCTGATGGCAAAGCTGATGGCGACCAGCCCCCAGGTCCTGAAGTCGAAGATAAAACCCAGCGGGGAAACGCCAACGGCGGTGTAGGCGGTAGCCGCGCCGTGGATAACCAGCCCGACCAGGATGAAGAAGCCGGCGATGAACAGCCCGGTAGCCAGCGGGCTTTCTCCAATGCGTTCACGCTCCTTAATATTGGGGGTCAGGGCATCCAGTGCCCTGATGCCGAGCCAGGCAAGCAGGGAGCAGATGGAGACTAACACCGCGATTCTGGCTACCCACATCAAGACGATCAGCCAGTAGGGGGTAGCTAGACCTAACTGATACATAGCGAACCCTCCTTAGTTCAAAATGGACTTGGACTTGGTTCCGTGGAATTACCAGCCCGCCTGGAACCGCACTGGTTTCATCTATGGCCGAATTTCTCGTAGGAGACAATCTCGGTAAGTTTTTTCCTTGGTCTCGGCTTGGGGTGCTGGTCGGGGTAACCCAGTGGGGTCATTGCCACTATAGAGTAGCCCTCAGGAATGTTAAGGAAGCTAGCCGTCTTTTCTTCATCAAACCAGCCGATATACACTGTGCCCAGCCCGAGTGACTGGGCTGCTAGTACCAGGTTCTGCATTGCCAGTGCCACGTCAAACATATACCAGTCACCCTTATCGGAAGATAGTTCCCCGCTCAGATAACCGGCTTTGCCCAACTCGGCACAGACTACAATTGCTACTGGTGCTTCCCGGATTCCCCTGGCGGCGGGATTATTAGTTCGGGGCAGCATATCGGCCAGCTTGTTCCTGTTACCGGCATCCCGTACTACAATAAATTGCCAGCACTGGGTATTGTCCCAGGATGGCGCTTGGCGGGCTGCTTCCAGGACAAGATTCAGGGTCTTGTTATCTACCTCAGTAGACTGGTAGCGGCGAATACTTCTTCGGGACTTGATTGCTTCCTGGGTTTCCATTCCTTTCTCCTTGCCCATTTTTACTTTGAAGAGTATTATACCATAATATCTTCCGGCTCAGAATGAAGCTTTGGTTACCAGGTCCTATTCTTTCTCCCAGGCGTTCTTACCGATGAGGGGTACGAAGCGGCAGCCGCCCAGGTCCTGGACCAGGTCCCCCTTCTTCCGTCGGGTAATCTTATACAGCTCCTGTACGTAGCGCGAGCCTACCGGAATTATCATTCGCCCTCCGATGGCTAGCTGCGTGAGAAGGTCATCGGGTATTCTGGGGGCGGCTGCGGTGACCATAATGGCGTCATAGGGCGCCTTGTCTTGGTAGCCCAGGGTCTCCCCAGCCGGGTGGACCTCAATATTTGTGTAGCCTAGATTGTTAAGAGTCTTCCTGGCCGTTTCCGCCAGCGAAGGTAGGCGCTCTACGGTAACCACGAGGCGGGCCAGTTCGGCGAGAATGGCTGACTGGTAGCCACTGCCGGTGCCTACTTCCAGTACCTTTTCCTTGCCCTTAAGTTCCAGGGCTTCCGTCATCACGGCGATGATAAGCGGTTGTGAGATTGTCTGGTTCAGGCCGATGGGTAACGGCGTGTCTTCGTAGGCGGAGAACTGCTCCTCCGGGGGCACAAAACACTCCCGCGGAATGCGGGCCATTACTGCTAGTACCTGCCTGTCCCTAATTTCACCGCCGAGGTGAGTAATTAGTCTGGCTCTGGCTTGAGCAAAGTCCATGCCGATACCTACTGCGAGAGGGTTTTAGGGCAGGGTAAAAGCTAACACCACAAGAACCGCCAGCATAATCCCGGCCAGAATACCGATCCGGCGTAGCTCAGCAGCAACGTGGGGATGACTGGCCGCCGGTGGAGTGGGCACACTTAGCGGATGGGCCGCTCTCCGCGCAGGGGTGACCGTTGCCTCGGTTGGCGAGACTACCTGCTCTTGAGCTACTGTAACGGGGGAAATTCGTTTGCCCTTCTTTTGTGTGCCCTGAAATGACTGCTTTCCCCGGCTGCGTCGTGATTTACTGGGCATCGATAACCTCCCCTCTATTTAGCTCTCGGATGGGATTTTTCATAGGTGCGGCGGATATGCTCGGTAGTAAGGTGGGTGTAGACCTGCGTTGTTGAGATGTTGGCATGGCCCAGTAGTTCCTGGACCGACCTTAAGTCAGCCCCACCGTACAGCATATGAGTGGCAAAGCTATGCCTCAAGGTATGAGGAGTGATGTCTTCCAGCCCG
>Ga0208902_1000878_pt1 | contig 15038 bp, 15 predicted proteins | sample AntAceMetag02UKH_FD_184767 | JGI IMG/M metagenome (GOLD analysis project Ga0208902, IMG submission 184767) | Saline lake microbial communities from Ace Lake, Antarctica - Antarctic Ace Lake Metagenome 02UKH (SPAdes) (version 2) | ecosystem: Environmental > Aquatic > Non-marine Saline and...
TCCAACCCCGCCATAAGTAACATAATAATTATGAATATTCTTCCCATCTCTTTCCAACATCTCACATTCCTCATCAAAATCACAATTCCCAGGCACGAAAACAACCTTCTGTCCCGCCTTCCGAAACGGACTTAGAATACCCTCACTCCCTTCACTATAACCATAAATATCTCCAGCCAAAACCACCAAATCAACTTTTTCCCTCTTACCCTTGGCCGACAACTTTTTAGCAATATCCAAATCCCCATGCAAATCCCCCGCAGCCAAAATCCGAAGCTTTTTACCCATAATATATACAATCAACACTTTTTTAAATAACTTCCCGTTCCAATTATTATGGCAGAAAAACCAAAGAAAAAAGGATACGATTTTATAGAAGTAGAGACAAGAATAAAAGAATTCTGGGAAAAAGAAAAAATCTTCAAATTTGACCCAACAAAAGAACACGTTTATTCAATTGACACACCACCCCCAACAGTTTCCGGAGCAATGCACATCGGTCACGCATTCTCATATGCACAACAAGATTTCATAGCAAGGTATCGGAGAATGAACGAAGGGGTATTTTATCCATTCGGAACAGACGACAACGGACTTCCAACAGAAAGATTAGTAGAACGACTAAAAAACGTAAAAAGCAAAAATATGTCCCGAACAGAATTTATCGAACTTTGTCTAAAAACAATAAAAACAATAATACCAGATTTTATTGATAACTGGAAAAAAATTGGAATCTCCGCAGATTACGATATTTGTTACTCAACAATAGACGACAATTCCAGAAAAATATCTCAAAAATCATTTATAGATTTATACAATGCAGGATTAGTATATCAAAAAGATTTTCCAACAATCTGGTGCCCAGAATGCCAAACATCAATAGCTCAAGCAGAACTCGAAGACAAAGAAAGTTCAACATTTTTCACAACTTTAAAATTCAATTCCGAGGAAAAAGATTTATTAATCGCAACAACAAGACCAGAACTTCTTCCAGCCTGCGTAGCGATTTTTGTGAACCCAAAGGATAAACGATACAAGAAATTTGTAGGCAAAACAGCCAAAGTTCCACTAATGGATTTTGAAGTCCCAATTCTAGAAGATGAATCCGCAGAGCCAGAAAAAGGAACAGGAGTTCTAATGATATGTTCTTACGGAGATAGATTTGACGCAGACGCAATTAACAAACACAAACTAAATCCAAAAGTAATTTTAGGCAAGGACGGAAAATTCACAGAAGGACCATATAAAGAAATGAATATAATAGAAGCAAGAAAACGAATTCTTGAAGATTTAAAAAATGCAAATTTAATAGTAAAACAAGAACAAATATCTCACACGCTAAACACCCACGATAAATGTGGAACCCCGATAGAATTCATCCCAACGAAACAATGGTTCATTAAAGTAATAGACAAAAAAGACGAACTAATTAAACAAGGTAAAAAAATAAATTGGAATCCAAAATATATGTTCAAAAGATACGAAAATTGGATTAAAGGATTAGCTTGGGACTGGTCAATATCAAGAGATAGACACTTCGGAATTCCAATTCCAGTTTGGGAATGCAAATTATGTAACAAAATAATTCTTCCAAAAGAATCAGAATTACCAATAGATCCACTTCAAACAAAAAAGAAATGTCCAAATTGCGGGGAAGAAGCAACTCCAGAATCAAAAGTTTTAGACACGTGGGCAACATCATCAATGACACCACAGATAGCATCGTCTTTAACGAATGGAAGAATAAAGCTACCATATTCACTAAGACCACAGGCCCACGATATAATCAGAACATGGGCATTCTACACAATCGTAAAATCATTATATCACGAAAAAAAAATACCGTGGAAAGACGTGATGGTCTCGGGATTCGTAACCCTTAAAGGAGAAAAAATGTCAAAATCAAAAGGCAATGGAATATCACCAGAATCCGTAATAAAAGAATATGGAGCAGATCCCTTAAGATTTTGGGCAGCAGGTTCAAAACTGGGAGAAGATTTAGATTACCAAGAACAAGATTTAATTGCAGGGAAAAAAACCGTAACAAAATTATGGAACGCATCTAAATTCGTATTTATGAATCTAGAAGATTACAATGGCAAAAAGCCAAAAAAATTAGAAAAAATAGACCAAGAATTTTTAGAACATCTAGAAAACACAATCAAAGCAACAACAAAATATTTCGAAACATATAATTATTCCCAATCAAAATTAACAATTGAAAATTTTTTCTGGAACGATTTCACCGACAATTATATAGAGATAGTAAAAAAAAGAGTTTATCAAGGAACCGGCGAAGCACGACTATCTGCCCAATACACACTCCACAAATCTCTATTAACAATTCTAAAATTATTCGCACCAATCATGCCATTCGTAACAGAAGAAATTTATCAAATATATTTCAAAAAAACGGAAAAAGATAAATCAATACACATTTCAAAATGGCCAAAATCAAAACAAGAAACAAAAGTATCCGAACCATTTATAACATTCTGCAAAATCCTCGCAAAAGTTCGTCAAGCAAAAACAAACGCCCAAAAATCCATGAACTCCGAAATAATACCAACACTTCCAAAAGAAGACCAAAAATCCATAGAAGGCATGACAGAAGATTTCAAATCAGTAACAAACGCGAAAGAAATCAAAGAAGGCAAATTCAAAGTAGAATTCATCTAATTCAATAATACATTTATTTTTAAATGATAATTTTATTATATCAACATGATAAAGGACAGACCACTTTCCGAAAGAAAACTCAGAAGAGTAAAGACAGTGATTAGAGGTTCGGGAAAAGATATTATTAGAATAGTAGAAGCAGACAGTACGGAAATAATAGGAACGCAAATCACGAGGGACCCAGAAGATAGAACAGGCAAATACACTATGATTTCATCAGACAATAGGACAACAACCCGCAAATACGCAGATGTTAGAAGGATTTATACACACATTGTCATCGGCACAAGATTATTCTAACTCTCAACTTTTATAAACACCTTTTCTATAAACCTATATGAGCAACAAAAAACAAATAGCAAATCCGAACAAGTCGAACCAAAAACTAAAAACCAAGAACCAACAACCGAGCCGGAGGCTCTCATGAACGAAGCACAAAAATACGAATTAGAAGCCCTCGTTGAAGAGCTCGAAAGTTATAGAGGACGACACACAGAACTAATAACTGTCCTTATCCCAGCTGGAGCCACATTAACCCAAACAACAAAACAACTCGAAGACGAGAAAGGAACAGCTACAAACATCAAATCTTCAGGCACAAGAAAAAACGTAATCAATGCCTTAGAAAGAGCAATCCGAAAATTAAAAGAAATTAAAAGAACTCCAACAAACGGTTTAGCCGTTTATTCCGGAAACGTCACATTAAAAGACGGAAGAGAATCCCTAGAAGTCTGGGCAATCGAACCTCCCAAAAAATTAAAAATTAAAATCTACAGATGCGACCAAACATTCGTTCTCGAACCACTCAAGGAAATGCTAGAAACAGACGAAGTATACGGCCTTTTAATAATCGAACGAAACGAAGCAACAATAGGAATGCTAGACGGCAAGCACATAAAACAATTACAAAACATGACCTCGGGTATTCCAGGAAAGACAAAATGCGGTGGACAATCAGCCCAAAGGTTCGCACGTATCAGAGAAAGCGCAGCAAAAGAATTCTTCAAGCGAGTGGCAGAAGCAATGAAAAACCATTTTTGGGATAACAAAAAACTAAAAGGAATTCTGGTCGGCGGACCAATCCCAACAAAAGACGAATTTTTAGTTCAAGGTCAGCTAGTAACACAATTAAAAAATAAGGTAATCGCAGTAAAAGACATTGGGGGAACCGGAATGCACGGACTCCAAGAATTAGTCGAACGTTGCGAAGACGTTTTAGCAGAACAAGAAATCACAAAACAGAGAGTAATCTTGGATTTATTTTTTGAGAAACTAGCAAAAGAACCAAACAAAGTTTCATACGGCGAAGCCGAAGTCGAAGACAGATTAAACCGAGGAGCCGTCGATAAATTAATTATTTCAAAATCTTTATCAAGAGAAAAAGTAAAATTGTTGGAAAAGTCAGCAAAAGCATCCTCAACAGAAATACATATCGTAACAAACGAAACCGCCGAAGGAGTCCAATTCGATAATCTAGGAGGAGTTGGAGGAATCCTCAGATTTGAAATCCACGACTAACATGGAAGAAACACAAGAAACCAAAAACCAAAAACCAAAAACCAACAACCCTCCGTTGATAACAGAGCTAACAGCCGAAGAAATAGAAACAGAATTCGAAACAAAAGAAAAAAATTCCGAAGAAAAAGTTGAAGCCGCACTTTTTATAGCAGGCCGTTTTGTAACTCTCCAAGAACTAATGATGCTAACGGACATCAACCCAATTATGCTAAAAGAAATTCTACATCGCCTCCTAAAAAAATATTCCTCCGGCGTCCTAAGAATAATCCAAAGAAGCAACGCCTACAAAATGGACATCGCAGAAGAATATCATTACCTAATCAACAAACTAGCGACGGGAAACTCCGAATTCACAAAAGCCGAACAAGAAACCCTCGCAATCATCGCATACAAACAGCCAATCAAACAATCCGTCATAATAAAAATCCGAGGAAACAAATCCTACGACCACATCAAAAAATTCAGACAATTAGGATTAGTAATAGCAAAAAGAGTCGGCCACACCTTAGACCTTTCACTTTCTGAAGAATTCTACGAGTATTTCAACGTACATCAAAAAGAACCTAAAGAAAAATCAGAGGACGAATAATGGAATTCTTAACAATCCTATATTTTATCTACACATTCGTAGCATTCTACTTCCTAATGATATACGTCATGACATATCTCCAAAATCGAAAATACATTTACGAAATAATCAAGCCAGACAAAATCAGATCACTAAGCATAATTATACCATGCTTTAACGAAGAAAAAAGTATAGCCAAAAACATAGAAGCATTTCTAGCATCAGACTACAAGGGACTAAAAAAATTAATAGTAGTAGACGACTGCAGCACAGACAATTCTTATGAGATAATAAAAAAATACGCCAAAAAATATCCTAGAGTAATAGCCCTACAAACACCAAAGAATACAGGCAGAGCATCTGGAGCAAAAAACTTCGGAATAAAATATGTTAAAACCGAATTAATAGGTTTCAGCGACGCAGATTCATTACCAAACAAAAACGCAATATCCAAGATGGTGGGAGTATTCAACGACACAAAAGTAGGAGGAGTAACTTCTCGAGTTTTCGTAAACAGTCCAAAAAATTATTTAACAAGAATCCAAGCAATAGAATTTAAAATAATCGCATTCACAAGAAAACTACTAGAATTCCTAGACGCAATATATGTAACAACCGGACCATTAAGCATTTACAGAAAGAAAGCATTCGACCAAACGGGAGGTTTCGACGAAGAAAATCTGACAGAAGACATTGAACTAACTTGGAATCTCGTATCAAAAGGATGGAAGGTAAAAATGTCAATGCCAGCAGTCATTAGATCTTACGTACCAAAAACAATCAAGACATGGTTCCACCAAAGAATAAGATGGAACGTTGGAGGAATTCAAACAGTTGCAAAATACAGAAAAAAATTCCTAGAAACCGGAATGCTCGGCTTTTTTATAATGCCATTCTTCATACTATCTTGGTTTCTCGGACTCACTGGTTTAGTCTTCCTAGGATATCGTCTAACAAAATATATCATGGTAAAATTCCTAATCGCCAAATATTCCGTAGCCGCCCAAGTAGCACTGGTTTCCATGGAAGATTTATCTCTAAACCCAAGTATCTTATTTATATTCGGTATAGTCCTATTTTCACTCGGGCTAGCTTACACAATTGTCGCATTAACATATTCAAAAGAGGGAGGAAGGATAGTTGGCCATCCAATTCGCGACATCTTTATATACTCATTTTTCTATTTGCTCATGTACCCACCGTTGCTAATTGTATCTTTTTACAAATACTTCCGCGGCTACAATACCTGGTAAAATGTTAAAATCCGCAGCAACCATCAGGGTGAACACACGATTCGCTCCGAGAGCCCTATATATTGGGACTATCTCTCGAGGTGCAAATTGTGTGCAGGATTTAACGCGTGGCTTTGCCACAAGACAAACCAAAAATCAAAATGCTAAAAAGTAAAAAAAACGTTCTATGGGAAGCCCTTATAGTTACTATAGTAATATTCCTCGCGGGACTATTTCTGGGCATGCTTATAGAAACTTCAAATTCAGTTGAGATTAACAATTTGTTTATACAATCAGAAATAAGCCTGACAGACGCAATGACAACTTCAAGATTAGCGGAAGACTTCGACTTCGATTGCGACGTTATCAAGCAAAGCAATATAGATTTTGCAAATAGAATTTACGAAGAAGCAAAAACATTGGAAGAATACGAAGAATCAGGAAAACTAACAGAAAGCATGAAACTCCTCCATAAAAAATACGACCTTCTAAGAACATTACTTTGGACAAGCAATCAAAAATCTCTAGATCGATGCGAAAACTACAATCTAATAATTTATCTATATGAATATAACTCCGAAAGTATAAACGAAAAAGCAACACAAAATGTCTGGTCAAAAATACTACTCGATGCAAAAAAGCAAAACGACAATATATTATTACTACCAATTGCAGCAGATCAAAACTTAACGTCGTTAGACTTGTTAATAAATGAGTACGGAGTAACAGAGCTTCCAGCGATTGTAATAAACAACGAGAAAATCTTATATGAACTAACCAACATAGACCAAATCCAAACCCTCCTATCTTAAAGGAAATTTGTAAGAAACCCCGATTTATTACTAATATACTCAATCACATATTTACTTAAAAATAACAATTCTTTCATAAAATTATGAGATGCACAATATGTAAAAAAGAATCAGACGAAGTAAAACTTTTCAAAGGAATCCAAGCAGACGGAATGGTCATGGTCTGCGCCGCATGCGCCGAAGAAGAAGGAATCCCAATAATCAAAAAGCCATCAGAATCTCAACTAAGCAAGGCGGATGAAAGATATACAGTAAGGGAACGAATGGAGCGAATGTCCGGAACACATGATGCAACCGAAATAAGCGAAGACCAAACAGTCACACAAGGCAACCTCGCAAAACTCCGAATCCCAGCCCCAAAACAACAACACGAAGACGTTCTAGACAATTATTACTGGACCCTAAACATAGCAAGACGAAGAAAAAAACTAAGCGTCTCACAACTAGCAGAAAAAATGCAAGTCGAACCCAAAATAATTCAAGGAATCGAAAAAGGAAGACTCCCAGAAAATTTCCAAGACCTCTTCATCAAAATAGAAGCATACCTCGGAATCAAACTCCTAAAAGAACACAAAAGACAGATAAGCTTCATAAAAACAGTTGATGAGCAAAAAGAAATTTTAGAAAACGTCCGTAGAAAAATAGAAGATCCAGAATCTACAGAAGAGTTTCCAGAAGAAGATTTAGGATTTAAAGAAAAACTAGAAAAAGGAAAAATCGACTTCTCGAGAAGAGAAGATTTGTCAAACGTAACCCTAAACGATTTAGTCGATATGAAAAAGAAGAAAGAAATAGGTTCAGCAATCAAAAAAGTACAAGACGAAGAAGACGCAATGCTCGGCGACGACCTAGACTTAGACTTGGAGTTATTATAAAATGAGAGCAGAATTTGATGGCCAAGATTATGCTCTGTATCTCAATAAAGATACTCAAGAATTACAAAGATTAAAAACCCAAAAGCTTGAAGCACAATTACAACAACCTTTTAGATGGGAAGATTGGGACAAAAAGGTAGTTCTAGAATTTGGTGAAAATAGTTGTCAAGACGGAATAGGATTAAGCTTTTTGCCAGAAACTGCAGATGGGATATGGGATAAAGTAAAAGAAGTAAGGGTTATAATTAATAGAAGAGCCTTAGGCTATGTTGAACAGATAGGACAATTCGGAACAAGATATAATGGTTCTGATAAGATAGAGATTATTAATGGGTTACCTGGAGCTCCAGGCTTTCTTTAAATTTTTAAAATAATTCTCCAAGGCTAAAACCAATCTACCAAGCCCCCAACGAAGCTGAACCTCTCCATGCGAAGCATAAACCTCTCCACAATCAAAGATTGTGAACCTCTCCATGACTTACCCCAAATACCGCAACCACCCACAAGCGAAGCGCCCCACCACCCCACAAGAAAAATTTTTCGCCCCACCATCCAGCAGATTCCGTTATCCAAGATAACGTAATCGACCCGGCCTCGGCTCATAAACCAACCCCTCTTCTAACAACTTCTTAATCTCAGCATTAATCGCATCCGGACTCGCCTCAACATCCATAATCAAACTCTCAATATCAACCCCACCTTCTGCCTCAGCTCCCTTAATCTTCTCCATAATAGAATCCTTCAAACTCGAATCCCCCTTCTCTGCACTAGGCAAATCTTTCCTAGCATTCTGAATCTCCAACTTCCGAACAAGCAACCACCGCGCATCAACCTTTTTAGCGACCTCCGGAATAATATACAGCTCCCCATTCCATTCTCGCATATTTCCAATAATCTGCAAAGTATCCCCCTGCATAATCTCCTTAAACATCTCAACATCCTCTCCAAAAACCTTCAACTTCAACTGCCCCGACGCATCATCAACAGTCAACGACCCAAACTGCTTTTCCCCTTCCTGAATATATTTATCAACACAATTCGCCAAAATATTAATCCTCACAACCTTCTTTCCCTGTCCCGTTTGATGTACCTGCCCCGTTTGATTTTTATCTAATGGGGTACTATCTAACTGGGAACCCAATTCCAAAAACAAAAACTTCCCCTCGTCCATCATCGGCACACCCCGCAAAACATCACCAATCCGCAACTTATACGCAATGTTCCTCTTCCTAATTTCAGTATTCGCAACAGCAGTTCCAGCATCTCCTTCCATGTTTAAGAAAATGAGTTTGACTTTATAAGGATTTATGAGATTGAGTTACTCAGAAGTTTTATAAAGAATCTTTTCCTATTAAAAATACAAGAGGTAGAATAATATTCCATCAAATGGAGGAAGGATAGCCCTCACTGCTAATTTCTCTTAAGGTGATGTGAGTCTGACGCGATACAAATGCGTCTATCACCTCTATCCCCAACACTAGGAACTTCCGCTACCATTGGAAATTGTAGGGTCCATTTGAATATGAGTTTCTTTTTTCTGTTCTGGCAAAAGAAGACGAAGAGCCTGGAAAACATTACCACTCAGAATAACATCCAACTCCTCCTTTGTTTTTGGCTCAAAAGATTCGTTGATATTACACTTGATTAGTATTCCACCACTAACAGATTTTTTTTGTTCAATAATTTTCTCTTGCTTCTTCTTTCTCGGTCTCTCATCGGAGTTCCTTTTGCTTTTCCTTTTTTTAAGATTCTTCAAACTTTCTGAAACAACTATATGTGCCTTCTCGCAAAGGTAAAGAAAGAAAGTAGTTGCTGCTCCGACCCGAGATCCGGAGTAACCATAGTCTCCAATAAAATAATTTCTTAAATCAGAAATTTCTGCTTTCTCAATATCAATTTTTAAGAACAAATCATTATAAGCCACCTCTGTAATATTTTGTAAGGCTTTTATGGACACATCTCCCTCCATTCTGAGTTCCCGAATACGTTCATCTTTAACTATTCCATCATCTCCAACTATCTCCAAAAATTTCAACGCTGAAACTAGCTTTGATTCATTTCCAGGTGCAGTAAGGTTATATTGGGCTACAACACCATTATCTACTTTACTTAGTTTAACTCGTTGGATCAGTTCTAAGAATTGTTCCATCCAAATTTTCGCTATATACGGAGGCTGTGTTTTTATTTCCATAAAAAGATATAGATAAAGAAGCTTTTAAAGTTATGTATTCTACAAAGAACAGGTTAAGTACCCGGTTTAACGAGTAAAATCGAGGTAAGTATGTACCCTACTCTACCCTACCCTACCCTACCCATCATCACCTCTACATCCGTTGCACATACCCTCTCCCAACCCTAAACAAATCCCCCAACTTCAACAACCTCCATTTATTTTTATTTTCCATTTTGTTGCCCAAGTCCCGGCGCAAAGCGCCTACCCTCGCGACAAAGTCGCTACCATCGGCAAAGCCTACCATCGTTGCCAAAGCAACTACCATCGGAGATAAAATCTCCTCGAATGCCCAAGCCCCGGCGCAAAGCGCCTACCCTCGCGACAAAGTCGCTACCATCGGAATCTTCGATTCCTACCACCGTTGCCAAAGCAACTACCACCGGCGATAAGTCGCCTCGAAGGCGACAAGTAGCCTCGAAAGGCTACATACGTTGAACGTACCCACGCTTGGGTCGGAAAAGGTCGCCCGACTTGAGCAGCTTCCCAACAACCTCATCAACCTCAGCCTCGCTAACCTTCCCATCCAAAGCCTTCGCAATATCCTCTATCGGAATCAATTTCCCAACACTCTTCTCCAATTCCTCAAGAGCTTCCTGCACATAATGAATCTTATTCCGCGCCGAAGCCCCAGTCCCCGTAATCTTATCAACATCAAAAGTCTTCGTATTCTCATCATACCCAACCTGCATCAAATAACTCTTCGTCAACTCAATCGCCGCAATCGCATCTTTAACTTCAACAACGTTAGATAATCTCATCCTCGCATGCGCCTCAGACAAACGAACCATCGCCTCCAACTGCCTCGCTCCAATCGGAATCGGCTTCGAAGGACCCTCCCCCATCTGCGGCATATTCCGAAGCCCAACATAAAAATCCTTCATAGCCTTAACCGCACCCTCGGTCAAAACCGGGTCAAACTTCTGCTTAGCATACGAAATATATTTCTTCAACAAATCATTATCAATAACATCATGCTTCGCCACCTGCCGATGCTCCAACAAAACATGGTCCGCAATCGCCGAATCATTCTCCCGACTCGGAATATCCCTCATAATAAAAATCGCATCAAATCTACTCAACAAACTAGGAACCAAATTAACCTGTTTCGGAATCGACTGCAACGGATCAAATCGCCCGAACTTAGGATTCGCCGCCGCAAGAACAGAAGTCTGAGCCCTCAAAGTCGCCTGCACCGTCGCCTTAGAAATCGTAATCGTATTATGCAAAATCATACCATTAGAAACAAAAGTATGATGAGGTTCAACCGTAACATCATAAACCCACTTCCCATCCCCTTGAGCCTTCGAAACTTTCTTTATCTTCATCCATCGAGCATAGCCAAAAGCCAGCTTTTTAATCCCCTCCAAATCCTTCCGCGTTTCCGCATCTGCTTTATCAAGATACTTCTCCGCAATCAAAACCAACTTCTGCAAAAACTTCCTCTGCTTCTCGGCCCCCAAATCAATAGAGTGCCCAATCTCCTTGTTCATCGAAATCCCAAGCTTTCTATAAATCCCATAAATCTTATCAGTACAACCAGGAATCAAATCCTTAATAGTCCGATAAGTCTTAGCCCTCTCGCAATACTCCTTCAATCGAGCTTTTTTATGTGAAGATAAAAAACTAATTCTCATCAAAAAGTTCGACAAATTCTCCTGCCCAGAAATATCCAACCTCCAAACATTAGAAGTTTTATCCTCAAAAATAGAAGATGTAATCTCAAAACGCAAAAGCAAATCACTAACCTGCTCAAGCATCCGTTTATTTTCTCCAACAAGAGTAGCTCGACATCCACCACCCTTAACATTAACAACAGTACCGTCCCCATCAAAAAGCGCCCGAATCAAATACCGAACATTCGCATTAGGAAAACTCATAACACTCTCAGGAATCTTATTCTCTTTACACTTCTCCATCAAACTAAAATCTAATTCATTAAAATAATCAACAACCTTTTTAGAAACAACTCGAACTGCCATCTGCTTATCCCGACGAGTAACCCCGACCTTAATACCAAAGTACTTCTCAATAGAATTTTTATAATCATTAATCAAAGACTCATCATTATTCCAAAATTGAATGCCATTCTTCTTCCCGCGGTTCAACTCATAACACCCATCACTAATATGATAACCAAGAATCTTACACAAATAATCATTCTTCTTCTCATAATCCACAGATTCAATATCTATCTTAGACGGTACAGGAAAAAACATTCCCTCTTTCAATGTTTCAGCCGCAACCTCAATAATTTTTCCATCATCAACCACAAAACAAGGATGCTCAGGAGTAACTTTAACCTTCCGCCCATTGCTAAGCTCAATCTCAACCATCTCGCTAGGAGCCACATGTCGACTGACCCTATCAACACCCATAACAAAAGAATTATCAAAGTCAGTGGAAACAATCTTCACTCCATCAATATTCAAGACCTCACAATTCTTACCTTTCAAAATATTAGAAGAATTCTTCTTCATTAACTCATCAACAAATTTCCCAATCTTTCGAGAAGACCCGTCTGCAAATTGTATTTCCGTATCATAATGATAGCATTGCTGCTCCATCGCCTCATGCATCGCGCTCCGGTCCTCCTCATCCATCTTATCAAATTCATCAATACAAACAATCCCCTTATTCGCCAGAACAATCGCCCCCGCCTCCAAACCCCAACCCTTCAAAACATCATCCTTCACAACCGCAGCCGTCAATCCCGCAGCCGACGCAGATTTACCAGAAATATACCGAGCCTTCGGCGCAACTCCAGCGATAAAAGTAAGCATAACCGACTTCGCAACACCCGGGTCACCAACCAACAAAACATGAACATCCCCTCTCATCTTCGTCCCATCACTCCGCGTTTTCTTAACCCCACCAAACAACTGAAAAGCCAAAGCAGTCTTAACCGCAGTATGTCCCCAAATCGAAGGTGCAATACTCCCGACCATCTTATCCATAAAATCAGGCGAAGCCGCCAACTCTTTAATCGTCCGCTCATCCTCCTCGTCAATATCAACATCCTCAAAACTCTCCTCCAGCGGAATAATATTATTCGCCTCAATCGCCAAATCAAACCGCGTCAACATCGCCCCACTCGAAGCCGTAATCGCAATCTCCTTCAAAATCCCAATAATCTTAACCCGACTTCCGGGCGTCGTCCTCATCTCCATATTCGGGTCAACCAAATCTTCCTTCAAAAAAATCACCATCCTCTTCGGCTGCTCCCCCCCGTGCAAATTATCCGAAGCCTCTTCAATCGTAATCACCTGCGCATCAACCATATCCTTTGAAATTTCCTTAAACCCCCCACGCCGACCACACGAACACCTCGAAGGCTCCTTAAACTTCTTATCAATCTGCAAAACCGAAATAATAGTACCACACGACGGACACTCAAACTTCGCATTCGTAACCAACGGTCGAACCTCAGACGCCTGCCGAACAATCCCCTCAATCGTAATCATCTTTCCCAAATGCTTCGACCGAATATTCCTAATAAAAAGGTCCTGCCCCTTCAAAATACTAACGAACCTCACCCTCGCATCATTCGGCGCCCACTCCAACTCCTCCAATGCAATCTCCAACAACTGAATCGTCTCCTCAGGCCTATCAATCAAGTTTCCAGCCAAATCCGGACTATGCGCCGAAAACTCCTCAAAATCAACATGCACGACCTTATTCTCCCCACTTATCCCACGAACAATATTTTTCCGATTAACCTCAAAAAATTCCTTAGCCTCACTCAACAATTCATCCTGATTAGAATCAACCACCTTAAGCCCATCTTCTACCCCAGCATTATTATCAACTTCTTCTTCCATGCAAAAATAAAGAAACCCCCACTTAAAAATAAATCTATGTTCCAAAGCATATGTTCGCCATCAATAGATTTAAATATAATAACCACTTAATAAATAAATGAATAAAAAGGCATTAGCCATTGCCGTTCTTGCAATAACATCAACTGGTTGCATAGAAACATATCATCGACCATACAGAGTTCGATCTACAACTTATCATACCCCATCACCTATAAGACGCCATACTTCAACACCACGATACGCCCCATCAGCACACACACCACCAAGAGGAACTTCTCACGGTTTTAATCCTCACAGTAGTAAATACAACAATGCCGATAGAAGGAAAATGGAAAATTACCAAAATAATCGAGACTTTGAAGCAAACAGAAGAAGAGCACAAGAACATTTCAGAAGACTAGGACATTAATTCACACCAAGAACAACTCATAGAAGATAATTAATTAAACACAAACTCACTTCGCCCAAAAATAATCTCCTCACTCGTCCTTCTATAAATCCCAACAAACTGCTCTCCACAAAACAAAGCAAAAAAGTCCCCTTCCTCCAAATCAGACTTCCCAACAACATTAGAACTAAACAACGGCTTCCCAATATGCAACGCTTTAATCGCACACTTCTCAACCTCAACAACCGGCAAAACCTTCCTAATCGCATCCTCAGCTGAAATCAACATCCCCTTCAACTTAGAATCATCCCCATCCTTATACTTATCAACTGCCGATTTAAAATCAAATAAATTAACTAATGTACTCTCATCAAAAATTCCCGCCTCAGTTCTCCTCAACTCTCCCATATGCGCCCCTCCAATCATCTCCCCCAAATCCGAACACAACTTCCTAATATAAGTCCCTCCCTCAACTCTACACTCAAATAAAAAATTTCTATTATCTCCCGAAGCCTCGGTCAAAGTCCAATGATAAACAGTCCTCTCCCTTTCCTGAACCTTCACAGCCGACCGATGCGGCGGCGTCTGCAAAATCTTCCCAACAAAATTCTCATCAATCAATTTCTGCAACTCAACAATATCCTGTTCCTTATGCGTCTCCAAAACCCCAACATAACTCTTATCATGTCGAATAAAATAATCCGCCAACTTACACGCCCGCCCCAAAGTCACAGGCAAAACCCCAGTCACCTTCGGATCCAACGTCCCCATATGCGAAGTCTTCTTCAACCCCAACTGCCTCTTAACAAATTCCGAAACCGAATACGACGTAGGCCCAGCCGACTTATCAATATTTATCAAACCAAAATTCAGCAAGTCCTTAATATCTTCCATATAAAAATATCAAACCAACAC
>Ga0208902_1000883_pt1 | contig 14967 bp, 12 predicted proteins | sample AntAceMetag02UKH_FD_184767 | JGI IMG/M metagenome (GOLD analysis project Ga0208902, IMG submission 184767) | Saline lake microbial communities from Ace Lake, Antarctica - Antarctic Ace Lake Metagenome 02UKH (SPAdes) (version 2) | ecosystem: Environmental > Aquatic > Non-marine Saline and...
TGTGAGCGGGAAGATGTTCAACCGCACCCTTGCTGGTCACGGCGGACGCAACTTCGGGTTCATTTCGTACACACTTTATTATCCGGATGAAGGCGTGAGTCTCATGTACCTTTCAAACTATGACAGAACCCCAATGGCAGGCCTCACGAGAGACCTCTCGGCGATTGTCTTTGGTGAGCCGTATTCCCTGCCCAAAACGATCGAACGCCAGGCCGTTCCTCTGACAGAAGAAGAGCTTGAGGAATATGCCGGAGTCTATGAACCAGTATGGGAAGAGACATGGACCTTTACCGTAATCCCCGACGGAAACCGTTTGTTCTATAACTCGGCTGTGCCCCATGAGGCTGTTGAACTCTTTTTTGAAGGGAACGACACGTTTTTTGTGACACCTGAATCAGCAGATTCGTTCCTCTTCACCCGTGATGATACCGGCACCATTGTCGGGATGGTAATGTATACCATGGAAGGCTCCTATGACGAAATGATAAAGGTGGAATAAGAGAGAACAGACACTTAAAGGAAACAATAGAAAAATCCACTTTATTCGGAACGGTGTTGGAGGGGGCTTTCACCACCATCCGGCCCCCACTCTCTCCCAGCCAGACTCTTTTTAGCCCGGACTATTTCTAAATCGTCGAATAGCTGGTCACTCCACACAGAACATAGGTGTCGCCATTCAGATTCATGATGCCGTTACTGTCCGGCTGAATGTCATTGAGAATAATATCCGGCTTATTCTTACCTGAAACTATCAACGAACCGTCAACCGTAAAGGATACCTCTTTATTGGATTTCTTCGCTGTCAGCACCACATCAGAGGTGAAAGAATCATAACCGCTGACCCAGATACCTTTAATCTTCTTGTTGTCCACCTTCAGTGTTTCGTCCACGCGGACATCCGCTTTATCCAGGGCCATTGTATGGATTGTAGTCGAGGTCGTGCCAATCGAGCCTGATTTGTCATTTCTCAACTTAATCTCTATCGTGCTTCCCACCGGCAGAGGTTCTGTCTTGGTTCCTTTGTCCTCATACTCCACATACGAGTTGGACCCTGTCACATCAAATCCAAACTTACTGTCTGTCTTCAGCTTGTAGGTTCTGCCGTTCAGGATGACATCATAGATCGTCGGGCCCACCGTGATATACGCGGTCTTCATCTCAGCATCAGAGCCATAGACATTCGTGGCCGTGAGCACCACAGTATAGATCCCGGCTGAATTATAGGTATGAACCGGGTTCTGGTCAGTTGAATTCCCACCGTCTCCAAACGTCCAGGCCCACAATGTCGGCGAATTTGTCGTCGCGTCCGTAAACAGCACACCCAGCGGAGCCGTGCCGGAGGTCACATTCGCACTGAATGCCGCGACCGGCGGATAGGTAGCGGGACTTACAGAAGAATACAGGTCACTAATCTCCGCCTGACTCAGTGCCTCACCATAAAGAGAGACCTCATCCATAATCCCTTTGAAAGAGAGCGGATAGGATCCCGCATTCTGCCGTCCGAGCCAGAGCGGATTGCTGTTTGGAATCAGTGGGCTTGTCACCGTCGTCGCATAGGGCGTTCCGTCCAGATAATACGTAAGCGTCGAACCGTCGATCACGAGCGAAAGCATCGACCACTGGTTCGGTGGAACCACCGGCCAGCCATCTGAGGGGCCCTTTGCGATGAGACTCCCACCCTGTGACTCAAACCAGAACGATTTGCCGGTATAATCGCCGCCACCCGAGGGCAGTGCCACCGGCGCCATCGAGAAGTCAAAGTTTTCGCTGCCGTCCGCTCCCTTCCCGGCAATCATGTGCATGTACCGGTTATACACATCGCCGGTCGTCTTCTCCACCGGATAGACCCAGGCAGTCAGGGTCATCTCCGTAGTGAAATCAAGGGTTGAATCATCCGGCACCGAGACATAGGTACCCGTGCCGTCGAAATACAGACCATTGCCGGATGCACCCGGCACCTGGAGATAGGTGCCCAGAATCGACCCGTCGTTGCCATTGGCAGAAGAATCAACGGCAAGCGCCCCAGTAACATCCTCAAAGCGCCAGTAGCCGACCGGCGTGGGGGTCGTGCCCACCACACTAATAATCTGACTCGCGTTGATTACCTCACCAGCCGGACCGGTCACACTCAGGTTGACCGTATAGTTCCCACCAGAGGTGAACACAAACTCCGGATTGGTCGCCGTTGAGCTTCCCAGACCACCAAAGTCCCAGCTCCGTGAAATCACACTGCCAGTTGACGTGTCCGTAAATGCCACTGCCAGTGGTGCATTACCGCTTGTTACATTTGCAGTGAATCCGGGGTTAAGCGAGTAGAGCTCATAGCTACCCACCGCAACCTTTGCATACGTCGAAGGGGTAGCTGGCACAATTGTAACGTCCATGTCATCGTCAACATCGTTCGTGATATTATACAGAATAATACCTGAATTACCAGTTGCCACCGACACACCGTCCACGGTCAGCGACGAGGTTGGATTTACCTGATAAGGCACTGCAAGCGTCAGGGCCGACTCAGTAATTGTTATCCGGCTCAGCCGGTCATTACCCGCCGTGAGCGCAATGCTCCCTGTTCCCTGCAGGATACCGCCATCATAGATACTTACATCCGAGAACTCAAGAGTCGTGATTCTCAGCGGCGGACTCTGGGATGTTGAGGTTGCCGCAATCGTCCCAATCTGGTCGCTATTGATTACCAGCACCACATCGTTGTACCGGCCGATGTCATAGGTTGTGGCACCGTTAAAGACAATCTTCCGGTTGTTAGCACCACTCGCATCGGATCTGAAGGTCAGGGTGCTGCCTTCCTTGAATATACCAGATCTCGTGATAGTATTAAGGATGAGATTGCCTGCTCCGCCACCAGCCTGGGTGACATTAATGTAGCCAGTCTTTGTCTCGGTATCATTGCCATAGACATTCTCTGCCGTCAGCGAGACGTTGTAGAGCCCGGCCACTGAGAAGATATGGAGTGGATGTTGGACGGTCGAATTTGCTCCGTCCCCGAAGTCCCAGAACCAGACCGTCGGCAGATTCGTCGACGTGTCGTTGAACTGCACGACGAGTGGAGCAGTACCGTTCGTCACATTCGAGGTGAAGTCAGCGACTGGCGGCGGCGTTGGTTGCGTGCCGTTATACCACTGAGTCGATATTTCAATTGCAGAGATCTTGGGATTCTCCACGTGTTGTGGGAAGATGACATTGAGTTCGCCATCAGCAACGGTTACATTAAACGAGATATCATACGCCGCGCTCGGACCAACGAGTGAATAGATATCAAAACCGGTGACCTGAGGGGTGGCATTTTCCACCTGAAGATCAAAGACCCGCAGACCATCACCAAAGGTCCCGGAATAGATCTCAGCAAACTTCAGCGTCACATTATAGATACCGTCCGGAACATTGGAGAAATTGTATTCCATATTCCCATTAAAGAAATTTTCACTCTGATACAGGATATCGTCATCCGTGCCGCTGATAGGCGAACTGTTGGTCCAGAAGCCAGTACTGGTGTTAAAGCCCCAGCTACCGTCGTAAGCCTGATCTGCAAGCCAGATATTCCCGTTCCCGTCGGTGTATTGTGGTCCGCCGGTGTTTACCCGGATGACATACGGAAGCACGGTGATATAATCAGTTTTGGTAAGCGTATCGTTCCCGCCCCCATTATCAGCAAACAGTGAGACAGTATAATTCCCGGCATACCAGTATTTGTGCAGCGGGTGCTGAGTGGTGCTACTGGTATTGTCGCCAAAGTTCCAGAGCCAGGAAGTGGGGGAGTTGCTGGTGTTGTCGGTAAACTGAACAGTAAGGGGTGCCTGTCCCTGAAATGTGTTTGCAGTGAAGTTTACCACCGGCGGCGTGGTCGGCGTTGGTGTGGGCGTCGCAGTGCCGGTTGGGACAGGAGTCGCCGTCGTCATCGTCTCGAACGGGATGATATCTCCACTACTATAGACGAGGATGTCACCATAATCCGGATTAATACCAACGACCTGCACCCCGAGCGGGATAGCACTGCCCGGTGGAGTATAGTAGAGTTTCTCCCCGGCCTTAAAAGTGGTCCAACCCGTCAAACCAGGATTCGTTGAAGATGTAGAAAAATCGTCAGTATGGTCAACACCGTCAACCCGGATCACCATATCTGCCTTTTCAAGCGGATCCCCACCGTCATGCGAGAGCACCAGCAGGTCATCCTCAATGCGGTAGAGAGAGTTGAGTATAATCGCCGGTTCCTTGACATCGCCAGAGGGTCCGGTTTCTAATGCGACAATGACCACAGCGGCCACCATCGCTAAGATGGCTATCAGAATGATGGCCCCGATGACTTCAGATACCGCGTTTTCGTCCTTCATCTCTTACTTCCTGAACTTACATTCTCAGACCGGCGGTGAAACATCACAACTTGCCAACATATAGAACCGCTGGGGATCACTGGTCCGGAGATCAACCAACATGAGCCCCGTATCTGTCGGTTGGATATTGGAGAACAGATAGTTCGTCGTGAAGACACCGTCAAGAATCAGCACTCCGTCCTGCCAGAACGTGACCCATCCATCACCAGTACTGGCGCCGGTATCAACGGTCAGTGTTGAATCGATATCTGAATATTCGCTGATCTTCGAGCTTAAAATCTTAACACTAACCGGAGTGCCCTGCGGAGTTTGTTCAACACTGACACCGTTTTTATACAGATAAACATCATCAAACGAGATCTCAATGCCGGTCTTTCCAACCCCATAATAGGACATCCAGTCACAGTTTGCTGTCACAATACTCACCGTATCACCATTGGAAAGAGAAACACTCGTTCCAACATACCGAACCCAGTTATCATCCGAGTCAACAGTGAAATTATAATGTTTCCCGGAAACAATACAGCTTTTAAAATTTCCCAGCTGTGAAAACTGAGTGGAGTTTGAGTTCGTATAGTTCCAGATTAACTCTCCGGCTTCAGCGGGCGTCGGTGGTTCTCCCTCACCACTCGCCGTTGGAATCGGACCTGGTGCCGTAACCGCCCACGAGGAACGATCAACCTGACCTTCCTCAACAAGGACATCTAAAAGCACGCCCCCTGACGAGATACCGGTAAAGATCAGGTATACATGATCGGAGAGGTTCGTTGTCGGAGGTGGTGATCCGGGAGTATAGGAAATGGTATTACCTGGCTCAAAAGGCCATGACGAACTGCTGTCAAAGGCCACATTGGCTCCATTATAATAGAGTGCCAGGTCAGCTTCGCTTAAAGCATCACCACCGGAGTTTTGGAATAATACCATCGTGGTATTTGCCGAGATCAGGATCTCTGCCCGGTCTACCGGTTCGGCCTGGGGCTGAGAGAATACATAGATCCCAACCACCGACGCGGCAAGGACAGTCATCGCAATGAGCAGAATAGCACCGATAATTTCCGAGACCCCGTTTTCGTTTTGTTCCCATACCGGTTGTTTCATGCAATTTCTCCTTTATAATTCACGCATCCGTTGATATTTCGCGGGTCTCAGGTAATCATAGAAAGTGCCGTCTGTGCCGTAGCCGTATAGGAAACTGCCGTTAGATCAAAGGAAACCTGATAACCCGGATCAGTCCCATCGGTGATCGTCAGACGAACCGCACCTGTTGGCTCATCTATCGTATACCAGGTAGAAGCCATTGAATACCGGGTTACCGCATCCTGAAAAATACGCTTCCATGCTGCACGATGAGATACATCATCTGACTCTACCGTAAGTGAAAGCGAATCCAAATCCCAGTGCTCCGGCCCCTGGGTCCCGTTGATATTAAATGAGGTATCAATCCGCACCGGCCCCCAGCCGGAAATGACCTGATCGCCGCCGGTCTGAAGAACTGTAAGGGTCACACCCGTGCTGGTCACTGCACCGTCCGTATAGCGGATAACCGAAAGCGGCGGAGAGGCACGGATGACAGCGTCCTCATCCTGAATTAACACAACAGCGCCGGACTGATACAGATAATCCTGATCAATCCAGTACCGATTGTCTGACGTATAGGTCACATCGCCCATATGATAGGCCACTGCCGGGACCGTGCCACCGCCGCCTCTGGTGCCGGTAATATTGATGATATCCGTCGTCTGATTAATCGAGATCAAACCCCCGGACGCAATCGGCTGCAACAGCGCGGCGTCAAAAATCCCGCTCTCTGAAGCCGATCCACCGGTGCCCAGATCAACCGAGTTACTCACCAGCACTCCCTCTGCGTCATTGATCCAGAGTGAATCCAGCATAATCTTGTACTGCACAAAATCATTTTTGATCGTTGTCATATGGTTTATCTCACCCTCACGGCCAATCGCCGGAACCGTATAGGTAAAGTAGACCGTTAGTGCGACCATCAAAATGGCAATAAGCAGAATAAAACCGATTATTTCCGAAAGGCCCTGCTCATGATATGCAGCATCCATCCTAAACGAGAATATGACATCCAGACTTTATAAAAGCCATTGCCGTAAACCCACCAGAACCTGAATGTTGTTAATCTAAGAAGACCAATATATATGCACGAATACCATCTGGTGGAAGAATACGTGAGTGAAAAAATACACTGGGCAGATGTGACAGCAGCGGACGTCGATCAGACGATCCCGCACCGGATAGCAACGGGCATTACCCCGTCAGGCCCGATCCATATCGGCAATATGCGCGAGAGTCTTACCGGCGACCTCGTCTTTAAAGCCATCCGTGACCGGGGACTTGAAGCAGAACTGATCTACAACGCAGACGATTTTGACCCCCTGCGGAAGGTCTACCCGTTCCTGCCGGACTCCTACGAACAATATATCGGCATGCCACTCAGTGACATTCCCTGTCCCTGCGGAAAACACAGTTCCTACGCCGAGCACTTTCTTGAGCCATTTTTAGCGGCCTTAGACGAGCTTGATATACACCCAACGGTCATCCGCAGCAGCGAGATGTACCGCAGCGGAGCCTTTACTGAGGAGATTAAAACAACCCTTGAACACCGTGACGAGGTCAAAGAGATTCTTGAGCGAGTATCCGGACGAACGCTTCCCGACGACTGGACACCGTTTTACCCAATCTGTAAAGAGTGTGGCACCATCTCCGCCGCGACCTTCCTCGACCACGACCCCGAAACAACAACCGTACACTACCGCTGTCCCTGTGGCTACGAAGGATACGCCGATTACAGCAAAGGCGAGGGAAAACTGGTCTGGCGGGTTGACTGGCCGATGCGCTGGAAGGCACAGGGCATTACCGTTGAGCCGTTTGGCAAAGACCACGCCGCCGCCGGTGGTTCGTATGATACCGGCAAAGAGATAGTTGAAAACGTCTTCGGCGGGTCTGCCCCCTTCCCAGTGCCCTACGAATGGATCAGTCTGAAAGGCAAAGGCGCGATGGCATCCTCGACCGGAGTTGCCATCACCATTGTTGATATGCTGGAAATTGTCCCGCCGGATGTGCTGCGCTACCTTATTGTGCGGGCCCGTCCGGAGAAGGCCATCACCTTCGACCCCGGCATGGGTCTTCTCACCCTCATTGAAGAGTATACCCGGGTTGCCGATGCGAAGGAATCCCGCGATTATGAACTCTCTCAGATCTCAGAGGTCGCTACCGATATTCCGTTCAAGCACCTCGTCACCGTCGTACAGATTGCCCAGAGCACCGATGCCATCTTCGAGATCCTGACACGGAGCGGCTATGACGTCACCAATAAAGATGCCGTCCTCCGCCGCACCGAACGGGCGAAGGTATGGGTGGAAAAATATGCACCTGACATGGTAAAGTTCACTGTGCAGACGAAACTGCCGGAAGACGTTACCTTCACTGAGGAACAGCAGCAGGGAATGGCAGCACTCGCAGACGCTTTCAGCACCCTTGAAGGCTGGAATGCCGAAGATCTGCACAATGCCATCTACGAGGTCAGCAACACAACTGACATTCCCGGCAAGAAGATTTTTTCAGGCATCTACCTTGCCATTCTCGGCAAAGAACGCGGCCCCCGTGCCGGATGGTTCCTTGAAGCCCTCGGGCGAGAGTTTGTGATGACACGGCTTATAGAGGCGGCAGCGCGATAATGCTCAATCAGGGATGCACCTTATGCTATCAGGGCGCCAAGTTGGTCCTCTTCCTGACCGGGAAGTGTAACCGTTCATGCTGGTACTGCCCAATCTCAGATGAACGCCGGGGGAAGGATACGGTCTGGGCCAATGACCGGATAGTAACCACTGACGCTGATCTCATTGAAGAGGCAGAGAATATGAGTGCGCTGGGGACCGGTGTCACCGGCGGTGAGGCGTTTCTGGAACCGGAGAAACTGGTGCATTACTGCTCTCTGTTAAAGGAGCATTTCGGCCCGGACCATCACATCCATCTCTATACCGGCACCGCCCCATCACGTGAAGAACTGGAGATGATTGCTCCGGTGGTTGACGAGATCCGGTTTCACCCGCCCCATGAGGTCTGGAAACATATCCTCGATACGCCGTTTATGGCGGCGATTGAGAACGCAAAGGAGCTGGGAATGGAGGCCACGATTGAAGTGCCGTCTCTCCCGGGGCTTGAAGACCTACGGGTCACGCTCCCCTTTGTCTCACAGTTTAATATTAATGAACTGGAATGGAGTGAGACGAACGCCGAGGCGATGCGGCGGAGAGGCTACGATCTGGAAGACAACTACCACAACGCCGTCTCCGGAGCGGCCTGCTGGGCAAATTGCCTCCTTGACGAAGAGAAGGTGCATTTCTGCACCTCAAGCTTCAAGGACTCGGTGCAGCTTCGTGAACGCTTAAAGCATATCGCAGAGAACACCAGCCGTTCCTTTGAGGAGATTACCGAGGACGGAACGGTTGTATACGGCCATCTGGTTCCGACAGCACCCCTTCCTGACGATCTGGAAGATGATCTTTTTGAGGACTGCGGGGATCATATTGAGTGTGCCTGGTATCTTCTGGCCGAATTTCCCGACGACTTTCCGGGCGAGAAACAGATTATCGAGCGCTACCCAAACGGCGGCATGATTGTTGAGGTCATGCCCGTATGAGTATGAACCCACGGGACTGGGTGGACCAGTTCTATGAATGGCATCTGGAAAACCAATGCACGCACATTCCCCGGCATATCGCCTTAATTCAGGACGGCAACCGGCGTTATGCAAAGGAGAAGGGTATTGATGTCGCCGTGGGGCACCGTCTCGGGGCTATGACGACCGAAAAGATGCTCGACTGGGTGCATGAACTGGGTATTGAGCATATCACTCTCTATTCATTCTCGACCGAGAACTTCAACCGCAGTGAAGAGGAACTTTCAGAACTGTTCCTGCTCTTTAAGGAAAAATTTCTGAAAGTGGCGACCGATGAACGGGTGCATAAGTATGGTATCCGCGTCCAGATGATTGGCGACCGATCCCTGATTCCACCGGATATTCTCGCAACCATTGACGAGGCAGAAGCGGCGACAAAAGATTACAGCAATTTCTATATGAACATCGCCATCGCCTACGGCGGCAGAAACGAGATTGTGCTTGCTATTAAATCGGTATTAGAAGAGGTAGAGGCAGGTACCCTGACACCGGATGCGATTGATGTTGAGGCAATCTCACGTCATCTCCATGAAGGGATGGAACTTCCGCCGGTGGATCTTATCATCCGCACAGGCAATGAACGTCGAACCTCCAATTTCCTGCCGTGGATTGCCAACGGCAACGAATCGGCCGTCTATTTCTGTGCCCCCTACTGGCCGGGTTTTCGGAAGATTGATCTCCTGCGTGGTATCCGGCTCTTTGATCAGCGGATAAAGGCAGCAGAACGGTCTGGCGCCGTTCCGGTGTGAGTCCATCATATTACCACTTGGCGCCAAAAATCTAGTTATGTCCGGACTTTTCAATTTTTTTGCTTTTCTTAGATAGCCCCTTTATGCCCCGGAGTGTCAGATCCGTTTCTGGTGAGGAGTGAAGTGTGGGGCCAGGCTGGGTTGGACAGATAATCTGTTTCCGAATCAGGATGTGGTTCCGGATCCGGTTGTGATGAAACAGAGCAGGAATACTCCTACACCCAGAAATTTCTTACAAATCATTCATACCCAAACCTCCTGTCATATTCCGTATGGTTCATCCATTCGACGACGACGCTCAGCGAACCACTACCTGAACCGGTTACAAAATATACGAGCCGCCAAAAATTGGAGAGATTATATTTCCACAGGTTTGAAAGCTCCCCATATTTTTTTATATAAATTTTCGGAATCTGTTTTTTACGGATATAAACGCCGCAGCGGCAGTCCTTTTCCAATGCATCAAACGCCCTGTTCAACATCGCGACGAGCTTCCTATCCTCTCCATTCCCGGATGCATTCAGCCTCTCCCATTCCGCCTTCACCTTTTCATCGGCAAAGGAAAGAGTGCATCTCATGTGAAACCCGAATCTACCTGATCCTCAGGTCAGGTCTCTTCGTATATTTCTCGTAGAGGTCGTCGTCAAAGATCCACCCGACATGTCCTTCTGAATCGATCGCAATCTTCTTTGATTCGATCAGGTACATGATAATCTCCCTGTATGTCTGGTACATCATCTTCTTTGGGAGATTCTCCCAGAGTGCACGCCGCTTGTAATGCCCGCTCCACTCTCTGATAAAGTCCTCGACCATCCTGATCGTTTCAAGCCGTGGCGAGGGTCTGGATTTGGGTCTGGATCTGGAATCAACAACAACGGGTTGCCGAACCCCCTCTTTTGTCATATGAATCAATATGTCATATCAATTGATATAACTAATGCCATTCACATACGGTTCTCCCATCAGCTCAGGATACCGTCCCGCATCCCACCAATGTGTTTACGCCCCAAACCGCCGGGTCCGTTCCTGAAAGTCGCGGAGTGCCCGTAGAAATTCGGTCTTCCAAAAGGACTTCCAGTTCACGTCAGAAAAATGTTGCACAGATACTGATGATACTGCGAACTCTGTTTCATATATAGCATCTTTACAAGACCTATCAAAATCTATCAAAATGTAACAAACTGATAGATAATGATAATAAGGATGGAACCGATAAATAAAATCTGAACATGAACTCCCCCCGGACTCCGGAATATTCCACAGCTGATGCAAAAAAGGCCTGGGACTATGCAGATACCTCTGCTGTAATTGATGCCGTTTTCAGATATAACAAAAAATACCTGCACTGGGAAGAGCTGAAACGGCGCGATCTTCCGGCAGACCCTCTTTATGTCTGGATACTGATGAAGGCTTTCAGAAAGAAGGACATGAAATATTTAAAGTTCGATACGCTTGAGCTAAGATATAATCTCCTGGATGATTTTCTCGAAAAGCTTCATTTCCTGGACAAATCAGCAGCCGGAAGCATTTCATCGGGTCTTGATTCAATATCCCGTGACAGGGACCAGTTCATAATAAATTCTTTAATGGAAGAGGCAATTGCATCGAGTCAGATCGAGGGAGCCGCAGTCACAAGAAAAATCGCAAAACATATGCTTCGTGAAAAAAGGAAACCCGTCAATAAAGACGAGAAGATGATCCTGAACAATTATATCACGATGAAAAAAATTACCCGGATGAAAAATGAAGATTTAACCCCGAAATTAATTCTGGAAATCCACAAAACAATTACCAGAGATACACTCACAGAACCAAAAGATGAAGGGAGATTCAGAGATAACAATGACATCAGAGTTTTCGATTTAAGAGGCAATATGTTACATACTCCTCCCGATTTCAGGTTGACTGAAGAATTCATTGGAAAATTCTGTGATTTTGCAAACAATGATGATGAGCAGTTCATTCATCCGGTAATAAAAGGCATTATACTGCATTTTTTAATTGGCTATATCCATCCTTTTAATGATGGAAATGGTCGGTGTGCACGAAGTATATTTTACTGGTATATGCTTCGGAAGGATTACTGGCTTTTTGAATATATGGCAGTATCCAGAGCGATAAAGGATACGAAAGGCCAGTATAAACGTGCATACCAATATGTCGAAAGTGATGATAATGATCTCACGTATTTTATCAGATATAACCTCACAGCAGTAACAACCGCAGTTAAGAATATTCAAAAATATATCGATAAAAAGCAAAAAGAGAGCAGACAAGCATTAAAAATTTTACAGGATAGCAAAGGGCTGAATCTACGCCAGGCAGAAATAATCAAATCCCTCATAAAAAAACCGGATAAACCAATTACGATTAAAGAGATTACTGAAACATACCATGTGGCGTATGCAACCGCCAGATCCGATCTTTTTCATCTCGAAGATCTGGGGTATTTATCAAAACAGAAATCGGGCAAGGAGTATATTTTTTTATTCAGAGGACTGAATAAAACGTAAACCCACTTTTAGATTCACAAAATCAGAAATCGAAAAAGCCCGCCACGTAATGTTTGCCGATCCGGACTATAGCGTCTGTTCAACATCGCGACGAGATTCCTGTCCTCTCCATTCCCGGATGCATTCAGCCTCTCCCATCAGCTCAGGATGCCGCCCCGCATCCCACCAATGTGTTTACGCCCCAAACCGCCGGGTCCGTTCCTGAAAGTCGCGGAGTGCCCGTAAAAATTCAGTCTTCCGAAACGATTTCCAGTTCACGTCAGAAAAAAAGAGTTCAGAGTAGACCGACTGCCATATGAGAAAATCAGTGAGCTGAGCACTGCCGGTTTTAATGACCAGATCCGGTTCATACTGCCAGGTCAGATACAACTCCAGCAGATGCTCGTCCACCTCGTCCGGTTTCACGCCGTTTTTGGCCATCTGTTTGACGCAGGCAGCAATCTCCTCGCGCCCGGAAAGGCCCAGGACTACCTGCACCGGCATACCGCTGCCAATCTCTTCCACCCCGGTTTCGGTGTGGAGTGAGAGGTGGGCAATCGTCCCTATTTTCCGGATATGGGGCAGATAATCACGAACACTCTCCGGAGCGTCAGTACTGATATGGAAGGTCACCGCTCCGATGCCGTACTCAGCACACCACCGGGTCACCTGAACCAGATGGTCAGGGGAAGAGCGGACGTCCTCATCGGTGAGCATAAAGCAGATACTTTTTGGCACGATCTCAAGGTTTCGCCCCAATCGCCACTCGTAGAGATCATGCAACATCTTCTTCTCCCCCTGTTGTAATCGTCTGTTATATTTATTCAGAATAAGAGATAATAGAACCTGATATGTCACCGGAATGAATGCCGGTAATATGAACGGACGTGAATATTGGTAATGCTTATTTTTGTGGGGCTTGGCCTCTATGATGGTGCTGACATCTCAGTCAAAGGAATGGCAGCAGTGCAGGCAGCAGATGCGGTTTTTCTTGAATATTATACCTCCCGGCTGACCGGGATAACTGTGGAGGAAATGAGCAGACTCTACGGTAAAGAGATTGTCCTCCTGCACCGTGAGGACGTAGAACAGCACCCGGAGGCAATTCTCACGGCCGCAACAAACGGGACAGCCATGATCCTCTGCGGTGGTGACCCGATGGTATCGACGACCCACGCAGACCTGCGTATCCGGGCACAGGAAGCGGGAATCCCGTCCCGGATTATTCACGGGGCGTCTATCGCAAGCGCAGTCTGCGGTATCAGCGGATTGCAAAACTACCGGTTCGGAAAATCCTGCTCCATTCCTTACCCCTATAAAGGCTGGTTTCCGACCACTCCGCTGGACGTCATTTCTGAAAATCTTGCCCAGAATCTTCACACCCTTGTCTATCTGGATATTCAGCCGGACCGCTTCATGACGGTTGCCGAGGGTATTTGCCTCTTAGAAGAGATGGCACAGAAAGAGGGTATTAATGCACCGGCACTCTATGTGGGCATCGCCCGTGCCGGGTCAGAGGAGCCGGTTGTCGTGGCCGGAGATGCAGAGACTATAAAAGCGGCTGATTTCGGCGGTCCGTTACATGTCCTTATAGTCCCGGCAGAACTACACCATATTGAATGTGACTATCTAAAGGTGTTTGCGGGATTATGAGCGCATTTGACACGCTCCAGAACGCCTATCGTGAAATGCTTGCCAGCGTTCAAATTTCGGTACCTAAGGACACTGTTCTCGGCACTGTTGCTTCAGAAGCTCTTGAAATGTGCCAGGCCTATGCAATGGACAGCAAAACGTTTGCGGGCAGGGGAGATCTGGTTAATGCCATGGCGTCCTGTGCTTACGGTGGCGGATGGCTTGATGCAGGGATTACCTATGGACTGGTGGAAACAGAGCAGAGCAGCCTCTGGGAACAACCAGAACCCCACACAGTTGCCAGACCGATGGAAGCTATTGTTGCCACCTATGCTAAGGAGACAGAGCCTTTTCCCGGACACCTGATTCCGCACCTGATGGAAAAAACAGAACGATATGAACGAATGCTCAGTGCCGCCATCCTTGCTGTTTCACCTGCCCCGGACCACGAAACGACGCCGTTTGTATTTGCAGAGACGGCTACTGCTATGGCAAAGAAAGCTTTCCAGAGCGGCTCAGAGGGACGGAGCAGGAAATACCCTGCTGCTCTTGCGTGGTACAGTTACGGCTACGGGTGGCTGGACCTGGCCGTACGGGCCGGGGTGCTCCGTGTAACCGGCGACCGGTCCCTCTTTACCATCTGAACCGGAATTGGGGGCACAAACATATAAGAGTTTATAGGAGTGACACCCACATTTTTTATAACAGTCTGTGAAATAACACGGGCAGGAAACGAATAAGATACATGGAACGGGCACAGTGGAAATGGCTGGGAATTTCCATCGCATTTAGTGTGGTGGTACTGGTTCTTGTTCTCTATTTTACTATCGACGAGTCTACCATTGATTATCTCAAGAAACTTGACCCCTATTACCTGATTCTCGCTCTTCTCGTTCATATGTTCTCCATGGTCCTCTGGGCGCTGCGGCTGAAATTCATGGCACGTCCTCTCGGGTATCCGGTGCCGTTTTTGCACTGCCTCAACATGGTCAACGCCAATCTGCTTATCGCCGCGGTCACTCCTTCACAGGCGGGCGGCG
>Ga0208902_1000884_pt1 | contig 14966 bp, 13 predicted proteins | sample AntAceMetag02UKH_FD_184767 | JGI IMG/M metagenome (GOLD analysis project Ga0208902, IMG submission 184767) | Saline lake microbial communities from Ace Lake, Antarctica - Antarctic Ace Lake Metagenome 02UKH (SPAdes) (version 2) | ecosystem: Environmental > Aquatic > Non-marine Saline and...
AGCCAGTCACAAGTTATCTCAGACAGCTCTATTGTCCAAAACTTCCTGTTATAAGGAAGCATAAAATGTCTTGCTATGCCTTCTCCAAATGTCTTACGTATCCAATTTTCAAAATTGCCATTCATATCCCCTTCCCTATTGACCTTTGCCCTCACAAGACCTACAAGGCAATCCCTTACCACTCGCTCTGGCAGGCCGTAGAAATTCCCCTGAAACGGGTACCTGGTGTAGCTGCCTTTTGAATATATCCAGGAATTACGCTTGTGGGGCGCAAGATTTCCATCCATGATGTCTTTCACTAGTGAAAAAGCATATTCGCTCCTGAAGTGCAAGAGATGGCCGTCATAATCAAATACATACCCGTCCTTATGTATAGACCTTGCCATGCCCCCTGCCTCTGCCTCTTTTTCATATAAGGCATATGGGGGCTTTAAATGATACGCAGCGCTCAATCCTGCCAGGCCTGCGCCAAGTATTACGATATTTTCAATCCTTGTGTCTTTAGTCATTGATATTGACCATCCCGACTTTTTTACCCATAAAAATAAATGAAATAATGACGAGGATCACAATAATGCCACCTATGATATTGGACGTAAAAGCCACTATTGTTGATGAAGCTGCTAAAAATATGCTGAATAAATACATTATCCATATGCTTTCACGCACGCTATACCCCATGGTGACCAACCTTAATGCAAAATGGTCGTCAGTCTTACTGAAAATAGGGCGTTGTTTTTTAATGCGCATTATCATTAGAAAAAATGTATCGTAAATTGGAAGGCTCATGGCCAAAAGAGGCGTGATCAGGGCAATCGGCCTTTCTAATGGGGCATAGCTTATATTTATTGCGATTACTGCCAATATAAAACCCGAGAACAGGCTTCCTGTATCACCCATATAAAGCCTTGCAGGAGGATAGTTATATCTCAAAAACCCAAGGTGGGCGCCTATAAGAGAAGCAAGGATCACGCTGGAGAGGATATCCCTGTTCACTAAAGAAACAGCCAGCAGGGTGCCGGAAATAATGATAACCAGGCCTGACGTCAATCCATCTACGATATCCAAAAGATTAAAGGCGTTTACTACTAACAGTATCCATATAAAAGTCACTAAGATATTCGCCCATATCGGCAAAAATGATATCTGTGTAAAGAGCCCGAAGTAGACTAATAAGGTTATTGCTATTAACTCTACAATTATCTTTTGAAGCGGCCTCAACTCCCTTATATCATCCACCAGGCCCAGTAACGCAACAACAAAAGAAGATACAAAAAGGCCTAAAAGAATCGATGTATTTAAAGAATGGCGCAAGGATATAAACAGACAGGCAATACCAAATGCCAGGAATATACCGATCCCGCCAGCGCAAGGCTTGCCATTCGACTCTCTCTTGTTGGGCAGAGAAAATATATGGAAGCGCCTGCTTATCTTAATACTGAGCGGCGACAAAAAAAGAGCCAAAACAAAACTGATCAAAAACGCCTGTAAATAAACCATAAAAATACACTTTACACCCGCCTTAGGCGGGAGTGTAAAGTTAACGAGTTAGCCGCTGATAAAGGTTATGGATCTCGTTGACCATCCTGCTCACATCAAATGAATCATCTATGAATGAATACGCCCTGTTCTTAACCGATTGAAATAACTGCCTGTCATTAAGGACATTTATTACCTTTCTAGCTACCTGTCTATAAGAACCTGGCTTTACAATATACCCAGTAACGTTGTCTTTTACGAGTTCGGACGTGCCGCCTGCATCAGTAGCGACGACTACGCAGCCTTTAGAAAGGGCCTCTATTATAGAGATCGGCATGCCTTCCCATTTACTGGTCAAAACTACCACGTCTAAAACATCAAGTATCTCTGATACGTCCCTCCGCCATCCTGTGAAGATAAATCTTCCATTTAATGTCGTGGCATCCAGTATTTTTTTACATTGTGATCTCAAGACCCCGTCTCCTACCATGAGAAAATTTACAGCTGGCATTTCTTTATATATTTCTATTGCCGCCCTTACATAGTCAGCGGGTGATTTCTGTGGCTTAAGGCACGAAACCATCCCTATGACAGGGTCATTGTTTGCAATGCCTAATCCTCTTTTTTTAAGCTGGATATCTGTCTTTGGTCCTCTGAATTTACGAAGCAATATGCCGTATTTTATTAATGTAAGTTTTTCTCCTTGCGCTATTTTATACCTCAGGGCAGTATCAATATCATGTTTAGAAACACAGATGATCTTTGTTGTGACCCTTGCTGTTATTCTTTCAAGAAAGATATAGAATTTTCTTACTATGGGATGCTGGTAATCATTGAACGACCAACCATGCGCTGTGTGTATAATAGTCGGTATATTTGCCAGCCTGGCTGCCCAACGCCCTATAATGCCTGCCTTGGAGCTATGGGTATGGACTAAATCATACTTATGGCTTCTATATATGAGATATATATGAATAAAGGCTAATATATCAAATACGGGATTTATGGGACATACTAAAAAGCGAGAAAAAAAGGCCTTGGCATTTTCCAACCCTCTAAACTCAGGCTCAAGCATGCCATGGGCTGATGTAATTATAGAAATATCATACTTATCCCTTGGAAGGTCTGAGAGGATATTTAATGTGGAAACCTGCGCGCCGCCAAGTTCAGGCTTTGTTATAACGTGACATATCCGCATACGTGTATGTCAGTATAACAAATTGTGCTGTTGGTGTCAATATTTTAGCTCGTACTCCACTTATTCAGGGAAGAATTAAGCTCTGATATCTTAGTCTCTATATCAGCTAATACAGTCTGCGCCTTGCTTGCGTCTATGGGTTGGCTGGAGATCATTTTTTTTATTTCATCAAGGTCTTTAGTGAGATGAGCGACAAGCGCTTTATCCAGGTCAATGGTCTTACTGATCGCCTCTGTCATATCATCGATTATATTAGCCATGTCCCAGAGTTCGTCACCGCTCCTCAGTTTGACCTTTAAGGCCAGGTTGCCTTTGCTTATTTCATAAAGGGATTTCTCTATCCTATATACAGGCCCTGCTATCTTATGTGAAAACAAGACGCCCATGATAAAGATCAGCGGAGATATAAATAATAGATTCCTTATCAATGCAATATTGGCTGCCTTAAAAACATATATGAGCCTTCCCTGGGGATAGACACTTGCCAGTTTTTCCCCCAGAAGTGTCCACCCTGTTGCAAAGACAGTATAACCTGTGACTATTGAGGCCAGGATAGCAAGGGCAAATATCATGCCGATGTAACGAAACTGCATTCCCCTTTTTACTAAAAATTGCTTTCTTCTAAAAACAGGTTTTTTAGATGCCATTATTCATCCTTCCTTCTTAGCGTCGCTGACCTTTTAATTGTAAAAACTATATCCTCGTTGTCAGAGCTATTTATAAGCGCTATAACACTATCGAGCGGCATGTATCTGGCAACATGTCCGTCGATCGCTATTATAAAATCTCCTTTTCTGAACCCTGCTGTCCTTGCCAGCGCCCCGGGAATGAGTTCTTTCACTACCAGGCCCTCGTATTCAAAGCCAAGCAACATACCCAATGAACTGTATATATCTTCTTTTCTGTCCATCTTGAGCAATATATCTCTTTCTATGCCTATTCTCACCTCAGAATGTTTAGGGCCTAATAATTCATCTACGATCTCTTGCCTTTTGCTGTATTTTATAAGCCTGCCCCATATGCTTATAAGCATGTCCCCTGGTTTTATACCTGCCCTGCCTGCGCTAGAGCCATCCTCAACATAGTCTATTGTAAAGACCTCTTCTCTCTCTACCAAAGATATACCCAGCGTATCTTTTAGCAATAACTCCTTGTCCCTTGCCTTTGACACGGCCTTAGTACGCCTGGTCTTCCACCAGTTCATTACCATGCTCCTGCGCTCCAGCTCTTTCCTGGTCATCCTCTCTTCCTGACGCCATATCTTTGCATGGCTTGCAATATATGCCTCTCTTGCTTCTTTATAATCTGGTTTTATTGACAAGGCCTTTTTGTAATAAAAGGCTGCCTTGTCATAAAAGCCTCTTGCTTCATAAGAGCGGCCTAGCTGCATAAAATTCTGCTCTGGGGCATCATACTCAATCCGCTCGATATCCTCCCTAAAGATGCCTTTCTCTCCATCGACTGTGCTAAGAGTGACCCTGTCAACATATTTATCCACAACAAGACCCTTGACCTCAGTCCTGTCCTTCAGGACGACAGTGTCTGCCAACAGCGTGGTTACAGAAAATACCATTATTAGCGTGAAGCTAAATATACGCATTAAGAGAAAATATATCATATATTTGGGGTAAATACAAGGAGTCGCGGAACTTATGCAGAACATTTAATCGCTGAACTCATGCGGAACTTGCGAGCGTTTCGCATGAGTTCAGCGATGTTTTTTTGTTCCGTATAGGTTCAGCGGTATAAAATGGGACGCAGGTCTATAAGCCGGGTTCTGTGCTCCGCCTGAGGCGGAGATAACGGTCATCTATCTAGCCCTGAGATCGCTCCCAGGATCATGCAACCTACCCGTCTCGCTTCTTTGAACGGGCCATTCTTACCAGCGAGACCTATTTGGTCTTGCTCCGCGTAGAGATTGCCTCGTTTCACGTCCTCCCGCACCTTTTTAGTATTCTTTATATTAGAAATATAATTTTTTTGACGCTTGAATACCTGAAAGGTGCGGGGCTACTCGTCTCTGTGGCTCTGATCCTATACGCCAACGTTTTGTGGCGGACGACGGGCGTTACCCGCTACGCTGCCCTGTGGAGCCCGGACTTTCCTCCCACCAAAAAATTGGCGGACGACCATCCGACCTGCGCCCCTATTCTGTTTTTAATGAACTATCTATGCGAGAATCTACTGCCTTATTCGCAAGATTATCTGCTATTTTATTCTGCTCTCTGGGTATACTGACTACATCTATTTTGCTGAACCCTCGAGAAAGATGCAAAAACTGTTCATAAAAAGGTTTTAGATTTTCATTCTTTACCCTGTATTCGCCCCTTAATTGCCTGGTCAAGAGCTCACTATCTGAATTTATTGTAATATTTTCATATTTATCTATAAGCGCCTCTTGCACGCCGTAAATAAGGGCTGTATATTCTGCAACATTGTTTGTCCCATTGCCTATAAACTTAAACAGCTTCTTCACTGCCTTCTTGCTGTCATCAAAAAATACGACACCTATGCCAGAAGGGCCAGGATTTCCTCTTGAAGCGCCATCGATGAATATATCAATTGATCTCGACATTGTCCTCTACATACAAGATTCTGTTACAGTTGCCGCACACAATAATGTCCTCTTTGATCTTAGCCTCGTTCACGACCTGCGAAGGAAGGTTCATGTGACACCCGCAGCAAGCGTTATTCTCAACCATTACTATCGCAAGGCCGTCTTTGTTTTTTAGCACCCTCTCATACTTTGCCAATACCTGTTTGTCAATATTCGGCGCTATCTCGTTCCTCTGTCCTGACAGATCTGTCAATCTGGCCTCAAGCTCCTTGGCCCTGACATTTACACTGTCCTTTTCCTTTTTCGCAGCATCTTCTTCTTTCTTAAATAATTCCTTTTCTTCGGTTATCTTTTTTTTGGCTATCTCTATCTCATCCATCAGTTTCAGCATCTCTTCTTCTATGAGAGAATTATCAGCTTTTAGTCCTTCTATCTCTCTTAGCATGGCAGCATATTCTTTGTTTGTCTTTATCTGGTAAAGCTGACCTTGAAGTTTTTTAATATTTTCTTCCTTTTGCTGCACGCTGACTTCTTTTTCTTTCAATCTGACCTGCACGCCCTTTAAGTCCTGGTCTGCCTGTTTAATGCCTGTCTTTTTGTCTTCAAGAGATTCTTCTATAGACTTGATATGGCCAGGCATATCTTGTTTTTCCCGATTCAATATATATATCTCACCGTCTATGACCTGGAGCTTTATCAAAAGCCCGATTTGATCCTTGATAGATTTCTGCTGTGGCAATGGATCTCCTTTGCTCTTAGGTCCTTCACTTCGCTATGAGACTCCTATTCGTCGCCTCATTACGCTCGTTCAGGATCAATCTCGCCTTCGGCGAGATTGGTGGGCGATACTGGACTCGAACCAGTGACCTCTGCCATGTGAAGGCAGCGCTCTAACCAACTGAGCCAATCGCCCAAATTTGCGAAGCAAATTTGGTGGGCCCACAAGGATTTGAACCTTGGACACCCTGATTATGAGTCAGGTGCTCTAACCAGGCTGAGCTATGGGCCCGCAGAATAGAAATTATACCACCTGGATTAGATTGTGACAAGGGGAAAATCGGGAAAGAGATAAAGGTTTAACAAGCAGCTCACTCAAGGCACCTACAAAAGTCAACAGGACATGAGGAAGGCTTATCTGATAAGCTGAAGTCATCATCAAAGAAATTTCTCTGATTAAACTTATAAACTCAGGGTATAAGGTTGACTCACCTCCTGAGATGGCTATGTGACATTCACCATATTTATTTTTTATTCTATTCCTCGCGGATAAAATTGTTTCTCTCGAAAAATATCTATCATTTTTTGCAATCTCTTCCCAGTTACCACATGAGAAACAATATGGACATCGATAGTTACAAGAGTGATTCGTTAACCAAGTAAAAAAAACTTTATCCATTTTATGAAAGCTGACGTCCAGCCTCGGCTAGCCCTTCAGATACCTGATAAACTCCCTTAGGTCTGCTTTTGTCGAATCGTCCAAGTCCATAAACTCTACTCTGGTATCGTGACTCACAATGCCTTCTTCAGAAAATACTACCCTGGCGCGGACTTCTATAAGCCTTGTCTCGGAATCTTGAGTAAATACCTGGAGTTTAAACAAAAGCATGGTTGATGAAGGGATAACATCATAGGCGCTGAATAGCATGCCTCCTAAGCTAATGTTTTTTAGTTCAGGGCCCTGCTGCCATTCAGCATAGGTATCATCTATTTTCTTGTATTTGATTGAAATGCGGGCTTATGTCTTGAATGTTTTCTTCTCTCGCTCACAGCTACTTATGCGTCAAGGTGAGTGTAATAGCGTCTATATTTTTATCGTATAATACCTGAATGAGCTTTCTCTCTAAGACTATAGCGTCTTCCTGCCTGGATCCCATCTGTAAAGAGAGAAAACTGGTCATGATCTCTTTTATCTTTGCTGGCCATTCACTGTATTCAGGAGCAGCATTCTTCAAGAACCTCAGCATCATTGCATTGTTTAAATCGGTGTTTACTGCGCTTATGTCTGGAGGATACGTAAATCTGATCGAGGCCTCCATGACATTGTCCTTTTCACCCACGATCTCCAGGATTACAAGATTATTCTCTGACGTCCCTAAAAATACGGGTTGATCGGAACTCCCATGTAAAGATTGAATATCCAGAAATTCACCTATGAGATTTGTAATCTGACTATATGTGATCCTGACTGGTTCTTCAATGTTCATTGGCTCATGAAAAACAACAACAGGCGCTGCCTCAACAAGCGGCTCATGGATAACCTGCGGCGCTTCTACTATGACCTCTTCCGCTGCAACTGGCATACTGGACTGGGATGGCGCGTCACTAGGCACTACTGTCTTAGAGCTTGATACACATCCTGCTATAAAAAGGCAAAGAATTATGGGTAAAAAAACATTCATGTGACCACGCATATCAACCTCCTTGTTTTATAATAGTGTACCTTATAACTTATTCTTTTACAACAAAATTATCTCTTATCACGCCATCATTATCTTTGACCACGACCTCGCACTCGCCATTATCTTTTACATCAACAATAACAAAATGATAAAATCCCCCGTCTTTACTGGATACGTTCGGCCTTGCGCCTGCGCCTCCTGTAATGACCTGGAGCATGCCTTGGTTTATTGACCTATTATATAGATGCTCGTGGCCGCAAAAATACATATCTACCTTATTCTCCTGAAAAACGCTCCAAACCTCATCCCTTTCTACAGGAAAGGCATCAAGAGAGCTACCCTTGTGCGATCCAACAGGATATGCAGGCTCATGACCAAATGCAAAAACTATTTCCTTTTTATTTGAGGCCAGGTCTTTCTTAAGCCAGTCAAGCTGCGTTTTTCCCAATCTATGAAATTTTTTATAAATATTTGTATCCAGTATCACAAAATGCGCGTTTTTATGATCGAAAGAGTAAACTAATTCCTTGAGACCAAAAGGGCTGTTTTCCGGCATCTTGAAGATAGACCTGAATATATCTTCTGATCGCTCGCCTACTATTTCATGATTGCCTATAGCTATGTATACAGGGATGTTGTATCCGTCTATCAAAGTCTTCCATTTTAATAGTCTCTCTCTGTGAGTGTGGCCGCTTTTAGAACCTGTGATAAGGTCCCCGACAAAAACAATAAACTCAGCTCCCTCTGATCCTGCCCTATCCATGACCTGTTCTAAGACCTCTGTATTTATGCCGTCATCATTACCCCTACTATCCCCCATAACCACAAATCTGAAATCAGCAAGACAAGGAAAAGAAAACAAAAAAATTGCTAGTAGGTTGAATATGATTGTTTTAAATATCAGTCTTTTCATATTAATCCTTATTATAATAAAAGAGGGGCAGGTTTGTAAAAATAAACCTGCCCCTCTTACCAACAACGAGCTAAACGAACTAAACGAAATTATATTTCCTGCCCAAACGCCATCTCTAGAAAACTCTTTAGCCTGCGACTCCTGGTAGGGTGCCTTAATTTTCTCAAGGCCTTTGCCTCTATCTGCCTGACCCTTTCTCTTGTCACATTAAAGATGCCGCCTACCTCTTCAAGAGTCCTTGGATAGCCATCGCCCATGCCAAACCTCAGCCTCAACACCCTTTTTTCTCTCTCGGTAAGCGTATCAAGGATCTTATCCATCTCCTCTTTGAGCATTCCATAGGCAGTTGCGTTGGCCGGAGAGACTGCCTTTTTATCTTCGATAAAATCGCCAAAGCTCGTATCGCCTTCATCGCCAATGGGCGTTTGAAGAGAAATAGGCTCCTGAGCGATCTTAAGTATACTCCTCACCTTTTCAACGCTCATCCTCATCTCAGACGCGATCTCTTCAGCTGCAGGCTCTCTGCCATTCTCCTGCACCAGTATCCTGGACGTCCTTATGAGCTTATTGATGGTCTCTGTCATGTGCACAGGTATCCTTATAGTACGGGCCTGGTCAGCAATAGAACGCGTAACAGCCTGTCTTATCCACCATGTGGCATATGTAGAGAACTTATAACCTCGTCTGTATTCGAACTTCTCGACTGCCTTCATCAGGCCGATGTTGCCCTCCTGGATAAGATCCAGAAATGAAAGGCCTCTGTTGGTGTATTTCTTTGCAATGCTGACAACCAACCTGAGGTTTGCCTCTACCATTGCCTTTTTAACCCTGTTGAACTTCAAGGCCCTTTTTCTGATAGAGGAAAAATCCTTCTTTATATCATCCTGTTTCTTCCCAAATCGAGACTCTATACTCTTCTTTTTATTCTCAAAGGACTTTATGCCTCCCCTTATCCTGCGTTTCCTCATCCTCTGTATCTCGCGGTCAATAGAATCTATCTCTGCTATAGCCGCCCTTATTTCTTTGACAAGGCCCTCTGTTACAGAGGTGCAGAAATTAAACTCTAAGCAAAGCTCTACGATATTCTTTCCCTTCCTGGACGCCCTGATCTTTCTCGTAAGCCTCTCTATCTTTCTTAATGCATCGCCTTCCTTCTGCACCTTTGGCTCTTCCTTTATCAGGTCTCCTATATTTATCTCCTGCGTCAGGATCTTGTTTGCCAGAGCGAGCACAGGATCCTTGACATAGGGACAGCTCAATATAGCCCTCTTGTATTCCTCTTCTGCCTTTTCTATCTCCTGCGCAAGCTTTATCTCCTCTTCTCTTGAAAGAAGGGATATCTGCCCCATTTGCCTCAGGTACATCTTTACAGGATCTTCTATCGCTGTGACAACAGCAGTATCTGTTGAACCGCCGGCTCCTTTTTTACCGGAACCTGATTTTTGCTTGCCATTGCCGCCTGATGCCTTCTGTCGCGTCTTAAACTCTTCTTCGTTGTCCACGATAGCTATCTTCTCTTTGTCCAGCGATGAAAACACCTTTTCTATCTGCATAGTGTCTATTATATCCTCTGGCAGGGAATCGTTTATCTCTTCATATGTGAGATAACCTTTTTTCCTGCCCAGTGTTATAAGCTTATCCATGCGCCCATTCGTTTCTGACTTGACCTTTGTGCTTTTTTTACTCTTTTTCATGAGTCAACTCCTTTGTTTTTATCAATCTATTAAACTCTTCGAGTAGGCCTCTTGTCTCATCCTCATAACCTTTATCCTGAGTCAGATTCAGTCGACTCTGGATCTCTTTTAATCTCTCGTCTCTATTCTGTCTTTTTATAGCCTTTATGCAATCTGAAACATTCCTATCCTTATCCTTTATCTCGACCTCATCATTGACAATAAATGAGATCACGTTTGAAGAGACCTTGTCTTCCAGATAATTTATAAGCTTTGTGGTATCAATAAAGGTGTCCTCTGTGTCCAGGCCAAAAAGCTTTTCAACTAAATGCCTTACCTCAGAATTCTTAAAATCAAACGGGTTAAGATTATTTCTCACAATACCAACAACAGCCATGTCTTCCAGCATGAGCCGGACAAGTATTTTTTCCGCTGGAGAGATACTGATGGTTACTCGTTGGCTCGTTGGCTCGTTGGCTCGTGTTTCATATTGTTTGATGCCCTTCTTAGTCTTTTTCAGCTCCTGCCAGACTGCGTCTTCGTTTATTGAAAGTTCCTGAGAAAGCCTTTTCACGTATTCCGCCTTTATAACAGCGTTCCTGACCTTTGAGATTATAGAGAGCATTTCCCTCACTATTTCCGCCTTTGACTCTGGCTCATCAAAGTCCAGCTTCTCTTTCAGGATATCTAATTTATATGTAAATAGGCCTTTGGCGTTTTTAACCTCTGAATTAAAGCCTCGCGGGCCGAATTTCCTCAAAAAACTATCAGGGTCGTGCCCTTTTTCTAAAGTGGCTATCTTTACATTCATGCCTTCCTGCAAAAATAGGCCCAGGCCTCTTAATGCAGCCATCTCACCTGCCTGGTCTGCGTCAAATACCACTACGACATTATGCGTATATCTTTTCAGGAGCCTTATCTGCTCTACTGTCAGGGCAGTCCCCAGGGAAGATATGGCATTATTTATACCGTACTGATGACAAGTGATCACGTCAAGATAACCCTCGCTGACTATAGCAAATCCTTTTTCGCGTATGCAGGCCTTTGCAAGATTCAGCCCATAAAGGTGCTGGCCTTTTTTATAGACGATCGTCTCTGGAGAATTTATATATTTTGGAAGCGACTCATCCAGTATCCTCGCCCCAAAACCCAACACCCTCCCCCTTACATCAAATATCGGAAACATAAGCCTGCCCCTGAAAAGATCATAATAAGAGCCTTCCTTGCCCCTCAATATCAATCCTGCCTTTGCTGACAAGACCTCTTTTATGCCTCTCTTTGACAGATAATCTGTAAAAGACCGCCATGAAGAATCCGCATACCCGAGCCTGAATTTTTTTATCGTGGCCTCTTCAAGGCCTCTCTTTTCTATGTAGCGCTTTAATTCTGAAAGCCCCTGAGAGCTCTCCAGAAGGCCGCTATAGAAATTTGCTGCGATGTCATTTATGCTGTAAATACTACTCACGATAGAGCTGGCCTCATCTGTATTGTTCTTGTACTCTGGCAGCTTAACGCCTGTCTTCTGGGCCAGCATCTTTACCGCATCTATAAAATCTATTTTTTCATATTCCTTTATAAAATTAAATGCATTGCCTCCGGAATTACAGCCAAAGCAATGATATATCTGCTTATCAGGACTGACGACAAAAGAAGGCGTCTTTTCATGATGGAACGGGCACGATGCCTTAAAATTCCTGCCTGCCTGTTTTAAAGGTATGTAGCTAGAGATGATCTCTACTATATCGCATTTATCCTGTATTTCGTTCAATATGTGTTCTGGGATCTTAGCCATAATTAAGCTTTCAGTTTTCAGTTTTCAGTTTTCAGTTTTCAGTTTTCAGCTGTCAGCCGCTGATGGCTGAAGGCGACCTTTATTTTCTCTTAAATCTCTTAAATCCTGAACAAGGAATTATGTCAAGTTTCTCTTTTTTCTCCAGCTCATCAAACATAAGATTAAGCCCGACATTATCACTGGCGATATGGCCGGCGATTATAACATTCAGATGCTCTTCCCGCGCCTTTTTAAAATGCTCCTCGCTTAAGTGCATGCATAAAACCGTTGAGACGCCTGCCTGCGAGAGTTTGCCGAATATATTCTTCGCGCCCTCTGTACCGCCTGTCATATCCACAAAGATCTTACCTGCCTTGCTTGAGGCGGTGCCGCTTATGATCATGGGCGCGCAATTATGGGCCGTAGAATAATTATACTCCGGTATATCCTTTAATATATCTGTTACATCACCGAGGGTCTCGGGCTTTTTCTTCTTCATCAGACTATCCAGAAAAGACGCAACGCAGTTGTCTGCCGGCGTGTGACATGTCATAAACGCAAGACCTAAAAGCTCTGCGGCGTCTACAGGCCTCATATGATTTGCGGGAGAAACCTTTCTCTCGACCTCTTTGATCCTCTCTGTCATCATGGATTCCGCGACATTTATAGGGACGCCTATCCTGTTTAAGATATCGATCTGCATATACATGACATTAAAAAAACCAGCAAGGGCCATTCCCTCGGGATGATGAGTAATCACCAGATCTATTTTTTTACCCTTTTCTTTCAATCTATCTGCAAGCAGGAGCTCTGGTGTCTCCATGTCTATGCCTACCAATATAGTCCTGACCTGGGTGTCTTTTTTTCCATAGAGTATGCGCGTATCACTGTAAGGATGTTCAAGTCTTTCTTTGTCATAAAAGGCCTTGTCAGAAACGCCTAACTTATCATATTCTTTCTTTGCCCTGATGAGCTCTTTCTTTACTATGTCCCTGCCCCTGGGATCCATCTTCATACCATGGCTTACTATCGTTTTGTAGATATCTATAAGTTTCACTTAAGCCTCCATGTTTATCTATTTAACAATTTTACAAGTGGGGTTTCAATTTTCTCCCACGGATAGAAATTAATGCCGGTCTTGTACGCAAAAGGTGCAATGCGTGTAATATACTGGCTGGAAAATGATCTTTGTTCCGCGCTTTTTTTCAAATACGAGAACGGGCTATTTATAAAGAACATATATATCAAACTAGTCACCAGAAGCGCCCTTCCTATTCCTAATAAAAGGCCTATTACTCTACTGGACAAGGAAACGTTTTCTTTCCTTCCCGAAATAAAATTTGCTCCGACAGCAAGCAATTTAAACGCCAAAAGTACTAGTAGAAATATGGATAAAAACGAAATTGCATCTGGCTTTGTGCCAGCCCACTTGGTATGAGATATTATGAATTGACTTAATATGGTATAGCTATTAAAAGAAAAAACAAACGCTAATAAGAGGCCTAAAAGCCTGAAAAACTCAGGCAAAAGCCCGTTTTTGAAACCTACGTAACATATCCGAATTGCAAGGGTTACAAAAAGAACGTCAACCCAGTTAAACCTTATATGAGGCATAAATTATTGCGGGTAATGTCTTATAAGTATACCATACATTTCCGGTTTGTCAAGGTGACTAGGAAGGTATTTCTAACTTTACATTTGAGTAGTCGTAGGCCAGGTTTAAACCTGGCCTACGACTTATCCAACTTTACACTCTTGTAATGCTCAAGTGTAAAGTTAGACACCATGCCCGCTAGAGGAGAGGAAAAGATAGCCCTTAACTCACTGTCTGGGCAAGGCAAGTCTATGCGTTATCAGCTTACCCTTTAACCTATCTTGGCCCTCTATATATACCTTTATATACCTGTCTGTGTAGCCCTGTAGAAGGCCGTCTTTGGTCTTCTTGCTCTCCACAAGCACTTCTACGTCCTTGCCTATAAACTTATTAGCAAACTCGTGCAATAGTTTCTTTGTGATACCTGCCAGCCTGCTCTCTCTATCTCTTTTAACAAGAATATCAATATTGTCCTTGAGATCATAAGCTGGCGTGCCCTTGCGCCTGGAAAAAGGGAATATATGCACCCTCATCGGCATAACTACGTTGATAAAATCCACTGTGTTTTGGAACATCTGTTCTGTCTCTCCTGGAAAACCTACCATCATGTCAGTGCTTATGGCAATATCTGGATCTATTGCCCTTAGCCTATTAACAATATCCAAATAGTCTTTTCTCTTATATGGCCTGCACATCCTCTTCAGGATGTGATCATCCCCGCTCTGAAATGGAATATGCAAATGCCTGCAGAGCTTTTTTTGCTTCTTTAGCTGGGCGATCAAGCCAGTACTCATATGCTTTGGCTCTATTGAGCTTAAGCGTAATCTCCACTCCCCTTTTATCTTGCAAAGCTCAGCAATCAACTTACTGAGGTCCATGTCTTTTGAAATGTCTCTGCCATATGCTCCAAGACAGATCCCTGTGAGCACTATCTCCTTAGTGCCGGATTTGATCAAGCCCTTGCATTCACTTATGATCTCTTTAAAAGGCCTGCTCCTTGACCTGCCCCTGACGACCCTGACTTTACAATACGAGCACCTATTATTGCACCCATCCTGGATCTTCACGAATACGCGAGTATGCCCCCTGAGACCGCTTATTTTAGCTAAAGGCTGAAGGCTGACAGCTGAAGGCTCTATGATCTCCGGTATCCTATACTTATCTTTATTTTTGATAATATACTTAACGCCTTTGAGTCTCGATAGGTCCAGATCTTTATCTTCTGCCAGACATCCTGTCATGACAACGCATTTATTTTTCTTAATGCCGCTGTTAATCAGCCTATAGGACTTGGAATCACTTGTAGATGTGACAGTACACGTGTTCACAACACAAATATCTGCGTTGTCAAGATCCTCGGCCTCTACATAGCCCTGCCTTAG
>Ga0208902_1000893_pt1 | contig 14865 bp, 14 predicted proteins | sample AntAceMetag02UKH_FD_184767 | JGI IMG/M metagenome (GOLD analysis project Ga0208902, IMG submission 184767) | Saline lake microbial communities from Ace Lake, Antarctica - Antarctic Ace Lake Metagenome 02UKH (SPAdes) (version 2) | ecosystem: Environmental > Aquatic > Non-marine Saline and...
CCAGACAGAGAGCATATAATACAAAACAATATGAAAGCCGTGCTTACTAATTATAATACTTCGACATATAAAGAAAAACTTTTGGGTATTTATTCAAAGGCATGTAAAAAACAGGTTACACAATGTATAGATAAAAAAATCCTTCTTTCAGAGTTTTTGAATCTGGATAAATTCAGCCTTCTGAAATGGGGAGATTATGTTAAATAAAAAACAAATGTTAAAATATGCCGTTGCTCTTTCTCCTCTTCCAACAGGACTTTGCCGGTCAGGCAGTTTTAAAAAAAAAATCAAATGCATACTGTTTGATATTTATGGCACTTTATTTATCAGCGGATCAGGCGATATAAGTATTTCAAAAGAAGAATCTACAGAAACAGATAATTTAAAAGAATTGCTGATTAAATTCAAAATCAGGAAAACCCCTGAGGATATTTTAAATGCTTTGTTTATAACTATTGACAAAGAACATGAGAAACTAAAAAAACAGGGGATTGATTTTCCAGAAGTCGAGATAGACCGCATATGGATGAGCATTCTTAAAAATAACGATTCAGTCGTGGTAAAAGAATTTGCAGCCATGTTTGAAATGATTGCAAATCCAGTATGTCCAATGCCGAATCTTAATGAAATGCTTTATGTCTGTAAAAAATCAAAAATATTGATTGGGATTATATCCAATGCACAGTTTTACACACCATATCTGTTTGAGTGGTTTTTAGATTCAAATCTAAGAGAGCTTGGATTTCATCCTGATCTAACCATGTTTTCATATAAATCAGGCCACGCCAAACCATCGCCATTCATGTTCCAGTCTGCTGCTGAAAAACTGAAATCTTTGGATATCCCGGCTGAATCAACCCTTTATATCGGCAATGACATGTTAAATGATATTTACCCTGCTGAAAAGGTCGGATTCAAAACAGCACTTTTTGCTGGGGATGCAAGATCGTTAAGGCTTAGAAAAAATTCACCGGAATGTAAAAACCTGTCCCCTGATCTTGTAATAACCGACCTGATTCAACTCCTTGAATACATCTAAATCAAATATTTTAAAAATCAGCGTCAAGTTTTATGAACTCGTAAAAAGCTGCATTATGCTCCTTTGCAGCACTTGAAACTAAAATAACTTTTGAGCAATCAGTCTTGATGAACTTGTAAAAAGTAAGATTTGTTCGCTCTATGAGTATTTTTGGGATTCAGGTTAATCCCGGCTAAATTGCAAGAACTCGGGCTAACGCCCTCAAACAACTTGCAATTTTTAACGCCAGGCTCAATCTGACCGGCCAAAAACTGATTATTTTCCTTACCGGGAAGCTTTAGCTTCAATCTTTTTCCAAAACTGCTCAATGTCGCTTACAAATGACTTTTTACGAGGGCGTCAGTCTTCAGTTATGATTAAATTAAAATTAGAAAACTGTTTGAATGTATTAAAAATCGTTAGCAAAGAACCTGTTAATATATTGTTATTAACAAAAGATTAAATCATTAGCACAATTGCTGTTTTTGTTATGGCCAGTTCTTTGTTTACGATTTGTTATACATGAGTTTTTTCTGGTTTTAATTTAATTATAACTGTTGCGAGACCTTTGAAAAATGTTCAATTTTGTTTAAGTTCAAGGAGTGCGAAGATTTCAACCACATGAATACATAAAAAATTATTTATTTTAAATGTTGAATTTTAAATTAATAATGGTTTTTTCTTCATTCAAAACTCAAAATTATTCTTAAGCCTGAAGGAGAAATTGGGCAAAAGGGGGTGTTTTGCAAAGGTCTCAAAGTAGATGGGACTTTCTACGACGCCATCAAAATTATTCTGCAGGAAAATATACCATAGAAGTCTTTTTTAATTCCTGCAGACTGAATAAAAGGATATAAGAGGTTGCTGAGGTTGCTTCAGACAGGCTTTGCGCTATATTTCTGCATGACTCTTCATCTCTGGCATGTATCATGGTATAAAGATTATATGGCCAGTCACCGTTGGGATCTCGCCTGTAACAGTGTGAAACTTCCCTGAAAGAAGCCATCTTTTCACCCACACTGTTTATCCGGTCTTCATCAACCTCCCAGGCTACCATGGCGTTTGAAGTAAACCCTGACTTCTGGTGTCTCAGGGTTGCGCCAAACCGGCGCATTACTCCTCTTTCGCAAAGGTCGTTCAAGACATCCAGCAGTTTTTCTTCTGAAATTTGTAATTTTTCCGCTATGGCAAGATATGGACGCTTTGTGACGGGAATATTCCCCTGAATTGACGACACGATAAGTTTTTCAAGTTTTGTTAACATAATATTAATGATATTAATAGTTAACCCATTAAAAGTCAAGATTTTTTGAAAACCAGGGCTATCTATCTTTTTTCAGCAAACAGTCTCATAATATCTGCTTCTGTAGCTCTACAGATTCCCCTTTCGGTTATAAGGCCGGTAACAAGCCTCGCAGGAGTTACATCAAAAGCAAAATTTGCCGCCGGACTTTGTTCAGGAGAAACCATAACACTTCTTATTTCTCCGTGATCAAGGCCTTGAACATATTTAATTTCATCAGGACTTCGCGTTTCTATATGTATCTCCTTAATTCCATCTTTCATGCTCCAGTCAAAGGTACTCGAAGGAAGCGCAACATAAAAAGGTATGTTGTTGTCTCTGGCAGCAAGAGCCTTGAGATATGTTCCGATTTTATTAGCAACATCTCCGGTGCGGGTAGTTCTGTCTGAACCGACTATTACAATATCCACCATGCCATGCTGCATAAGATGACCGCCCGCATTATCGGCAATTATTGTATGCCTGACACCCTTTTCGCCAAGTTCCCATGCCGTCAACCTTGAGCCCTGGTTAAGAGGCCTTGTCTCATCCACCCACACATGAACATCTATGCCTTTTTCAAATGCAGCATATATCGGGGCAGTTGCGGTTCCATATTTTATGCAGGCAAGCCATCCTGCATTGCAATGAGTGAGAATATTGACTGTTTTGCTTTGTTTTTTACGGCTTATATCTTCAATCAGTTTTAGACCGTTTTCGCCTATTGCCCTGCAGTTTTCAATTTCTGCTTCAACAATTCTTCCAGCCTCATTAAGGGCAGCCTTAATCTTTTCAGATAAGGTTTTTACTTTAAGAGTTTCAGATAAAACCCTGTCAACAGCCCATGCAAGATTAACAGCTGTAGGCCTTGCTGATTTTATTCTTTTACATTCTTCTAATATATAATCATCGCTTTTCAGCTTATCTCCGGCATTCAACACGGCAAGATAAACACCATATGCTCCTGCAGCACCTATCAGAGGGGCGCCTCTTACACAGGTTTCCTTTATGGCATTTATTATATCATCAACGTTTTTGAGCTCCGCGACTACAAGCTGATGTGGCAGCAATCTTTGATCTATTACCTTAACAATATTTAAATCAGCACTAAGCCATATTGTTCTCATATTTTTATTGCCTATAGATCCTTCCTTGCTCTGGCAACATTTTGAACATCTCCCATTACAATCAAGATCAATCCCTCTTTCAGGAGCTGGGAAGGAACAGGATTAAATTCAATTTCTCCTGAATCTTTTTTTAAGCCTAAAATCAGCAGATTATATTTGTCCCTGATTCCTGATTCGCTGATTTTTTTTCCTGCGGCATGGGAGCCCTCTGAAATTTTTATTTGATGAATTCTTAAATTATGTTTACTGCTCCGAAGCATGGTGTCAAGAAAGTCAACGGCAGCAGGACGAATCATTTCAGAGGCCATTCTCAGCGCACCGATAAAATTCGGCGATACAACGCTATTTGCTCCAGCCTTTTTGAGTTTCGCTTCAAGCTTCGGATTTGTCATTCTGCTTATTATCCGTATATCACTCTTAAGCATTCTTGCTGTCATTGTAATATAAAGATTATCCTTATCTGAAGGAAGAGCAATTATAATTCCAGCTGCTCTTTTGATTCCAGCTGATAAAAGATTCTGATCATCTGTAGCATCACCCCTGACGTAAAGCAGGTTTTCTATATCACTGCAATTCGTAATATTTTCTTCCTCAAGCTCTATAAGAACCACCTGTTCTTTGTTTTTAATAAGTTCGGCAACAAGTGGGCATCCTGTTTCGCCTCCGCCGCATACAATATAATGATTATTCAACTGCTTTATCTGTTTATTCATCTGTTTTTTCCTCAATATTCCGGACAGTTCCCCCTCAACCAGCAGTGCTGTCATGCTGCTGATTGCATAGAGTAAGATCCCCATTCCAAAGGTAATGAGAACCATGGTAAATATCTGTGCAATGGGATTACCTGTAACCTGGAGAACCTCACCGTAACCAACGCTGGTTAATGAGATTACCGTCATGAATATGCAATCTATAAACTTTGGCTTTCCGCCATATAGAATATAATAGCCTATGCTTCCTGTCGATATAACAAGAACAATAGCAATCAGCACAAAATAGAGTCTTTTTTTAATATTCATGGAAAAACTTTTTAACTGAATTTTTTTGCGGCCTCAAAACCAAGTTCAAAAGCCTTTAAATTGGATTCTAAAAAGGCTTTTTTGGTCTTTGCTTTTATTGCTTCTTTTACGCTGTTTTTTGACAATGGTATTATGCCTGTCTGGATCAAAGCACCACACAAGACAATATTAACCGAAAGCATATTTCCCGCCTGCTTTGCAAGATCCACAGCATTAAAGGCAATAAGCTTTTTAGTCTTGGATCTGATCAAATCCTGCAAACTGTCAAGATCAGGGTAGGTACTTTTCCCAAGAGCTACAGTAAATGGAGGAAGAGGGGAAAGATTGGAAATCACAACCGTGCCTGGATTGCACTTATTAATGGCTCTGAGTGTCTCCGAAGGTTCAAATCCTACCAGCACATCTGCTTCGCCGTCAGATATTATACTGCTCTTTGCGCTTCCGAATACAACGGCAGATTCAACCACGCCTCCTCTTTGAGCCATACCGTGTATTTCACTCATGTGAACCTTAATTCCGGAAAGAAGAGCTGCTTCTCCTAAAACCTTTGAAGCAAGCAGATTGCCCTGCCCGCCAACCGCCACTATAATTAATTTTGTTGAGTTCTTCATAGCTTTAGTCCTGTTTTCCTGTAATTATTTAAAAGCCTGGGTTTGTTAACGGTTTTTTTATCTTGCAATAACGATACGATGTTACACCCTTTATTGCAAGTTTTTCTAATGAATTATTAAAGTATGACAACCTGCGTTTTGACCGTGTTGGGGCTATATCGTTACCTGAATCATAATTAATCTACCGGCTCTGCCGGTGAGAATTGAAAAGGTTATACCGTTTCAGGCATTAATAAAAGACTATAAATCAGACAGGATATACAGGATATTTTTTGCATATATCAGAGTGGTCTGGACATTTGAATGACCGAGAAGTTCCTGTATCGTCCTGATGTCGTAACCTTTTTCCAGAAGATGAGTAGCAAAACTATGCCGACAAATCGACTCCTGCAACATCATCTGCGCGGTCTTTTTCAAACAAATCCCTTTAACCGAATATCTCAATATCAATTATGCTAAATGCTGTATTTTCAGGATATTACCCCTTAACCCGGCATTACAAAACCCTTGACAAAAATATAATGATCGTATTAAATGTAACAAAAAATTTTTTCAACACCAAGTAGAATAAACTCAATATATAATGTTAGGCTTTAGCAGATATCTGGAAGAATTAAATGAACACAAATATTCTTTACAATGTTATGTCCAAATGGACTAGGGCAAAAACAAAGGCCGATAACTTATCCAGTAGTATCTCAACCTTTTGTAACGACAATCCAATTTCTCTAGAAGCTAAACTTCGTGAGGGTAGGCTTGGAGTCGATTTAATCTGTCAGATGGACAATTTAGAGATTCCGTTGAAGGAATGGAGTATTGAACTTGGAGAGGTTGTATATTTATTGCGCAGCTCTCTAGATAATTTAATCTATGTGTGTGCTCAAAGTTATTCGGATCCACCTACAAATCCTAGACGTTTACAGTTCCCGATAGTTCAAGATTCACGCCAATACCAGAATGCTGTACGAGATATACTTCCACAGATATCTCCTGAGGTTTCTAATCTTTTGGAGAAAATACAGCCTTTTCAAAGAAGTAACCCAGAAGTTGAAGGAGCACCGGAGTTTGATCCATTGGTTTTGTTAAATTGGATCAGTAATCACGACAAACATAGAAAGCCTCTACTATTCTTGGTTCCACCCAAGGAAATTGGCATTAATCACACTTGTGAATTTGAGTCTGAACAAGATGCGTCAGAAAATGTTCCACCAGATGTAGTAGTCCATGTTGATCCCCTTTCTCACGGGAAAAATATAATAGAGCATAGAACCAAACATCCAGTTAAAAAGATTTCTGGAAAATTAGATATAACAGCCCATGTAGCTTTCAATTCGCATAATGGTCTCAGAGATCTATCGGAAACTATGAATCAATTAACTTGGTATACAAAGCTTATTATTGATGAGTTTTCAAAAGAGTTACTATGAATAGAGTTAGCCTGATCGGGTAAGGGGGAGTTTCTCTCTCCCCCTCCCCACAACACCACTGCATGCGGGTCCGCACCGGGCGTTTCACAAAGCTTATCGGGCCGTAGCCGGATAGTGAATATTAATCCAAAGTTCCTTAATGGAGATTAGCCCCTGTTTCTTCAACCACTGATTCGTCATGCCTGCCTGTGTCGCTAAAGTCCGTGCCAGATGCCACGGGCCTTTACGACTCATTCCAACTGAGATGGCGGCTTTAAGTGAGACGCCGATACTTAAAAGGTTTCTCACCTTTGTCCGGCAAAGTCGCCATTGTTTCCAATAGCACATACGCATTCGTCTGCGCAGCCAGTGATCCAATTCCGGAATTGGTCGGTAATATTCCGATATTCCAAAATAGTTCATCCAGCCACGGATATACTGCGCAAGTTTCCTAAAGCGATAATCCATCGAGACAAACCAACTGCGGCACAAAAAGGGGCTTCTTATCAAAATCAAACGGGCAAACCCTCCCCTTTCGGCCGTAAAGCGCCTCCTTTACCGGGCCGTATCTCCAGTCATTTTCAACATCAACGCATCAATAATAATTCACCTGTCCCCTTTTTTCCTTGGTCGAGCGACTCCAGGCACCTTCCCTTCCTTCACCTCACCACTGCCCTCACAACCTTCACCAGTAACCTTAATTTATCCTCATCCGCCTCTTTAAGTAAACCGTCTAAGGTTTCTTTCAACTCTCGCGGGTTTGGGGTTTCATGGGCAAATTCAAAGAAGTCTTTTAGTTCTACATTTAGGGCCTTGGCCAGTTTTACAAGGGTATCAAGAGATGGAAACTGTAGTCCCATCTCTACCCTGCTCAGGTATCTGGAGCTAATCTCAGCCTTTTCTGCGAGTTCCTCTTGAGACAATCCCAGATTCTTCCTCAATTCTTTTATTCTTTTTCCAAACAACCCTTTTATTTCTTTCATCATATCCTCCATTTATTTTTATAAATATCATTTTTTATGGAGGACATTGAACACACAAACTATTAGAAATACCTTGACAAATTCTATCAATTAGATAGTGTACTATATCTAAAAGGTAGATATTGAGCCATATTATCTATCTTAATGGGAGGGTTCAAAATGCCAATGCCACTTTCTCAAGAGTGAAGATGTGACAGGTTGCTTATTTGCTGATGGGTCCCAAGCCCGTCCCAGATATAAACTTATAAACTGAAAAACCGAAAACCTTCCCCAAATTTCACATCTTTCGCTCAATTTTTTCTATCGTATTATTGCTGAAAGTATTTTAAATATTAATTTTAACTGTTCACTGTCCGCCTCGTCAAGAAGTGAAATCAACAGAGACTTCCTTTTGGCAGGATCCTCTATCTGCAGAGAATTGAAAATTTCACCCAGATCCACCTCCAGTGATTCAGCTATCCTGATCAGGGTGTTAAGGGTAGGATTTTCCTTTCCACGCTCAATGCTGCTCAGATATTTTGGATTGATATCTATTTTACATGATAATTCTTCCTGGGTAATCCCTTTTTTATTCCTGATCTCCCCAATTCGGGCGCCAATCAGCTTTTTTATGTCCATTTCCCAACCCTCTCGTTAATCTTTTTTTGTTTATATTGACAGAAATTTAAGAAGTTAAGGACAGTCCGCTACATGGAAAATACTTGACATGTTCATGGTGATGGATGTAGATTTCGATTTGTCTCTATGGAATGGAGGGTATAATTATGGAAAATAACGGAAGACCCGAGTACTATGAGGATGAGATTGAGCTTATCGATTATCTCCGGGTTTTATGGAAGTGGAAATGGGTTATAGCCCTTATGGTTGTCATTTGTGCCGGAGCAGCCATTGGAATCACAATGGTAAAATATCCCACGAAATATGCGACCGAATGTATTATTGCACTCAATTTTCCGGGAATAGAAAAACACCGGAATCCGGATGACACTCTGTTTGACAAAAATCAGATTATTACCCCGGCAATCCTATCCAGGGCCGCCGCCTCTCTTCAAAAAGAAGAGGCCCTGAGTCTAAGGGGAATGATAGCTATAAAAGCTATAATGCCGCCTGAGGTTCAAGCAGAGATAAAAAAGGCTGAAAAGAGAAAAGAATCATATGCCTTTTTCCCAAACCAGTTCAGCCTGACCCTTACTACAGAACAGAAAGATATTTTTTCGGAAGAGGAAAATAGCCGGATTTTGCTTTCGATAGTGGACGAATATCGAACAGAATTTGAACGAAAATACGGGGAAGAACCTTTAGTGGCAATCAATTTCCCTGACGATTTCCTTGCAAACTATGACTATGGCGAAGTTGTCGACACATTTAAAACAAAAATAGCCACCTTTATCAAGTTTCTGGATTCAAAAGTAAAAAAGGCCGGGTTTTTCAGATCTCAAAAAACGGGGCTTTCCTTTATAGACATCAAAAGTGATGCTGAGTCACTCAGAAATATTGAGCTTTCAAAAACAGAGGCGATCATCGGGACCTTAAAACTTACCAAAAATAAAGAGGATCTTATCAACCAATATAAATATAATATCAGAAAGATTGAGATCCGGAAAAGAAAAAAAGAGAAGGAGGCAGCAGTTGCCCATAGAATGCTGAAGCAGATGAGGCAGACCGGCAGGTATAAACTGTCGAAGGACGCGAGCAGCGAAAAAGGGACAAGTCTGGTTCTCGATTCCTCATTCATTGAAAATCTGATAAAGAACGACTATTTTTCATCTCTTCTGAAGACGGCATTGAATGCCGAGGTAGAGGCAAAGAACCTGGAAGTTGACAAAGAGTTCCTGGAAAAAAAGATTATCATATTAAAGGGAAAGAAAGAGGGAAAAGAGAAAGAAAAGATTGCCTGCATACAAGAATCTTTAAAGGCCATACAGGATAAAATCCGCCTTCTGTCGCAAAGGGCAAATGAGCTGAATATGGAATACCTGAGAAGAGCGGTGGCCGGTGCTGTTCAGGTCATCAAGGATCCTGAAACCTTTGAAACAAGATCGGGGAACCTGAAAAAAACAGCGCTTCTTGCCGCAGTTGTCGGGCTTTTCTTTGCGATTTTCTTAGCCTTTTTTATCGAATACATAAAAACCGCTTCAAAAAAAAGCAAGGCGTAGTTCCTGGCAAATGAGATGATCGGGATAGAAATGCGGCGCGCGCAACCTTAGAAAGGCTCGGGGTCAGACCTTGATTATTACATTATAAATCTCAATAACCCGATCGGGTACGTGCCCGTAGTGTTCTGACCTGCTGGGCAGTTCGGGATCCGGGTCTGACGGCAACGGAGGTTGGCAAGTACCTCGGGTTGAGTAAATCCGCTGTCAGTCGGGTAGCCACCAGAGGCTAAAAACTGATCGTCGATCAATTCTTGTCCCTGAAAGAATAGAAACGCCTAAATTCAACCCCGTCCCACTTTAGGCACGATTCCGCCCTTGCCTTCGGCTAATACTTTTGTTAATGTGTTCAACATGTTAACAGGATTCACGTATAAGGGACTTTCACCCCATAAGTTCACGCCCATGCCGGGCGTACACAAATCACTTGAGCCAACTCGTTTCACTCGCGGCTCAGTTCAAACGTTCGGCATCAAAACGAACCTATAGTGCTTCAATTTTACATAGAACCAAGTATCAAAAAACCATTAACATGATATGTTAACTTTTTTCTTGCAAAGAAGTCTAAATGGTAATATACTTTAAAACAAAAAAGTTACAAAAGCTCTGTAGCAATCGTTCTGAAGCAATTAAGAATCTAGGGATAAAACGAGGCAGCAAGCTTATGCAACGAATGATGGAGCTTCTTGCAGCAGAGGCTTTGGCAGATATTTCTAAATTGCCGCCTGCTCGATGTCATGGATTAACCGGTAATCGCAAAGGCCAACTTTCGGTGGATCTTGAACATCCATACCGACTACTTTTTATTCCTGCTGATGATCCGATTCCAGAACGTGAAGAAGGAGGACTAGATTGGGCTGCTGTCACCAGGATCGAAATTATCGAACTTGCTGATACCCATTAAATAAAAGGAAGCAAATAAATGGTAAAAGCAACTAATAAATACACTTTTGAACCAGATTATGCCATTGCACCAGGTGAGACCTTACGAGAAACTATCGAAGCTCTAAATATGAATCAGAAAGAGCTATCTATTCGCACAGGGATTACTGTTCAATCATTAATTCGAATTTTCAAAGGAGAACAACCCATTTCTTATGAAACTGCTAATCGCCTTGAGTTGGCTGTTGGGGTTCCTGCATCATTGTGGAATAATCTGGAAGCCCAGTACCGTGAACAGTTGGCCAAAATACATGAACGCGAAAGACTTGAGGCCGACCTTGAATGGCTAAAAAATATCCCCGCTAATGAGTTGGTTAAAAGACAGGCACTACCCAAAATGAAAACAAAGGTTGAGCAGTTACGGTCTGTGCTATCTTTTTATGGTGTCAGCAGTGTGGAGGCTTGGCACACTATTTGGGATGAACCGGCTGTTGCGGCCCGCCGTTCAAGTTGCTTTGAAAGCTGCCCCGGTCCTGCTTCTGCCTGGATTCGACAAGGAGAAATTGCTGCCCAGTCTATTCAATGTACCAAATTTACCAAGGATAAATTTCAGAGTGCAATTCATAAAATCAGAGAATTAACGACTCATAAACCTGAAATGTTTACAAATAAAATACAGTCTATCTGTGCTGATGCTGGTGTTGCCTTGGTTTTTATCCCTGAAATGAAAAAAGCGCCATGGTCTGGTGCTACGAAATGGCTTTCACCAAACAAAGCTATGATTATTCTCAATCTGCGTGGAAAGACCGAAGACCTTTTTTGGTTCGCGTTCTTTCATGAAGCGAGCCATGTACTTCACGACAACAAAAAAGACCTTCTTATCAATGATGGCAAGCTCCGACAGAATGATGCTAGGGAGAACCGCGCCAATAAATATGCCGCCGATATTTTAATTCCTAGTCAATTTAATAGACAGATTAAAGCAATTAGATCAAAAAGTGAGATATTAACTATCGCAAAAGATCTTGGCATTGCACCAGGGATCGTTGTGGGGCGCCACCATTTTCTCACTAAAAAATGGGAATATTTTCACGATCTACAAAGAAAGTTTGCTTGGGCATAAATTTTCAAATTGCCCATTCAAATTACACGCCCCTAAAAGACAAAAGATGCCAAACCAATCACTGGTGCGGACGCAAAAGGTCGCGCCGCACAGGGACGTATAGGGGACATTCAGTTTATAAGTTTCTCTTTTTTTTGGACAGGATTAACTGGATTTTTTTGATTAGCCACAGACCCACACAGACTGACACAGACATTTATCCAGCGGACTTCGCTGGATAAAAATAGTCATCGCTTCGCGAAAAAAACTATGGGCAAGGGGACGCCCATGATTTTATGCGTTTCTATTCAGATTTAGGAAATTAATGTAAGCTTTTCTTTTTGCAGATTGTGCATATCACTAATTTTGGTATTTTGCACAATTCTAAATATCCCATAAAAAAGTAAATAACTTTACATATCATTACATTATTATTAATAAATTCAAATGCCGAGATTAGCCAGACTTGACGCGTCCAAGAAAGAGGGAAGTCAGTTGGTGACGGGAGAAGCATAAGATGATCAACAATCTGCCCGAAAAAAACGAATCAGATATATTAATATATCAAAGTGAGGACGGACAGACTCGCATTGATGTTCAGTTGACAGATCAAACTGTCTGGCTCACCCAGAAATTAATGGCCGAACTTTTCCAGGTATCTGTTCCCACCATTAACGAACATTTAAAAAATATATTTAACGATCTTGAATTAAAGAAAGAATCAGTTATTAGGAAATTCCGAATAACTGCTGCGGACGTATAGGGGACGTTCTTCACATTATAAGTTGCTATGCGAATATGATGTGTGATAGCGGATGTCGGAACTTTCACATAAGCTGAAAATATCTGAACCAGCCGTGAGTTTATCTGTTAAGCGCGGCATGAAAATCGCAGAAGAAAACCAATATTTACTGTTTGACGATACAAACTTATGAACTGAAGAATGTCCCCCATCTTACGCAGATAGTTGCGATATTTATATGTAATCTGTGGTATTAGCACTTACAGCATAATTGGATAGTCACATTCTTTCTCTCCACAAGCCCCCCATACCATCTATCAATAAAGACGTCGTAATTTTGCACACCCGCGTCCTTTTGGTTTAATTTCAATAGCTTTGAAGGATTGTAATATTTGAGAAATATGGTATTAAAAAAAGGAATGATCTGTTGGACTTTTGCTTTTTGTTAAAATTGTTTCCGGCTGTTTTTCAGAATCAGAAATTTGCTGTTCTACAGCTTCATTAATAGCTGCAACGCAGCTCTTGCTTAACCAGTCATCAACTGGTCTTGATTATGCCAGATTTATTGAACATGCTTTCAATTTTTAACATGGAAAAGTAGTCACCAAAAACTCCGGGCTTATCCGGGTTTATTGTTTGATTTTGAGGTCTGATTAGAGTAGTATGCATTTTGATAAAATTTCTATTTTTGGTTAAATAAAACATGAAAACGACATTGCAGCAGTTAAAAAAATGGATCCGGCTGGCGGAAAGCGAACATCTTGAATTCAAACAGGCAGGGCGGCAGTTCGATTTCGAGAAGCTCACCCGTTATTGTGTCGCGCTGGCCAACGAGGGAGGCGGGAAGCTCATTTTGGGGGTGACGGACAAACCGCCTCGTCAGGTTGCGGGAACCGAATCTTTCCCTGATGTCGGCAAGACCCAGGCTCAGCTTTTGGACAGGCTCCACCTGCGAATCGATATGGAGGAGATGGTTCATCCTGACGGCAGGATTGTCGTTGTACATGTTCCATCCAGGCCTATCGGAAGACCCGTTGAATACAGAGGGGCATACTGGATGCGCAGCCATGACGCGCTTGTGCCCATGACACCGGAAAAACTGCAGCAGATATTTGCGGAGGCGGAACCGGATTTCTCGGCTCAGATTTGTAAAGAGGCAACTATTCGCGATCTCGATCAACACGCCATCAAAACATTCAGGAAAAGATGGCATCGTCGATCTGGTAACGATGAACTGCTTGGCATTTCTTCAGAACAATTGCTTGAAGACGCCGAGCTTGTTGTTGATGGCGGAGTTACCTATGCCGCATTAATTCTTTTGGGCACCCATAAAGCTTTGGGGATTCATCTTGCACAGGCCGAAGCTATTTTTGAATACCGATCAAAAGAAACCTCACTACCGTTTCAGCAGCGTAAGGAATATCGAAAAGGTTTTTTCCTGTACTATGACGATCTCTGGAATACCATCAATCTTCGAAACGATGAATATCAATACCAGGATGGCCTTTTTATGCTGATGATTCCGACTTTTAACGAGCTGGTGATTCGTGAAGCCATTCTAAACGCCGTCAGCCACAGGGATTATAGGCATGCAGGTTCTGTATTCATTAAACAGTATTCCACCAAAATCGAACTTGTCAGCCCGGGTGGTTTTCCGTCCGGTATAACTCCGGAAAACATTCTCTGGAAACAACATCCTCGCAACCGGCGCATTGCAGAAGTGTTTGCTAAATGCGGAATGGTTGAGCGTTCCGGTCAGGGGGCCAACCGGATGTTCGAACTATGCGCCCGCGAGAGCAAGCAGCCACCTGATTACAGTGGAACTGATGACTATGAAGTATTCCTCACACTATATGGGAAAGTACAGGATCCCCGCTTTCTAACATTTCTGGAGAAGATCGGCCGTGAGCGTCAAATGTCTTTCGAAGCCACTGATTTTATCACCCTTGATTTGATAAACAGGGAAGAAAAGCTCCCCCAATGGGCACGTGATCGCATGCCGGTCCTGCTCAAATCCGGAGTCGTTGAACGTATCGGGCGGAAATACATGCTCTCCAGAAAATATTACGAGTTTGTCGACCGGAAAGGCGTCTACACCCGTAAACGCGGCCTTGACCGAGAAACCAACAAGCAATTATTATTGAAGCACATAAAGGAAAACAGGGATAGCGGCAGCAGGCTAAAGGAGCTTATGCAGGTGCTTCCCGCTTTGTCAAATGATCAAGTTAAAAAATTAATTGCTGAACTTAAAAAGGAACGGAAAATATACAAAATTGGCGTTACAAGGGCAGCCCTTTGGTATCCGGAAAACAAGGGCTCTATTGTGCCAACAAGAGAAAAATAGCACAATCACGGCACAATGCAAACTGTATAACATTTTGATATTCAAAGAAATATATTAGGCCATTTAAAAAAAATAAGCGTAATTCAGGCACAAGTTTAGTGCAATCTAATCAGTTAACTACTTGTATATACAGTTATTTGATCATTTTTAATAATTGCGCTAAATATAATTAAGGCGCAAGTTAGACACAACCAGC
>Ga0208902_1000896_pt1 | contig 14850 bp, 16 predicted proteins | sample AntAceMetag02UKH_FD_184767 | JGI IMG/M metagenome (GOLD analysis project Ga0208902, IMG submission 184767) | Saline lake microbial communities from Ace Lake, Antarctica - Antarctic Ace Lake Metagenome 02UKH (SPAdes) (version 2) | ecosystem: Environmental > Aquatic > Non-marine Saline and...
AACAAAGCCGCACTGGGGCGATAGTTAAAGCCAAAGTAAAAAAAGAATATTTTTTTAATGGTGAGGTGTTTTTTCTCTTGACGTACCCTTTAATGGGTGACCCCCTTTTTATGTTTCTACTCTTTGGTATGTTCCATTTTCAAGTTCTTCAAACGTAACGGCGTTCTCTTCCGCCAATTCGAGAAATCTATCCATCGCCGATATCATGGACGCCCCCTGATCTGGGGAATACCGTGAGCCCCGTGGTCGATTATTTTCCAGCCAAGGGTCTTAAGCTTTTCCAGAAACGGCCTTTCAACGTTTGTATATTCAGACATGGCAATGCCCCTGTTTTAATGGATAACCTGCCAATATCCGCCCTTGGCCGGGCCGATACGCTTTAATTGTCCGTTTTTCTGTAATTTGGAAATTTGTTTTTCAATTGCGCGTGTCGTTACTCCAAGCGCCTCTGCCAATTCCGGTATGGTCGTCAGAGAATTTTCGCTCATGAGTTTTATGATTCTATCCGCTGTTTTTCCCGAACCTTTCCCCGAACTTTTTCCCGAACTTTTTCCCGAACCTTTCCCCGGCGTTTTTCCCGGCGTTTTTCCCGGCGCTTTTTCTTTACCCTGGGATATATATTGTTTCCTGTACAAACTAATCGTATAGAAATCACCAAACTCAAAATGGGGCGCAGGCAGGCCGGCAGCCTTTAACAGGTTGCGTATTTTATTTATCCCTGTCCCCATATTTTCAACAAAATCGATTCGATGCAGTAAAGATGCGACCAGCTGATTTCGACGTACGGCCCGTCTACCAAAATCTTTTTCAGACAGCCCTCGGGGCAGCCCGCCGGGATTGGATATCTCTACCCGGTCGTCAAAGATCTCTATGACCGTGTGGGAACCGGCAAGAAAATAATCTCTGTGAACGACCGCGTTGATGACGGCCTCTCTGACAGCATCGAGGGGAAGTTCGTATATCTCGTTTCGACGGGCCGTTCCGGTCATTTTATATTCAACCCGCAGTTCCTACTTTACAAAATGAAGTGCGTTATTGATATTGGTAATGATGTCCTGGGAATAATCCTTTCTGTTTAAGACATGAACTCTTTCGGTACCGTCAAAAACAGCACAGGTTATGGTGGCCTGTTCGCACAGGAGTTGAATCGACTCGGTGAAAAACAATACGCCTGCATTTTTCATTTTCAATGAATCGCCGGTTTTCTCAGCAACTCCCAGATTGGCTAATATTGATGGGTCATCAAGATTCTGGGTAATACCGGCGAGTTTCAGGTATCCCGCCAGTTTGGCAGGAGAATAGTCCTTTTCAAAACTGAATTTTTTATGAACCTGTTCTTCAAAACGGACTTTCCCTTCCGCCTGAAGAAACTCAACGATCCGGTCGCGGTCCATTTTTTGTGCATTGCTCCCCATGCGAATGAAGAAACCTTCGGAGCATTGATAGGGCTTGTCCTTTCCCTCGAGAATATCAATGATCAGGATATTGTGGTATTTTTTCAGGTCGACAGGTACAGGCGGCTGGCAATTATTGGCCATATCCTGAATCCGGGACCGGAGCTTGTTGGTGATTTCGATTCCCCTGGCCTTTCCGCTGTCGGTCACCCCGATAAATATCCTACCCCCGGAAGCATTGGCAAAAGCGGTCATCTCCCGCGAAAGGGAACTGTTCACCCTTTCCTTAAACTCAACGAGATAGGATTCGCCATTTTGCAGAATATAATCAAATTCACGTTTATTCATTGTTCACGGCTCGCTATCAAAGTCTTGAGGGTCGGGGATTACCTCTTTTTTGCCGGTGAGGAGGTCTTGCATTAGGGCTTGTTTGAGTTTTTTTTGTTTATTTAAATATTTTTCCCGATGGTTCTGTTGAAATTGATGTTTTTCAGAACACCGGCAAGTTTGTCTTCATTGGCATCTTCAAGTGCTGCAAGTGCCTTGTTCAGCTTGTCGCCGACATCTTTTTTCAGATCTTTAACTATACTCCACCGGGCTTTTTCAGGCACATAGTAGTCATAGGCATTGGGCTTTTCCAGTGCCTTCTTTAGCTCTTTCCACTCACTCTTTCTACCGAGTGCATCAAGAAACTTCGATCTTGGCTTTTTAGTTAGGGCTTGACCATTTAGGGGTCATCAAGTCTTTGATTGACTTACCTTTAACTACTAAGCTGAGCCACAAAATACAAAAACCCCGCTCTCTATCTGGTCAGAGTAACGGGGTTTTCGGGCGACCGTGGACCATTTGAAATCCTTTTTCCTTCTCGGGTTGAAAGAAGAGCATTGGTTGGGCAATATTGCCTGATATCGTTTACAAAGAACTATTTCGGAAGTCAACTAAAAAGGGTTACGGGTTGCGAGTCGGAGCGAAGCAGGGATCCCGCAGGATGCGGGATTACGAGTTGCGGGTCGAAGGTCCCGTTTTTAAGCGGGGAAGCTGGGTACTATGTACTGGGTATTGAATACTGGTTTAGTGATTTCAGTTATCATGTCCTCTTTTTCCTCGTCCTTTTGCCATAGCGGCCTTTCGGTTCTTTGACCTCAAATCCTATCCGTTTTCTGGGCTTTTCGGGTGGAGCCATTCACCCCGTTAGAGGATAGAAAGCGCTTGATCCTATTCTTTAGATATCGTTTTCCCATTCCTGTCTTCAGATACTTCTCCCTGGCCCTTGCATCCTGATCGTTGAGACGTGCTTCATAATAAATAAGCTTAAAAGGACCTCTATGTTTTGTCGAAGATACTTTACCATGGTTATGTTCACTCAAGCGCCTTCTTAAATCATTTGTTGAGCCGGTATATAATCGACTATCCTTCTCGCTTCGTAATACATAGGTATAGTGCATATTTTCATGTCCTCTAACGGGGTAAGCTGCTGGATTGCCTCGAATATTGCACCGATACTCTCGTCATGATCTTCCAACCGTGCTTCAATCTCCTGGAGTTTTCGGGCGAGCTGTTTTTGGGAGGAAGTAATTTTGCGAAGTTGCACGAAAGCCCTCATGATCGCGATGTTGACTTCAATAGCGCGTTTACTATTGAGAACAGATGAGAGCATTGCTACGCCTTGCTCTGTAAACGCCATCGGCAGGTATCTTGTCCCGCCCCAACTTGAGGTGCCAAAATGGCTCCTTAAAGAATTGTACTCCTCCCTTGTTAGTTCAAACATGAAATCAGCAGGAAAACGATCTATGTTTCTGCGTACAGCCCGCTTCAATTGCTTAGTCTCGACGCTGTAAAGTTCAGCAAGGTCGCGATCAATCATGACCTTTTCATCGCGGAGAACAACAATCTTACTCTGGATCAACTCGATTGGCACCAAGCCTCTATCAGCCGTCATTAGGACCGCCTTTTCCTCTTGAGATCATAAACTGTGCAAATTTCCATTGTTGCCATTGTTGACTTATTACCACTTTGAATACCATATTTTTTGCCATGCGTATTTGCCGGGGCCACGAAACAAAAAACCCCGCTCTCTATCTGTTCAGAGTAACGGGGTTTTGGGTGACCATACACATTTTTAAATCCTCTTTCCGTATCGGGTTGAAAGAAGAAACTCGTTCGGGAATACTGCTGAATGCTGTTTACACCTATAACTGCTCTATAGGTCAAGGCAAACTGGTTGTCCCGCTGATGCTTCACATCAAGCGGGATCTCCGCTCCGCTTCGACGGGCTAAGCGTTGCGAAAAAAACGGGGTCAGCCCTTGACACAGGATAGAATCCCTAAATCATCTCTTGACTCCTCCCTTATAACACAATGATTATCTATTTTCCTTTGTAATTTCATTAATTTATGAAAAATTCACTTTCCATTTACACAAATCATTTTAAATATGTCCCATGTCAAGGGCGGGACCCGTTCCCACGTTTGCTCATGACCCCTCGGCTGACTACACCTTCTCAATATTTTGCTAAAAAATTCAGAGCAGGTTCAGGCAACGGTACAAAATTATACTTGAGAGGGTATTTGTACACTCCTTGATGGGCCTCTTTTAGATTTTCATAAAGTCTATGAAGATGAGCCATCGGCACGCCCATTATCATTTCATCATCGCTGGCCATGGCATAACGCCTCTCTCCAATGTCAGCTATAGCCAATTTCACCTCACCGGTGAGATAGGGTACCACCATGACTTCGTGGCAGCATGCGCCGTGACCATTGGTGCTCAAGGTGACATTATCGCTGCCATCCCACATATTGGCATAGACCATACTGAGCATCTGATGGGGGTTTCCAAAAATTTGCACCACATCAGGCTCAACCGGAATCGTGCTCAGGGGGGCCGCGGCCAAAACCTTGAATTTGCCCTGCTCTATGGACATCCTGTTTGCGAAGATCTTTCTGGTCGCCTCCACGTTCTTTGCAAACCAACCGGCGCACCTGGTTCCGTCGACCAAATCCGCTGGAACGTCAAAAAAGCCCTGTAATGCGCCGCCTGCGGCGCAAGCCGTGGCCAGATCTCCCGTGGTGTAGACGGCCTTTTCATGATAGCGCGCCATTCCTATAAGCTGGCAAATAGTGATCTGCTGTTCGATCTTTTCAAACGCCTCGGGCAGGTCGTTTTCATCTTCAAAGTATTTTAGTCCTAACGGAGTTGTTCGCACCCTCAAAATCCTATCCAACTCTTCGCCTATTTGATTAAAATCATGCATTGTTTTCCCTCCTTCTTCTTTGTGTGCGCTGGTTTTCGGGAAATCCCAGAAACCCAAATGGTCCTCCCTGGTTTTGCCCCGGCTTCTTACTTTTTCAGATCAATCACCGGCGATCCAGGAAACGCATCAATTTCCTCGACTTCAATGATATTGTTTTTGACAGAAATAATCCTGCATCGACTTACACCAATCAAGTTGGGACGGATCGGCGAATGTGTGGCAAAAACCCCTGTCAAAGGATTCTTCATGTTCCCCCTGGGGTGAACCTGGAGAATAGACCGTTTCTTCGGGGTGTCGTTACGGTCAAACCAGTAAATCACCGTAACAGAAGAAAACCTGTCCAGACCCAACAAACCGGGCTCGTATTTTTTATCCAACACAATAAAGGTTCGGCCGTCTTCCTTCACAACCTTTCCGATGGGGTATACTTTCAATGCCTCGGCCTCATGGACTTCGGCTTGGCCGAAGTTTGCTGGTGTGAAAAAAGATAAACCCATCAAAACACAGACAAACACCACAAACCAATTCCTCGTTCCCATCCTCAAGTCCTCACGTTTCGCGAAATTGAGGCTCAATGTGGATCTCCGGGAGTTGAGTCACTTTGTTGACTTATCCCCACTCTGAACCCCATATCTTTCCCATGCGTATTTCCAAGTGCCACAAAAACCAAAACCCCGCTCTCTATCTGTTCGGAGTAACGGGGTTTCTGGGTGACCGTGAAGCATTTTGAATCCTCTTTTCCCGCTTGGGATTGAAAGAAGAACACTGTCGCAGCAATATTGCCTAATTTTTTGTATAAAGAAATACACCAGAAGTCAATGAAAATGCCATGCCGACTGAACCGTTTCCGGGTTATCATGAATCCGTTCGTTGCATAAATAAATTGCCTAATCTCAGACCATTGACTGATGCAAGAACCTGGAGTACCTTTGCTGCGGGGACAGGGAAGTGGGTTGACGTATTGCCTTTATTCGGTTTTTTGTTTAGAATGTACTGAATCCCTGAGAAAAGGAGGTCCGAACCATGACTGTCACTTCAATTCTCAAAAATACGTTTGGCCGCACAGGACCACCTGTCACGATTGTCGGGCTGGGCGGAGAAGGTGTGCTGAGAACACACGGTCGCGAGGAAGAGGCCACCACGGTTATTGAAGAAGCCTTTGCCGCCGGAATCACCTACTTTGAGTCGGCAAGGGCCTACGCCGGGAGCGAAGGGTATTACGGTCTCGTCTGGCCAAAACACGCAGGGGAGAGAACAAACCTGTTTCAGACCAGCAAATCAGCCATGAGAGACAGGAAAGAGGCCCTTTCTGATCTTCATGGAACGCTCACCAAAACGGGTTTGCAATATCTGGATCTCTGGCAGATCCACGACGTGAGAACAAAAGACGATTTTGAAGCCATCGGCGGACCCGGGGGCGCTCTTGAGGCATTCGTACAAGCAAAAGCGGAAGGGAAAATACGTTTTATCGGCGTCACCGGTCATCATGACCCGGCTATTTTAACACGTGCGGTAAAAGAGTGGCCGGTAGATTCCGTCCTGATGCCGGTGAATCCCGTGGAAGGGATCCTCGGGGGCTTTCTGGACACCACCCTGCCGGCTGCCGGGGAAAAAGGAATCGCCGTCATCGGGATGAAGATCCTGGGGGCATCCCATTACCTGTTCCCGGATGCTGGAATTACCCCGGAGGTTCTCATCCGCTATGCCCTTTCGCACCCTATAACGCTTGTCGTGGTGGGCTGCTCCAGCATACAGGAAGTTCGGACGCTGGTCCATGTGGGGCAGAATTTCACACCCATGTCTCCCGACAACATGAGAAGGGTGGAAGCGCTCTTTGCACCGCACGCACGAAAACTCGCCTTTTATCGGGGGACATTCTGATTGTCTGAACCAAAACCCTGTCCAGACACAATGCTGGAATTTTGATTAATGCAATACAAAAACCCAGGGCTCTTTTTCCCGTGCGTTTTGTGGTGGACAGGTTCCGGAGGAAAACAGATGGAGGAAAGCATACGATCGTTCCGAGCGGTCTTGTGGATTATCGGGATTCTGGGCATCCTTGCCTTGGGTTGTTCAAATGAGAAACCAGACAGCAGGACCAAAGCAGATTCCCCTCGGGGATTCACCTTTTTTGGCCTGGGCGCCAATTCAAAATACTCCCGATCGGTGAGGAATCGCCTGGGGGGGAAACTGGGCTCGGACTCGATCTCCCAGAAAAACACCATTGATCTTTCCATACACGATAATGGATTCCTCGAAAAATGGTTCCCCAGACTTGCAGACCTGAACCGGCAGCTCAACTGGCCCGCCGGGCAACGTGTTGAACACAACACCACCAAACTCATGTACCGCCAAGCCCGCATGAAGAACACACCGTTCATTTATGTGGAGCTTTTTTTCTCAGACGATACGCTGAAACCGCTGTTGTTCAGGATTGTGGCCGGACCTGATGGCGACGCCATTCTGGAGACAATACGCAAAAAATACGGCCCTCCAAAGGAATTTCAGTGGGCGCAGAAAGAAGGCAGGACACAATACTGGGAAGATGGTGACAATGTTTTCATCGTTTCTTCATACAAAACGAGACGGGATACCCCGGAGTACCTCTTCTGCATCTACTATGTGGACAATCTTAAAGAAATGCTGGCCGCGGAAGAAGCCCGAAGAAAGGCTGAAAATGAAAGGATCCGAAGGGCCGGGGAATCTGCCTTTTAATCTGCTGAACTCCCGTTCAAATACTCCTTCGTTATCTCAAGGAGATCTCATGCCTTTGAGGATAAACCTGGAAATACAGTCACTCCCCGGGGGGCGTGCCCTTGGCGCGGGCAGGGGGTTTCTTGAAAGAAACAGGTAACATACCTATAGCAGGATCGGCCGCCCATGGAAGACTCATTGTGTTCCTGGCCACCATTGTCTTCTTCTCGGTCCTCAATACCACCATGTTCAACGTATCCCTTCCGGATATCGCAGAACAGTTTCACCTCCTTCCTTCACAGGTGAGCTGGGTGGTGAGCGGGTATGTGATCATCTTCGCCATCAGTTCGGTCACCTATGGCAGGCTTGCGGATACCTATCCCATCAAAACCCTTGTGACCATCGGGCTGATCCTGTTCAATACCGGATCCATCATCGGGTTTCTGTCACAGTGGTATCCCATGCTGATCGCCGCGCGCATCGTGCAGGCCTCGGGAAGCGGGGCCATCCCAGCCCTGGGCATGATCATCGCCACGGCCTATTTCCCCGTTTCCGAAAAGGGCCGGGTGCTCGGCGTTTTGGCGTCCACCGTGGCGGTGGGTGCCGGCATAGGCCCCATCCTGGGCGGGTTTCTGACCGGCACTTTTCACTGGCGGTATCTGTTTATCATCTCTACGGTCACCCTGTTTACCATCCCCGCCTTCCGGCGGTACCTGCCCCACCAAACCCGGCGCGAAGGCCGATTCGATACCCCGGGGGCGCTCCTCATGGTGGCTGGGATCGGTTCCCTCCTCCTCTTTATCACCACCACGGTGTGGTGGACCCTGCCGGTAGGGGTGATCCTGATGGTCTGTTTCCTGGTGCATATCCATCACACAGAATCCCCCTTCGTTAGCCTCTCCCTGTTCCACAATGAGTCCTACCGCAACATGATCATCATGGCCTTTCTCGCCCTGAGTACGGTTTTCGGCGTGCTGTTCATGACGCCGTTGATGCTGCGGGACCTGAACGCCCTGGAAACCGGCAACATTGGACTTGTGATGTTTCCCGGGGCCATGATCGGCGCTATTGCAGGGATCATGGGCGGAAGATTCGTGGACAGAAAAGGAAGCGCACCCGTGGTATATACCGCCATGACGCTGCTCATGTCGGGGTTTCTGCTCCTCTCCACCTTCGCAGGGCTGCGCCCCTGGGTCATCTCCCTGAACCTGATCCTGTGCTACATGGGGTTTTCCCTGTTTCAGTCCTCCATCGCCTATATGGTCTCTACCACGCTCCCACGGGAGCAGTTGGGGGTGGGGATGGGCGTGTATAACCTCTTCTTCTTCATGTCAGGGGCCTTCAGCGCGGCATTTATCGGAAAACTGCTGGACATTTCCAGGGATCACGCCCCCATCAATCCCCTGACGGCCACGGTATCCGCAGGCCCATACAGCAACCTGTTTCTGCTCTTGGGGGCCGTCCTGCTGTGTGCTGCCCTGCTGTTCTATGTGACGTTACGTAATGTTTCGAGACGGGGAGGTCTTAAACCCGGGCCATGAGGCGTCGAAAAAGCGTAGGCCAATGGACTTATTTACCTTTTGGTCGGGCAACCCAGAATATGGCCCAGTCTTTTTGCTTGAGAGGGCCGTCACCCCGCACATGGTCTTTCCGGTAACAGTTCTGATGGTCGCGTAAAAAGTCTCCAAGGCCGTCACTCCCGCGAAAGCGGGAGTCCAGAACTACTTGATTTCACTGGATTCCCGCTTTCGCGGGAATGACGACAAGGGGTGCTTTCCGACTTTTTACGAGTTTGTCAGTCCTTGTCTCCAAAAAAAACGAGATTTACGCGTCTTGCTTCTTGTTTTTGATATGGGCGGTAGCCTTTCTAATCCTTTCAACAACTTTCTCTTTGCCCAGGACCTCCATCACCTCAAAAATCCCTGGGCTGGCGGTCTTGCCTGTGAGGGCAACCCTGAGCGGTTGCGCCAGCTTTCTCAACTTGATCTCCTTTTGCTCCAAGAAATCGATAAAAAGTTTTTCAATGGATTCTTGATTGAATTCAGGCATTGCTGCAAGTCTATTATTCAGGTCTTCAAACAGTTCCAAGACATCCGGCTTTAGAAACTTGTCATCTCCCTTTTTCTCGTAGCTAATCTCTTCTGCAAGACAGAAATGTGCTCCCTCAGCCATCTCAACAAGGGTCTTGCTTCGGACCTTCAATATGGATACCACTTTTCTGACTTTTCCCGCGTCCAGGTTTGTGAACCCCTGGGTTTCGAGGAAGGGTGTCAATCGCTCAGCGAGGAATTCATCAGAGGATTCACGGATATACCATGCATTAAGATCCAAAAGCTTTTCCGCGTTAAACACCCCGGCGGCCTTTCCCACACTCTCTAAAGAAAACTTTTTTATCAGCTCTTCTATGGAAAACTTTTCCTGGTCTCCGTAAGACCATCCAAGCCTGGCTAAGGTATTGAGCAGGGCATGGGGCAGATAACCCATATCCCGGTAGGCCAGGACCGACATGGCGCCGTGTCGTTTGCTAAGCCTCGTCTTGTCAGGGCCGAGGATCATGGGCAGGTGAGCGTATTCAGGGATCGGTTCTCCTAAGGCCTTGTAGATCAATATCTGCCTTGGCGTGTTATTGACATGGTCATCTCCTCTGATAACATATGTCATGCCGAGACTGATGTCATCGGCGACCACGGCAAGGTGGTAGGTGGGGCTGCCATTTGACCGCCGGATAATAAGATCGTCTAATTCCTCGTTGTCAAAACTGATAGGGCCTTTTACCAGATCGGTAAATTGCGTTATCCCTGACAGCGGTGTCTTAAGTCTGACCACCGAACCGGGCGCCGCGCCAAGCCCGAGGTCCCGGCACGTACCGTCGTATTTGGGCTTTAGTCCCTTGCTTCTCGCATTTTGCCGCTGCCGCTCCAGATCTTCCGGCGAGCAGTGGCAATGATAGGCCTGGCCATCGGCTATAAGACGATCAATGACTTCATTATAAATATCGTATCTCCGAGACTGGAAATAGGGGCCTTCGTCCCAGGAGAGGCCAAGCCACTCCATCGATTCCAAGATGGCGGCTGTGGCGTCATCTGTTGATCTTTGTTCGTCAGTATCCTCTATCCGCAAAATGAACTTTCCCCCCTGCTGTTTTGAGAAAAGCCAGTTAAACAGGGCTGTCCTTGCGCCGCCAATATGAAGATATCCTGTGGGGCTGGGTGGAAAGCGGGTTACAACTTTTTTGTTTGACATGATTGATAACATCTCCTCTGTCTCATTTGTTTTGACCTCCAAGGCATTGCCTTGAGGTAAGGGACCTGGCCAGCAGTGTTAAAGGCTTAAGGCGCAAGGCTCAGGGCGAAAGGAACATAACACGCAAAGAAATTCAGAACTAATATCCAGTATCAAATATCCTGGATCGCACTTGATAAACCGATCAATCATCTATGGAGTAAACCCAGTTGTAGCGGATAGGGGTTACATGAGGGGAGTCCAGCGTGGGGTGGAGAAGCTCACCTCTGAGACTGAGCCAATTATACGCAGGTCTGACCTTCCTTAGCTTTCCATCCTTCGGTGGTTTTGAATGGGCAGTATGGTCATAGGCCGCTTCTAAGATACCCAAGTGGTGACCCTTTCCCGGAAACAGGTAGTGGTCTCTTAGGAAATCAGGGGTAAGATCGTAGCTTCTCGCTAATGCGGTGAGCTGTTTATTATTAATCTGTATCAGAAAAAACTTGGACACGCCTCGTTCAGAATACCTGTACATTATCCGCGACTCCGAGCTTGAGACAAACACAGTGGAAATAAAGCCCGATTTCTTCAAAAGCTGGGCGGCGATGAGTCCGGCTGTGCGCCTTCCCCCGACGGTATGATGGCAACCGTAGTACTCAAAGAGTTTATTCTGAAGGATATTCGCTGCCCTGTCCCCGTTTTCATATAAATTGTGCTGGATATATCTAAGCCCTTTTGCTAAATCCTGGGCTGCATCAGCAATAGGCCAGTCGATTTTTACGTGAAAATTAGTGAGAGAGTATCTATTTTTTTTCTTGACACTCGGGTCTTGTTGTATGAGCAGGGAATAATCGACATCTGATAAATCATCGATAAAATCAAGAAACCCCGGGCTATCAAAATGACGAAGGTTTTGATGGAAGCGCTTGTATAAGGGAAAACTCGGTAAGTATTGAAGATTTTTTTTTATCACACTGTTTTCGGGGAAAAACCGGATATAATTTTTCAGTTGACTGCTGAGCACTCCCTCGCAGATTATGACGAGAAAGGTGTTGAAAAATTCTGATTCCTTTTCCATTTTTTTTGATTTTGGTTTAAGTTCGCTCTTGTCAACAAAAATATATTCAACGCCTTTTTCCTGGTAATTGTTGAATGAATCTATGAGAGAGATCTTCATTAGCCGCCGTTCAAGCGAATCTCGCAATATTTCGTAGATTGAACGTCTCAGCTTTCCATAATAACTAAGTTGTTCTCTGTATCTCCACATAGGTAGCTCAGCCTCTAAATCGCACCGCCATCTTGAATAAATAAATCAAAACAGATATGATATTTTATTTAAGAATAGCAAAAAAGAGCCATAAGTGTCAAGAAAAAAAGGGAAAATTAGAATATAAGAGCATTTAGACGAAAATTTTCTATCAAGTGTTATTTCCAGAAAACGCATAAATATATTGACAAAACAGCAATTTTTTATATACTCAAAAATTTCGCTTTTAGATGTATAGGTTATAATGATCATCAGCATAAAAGCGCTCTTGGGCGGCCCCCGCCATTTCGATTTTGCATTTGATTCAGATTGGTGGAGGGATAGAGATGCAAATGATCAGGTCCTGGGCTTAGATGGCCCTCTGAATGTGCAAATGACCATTTCTAAGGAAGAGAGCAACTTTGTAGCAGAAGGTCGTTTGTCCGGGGGGATCAGGCTTAGGTGTGACAGGTGCCTGGGTTTTTACTCTCATGAATTGCAACCTGAATTCAGGCTTTTTTTGTCCTCTCCTCCACAGGATCCGGATCAAAACGAAATTGAACTCTGTGAAGAGGATATGGCAGTAAGATTTATCACTGGCGGTGAGATCGATATAGATGATATTGTCATAGAGCAGATTTACCTTTCTCTGCCGATCAAATTTCTGTGCAGTGAGGGGTGCCATGGGCTGTGTCCGAGATGTGGAACGAACTTGAACCAAGGGGAGTGTGGTTGCCTGAAGGAAAATGGACACCCTGCTTTTTTGAAACTGAAAGAACTTAAACACTAAAAACCAAACACCAATTTATTCCGCCACCAGACGAGATAATGATTCAATTTCGTTCGGTGAGCGAAGGGGAGTTGAGCTAAGGTTATGGCTGTACCTAAAAAGAAGAAATCCAAGTCCAAACGGGGATCGAGGCGTGCCCACGATGCTATCCGGTTGTCCAAAACTGCCACCTGCCCGCAGTGTCACGAACCTGTGTTGCCTCATCATATATGTCCCGAGTGCGGGACTTATAGGGGCAAAACTATAATCCAGACAGAAGAGGATTAATATGAATGTGGCCGTGGACGCCATGGGAGGAGATCATGCTCCGGAAATGGTGGTTCAGGGTGCGGTGGAAGCTGTTTCCGAGCTCGGCATTGATATTATTCTTGTTGGCCATGAGAAGAAAATTGCAAAGGCACTTAACACCCGTCCAGCACACGGTCATATATCATTCCATCACTGCGAAGATGTGGTGGAGATGGATGAATCCCCCCTAAAGGCCCTGAGGAAAAAAAAGGATGCCTCAATCAAAGTGGCCTTTGATCTTGTGAAAGATGGTCATGCTGATGCAGTAATCAGCGCTGGCAATTCCGGGGCTACTTTGGCCGCCGGTGTCCTGTCATTAGGTCGAATGAAGGGTATAGAAAGGCCGGCTATTGCGAGTATCGTTCCCACTGAAAAAGGCCGTGTTATTCTGATAGATGCAGGGGCAAATGTTGACTGCAGACCGGCTCAGCTCTTTCAGTTTGGGGTTATGGCCCAGGCATTCGCCTGTTCCTTTCTCGGGATGACAGATCCGAAGGTAGGTCTGTTGAATATTGGCGAGGAAGAAGGCAAGGGGAATGAGCAGGTCCGTTTAGCGCACGAGCTATTTGAGAGAAGCGAGTTAAACTTTGTCGGAAACGTTGAGGGGCGTGACATCCCTATGGGCGACGTTGATATCGTTGTGTGCGATGGTTTTGTAGGAAACGTAGTATTAAAACTGATAGAAGGGAACGTGGAAGCGATGGGAAGAGTCATTGAAAGGGATCTGATGAGTTCTTTTTTCGGTCGGGTTGCGTTGGCGTTGGCTCGTAAGCCTATTAACGGATTTAAGCGAAAACTGGATTACGAAGAGCATGGTGGGGCACCCCTGTTAGGGATCAACGGAGTAGGGGTGATCTGTCACGGAAGCTCTTCAGCAAAAGCGATTAAGAATGCCATCAGTATGGCAGTGCAGTATGTAAATAACATGGTCCTCGAAAAGATGAGCCTTCAGTTGAAGGCCTCCAAAATAGGATAGCGTCGATCCATAAATGGTCTTTTTGCCCAATATCTGCGTTATGCTCAAAAAATAATCCTCGGAATATCAAATATATGCCTGTGGTTATTTTTTTCGCATGCCTTGATCTTGAACAAAAATCCTCATTTCTGGACGGACACTATGCTAAGATCTCAGGGAAAAGGAGAAAAGACTATGGAAAACTTGAGTCCCAGGGTAGTTGTTATTACTGGGGGATCCAAAGGGATTGGGCGTGCCGTGGCCTACAGGTTTGCACAAGAGAAGGCAAAGATCGTCCTTGCCCATTATGATGCAGACGATTCGGATTCACAGGAAACACTAAAGGTATTGGCAGGCATGGGTGTTGAGGCAGAAGCCCACAAGATAGATGTGTCTTCCTTTGAGGATGTAGATCTCTTTTTCAGAGAGATCTTTGCAAAATTTGAGAGGGTTGACGTACTCGTGAATAACGCAGGGATTACAAGGGACACTCTTTTAATGCGGATGAGCGAAGAGGACTGGGATGGCGTGTTGAATGTAAATCTGAAGGGTGTATTTAATTGTACACGGGCAGTAGTCCGTCCCATGATAAAGGAGAGGGCGGGACGTATTGTCAACATATCCTCTGTTGTAGGGCAAATAGGAAACCCGGGACAGGCCAATTATTCTGCTTCCAAGGCCGGAGTAATCGCCCTAACCAAGACTACAGCTAAGGAGTTAGCCGGCAGAGGGATTACCGTCAATGGGGTAGCGCCAGGGTTTATTGACACTGAAATGACGGCCGTCCTCTCCGACAAGGTAAAAGAGGTCTTTTTAGCTCAAATTCCCTTGAGAAGAATGGGAATGCCGGAAGAGGTGGCAGAGTCTGTCTACTGGCTCTGTTCTGATGCCGCAAATTATATTACCGGACAGATCATTCATGTGAACGGCGGAATGTATATGTAGTGAAACTTGAAACTCGAAACTTGTCGAAGATCCCCGCACATGGTTCGGGGGAAATTAGAGCTG
>Ga0208902_1000899_pt1 | contig 14821 bp, 13 predicted proteins | sample AntAceMetag02UKH_FD_184767 | JGI IMG/M metagenome (GOLD analysis project Ga0208902, IMG submission 184767) | Saline lake microbial communities from Ace Lake, Antarctica - Antarctic Ace Lake Metagenome 02UKH (SPAdes) (version 2) | ecosystem: Environmental > Aquatic > Non-marine Saline and...
GAAGTATTACACGCCCTTGCGTTACGCGCTATATTCGATAAACTATTAATGAAAAACCATGACTTTGCAATGCTTGAAGAAGGTATTAAGCTTTGGACTGATTATGAATTTAGAACAGCATTAGATAAATGGGAACTTGATCGTATCATATACGCTCTTATCGCCGACGAGAACGGGTATTTTAATCGTACACGCGAGATTATGACACGAGAAAATATTCATTGGAAGAAAATGTTTAAGGCTGGTTTGCCTTATTTAAAATCAAGGACTTCATGGAGCAAAGCATAAAACAAGAATTAATTAAACGTACTAAAATGTCAACTAAAGATTTAGTGACGTTCCGGCATCTTATACTAATTAATTCAGGCGATAACGTCGCACCACCTGAGTTTCATTTTACTTGGTCAGAGATTTTACTCAACGAAACAGAGAACTTTGCGATTGAAGGTTTTAGAGAATCAGCTAAAGGTCAGATAGTGTTGAGAGCGTTTCCGCTGTATGCCCTACGTTACCCTTCCAAAAGATACGACTATATCGTTATCATCAAGCAGAACAAAGACCTTGCAAGTGCGAAACTGCTTGAAATTGAGAACGAATACCTCACAAACCCTGCTCTCAACTCTAATCTAGTGGAAGTAAAACAGAAATCAGCTAGTGTTTTTAGTGTTGATGTACGTGATGCAAAAGGTAAAGTGTTTAATGTACGCTTTGAAGTCTATGGTAAAGGATCATCAATTCGTGGACTTGCCAACGTAGACAGACGACCTAAGATTGTTTTGATTGACGACCCACAAGACACTGAGGACGCAAAGAGTGATACTGTGCTAGATAATGACTGGCGATGGTTCTTATCAGACGTTAAGTTTCTTGGTCAATATTCACGTATATTCTTGATTGGTAATAACCTCGGAGAGAAATGTATCCTTGAACGTGTCCTTGCTAACGCTAAGACGCTTGAGTTTAAGACAATGAAAGTCGCTATACTTAACAACGATGGCTTTCCTTCGTGGCCTCAGAAGTATGATGTTAAGATGATTGAGAAAGAAAAGAAAGCATTTCGTGATCTTGGTCAGATAGATGTATGGATGCGTGAACGTATGTGTGAAGCTACAAGTCCTGAGACACGCATATTCGATTTAAAAGATATTATTCGTTATGCTCCGATGTACATGGAGAATATCATAAGCGATTGTAATATATTCGTAACAGTTGATCCAGCGTCATCACCTGATAAGACAGCGTGTTATCGTGCTATGGTTGTTAATTGCATAACGAAAGATAATCGTTGGATTATTGTTGACGTACCTTTTGGACGTTGGAAGTCTGATGAGTTTATTGATAAGATGTTTGATGTTGTAACGAAATGGACACCGTTTCTTGGTGGTAGACGTAGGATCCCGATGTGTATTGAGAAAGGACATTTTAAGCAAGTCCTTGAACCGTTCATTTATAAAGAAATGCAACGACGTAATATATTCTTTGATATTAAACCAGTCGAACACGCGAAGGCTGGGAGCAAACTTGAACGAGTTAAGATGTTATCACCAATCTTTAAAGCGCATACGATATACTTCCCTGATGAAGCACCGTGGTTAGCTGAAATGGAAAGTGAATTGAATGGTGTAACGCAAGATGGATTTAAGTCGTTGTTCGTTGATTTGATTGATGCGTTATCAATGCAAATACAAGTTGCTAATCCTCCGGTGAAAGCACGTAGTGAAGTGTTAGCACCATTGGAAGAAGTTAAGCAGAGTAATCCGCTTAATTTTAAATAAGTGAGTTTTGTCTTGAAAAGATACGTTTTTGTTATTATATTAATAGATGGAGGATTGAATGACGTTTAGAATGATGGAGCAAAAGGATTTGGAGATGTTGTTTGATCTCTTTAATGAGTTTGTTAAGGAAAGCCTTGACGAGTATGATGTTGATTTAAACATTAAATTCATTAAAAAGGTAGCAGGTCATTACGTTGAAACATCATTTGTAGCTGAGAAGGATGGCAAAATTGTCGGTGTGTTAGCTGGAGATATCATTGGTTCGCCTTCATTTAACACACCTATTTATCAAGAGCAAGTTTGGTTCTTTTCAAAAGTTCATCGTTTTCATGGTATTGGATTGTTAAAGTTTGCTGAAAGTATACTTAAAGATTGTGGTGTATCACATATTGTTATGGCAAACATGGCTAACTCAAAAGCTGAAAAGCTAGCGAGGTTTTATAAAAGAATGAATTATAAGCCAATGGAAATTCATTACATAAAAGCATTGTGAGGATATTATGAGGTCAATGTTTCATAGAGTAGCGACATCTAATGAAGGCGTGATAACAACAGCAACAGCTATCTTAATCGCTGGCGCAGCAACAGTCGGTGTCACAGCATCATCAGCGCATCAAGCTCGCAAATCACAAAAGTCAGCACTCGCAGCACGCGCCGCAGAGATAGCAGGAGCAGAAAAGAAAGCTGCATTAGCAGAGTCACAAGCCGCAGAAGCAGCATCAAAGAAACTCAAGAAATTTAGATTAGCACAAACAAGGTCGATTCTTACCTCACCATTAGGCGTGCAGGATGAAGCGGTAACCGGACGTTCAACACTCTTAGGAGGATAGTATGCCGGAAACCGTAGCTGAAAAGCACATTAGAATTTACGATACTGAGAAAGGTAATCGTGCTGTATTAGATCAATACTTTCAAGATTTAATGTATTATTCCTTACCACGTAAAGCTTACATATCACGTATTAAAACTCCCGGTGCTAGAATACCAACAGATATTTATGATTCAACAGCGATACTTTCAAACGCTTATTTCGCTGCTGGTATGCAAGCGTATATGTCAAGCCCACAAACGAAATGGTTTACAGTAGCAATTAAAGATCGTAATTATATGACTCGTCAGAACGTATTACAGTATTTACGTGATACTGAAGATGTATTGTATGCGATGATAAACTCATCTAATTTCTATCAAGAGGACGTTGAAGGGTATTTAACACTCGGTTCGATTGGTACTGATATTCTTTACGGTGAAGATGATGACGTTGATGATATACGTTTACATGATCTTAATATTGAGAATGTTATTATCATGGAAGATTCATCACGTCGTGTTAGAACGGCATATATTGAATATGAGTTTGATGCTGCACAAGCAGTTGAGAAGTTTGGATATGATAAGTTAAGCGATGAAGTTCAGAAATCATTTACTAAGAGTGATTTCTCAAAGAAATATAAGTTTTTGTTTTGTGTATATCCACGCGGTGTTTATGACCAATCAAAGAAAACATCTAAGAATATGCCGTTTGCAGCGTTATGGATTGAACGTAATGTAAAGAAAGTTGTTCGTGAAGGTGGATTCAGAGAGTTTCCTTTCTTCGTATCACGTTTTGCAGTAGCTAAAGGATCGCCTTATGGTTATTCTCCGATGATGAATGTATTGCCGGACGTACAGATGCTTAATCAAATTGAATATACGACTATCATAGGCGCACAGCTTGAGATTGCACCACCTGTTGAGATACCTGATGAAGCGTTTTTACGTCCTTATAATTTCAATCCGCGCGGTAAGAACATTAAAAATGTAGGTTTTCCTAACGAACATATCACTCCTATTATGATGGGTTCACGAACTCAAACTGCTGTTGATTATCTAGAATATAAAAAGACAACGATTCAACAGACATTTTATAATGATTTATTCCTGTCCTCCCCACAGGTCGGTAACAGAACGGCAACAGAGGTAAGCATTGCTAATAATCAGCGTATGCAGATGTTAGGTTCAGCAGTTGGTAATATTATGCGTGAAAAGCTGAGTCCTCTCATTCAGCGTTTATACGCCATCGCTGCCAAAAATAATAAGCTACCTCCGTTGCCTCCTGAATTAAAAGGACAAGAGTATATTATTGAATATGTATCGCCGTTAGCACGCGCTCAGAAACATTTAGAGTTACAGAATCTTAATGATGCTATGGCGGTTATTGGTAGTTTCGCTGAACTTCAATTAGCGTCAGGTCAATATCCTGAAGTATTAGATAAGTTGAATCTTGATGAAGCTACTGATTATGTCTCTAATATAACAAATATTGCTCCTCAAGTCATACGTGATGATGCTGAAGTTGAAGAGTTACGCGATGGTCGCGCTCAACAGCAACAAGCACAAGCTCAAATGGCGATGTTAGATCAAGGCGCACAGTCAGCAAAGATTGGCGCGGAAACAGATAAAGTATTAGCGGAGGCAGAGAATGTTTGATAACTTTTCAAAGCAAGATAAAATACAAAAACATGAAATACAAAAACAGTTATCAGAACGTCAACAGCTTTATATGAGGGTGTTTAACACACTTGATGGTGAAGCGGTGTTGGAAGATTTAGCGTTACGTTGTTTTAATAAGATAACAACGTATGATGATATGCCTCATAAGATGGCATTTAATGAAGGTAGGCGTAGTATCTACGCTCATATTGTAAATTTAATTAATCGTGATATATCAGAAATAGTAAAGGAATTAACTAATGGGTAGAGAAGAAAAGCTAAATGGTAGGAGTAGATGGCGACGTAAGCATAACCCTGTACCTATACCGTATCCTAATATTAACAAACCTAATTTCGTTCCAAAGGCAGAGGTAATAATTGAAACGCCTTTTTTTGATAGATTAAATGAAGTATTTAATAACTGGGTAACTCGAGTCCGAAAGGGAAACGAGAGTCCAAAAGGAGAAGCAAATGTTTAGATTATTGAGAAATAATAGGGGAGAAGTAGATCCACCAGCACCGCCAGCACCACCGGCAGCGCCAGAGTGGGGATCAGATATGACACCTGAACACAAGGCAGTCGTTGATGTAAAAGGATGGAAGTCGTCAGCAGATGTAATTTCAAGTTATAACGACCTTGAAAAGCTCGTTGGACATGAGAAAATCGCTATGCCGAAGAAAGACGCAAGCGGTAATTATGAAGCAGGAGAGTTACAGCGTGTTATGACGCAGTTAGGCGCACCGGCAGATTCAAAGGATTATCGAGTATCAGCAGATTTTAAGCTGCCTGAAGGTATGGCAATTCAACCTGAACTTGAAGCCGCTTTAAAAACAAGAGCGCGTGAAGCTGGTGTTTTACCTGCTCATTATCAGTTTATGATGAATGAGTTAGGCAATCTTGTTACAAAAGGTTCAGAATTACAGAACAAACAAAAAGAAGATGATTTTAATAATGCAAGTCTTGAACTTCGCACGAAGTGGGGATTAGCGTATGATAACAACGCTAAGTTAGCTAATAGCATGATTGAGTCGTTTGGTGGAGAGAACGCTCAAGATATTGTTAATAAGTATGGAAATGACCCTGCTGTTATTGAATTGTTAGCAACAGTCGGTAAAGAGTTTTCAGAAGAACAGTTAATTAAGACTGGCATGACAGGGAAAGTATTAACTCCTGAAGCTGCTGGTTTAGAAATAGCGTCAATTAGAGCAGAAAGATCCGTTGAGTTGAATGATGGAGGTCATCCACAACATAAATTCTGGACTGACAAACTTAGCGATTTGTATAAAATGCAGACTGGATAAGGTTAATTCCCCACAACGCATTATGTAGGCAGATAACCTCTATTGAGGCCTGAATAAGTAGTACGAAGCAAAGGCCCGTTAAGGATAACCGAAGCTAAAATTTGGTTTAATTTAACAATGGAGGTTAATAATGGCCGCAGTAGATCAAGCGTTAAAAAATCAGTATAGCGACAATATTCAACATTTAGTTCAACAGACGATGGTGAAAGTCGCTCCAACCGTTTATCAGAAACCTGATGCTTCTGGTGAACAGTCGTTTCAGGATCAGTTAGCGTCAGAAGATGCGAGAGTTAAAACTGCTCGTAATCAAGAAGTTGTTAACGACGATCCGCAGTATGATCGTAGAAAAATCATTCCTACTTATTACTACAGAGCACCGTTAGTTGATAAGATGGATAAGATTCAGATGTTGAAAGACCCTACGAGTGAAATCGTTCAGAATAATGCGTTTGCTTTAGCAAGGGCTAAAGACACGCAAGTTTGTGCTGCTTTTTCAGCCACAGCGTATTCAGGTAAAGCTGGTACGACTTCAAATACAATGCCATCAGCTCAGATCATTGTTCATAGTTCAGTTGGTTTGAATATGACAAAGATTCGACAAGCAAAGAAGAAATTAGACGCAAATGAAGTTATGTCTGATAATCGGTCTTTCGCTGTATCGGCAGAGCAGATTGAGGACTTGTTAGCTATTGAACAAGTAACAAGTGCTGATTATGCACAGATTAAAGCGTTAGTAAACGGAAACCCCGGCACTCTTGTTGGGTTTAATTTTGTTCAAACAGAACGCCTTCCTGAGTTTTCTAGTGGAGTACGTAATTGTGCAGCATACCATAAGACGGGTGTTGTGTTAGGTATTTGGCTAGATTTACTTGCATCTATTGATATTCTAGCTGCAAAGCATTTCTCGGCTCAAGTATACGCTGGACAGTCTTACGGTTCAACTCGTCTTGAGGAAGAGAAGGTTGTACTTGTTCAATGTTCTGAATAAAACTTAATTAATCAATAAGGAGGTCATGTTATGGCAGATGTTTATGGAGTAAATAGAACGCTTAAAAGAGCAGCTCAAGTTAATACTATTGAGCCTGAAGTTCTAAGCGGAAAAGTGCGGTGGCTTTATGATTCTTATGAAGCCGCGTCGCTTGCAGGAGATTCAGTTATTAAGTTGTTTGGTCAAGACTTACCAGCTGAAGCTCGGATTGTTAATTGGATTATTGACCATGATGCGTTAGCAGGAGATTGTCATTTAGAGTTTGGTACTTCTGCGGATGCTGATGAGTTCATGGAAAGCGTTGATTGTACTTCTGCTGATAAGAAAAACTTTATTGATGATGGCGTTGCCGCATCTTTAGGGTTTGAAATTGAAAGCGGTGATGGTCAGACTTTAGTTATTACTACGTCAGGAGCTACGGCTGCTAGTGGTACGATTAAAGTTGCAGTTGCATTTGTAACAAAAGCGTAAATCTAAGGGGGTTAAAAGCCCCCTTTTCTAAGGAGTTAGATATGCCTAGTCAAGTTGAAGTTGTTAATATGGCGTTGTTAGGTTCTGGTGCAGTAAGAATAGAAGCAATGTCTGAAGATCAAGAGAACGCTCGTAGAATGACGATAGCATGGCCTATTTGTCTTAAAGATACATTACGTATGCACCCGTGGAGTTTTGCTAAGAAAGAAGCAACTCTTTCACGATTAGCTGCATCCCCTATTCTAACAGATGATTTTACTTATATGTTTACTTTACCACCGGACTTCATTAAATTATTAGATACAGACGTTTATCCTGATTATGGGCATAAGATTAAAGGTAAGAAATTATACTCTAATTCTGATGCCGTTAAGATTGAATACATTTTTTATAATGATGATCCTAATACATGGGATTCTTCTTTTGTAGCAGCGTTTATAGCACGTCTTAAAGCTGAAACGTGGTTTGCTATTACAGGTAAATCTAATATGGTTGAATTTATGTGGCAAGAGTTTACATCTAAATTAAATTATGCTAAGTCAATGAATGGTCAAGAGGTAACTCCTGACGATTTTACAAATGATAAATGGATGAACTCTCGATTATGAACTCATCACAAATCATAAATTCTTTTGTTGCAGGTGAATTAAGCCCTAAGTTATATGGAAGAACAGAACTTCTACAATATTACCAGTCTGCACAAGAGTTAAGAAATGTTATTGTTGAGGTATATGGTGGCGCAAAGAAAGCACCCGGAACTTATTTTGTTAATGAAGTTAAAGACTCCGACGCTGTTACGATATTAAAAGACTTTGTATTCTCAGACGATCAAGCATATCAAATTGAACTTGGTAATAACTATATGAGATTTTATACTGATGAAGGTCAGATATTAAGTGGTGTGAGTACTTATGAAATTGCGACAAGTTATCCTTCAAGTATTTTGCGTGAACTTCAATTTTCTCAGAAGAATGATTTATTATATATAACACATGATACAATTCCTCAATCAGTTTTAAAAAGGTTAGGTAATGCAACGTGGGCGTTATCTCAGATTAATTATGCAGTTAATGAAGCTCGTCCTGCGTTAATGAAGTCTAATATTACTGATACTACAATAACACCATCAGCTATGACAGGAAGCGTTGTATTAACATCTTCTGGCGCGTCGTTATTTGATGAATCGCACGTTGGGTCTATTTGGGCTATTGGGCCGATAACAGGATCACATGGTTACGCTCAAATAGTTTCAGTATCATCAGGTGGACTTAAAACAGTAGCAACAGCGACAGTTCTTTATGAAGGAACATTACCTAGCTCGTCGGCTAATACCGACTGGTCAGAACCTTCATGGAGTGGTTATCGAGGCTATCCTAAAGCATCTACAATTAAAGAGAATAGACTTATTTATGGATATACAAAATCAGAACCACAAACGTCATGGCCTTCTGTTACTGGTGCGTATGATACGTTTGAAGTTGGCAATGAAGATACAGACGCAATGACTGCAAAAGCTGATACGAATAAGAATGAAGATGTTGAATGGTTATATCCAGCAAGTGAAATTTTGATAGGAACAGCAGGAGGGATAACTGTTTTTGGTACTGGAAGTGATAGCATTGCTTTAACTCCAACAACAGGACGAGCTAAAAAGAAATCTAGTTATGGCGTTAAACCTAATGTAATGCCTCAGATGATAGGAGAGTCCGTATTTTATTGGCAGAAGTATGGACGTATTATGCGTGAATATGTTTATACTCTTGAAAGTGACAGTTATCAATCTAAAATGGCGACGAGGATGAGTGAACATATTACTGATAGCGGTATTATTGATATGGCGTATCAGCAGTCACCTAACAATATTTTATGGTGTGTACGTGACGATGGGAAACTTGCGGTGTTTACAGTTGATCCTAATGAGAATGTTCAGGCGTGGACTTTACATAATACCGACGGAGAATATGAAAGTGTCTCTGTAATTCCTAAATTAACTTATGATGAAGTATGGGTTATTGTTAAACGTACTATCGGAGGCGTAACAAAAAGATATATTGAGTATATGACTGATCCAGATTTTGACGAGCAAGAAGATCAGTTCTTTGTTCATAGTGGCCTTAGAATAGATTCTCCTAAAACAATTACAAGTATCGTTACAACAACATCACCTAACGCTTTACAAGTCGTTAGCGCGTCACATGGTTTCTCTAATCTTGATGTAATTAAGATACGTGGTGTTGTAGGCATGACTGAGGTTAATAATGTGAAATATGTTGTTTCGTCTGTTGCGTCGGGTACATTTAAACTCGTAACTCTTGAAGGAACAAGCGTTGATGGGACAGCTTATACAGCATACGCAAGTGGCGGTGAAGCGCGTGTATGTTTTAGTTCTGTATCAGGATTAATACATTTAGAAGGAAAAGAGGTGCAAGTATGCGCTGATGGTGGCGGTCATCCTACAAGTACAGTCGCTAGTGGCTCTATTACGCTTAATGATTCTTATTCTCAAATTGCAGTTGGTCTTGGATATACCGCACGCATTAAAACAAACGATCTTGAAGCTGCTCCGGGTAAATCAAATTCACAAGGTAAAATAAAGCGTGTATCAGAAGTTTCAATTAATTTACTTAGAAGTTTAGGTTGTAAAGTAGGAACTGACGATCAGATGGATGAAGTTAAATTCAGAACGTCGGCACAAAAAACAGATGAATCTCCACCTTTATTTAGCGGAATAAAAAGAATAACATTTCCTAGCGGATGGGATAGAGAAAAATCTATTATTATTGAACAAAAACAACCTTTAGCTATGCACGTTCGTAGTGTAATTGCGGAAGTTGAGGTGAACTAATGGCAAATTATTCTGCAACAACTCCTAGTTTTACTGGTATTAGAGGAACAATGGGAAGTGGTGGTTCGTTTAATTCCTCTTCTGGTAGTGCAAGTAAATCATCAAGCGGTGCTTACGGTGGAATTGTAAGTGGTTTAGGTCAAATTGCAAATGGCTTAATAAATGCTAAACGTATTGGTGATACAGCTAATTTCAATTCTCAGATGCTTGATCTTGATAAAAGACTTATTAAACTAGCGTCAGGTTTACGTATTAAGCAAATCAGAGAGCAAGCTATGAGTTTATTTAGCACTCAACGATCTAGATTTGCTAAGTCCGGATTAGCTATTGAAGGCGGTCAAGCTGCTGTAATGGCTGAGAGTTTGAAGCAAAGCGAATTAGACGTTATTTATGAAGAAATTAATGCTGATTTAGGAGTAGGTGCTATTTCAACACAACAAAGTATGATTAGTATGAAAGCAAGATCAGCGCAGATGGATGAGTATATAAATATAGGGTCAAGTATTTTGGGTAATATATCGAAATATAAAGGAAGATAATTATGGTTTTAATACCTCAACATAAAAGCGATGCACAGATAAAAACTCCTAGTGCTCAGTTATCCGGAGGTGGTTCAATATCATCATCTAAGCGAGCGCAAGCTGGAATGATTCAAGCTGTCGAGCAAGTTCAAGATAGGTTATTACAGATAAAAGATTTTCGTCAGACGACTGAAGCTAATGCGTTTGCTACTGAAAAGCTTAATGGACTTAAACAGCAATCACAGACTGATAGCGATATGAACATTAATGTTTATGACGAAGAAATAGCTAAGATAGGTTCTGATGCGTCGAGAAATATATCTGGTCAGTTAGCTAAAGAAGAATTTATGGCGAGTTATAATCGTCAAGCTCAAGCGACTAAATGGGGAATTGAGAATGATTTTAGACGTAAGGAGATAGCTTCAACAATTGCACTTAATAAATATAATCAAGATGTTCTTATTAATTCATATCCTAAGATGGACGAAGCCAGTCAAATTTCAGCAGTAGCTACATTTAAAAAACAGATTGAGAAAGGTGTTGAGTTGGGTATTTACACTCAAGAAGTTGCTGATGCTGAATTAGCTGATACGCAAAAAGAATTAAATAAAGCTGAAGCTACTTACGCAGCACAATATACTCCTGATGAGTTTTTAGAGAACATAGAAGATTATGATGTTGGAGAGAATGAAAAAGAACTAAAGGCAATGGCGAGTAATCAGCAAAAGAAAATCAAGGCAGAAGAAAAGAAAGTTAGGAAAGAAATACACTACGGCAATGCAAACACGATTGTTTCAGGAATGGTTAATCAAGATATGCCTCTTCCGTCGGTAAATGATATAAATAGATTAATGGGTAAAGACCAAGTTTCACAAGATTTTGCTAAGGCTTATAACAAAGCAACAACATCAGCAAAACTTACAAGAGAACTAGCTGATTATGATGATACTGGATTCCAGTCTTATGCTATGGATGTATTCGATTCAAAAGATCCTGACCAAATACAACAAGCTATTGTTAATACTCTTAATGGCGGTGGTGATGGAAAAGTAAACCAAGATGAAATGGTTACATTGTTACAGCTTTCTATGGTAAGGGATGAAGAGGTTAAAGATGGTACGTCAAAGATTGGAGAGATTGGTAAAAGTTTAATGAATCTTTCTCCTATTGGTATGACGTTTAATGTTAATAGGATGATAACTGATTTTAATAAAGCGATGGCTGATGGTAAATCTCCTGAAGAAGCAAAGGAGGTTGCGGTAGATAATGAACAGATAAGAACGAATCCTGATAGGTCAAAATATTCTGTTGGTGATTCTGTTAATACTCCTTTAGGATTGATGTATGTTCATGGATATTACCCTGACGGAGAACCTGACGTAAGACCGGAGAAACCTAATAAATGAGATTAAACGAAGCAATACAAACAGTTCCACAAGAACAACCTAAACGCTACCGCTTAGATGAAGTAATGGCTATGGAAACTCCTGAAGTGCAGAAGTCTGTAAACAGAGGGTTTGGAGAAAAGGTTAAATTCTTTTTAGGCGAATCTGCAAAGGCATTGCCTAGAGCGATTGAAACTGTACCTGCTCAATTTGAAGCGTTGGTACAAGTTGCTGAAGATCAGATAAGAGGAATTGCAAAAAAACAATTAGCTGAAGAAGGTGCTGTATTCGGGAGAAGTATCGAAGGAAGGACACCTGAACAAACTGCAAGAATAGCAGAGAATAATAAGATTGTTATGAATATGGATTCTGCAATAGATACAAGTAAGCGACTACAAGCTAATTGGATTGAAGCAGCTTACACAGGAATTGAAGCACCTGATCCTGAATTGTTCAGAGGTTCGTTTATGGAGAATCCTTCTTTCACGCGAGCAGTTGCTTTAGGTATTCAGAGCGTTCCAATGTTAGGATTAGCTGCCGCGATCACGGCTGCGACAAAATCACCAACAGCAGGTGCAGCGTTATTAGGAAGCCTTGAGGCTGCTGAAGAACATAATATCCAAAGAGAGCTTGGAGGTAGTGAGGGCGAAGCGTTAGGGACATTTGTTGTCAATACATTGGCGCTATCGTTTTTAGAATCTATTCCATTAACAGGATTTATGAAGGGTGGAGCGTTACCTATAAGAGCGTTTAGAGGTGCTATCCAAGAAGGTTCTGAGGAAGTGTTACAGAGTTTATGGAAAGATTCAGTTGCTAAGATTGGCTATGATGATACTCGCAAACTTACAGCTAATCTCGTTGAGTCTTTTATCGCTGGTGCGATTAGTGGTGGTGTGATTGGCGGTTTTTCTCCGGTAGCAGGCATACAAAAATCAATGGATAAAGCTTCTAAGAAAGGTGTTGAAGTAGATAAAATGATTGAGGCTGTATCAAAGCAAGTTACGAATGAAGCTGATAATTTAACTGAGATTATTGCTAGTGATTCTAATTTAGATACGACTGAAGCTGTTGCTAAGGTTTCAGAAGAAGTTAAAATAGAAAAACCAACAGTCGCAGATATCACTCCTGGCAAAGACGGTAAGACGAAACTAGATTTAAAGATTGAAGAGTTAGAAGAAAAAGGTCTTATCAAGGAACAGGCTAAAGAAGCACTTGATTTTGTTAAGGAACAACAGAAAGAATTTAAAGGACTTATCAAGCCTCATAAGGACGGTAGCTTAAAAGAAGAGTTTGACGATATTCCTTCTAAGTATAAATCTAAAGATGCGTCAGGCATGACAATGGATGAAGCTGCGGATCAAATTGGAATATCAGAAGCAGAGCTTTCTTCATATTTAAAGAACATTGATTCACAAGCTGATAGGTTGATAGAAACTATTAAAGAAAATAAAGCAAAGTTTAAAAAGAAAAAAGAAATTACTATATTAAAGCAGAAAGTAAAAGACATTGAACGTGGTATTAAAGAAGGAAAAGTTCTTGCTAAAAAAGAAGTTAAAGAAATACAGTCAGGTATTATTGATTTTATTAAAAAGTCAGATTTAGAATTAGCTGATCAAGCTAAGTTTTTATCTACTATTAAAAATATTCAGACACAAGAACAACTTTCAAAAAGAATTGGTGAGATAATTGATCGTGTAGAAAGTTTAGAAGAAAAAGCAACGAAGCGTACATTAAAAGCAAAGATATCTAAAGCGTTGAAACAATCAAAGCCTAAAAAACAAGCAGGTAAACCTATCGGTAAATTCGGTGCAGACGTTCAAGTGATAATGGATATTGCAAGACGTTCATTAAAATTAAATAAAGAACAAGCGAAGATTCAGTTAGATGCGAACTTAGCAAAGCATCAAGACAAAGGAACTACACCTACAATCGAAGAAGCTATACAGAATAGAATTTTAAATATAAAAGCTAATTTTGAAACATTAACATCAGAAGAATTAAAAGAAACTCTCGACGACATAGAGGCTATTCAAGGTGCTGGAAAAGCAGGACAGTTACTTGATTTAATTAAACGTCAAGAGAAGAACGCTGAGAATAGAGAAAAAGCTAAAAATGTTTTAACTGGTGGAAAAGAAATAGCTAAGTCAAAAGCAGAAATTAGAACTGATGCGGATGATAAATTCCTTACACGTATTAAACAATTTGGTCGTAGTATGTCAAGTTGGAATGACATAATGGATATGCTTTCTGTTAAAGATAAAACTTCTCAAATAGGTGAATCTGAATTAAATAAAATGACACAAGTTCGACAAACAGAACAGAAAGAAAAAGGTGGGGTTCGTAAATCAGTAGAAAAAGTTTCTGACGTTTATATGAAAGCTTATGATTTAAAAACTAACAGACAGCTTATTAGAAAGATGAATGAAGATTCTGCTGTAATTCCTTTAGGAACATTCATTGATTCAGAAGGTGTTGCAGTAAGTTTAGATATGTCAAGAGCGCAACTTCGTAAACGATGGATGGAATTACAAGACCCAACGCTTCGAGATACTTTTACTGAAGGAATGTCATACACAGAAGAAATGATTAATGCGATTGAAAATGAAATGAGTGCTGATGATATGGATTTTGCAAACGCACAACTTAAATTCTATCAAGACTATTACGATTCTGTTAATGAAGTTTATAAAAAGATTTATGGTATCAACTTACCTAAGAATATGTTTTATTCTCCTATTACAAGGGTTGTCAATGAGCTTGGTGATACTGATACGTTTTTTCAAGAGCAAGTTCATCGTGCATCAGTTACATCAGGATCATTAAAATCAAGAGTTGAGAATGTAAGACCAATAGATGTTAAATCAGACATTGAAGTTCTTCAAAGACATATAATTGAAATGGAACATTTCAAAGCGTGGGCTGAACAGATAAGAGATTTAAGAGCGATATTTAATAATCCTGAAATACGACAGACTATTGAATCGTTACATGGCCGAACGATTCTTGAAGTAACTGATGATTTTATTGAGGACTTCGCAGCAGGTGGAAGAAATAAATCAACA
>Ga0208902_1000910_pt1 | contig 14703 bp, 15 predicted proteins | sample AntAceMetag02UKH_FD_184767 | JGI IMG/M metagenome (GOLD analysis project Ga0208902, IMG submission 184767) | Saline lake microbial communities from Ace Lake, Antarctica - Antarctic Ace Lake Metagenome 02UKH (SPAdes) (version 2) | ecosystem: Environmental > Aquatic > Non-marine Saline and...
AAGCGGCGCTGATTTTTTTGTGGTGTACTGTAAGACCAACCCGGAAGGGAAACCTCACAAACGGATCAGTCTCATCCTTATCGAGGCGGATCGGGAAGGTGTGGAGGCAAAGCACCTCTACAACCTTTTGGGAACAAGGGGGGGAGGCACAGGCCGACTTATTTTCAGAGATGTGAAGGTCCCTACTTCCAATCTCATAGGGGAACTGAATCAGGGGGCGCAGATCTTCAACACCATGATGGTGCCTGAGCGGCTGACCTCGGCGGGTGGAGCATTGGGCCTTGCTCGGGCAGCCCTTGAGGTTGCAACGCGTTACAGCAACAGGCGTTACGCCTTTGGCAGGAAGATCCGTGACTATCAGGCCATAAGTTTCAAGGTCGCGGATAATATTACCATGTTAGATGCGGCGCGGGCCCTCACACATTCGGCGGGAAGGGCGGCTGACCTCCGTCTTCCATCGGCGCGCCGTCTGGTGAGTGAGGCGAAAAAGTTTGCCACTGATATGTGCTGGGAGGTCTGCAACCAGGCCATGCGAATCGTGGGCGGTATAGGCTATACAAACGTGTTCCCCATCGAAAAGATGGTGCGGGATGCGAGGCTCTCACAGATCTGGACCGGCACCAATGAGATCATGAGCCTCCTGATCCAGCATGAGTATTACAAAGAGTTGCTCAATGACCCCAATCCCCCGCGGATGTGTGAGGAGGACGCCGAGGAGGCCCACTTGGAAGATGAAAAGGTCTACGATGATGACGAGATGTGGACAAAGGGGTGGTAGCGCAGAGCGCGTGGCACATAGAGCATGGAGCTAATGGTCTGTTTTTTTTCTTTTTCTCAAAGTAAATCTGATGGCTCCCTCCAATAACCAGAATATGGAGAGAATAATATTAAAGGAAAATAGATAAACATAGGCGGCGCTCAGCTTTAATCCAGAATCAGTTATCCATGCATAAGGCGACCCTGTGAGGTCCACCAGTCTTTCGGGTGTGAACAGACTGTACTGCAGCCAGATAAGAAAGAAAAAAAGAGGCAAAAAATAAGAAATCCCCATCTCGAAAAACTTGTCAAGCACTATTTTCTCATAGATCGCATCGGCAGACCGGCTGATTCCCTTTCTGATTACCTTCTCTAAATTTTTATCGTCTACATTTTTTGTGTGTTTAAGGGTTGATAGCTTTTCCTTAAACTGTTCATGGAGGACCTTTTCACGCTTGGCCCGGAATGTCCTGGCGAGAATTCTGGAGAGAAGGGCGCCAAAGACAGAAACAATTATGATCTGGGTGCAGGGAGTATATGAGCTTATTGGGGAGACAAGGAGACTGAGGAAAAGATCAATGCCGTGCAAAAGAGGTTCAAAAAAAATGTTGTATATTACATCAAAGATGTCATCAAACAGTTCATATATCCGTTCCATCTTAAAACCAAAGGGCTCTTAATGTGTACGCCAAGACGAAAATTAAGAGGCGGCAGCAAGAGAACCCTTGAGCCGCCTCTTATGGAAGTTGGCCAATTTCCCGTATGGGTACTCGTTATCTTAAGAAGGGAATTGCCCCAGTGTATTTTAAGAATACGATAAACAGTATTACGGCTAATGCCCTCTTTAAGAAGATTTCAGGGAGCTTTTTCTGGATCTTTGGCCCGACCTTTCCGCCGATGATGGCGCCGGCTGCAATCAGGGCAGCCATAATCCAGTCGGGTTGATAACCGTTAATCATGTATCTTGAAATACCGCCAATGGAGGTGCCAAATGTGCCACACAGTGAAATAGGCACGGCTAAATACATTGGATAGCCCATAATCGTAGTCATAAAGGGCACTAACATAAATCCACCACCTACGCCAAAAGCGGATGCGATGCAACCAATGATAATGCCACCAAAGAATAGGGCTATGGGATTTGCCTTGAAGGCTTCACCCCAGAAAGTGAAGTTGATTTTTGTAGCGCTCCATCCCTTCGAAAGGACCACCTTTCCAACCTCAGCCGCTCTTCCTTCTTCTTTGGCTCGTTTTAATTCAGCATCGAATTTTTGCACGATCGCCTTGATCGCCTGTTTCTTTTCTATGGACCTTTTTGTCGACTCATACCATAGCTTAATGAAGAGGATAAGACAAAAGAACCCCAAGTAGAATTTATAAGCCTTCATAGGAAGATATTTGGCAGAATATGTTGGTCCAACCCAAAATGCTCCAAGTAAGATGCCGCCTACAAAGAACAATGCCACCGGCCATGCCAGCCTCCCCTCTTTGAAATAGGTCCAAACACCGGTAATGGGTGAGCAGAGTGTCAGAAAAAGATTCGTCGGCTTGACTGCGTTGGCAGCGTTTACGCCAACCATCCCGTTTGTCCCGATTATGGTGATTTGAAAAGCCGCTGTAAAGAGTCCGCCCGCGGCCCCGACAATTACGAACATGCACCCGATCAGGAAGGCGCCGATGAGAACAATCAGAGGGTTCATATAAGTTGCCCCTGTTTTAAAATAAAACCCCCGCTTCTGAACGTTAATTTTTCCAAGATCTTGGCCGTTTACATAAAGGCTGAGTAATGTGTTAGGCGGGATCTGTTTGCTAAGTTTGAACGATACCGAGTAATCTCCTGATTTTTTGTTCAAAGTGAGATTGACTCCTTCATTCCAGTTCTTTCCGGTATCTCCTCCCATGATCATTCTGGCGTTTCCTCCGCCTATGGGTCTTTCTTTCGAGATGGTGTTGATCCCGAATTTCTTTTCATGGGTATAAATGAGAAAATTCCACTGTTTTTCCGTGCTAATGGGCCCGAGTTTTTGCCTTACGTCTTCAGGTATCTTCCCCCATTTGTTTGTCTTGTTTACCTCCATGTCCCATTTAAAAGGAGGAAACCATCTCCCTTTACTTACGACTTTTGGCGTGGCCAGATTTCCCGGGGAGTTGGTTATAACATAATAGACAGGTGGAATGGCGGTATCACCAAACAGTTTGGATAGCTGTGCCTTTTCCCTGGATCCGATAGAATCGCCGGGTTTAAAGATTTTCTCCGAGCAAATGACCACGTAGAGGTTTTGACCAGGCTCGATCTTGCCCGATATTTCGACCTTGCCACCTGCCTTTGGATCTTTGTTCGCGATATTGGCGGTTGCAGCCATACCCGGTCCGGCCAAAAGCATAAGTGCGGTAAAAAAAAGCAAAAAGAACTGAGAGAATTTTTTCAACATTTTTTCCTCCTCTTAATGTTTCACTGGATGTTAAAATGTTGGCTCATGGAGCTACAAGAGGTAGTTTCCCTTAATTTAGAGCAAGCCTAAAATATTAATTATCAAAGATATGGCCTCATTGCAAGAGTCAATATCCGTTTAATTATCTTGCGGTTTTGGTTAGTGGTCTGGTATGCTGCAGTGGCTCAAGGCGTAAGGCACAAGGCTCAAGAGCCTGAGTGTTGCGGGTTGCGAGTTGCGAGTTACGGGTTACGAGTTGCGGGCCTTTTGATTGATGATTGTCGATTGATGATTGTTGATTGAAGGGCCAAGGGCGCCAAGTTACAGGTTACGGGTTGCAGGTTCCGAGTTCATCCAGTATCCAGTATCCAGCATCAAGCATCCAGATAATATGGGAGACAATGAATGATAGGAATATCCAAACTTTACTGTGGCACTGTGGAACCGTCCGACGCCCTCCGCTACGGTAGACAATCAAAAGACTTGCCTTCTCATCTTCTCCAGTTTTCCGAAGATAAGAAACCTGTGGTGGTCTGGAACGTCACAAGGGCATGTAATCTTAAGTGTGTCCATTGTTATGCACGGGCTGTTGACCGCACATATGAAAAGGAGTTGAACCATGAGCAGGGCCTGAGCCTGATTGATGATATGGCAGCCTTTGGTGCTCCTGTGGTTCTCTTTTCAGGGGGAGAACCCCTTATGCGGCCTGATCTCGTAGAGCTTGCAAATTATGCGGTCAGCAAGGGGATGCGGGCCGTTATTTCAACAAACGGGACCTTGATCAGCAAAGATAAGGCCAAAGAGTTGAAGGAGGTTGGTCTTTCTTATGTGGGTGTCAGTTTAGATGGAATGGAGGAGGTAAATGACCGCTTCCGGGGCAAAAAAGGCGCTTTTAAAGATGCCCTGGCAGGGATTATTAATTGCCAGGAGGTTGGGCTGAAGGTCGGTTTGAGGTTTACCATAAACCGGATGAACACGGCAGAGGTCCCGCTTATTTTCGACCTGCTCGAAGAATACCAGATTCCGAGGGCCTGCTTCTACCATCTGGTTTATGCGGGACGGGGTTCAGATCTGGTGGATGAGGACCTCAACCATGAGCAGACCCGGGAAGTGGTCGATCTGATAATTGACCGGACCAAGGATCTGCACGATCGCGGCATGGCAAAGGAGGTCTTAACCGTGGATAACCATGCCGATGGACCCTATGTCTATCTTCGGATGTTAGGGGAGAACAATCCGAGGGCGGAAGAGGTCTTGAGCCTCCTTAAGATGAACGAGGGAAACAGCTCGGGTAGGGGGATAGGCTGTGTTAGCTGGGATGGCTCTGTTTATGCCGACCAATTCTGGCGGCATTGCAGCTTTGGCAATGTCCTTGAAAGACCTTTCAGCGAGATATGGTCTGATCTCTCCAATCCCTTGATGAAAAAGCTAAAGGAGAAAAAGAGGTATGTGAAGGGGCGTTGCGCGAGATGTCGCTGGTTAGATGTATGCGCGGGTAATTTCAGAGTAAGGGCAGAAGCGGTTACAGGGGATGTCTGGGCGCCGGACCCTGCCTGTTATCTGACCGATGAGGAAATAGAGGGAAGTGCCTAAAGTTAAGGAAGCCTGCCAATTTTAAACACCGGATCGACTGTTGGGCGAAACAAGATTGATGGTCTTGTAAAAAATCTCCAAGGACGACACTCCCGCGAACGCGGGAGTCCAGAAATGATTGATTTCCCTGGATTCCCGCTTTTGCGGGAATGACAAAACAGGTGATTCCCGACTTTTTACGAATTCATCAAGATTGTCTTTTTTTTAAATTGAAACGCCGAAGGCGTACCACAACTTTAGGCACTTTAAACTTTAGGCATTTTAGGCACTTTTATTGATAATTACAAGATGGCAAAGGAGATGATCTCAAATGATAATACGGCCCAGAAGACTTAGAAGGACCAGCGCGATAAGGGATATGGTCAGGGAAACCACCCTTTCTGTAAAGGATTTTATTGCCCCCCTTTTTGTGAAACATGGCAAGGGTGTTAAGGACCCGATCACCTCGATGCCGGGCCAGTACCAGTTTTCTGTAGATACAATTGTCAAAGAGGCCGGTGAGTTGTGGTCTCTCGGCATCCCCTCCGTTATCCTTTTTGGTCTTCCGGACGAAAAAGATGCTACCGGAAGCAGGTCATGGGCCGAAGACGGAATAGTACAGAAGGCAATCGCGGCCATCAAGGAGAGCCTGCCGGAAATGGTGGTTATGACTGATGTCTGTCTGTGCGAATACACAGATCACGGCCACTGCGGTGTTATTATGAACGGTGTGGTAGACAATGATTCCACTCTGGAACTCCTTGCCCGTCAAGCCCTATCACATGTGAGGGCGGGCGCAGATTTTGTTGCACCGTCTGATATGATGGATGGCCGCGTGGCCGCTATCAGAACGGCCCTGGATCAAGAGGGCTACCAGGATATTGGTATTCTTTCATACGCAGTTAAATACGCGTCTGCCTTTTACGGTCCTTTTCGGGATGCCGCTGATTCGGCGCCCCAGTTTGGTGATCGAACTGGCTACCAGATGGACCCCGCCAATCTCCTTGAGGCATTGAAAGAGGCAGAACTCGATATGGAAGAGGGGGCGGACATGATCATGGTAAAGCCTGCCATGCCCTACTTAGACATCATCTCAAGGGTCAGGGAGGTGAGTCTGCTCCCCCTGGCTGCCTATAATGTGAGCGGTGAATATGCCATGGTAAAGGCGGCAGCAGAGAAAGGATGGATCGATGGAGAGCGGGTGATGATGGAGATGCTCATCTCCATCAAGAGGGCAGGAGCAGACCTTATCCTGACCTATTTTGCCAAAGAAGCGGCAAGGCAATTGAATATTGAAAATTGATTCTGGATACTTGATACTCGATACTGGATACTGGATAGTGGATGATAGAGGATAAAGATGAGTTATAAGAATCTGGAGATATGGCAGCTTGCCCGGGAATTGGTTATTGATATTCATGAAATGACGTTGAATAAATTGCCCAAGTTTGAAATGTTTGAAGAAGGAAGTCAAATTCGTAGATCCATAAAATCAGTCAGATCAACGATTGTGGAAGGATATGGTAGAAGGAGATACAAACAGGAATTTCTCCGTTTTTTGTACTATGCGATTGCCTCGAATGATGAAACTACTGATCATTTGGAGACGCTTTTTGAAACTCAGTCACTGAAAGATGAGGATCTGTATCGTAATTTGAGTAGCCGATTAGACACTTTGGGAAGAAAGCTGAACAAATTCATTCAATCGGTGAGCAGAGAACACATGAGCGAAAAATGACCTCTATCCAGAATCCAAAATCGAATATCCAGCATCCAGTATCCAGCATCCAGTATCCAGCATCCAGTATCCAGCATCCACCATCCAGCATCCAGCATCCAGCATCCAGAAATCAACTTAGGCTCGTGGCCTGGGAACTGACCAGGAGGTGTAACCTTAACTGTGTTCATTGCAGGGCAGGGTCTGAACGTGGTCCTTATCCAGGTGAGCTGAGTACTACCAAATGCCTTGAGATCTTGGGGCAGATCAGAGAAGTGGGAGAGCCGATTGTCATCCTGACGGGCGGCGAGCCTCTTTTGAGAGAGGATATTTTCGAACTTGCGCTGAGGGGAACCGAGTTGGGTCTCCGCATGGTCATGGCCACGAACGGGACTCTCTTGACCCCAGAGATGATAGAAAAGATGAAGGCATCGGGAATAAAAAGGGTCAGTATCTCTATTGACGGGGCCGATGAAAAGCAGCACGATGAATTCAGAAAAGTCCGGGGGGCCTTTAAGGGGGCCTTGGATGGGATCGAACTGCTCAAGAGCGGTGGCCTCGAGTTCCAGATCAACACCACAGTCACCAGGCATAATATTAGGGACGTGGAAAAGATCTTAGATCTCTCAGAGGCTCTCGGGGCCGTGGCACATCACCTCTTCCTGCTGGTGCCCACAGGACGGGCCAGGGAAATGGTGAACCAGGAGATTGACGCTCGCGAATATGAGGAACTACTCCACTGGTTTTATCAGATGAGGGATAAAACTCCCCTACACCTCAAGGCCACCTGCGCACCTCATTACTACAGGATCCTACGCCAGGAGGCCCGGAAAAGGGGCGAAAAGGTCAGTTTTGAAACCTATGGCTTAGATGCTGTGACCAGGGGCTGTTTAGGGGGGACATCCTTCTGCTTTATTTCCAATCAGGGAGTCGTTCAACCGTGCGGGTATTTAGAGCTGAACTGTGGAGATTTAAGGACGGCTACATTCCAGTCTGTCTGGCTTGAGTCGGAAAATTTTAATCAGCTTCGGGATTTTTCTTCCTATAAAGGGAAGTGTGGCCGGTGCGAGTATGTGAGGTTTTGCGGCGGATGCCGGGCCAGGGCCTTTGAAGCCACCGGTGATTTCTTAGCCGAAGAGCCGTTATGCCTCTACCAGCCGGGCGGGAAGTGATACTGGGTGCTGGATCCTGGATACTCGATACTTGATCCTGGATGCTGGATAACATCTGAATCCCGCTGTAAGCGGAAAACCTTTAAACCTCTGAACCTTGAACTCTTGAACCATGAACAAAACAGACAGAAAGATTCTAAATGAGATACAGTCAGATTTCCCCATTTCATCCCAGCCTTACCAGGACCTTGGAAGACGGCTTAACCTGACAGAGGATGAGGTCATCGAAGCGGTCGGAAGAATGAAAGATGAGGGGATTATCAGGAGAATCGGCGGCAATTTTCATTCCGCTCACCTCAACTTTGTCAGCACTCTCTGTGCCGCAAAGGTGCCGGAAGATAAGATTGACATGTTCGTTGAAATTGTAAACGACTATCCGGGGGTTACGCACAATTATCTGAGAAAAAATGCTTACAATATCTGGTTCACCTTCATTGCAGAGGAGATGGCCCATATCGATGATGCCTTAAGAGAGATTGCAGAAAAGACGGGGGTAACCGAGATCCTGAACATGCCTGCCGAGAAGATGTTCAAAATTAAAGTGGATTTTGAGGTATAGCCAAAAATAATATATGCCAGAGGTAATATTCCGTTTTTATGAAGAGCTGAACGACTTTCTATCTCCACGGCGCCGGAAGAAGGATTTTCAGGTTGGCTTCAAAGGAAGAGAATCTGTAAAGGATATGATTGAGGCATTGGGGGTGCCTCATACAGAGGTTGACCTTATCTTAGTGAATGGAAAATCGGTAGATTTCGGATATATCATTCAGCACGGAGACAGGATCAGCGTATATCCTACTTTTGAGTCTCTGGATATTAAGGATGTTACCCGTCTCAGGGAAGTACCCCTTAGACAGACCAGGTTTATTGCAGACATCAACATAAGAGACATCGTCAAATATATGCGCGCACTGGGCCTTGACGTCTGCTACGATGCCTCACTTTCACCCCGCGAAATCATCCGGATATCCAAAAGGGAAAACAGGACGATTCTGACCAAGAGCAGAAAACTGCTCAAATTCAGGGACGTAACGCACGGGATTTTCATAAGGCCCGGCACCACAGTCGAACAGATAAGGGGGATTATAGATTATCTGTCATTAAGGGAGCTTATAGAGCCTTTTTCGAGGTGTCTCCAATGCAATATACCCCTTGTCGGGGTCTCGAAAGACAGAATTTTAGACAGAATCCCGGCAAAGACCAGGGAGTTTTATGACGAATATTCATATTGTACGGCTTGTGACAGGATCTACTGGAAGGGGACCCATTATATGAATATCAAGAAGGTCGTTGATGAGATATTAAGATGAGGGTTCTTTTGAGGTTCGATTGCCGGAGGAGTCTTTTTTCGCTTGAGGTGGCATCGCGAAACTGGTAGTTTTTTGTCAGAAAATAGGGTTATGGTGAAATTGCAGAGGGAAATGACCTCGCGTTACCCGGGTCGACACGGGGTCTTTTTTTAAAGGCCTGATAACCTTAAGGTAAAGGAGGAAGCAATGAAAGCAAAAGTCGTTGAGAAGGTAAAGTTTGCCCCCGGCAAGTGGAAAGAAGCAGGGGCCTTAATGAAGACCTTTAAGGAAGTGGCGGAGAAACAGGGATTTCCTACCGTCAGGATTTACGGTTTCATCAGTGGTGGCGATTGTGTGCAAACTTTAAATTTTGTGACCGACTGGGACAGTCTTGGCGCTATGGAGACTGTCATGGACAAGATGTTTTCTGATCCGGAAATGCTGGAAATGATGGAAAAATGGGCAGGTGTAGTGGAAAGTCATGAGGTTTCCATATTGAAGGAGCTCTCTCCGGAAGAGCTTGGGATGTAATCAGGTGAAAGCCAAGGTTTGATGAATTCGTAAAAAGTCGGAAACGGCCGATTATTGTCATTCCCGCGAAAGCGGGAATCCAGTAAGTTAAAGCAATTATAGACTCCCGCTGGAGTTTATTCGGTGGATTCCCGCTTTCGCGGGAATGACACACGGGGCGGGAGTGACGTGCAAAATGACTTTTTACGAGGCCATCAAGGTTTAGTTCGTCTTGGAGCCCGGTCCATGTTCTTTTGTGCCGCGCTCCTTTTTTTGTATATAAGACTGAAGGTGTCGGTGCGAGTTGGAGGTTTAGTGCCGTGTTCTGAAAGTTCTTTCTGCAAAATTGGCAATTTAAGTTGCCTGTGTAATAGTAATCGAATAACGATCAAGGAGTGACGAGTGACGAAGGAAAACAAAGAAATTAATCTTGAGGATCGTCTCATTGATTTTGCCGTCAGAATTATTTATATGGCAGAATCACTACCCAAAATAAAAGCAAAAATTTGTAATTCGGGACTCGGCGGTGACCTCGATTGTTGAAGAAAGATGTTAGTAGGCTGCAGTTAATCCATATTGTCGGCATTATCTAAGAAATTGTTACATGTTATCAATATATTAGCATGTGTTTAAAGATATGAGTGGATTATATAAGTCGAATATCCGCTCAACTTGTTTTGCGAAAACGTAAAAAAGAACTTTTGGGACGGTGCACTATTCAGGAGCAGCCATCTTGAAGCATTTACCACTGATAGGTATTACCATGGGTGATCCCGCAGGGATCGGCCCGGAGATTATTGCCATGGCCCTGGCTGACAGATCTGTTTATGAATGCTGCAGGCCAGTGGTCTTAGGAGATCCTGGAGTCCTCTCATCTATCATTTGCAATCTTCCCCCATTGATCCCTAAGGAAGTGTCACTTAACATTATTGCAAGTCCGGCCCAAGCAAGGGCCATGCCCGGTGTGATCGATCTAATCGCAATATCTGAATTGAAGCCCGGTATTATCCAACCTGGCAGACCTGCCGTGGAGGGGGGCAGGGCCATGGTGGATTATATAGTCAGGGCGGTGGAAATGGCCACGCAGGGAGAGATTGGGGCGATGGTTACTTCTCCGATCAGCAAGGTGTTGATGCATCAGGCCGGATATATTTATGACGGGCATACGCAATTGATCTCTCATCTCACCGGTACTCCTGACTATGTAATGATGTTAGCGGGAGAGAGACTTCGTGTGGCATTAGTGACGATCCACTGCGCACTCAAGGATGTTCCGGACATCCTGGACACTGAACTGGTTTATAAGACGATCACTATAACCGCTAAGGCCCTACAGAAGGATTTTGGAATTAAGGCCCCCCACCTCGCAGTGGCAGCCCTTAATCCCCACGCGGGCGAGGAGGGGCTGTTTGGATCAGAAGAGGGGCAGATCATAGGACCGGCAATCCGGATGGCCGCGAAAGAGGGGCTGAGAGTTGAGGGGCCATTCCCTGCTGATACCCTGTTTCATCGGGCTGCCTCAGGGCGATATGATGCGGTTGTTGCCATGTACCATGATCAGGGTCTCATCCCCCTGAAGCTCCTCCATTTTTCCGATGCAGTGAATATTACATTAGGCCTTCCGATTATCAGGACATCGGTGGACCACGGCACTGCCTATGATATTGCCGGGACCGGAAAGGCCGATCCATCGAGCCTCAAGGCAGCAATCCGAATGGCTGTATCCATGGCCGGGAACCGGATTGGGATTGATGATTGATGCTGGATACTCGATACTGGATGCAAGATGCAGGATACATTCAACGGCGCCGCCTCTGATCTCACCTTTATTCACCTGACCCGTGAGCACGCGCCTTTTTTGGAGGTAACTCCAACATCTTGCTACGCTTCGAGTTGGAGGTGACGTCAAGGCGGGTAGGTGATAATGAACGTTGGCTTTCCTCTGGTATACAAAATCAAGACTTGACTTAACCGACAGTTGACTATATATTTGTGACAAATGTCAATCGGGAGGTGTGGTCATGCAATTAGCACAAGTTTGTAATATCTTAGGTGGAGAGAAAATTCTTGGGAAAAAGCTCGTAAACAAAATGGATTTAGTCGAGCTTGGCAGTAGGGGAATAACAAAAAACGCAGTATCAAATTTAGCAAAATATCTTTCTTTGTCATCAAAGCAGATGGCTGATTTATTGCCTGTGACAGAAAGAACACTTCAAAGATATTCCCCTCGCCAACACTTCAACCAGGCAGTCTCTGAACAGGTTATTCATATTGCAGAGGTTTTAGCCAAAGGTACTGAAATATTTAAAGAAAAAAGTAAATTAATACTGTGGCTAAATACACCGCATAAGGTTTTTTCCGGCAATACGCCTTTCTCATTACTCGGATCAAGGTTTGGCACTGAGTTAGTTTTGGAGGAATTAGGTCGCATAGAATTTGGAGTTTATTCGTGATAAAACTCTATCGAATATGCAACACTGAATATATAAATGATATTTCTGGTATAGGAGCAAGAATTCATGGTGGTCGTTGGAACCATTCAGGCTATCCAGTCGTATATTCATCTAACAGCAGATCTCTTGCAGTCCTTGAATTTTTAGTTCATGTTCCTATGGCACTCGCCCCTGACAACTTAAGTATTGCTGAAATTAATATAGTAGAAACTGTTGAAAGAGAGTCGATTAACCAGAAACAACTACCATCAAATTGGCGTGGCTATCCTGCACCAGAGCAATTGGCAAATATTGGTACAAAGTGGATTAAATCAAAATCAACATTGCTGCTTGCTATCCCCTCAGCAGTTGTTGACAAAGAAATCAATACGTTAATCAACCCATTACATCCAGATATAGAACGTGTAAATGTAGCAAAAGTTGAAAAGTTTTACTTTGATTCAAGACTTTTCATGTAAAAAACAACAACACAAGTTAAGGCACTTGTGGCTAGCCTTCTGCCATTTAACAAGGTCGTTGAATCCGACGAACTGCTGGTCTGGTTGTTCGACCTTAACTGAAGATAGAAAACTGGTAAGCAAGTCAGCCGTTTTCGGGATGGCCCGTTCGCGGCTTAACTCAGTCGAGCCGGAAATTAATTTAATGGGGATTTGATATGAACAAACAATTTAAAATTATTGTAGAAAAACATTCTGATGGTTATGTTGCATATCCACTTGGCTTGAAAGGCGTAGTAGTAAGTGAAGGTGATACATACGAAGAAGTCTTAATAAGTGTAAAATCTGCAATCCAGTTTCATATTGAAACATTTGGATATGAAGCTTTTGAAGTGGATGAACCAATTTTAGAAGCATTTGTAGCTGAGACTGGAGTATCAGTCAATGCCTAAATTCCCTGTTGATGCTCCGAAACCGTACTGGATTCCCCCGATTTAGATTCAGAGCTTTTTAATGGAGTGCGGGTCGGGGAATTACCGTTTTGATTTGACTTTCTGTGTCCTCTCCCTATTTAGTGCCCAAACGAAAACTAGGATTTTTTGTTCAGATCAAGGAAGGCGAAAATTTTAACCACAGGAATACATTGAGTATTTCGAGGATTAACATTTGAGTCTGACGCAGATATGGGCAAAAAAGACAGTTTTTGTTCAGACACTATTCAGAGCCCAAGAAAAAGGATGAAACACATTACACTCAGTACTTACCGGAAGGACAAATATTACCCCCGTGTAGTGAGGGCGGTAGGAAAACTTTTGGCTCGCGCAGACGTTGTTGCTCCCTCAGAGATTCTTATCGAGATGGGCAATGTTTCCAAAACAAATTATGAGGCGTGGCGCAAAGGGCAAGTTCCTCATCTTGAGCGAGTATTTGAGGGCAGTCTTTCAAAAGCCAACCGAATTCTTCGCATTATAGGCTTCCATGTTCACGATCTCAATATGGTGTCTCGACAGACGGTCTATCATCAATGGGGAAAAGGAAGAAACCGAATACTGAGGTTTTCCAAATCAGCTGATCCAAACATTGAAAAGGCATATTCTCGGCATTACTCCTGGAACCAATCACCGCAAAAGAAACAAATAGCTATAAACAACGCCCTGCCCAAACAAGGCGGTGCAGTTGACCAGGGCTACAGCGGGCCTATTGAGAATCGTTAAATGAAGTTAAATTCTACTGGTCTGATGAAATGAATCCCTGTATAGATTGCAAACCACCTAACACTTATAAGGCCTCCCGATGTCAATAGACAGTTACCAATTGAGTTCTGTGCAAAAAGCACAAAAAAAGTTTTTCATTGTTTTTCTTTGCGAGCTTTGCGCCTTTGCGCGAGACCTTTATGGTTCCGGTTTATCCGGGTTAGGTATATGACCGATTACATAAAAATAAGAGGCGCCAGACAGCACAACCTCAAGGGGGTTTCCTTAGATATTCCGAGAAACCAGTTTGTTGTTATTACCGGTTTGTCCGGTTCAGGCAAATCTTCCCTTGCCTTTGATACCATCTATGCGGAGGGCCAGCGGAGGTATGTGGAATCGCTTTCCGCATATGCCCGTCAGTTCTTAGAACAGATGGAAAAGCCGGATGTGGATTCCATAGACGGGCTTTCTCCTGCCATAGCTATTGAACAGCGGAGTTCCAGTCGGAACCCCCGGTCCACAGTGGGAACGGTCACCGAGATATATGATTACCTGCGGGTCCTTTTCGCGAGGGTAGGTCAGCCATATTGTCCCGAATGCGATTTAGAGATAATATCCCAAACCGTTCAGGAGATTGTGGATAAGATTATGGGGCTTAAACAAGGGACTAAGATTCAGGTCTTAGCGCCTTTGGTCGAGGGACGGAAGGGAGAGCATATTAAGCTTCTCCAGGGACTGCGCAAAGACGGATTTACCAGGGTAATGATAGATGGGGATGTAAGGCTCTTAGACGAAGATATTATCCTGGAAAAGAACAAGAAGCATAAGATCAGCGTGGTGGTGGATCGGCTGGTCATAAAGAGGGATATCCTGCGACGTCTGACCGACTCCATGGAACTTACCCTCTCCCTATCTGATGGCAAGGCCGTTGTTGAGGCTATAGGTTCAGGGGATATTTTTTTTAACCAGAAGGCCGTCTGTCCCAAGTGCGGTCTCAGTATTCCCGATCTGACCCCTCAGATGTTCTCCTTCAATAACCCCCAGGGAGCATGCGAGGAGTGCAGTGGCTTGGGCACAAAGCGGCATTTTGATCCTGACCTTATTATCCCTGACCCTGATCTCTCCTTGAGGGAAGGCGCCATAGCCCCATGGGCAAACCGACATTCCGTCCA
>Ga0208902_1000913_pt1 | contig 14669 bp, 11 predicted proteins | sample AntAceMetag02UKH_FD_184767 | JGI IMG/M metagenome (GOLD analysis project Ga0208902, IMG submission 184767) | Saline lake microbial communities from Ace Lake, Antarctica - Antarctic Ace Lake Metagenome 02UKH (SPAdes) (version 2) | ecosystem: Environmental > Aquatic > Non-marine Saline and...
ATTTTAGAAAGTAATGAGTTGACTCAAAGGAACAAATCCAAAAAAAGAGAGGGTATACTATGATTCTCATTGGCGAAGATTTGAATATAATGTCTAATGCAATATCTCAGGCCATCAAAGAGCGCAATGCAGAACCGATTCGGGCGTGCGTTGAAGGGCAGACAGGAAACGGCATGGACTATCTGGACTTGAATGTTGGACCCCAGAAAAAGGATCCGGCCCCGACTATCGAATGGCTTGTGAATACGGTCCAGGAATTCACGGATCTTCCCTTGTGTCTTGATACCACAAATGCCGTGGCCATGGAGGCAGGTCTTAAACTCTGCAAGAAAAAGGCCTTGGTCAATTCCGCATCCGGGGTCAGGGAAAGCATGGAAACAGTTATGCCGCTGTCTAAAAAATATTCCGCCGGTCTGGTACTTTCCGTGATCAATGATGCCGGCCTGCCCTCAGATGCAGATGAAAGGGCAGCGAGCATTTTGGAATCGCTGGAATATGCCAATGAGCTGGGTATAGAAAATGAAGACATCTGGATCGATCCTGTTCTCATGCCCGTTGGAGTGGACCAACGCCAGATCTTATCCTACATGGAATTCATTCAAATGATCCCGGACCTGGCGCCCGGCGCAAAGTCAGTATGCGGTCTGTCCAATCTATCCTACAGTGCCCCAAAGGGACTCAGGGGTCTACTCAATCGCACGTTCCTGGTCATCATCACCCGGTACGGCCAGGATGCGGCCATCGTAAGTGGTTTCGACGAGGAACTCATAAGGCTGAACAGGGGAGAAATGCCTGAGATCGTTGACCTAATTCACAGGGCCATGGATGAAGAGGACATGGATATTTCCACCCTGTCCACAAAAGAACAGGAATACGTAAAGACAACCCAGGTCCTCATGGGAAAGACCCTCTATTCCAATTCCTGGTTAGAGGTATAAAAGGAGGAGCGTTATGATGTTTCAGGCACCCTTAGAGAAGTATCCTGTGAATATTCGAGAAGTAATTTTGGGATTGGGTGAAAAGGCCAAAAAAATAGGCGGCGAAAATACATTTCCCTTGCATTTCTTTGAGGGATCCCTGCCTAATCCTCCGGGGCTCGGCTTAGAGGTCCTTGATATGCAGCCCGAAAACTGGCCCACGTGGGCACTTGATCCGTTTGAAGATGTGGTATCCGATCCAGTGGAGTGGGCTAAGAAAGGTGTTGAGGAATATGGGGCGGAAATCCTGTGTCTTCGACTCCTGAGTACAGATCCAATGGGCATGGACGTGGCCCCTGAAGAGGCAGCGAAAACAGTCAGGAAGGTCGTGGATTCCCTTAATACCCCCCTGATTGTATTGGGGACGGGAGCGGAAGACAAGGACTCGAAAGTTTTGACAGAGGTTGCCCGGGAATGTTCCGGTAAAAACCTACTCTTAGGCCCGGCCCTAAAGGGAAATTATCAGGAGATTGCAAAGGCCGCCTTGGAGCATGGCCATGCTATAGTGGCCCAGGCATCCATGGATGCCAATCTGACCAAGGAACTGAACATTGCCCTGTGCAAATTTTTCCCGCCGGAAAGGATTGTAGTCGATCCTACTTCTTCCGCACTCGGATATGGTATGGAGTACACGTTTTCCATCATTGAAAGCATCAAGCAGTTCGGGCTTGTTGATAAAGACAATATGATGCAGATGCCCATTTTTGCAGATATTGGAATAGAATGCTGGAGAACCAAAGAGGCAAAGGAGAGTAAAGACCAGGGTGTGCTCTGGGAAGCAACCACCGGCATGACATTCCTGCTGGCAGGGGCAAATCTCGTCGTTTTAAGGCACCCGGAGGCGCTCAGGCTCATAAAAAACATGATTTCAAATTAGGATACAGGAGGTTCATTATGGCACTCAAGGGCGCCGAGATTATGAAGAAGTTACCTAAGACCAACTGCAAGGAATGCGGTTGTGCCACCTGTTTCGCTTTTGCCATGAAACTGGCCACAGGGGGAGTCAAACTGGATGATTGTCCCTATCTCGACCCGGAAGTAAAGGCCGAACTAAAAGGCGCAATGGCCCCCCCCATAAAGCTTGTGACCATCGGCACAGGGCAAAATGCCGTGGTCATCGGCGAAGAAGAGGTCATGTTCAGGCACGAGAAAACCTTTTTTCACGAGCCTGGTATCGCCGTCCTTATCTCCGACAGGGAAAGTGAATCGAGCATTGATGAAAAAATTGCCCGTGTAAAAAATCTCCGGTTTGAAAGAGTCGGGAACGTTCTCAAGATCAACCTGTTAGCGCTTTCAAATGATTCAGGGGACGGCGGGAGATTTGAAACTTTAGTCAAAAAAGCATATGAAACAACGGATTTTCCATTTATCCTGATCTCCGAGGATACAGATATCCTGTTCTCTGCCGCGGCCATGTGTGCGGACAGAAGACCCCTTGTGTATCCTATAACCAGCGAGAATGTGAGTGCGTCTATCCCCAAACTAAAGGAACTCGGTGTACCCGCCGGGGTTAAAGGAGACAGCTTAGATGAAGTGATCTCCGTCACGACACAGCTTAAAGACGCCGGTGTGGAAGAGAGTGTTATAGATCCGGGATCCAAGAATATGCTGGATGGGATCAGGGACCAGACCCTTATCAGAAGGGCTGCCCTGAAAAAGGGGTTCAGACCCCTCGGCTATCCCACCATGGCCTTTCCCTGCAACATGTACCAGGACAAGTATGAGGAGGTCCTGGCAACCTCGGCCCTCATGACCAAGTACGCAGGCATCGTTGTGACCTCCCTGACTGAAAAAGATTTTATCTTTCCTCTGCTGGTCCATCGATTCAATATCTATAGTGATCCACGCAGACCCATGACAGTGGAAGAAAAGGTCTACGAGGTAAGTCAGCCCGATGAAAATTCCCCCATCCTGATTTCGACGAATTATGCCCTGGACTTTTTTATTGTATCGGGTGCCATTGAAGAGGCCAACATTCCCGCATTCCTGTGCATAAAGGATACTGGCGGGATTGGCGTCCTGGCTGCCTGGACATCCGGCAAATTTACCGGCGAGGCGATTGCCGAATTTCTAAAAAAATACGATGTGGAAAACAAGGTGAAACACAGAAAACTTATCATTCCCGGCGTGGCAAAAAAGCTTAAGGACGAGTTAGAAGAAGAACTTCCTTCATGGGAAATCCTGCTTGGTCCGTCTGAAGCAAGCGATATTCCAAAATTTCTGTCAGAGGAGTGGAAGGTCTAATGGCAGTGACTATTGAAGATGAAGAAAAGCAAATAATAGAGGGAATCAGTGAGATACTGTCGCAATATGACAAAGACAAGAGTCGTCTTATTCCCATTCTCCAGAAGGTGCAACAGGCCTTCGGGTATTTGCCTCCAATAGCTACACAAAAGGTGGCGTCCCATCTAAGAATGACAGATGTCCAGGTCTTTGGCGTGGCCTCTTTTTATAACCATTTCCGTTTCACGCCATTAGGGAAGCACCCTATACAGATGTGTATGGGAACGGCCTGCCACATGGTAGGGGGAGGCCTGGTTTTAGAGGCATTGGAAAGGACCCTGGATATTAAAGTAGGGGGAATTACGGAAGACAAGGAATTCAGCCTTGACCGTGTTGCCTGTATTGGATGCTGCGGTCTTGCCCCGGTAATGGTGATCGGGGAAAAAATATATCCGAAGATGTCTCCCACCAAGGTGGATGAAGCGTTGGTCAACCTGAAAATGGAGGCCAAAGAGGATTAACTATTGACTATTAACGATTTATGGAAATAGAAAATCCAAAATTTTTTATATAATTAAGAGAACAACATGACGTTCGAAGAAATAAAGAGAGAGGCACTTGCCCGTTGGGAACGTATAGAACAGGATGGCATCCCTGTTATTCGTGTTGGGACGGCTACCAGTGACAGGGCATCGGGTGCCCTGGAGGTAGTTGAAGAATTTGAGAAAGAGCTTGCAAGGCTAAACGTTGAGGCTAAGGTCATTCAGACGGGTTCGGTCGGTTTTTGCAATTATGAACCCCTGGTAATCATAAGCAAACCGGATTATCCCCGTATCTGTTATAACAACGTGACCTCTGATATGGTTCCCCGTCTGGTTGAAGGATTTCTCTTAGAGGATGACCCCTGCATGGAATTGGCATTGGGGACACTCGAAGGGGGCGACGGAACCCCTCCCCACATCCCGGAATTGCCCCGGTCCGAGCATGAATTAAGGCTTCTTTTGAGGAACTGCGGTTTTATTGACCCGGAAAATATCCATCACTACATCGCCTTAGGTGGCTACAGCGCCCTCGCCAGGTCCCTTGAGATGAGTCCGGACGAAATCGTTGAGGAGGTCAAAAAATCAGGTCTCAGGGGGCGGGGCGGGGCAGGTTTCCCAACGGGGCAAAAGCTGGAGTCGTGCCTCAAGACCCGGGGAACGCCCAAGTATGTGGTCTGTAACGCCGATGAAGGAGACCCTGGGGCCTTTATGGATCGGGTGATCTTAGAGAGCGATCCCCAGGCGGTCTTAGAAGGCATGATCATTCTGGCCTATGCACTGGATTCCCATCAAGGCTACATCTACACCCGTATGGAGTACCCCCTTGCCGTGGAGCGTCTCAAAACCGCCATAGAAAATGCGAAAGGCCTGGGGCTTCTCGGCGACAATATTTTAGGTTCAGGATTCAGTTTGGATATTGAAGTCTTTCAGGGTGCAGGGGCTTTTATTTGCGGTGAGTCCAGTGCGCTTATGTATTCTATTGAGGGGAAAAGAGGTTTTCCCAGAGTCAGACCACCCCAATCCATAGAGTCGGGGCTCTGGCAGAAGCCTACCCAGCTCAATAATGTGAAGACCTTCGCCTCAATCCCCGTGATCATTGATCAGGGGAGCGAGTATTTTTCGAGCATAGGGACTGATACAAGTAAGGGCACTGCCGTCTTCGCCTTAGCGGGCAAGGTAGAAAACGTGGGCCTTGTTGAGGTTCCCATGGGCACGAACCTGAATACGGTTATAACCGAAATCGGTGGCGGGGTAAAAGGGGGGAAGCATTTTAAAGGCGTACAAATAGGTGGGCCTTCCGGGGGCTGTCTGCCTGAGCAGTTTTTAGATACTCCCATTGACTTTGACTCCCTGAAGGATGCGGGAGCTATGATGGGTTCCGGTGGCATGATTGTCATGGATGAAGAAAACTGCATGGTTGATGCGGCCCGTTTTTTTCTTGATTTTACCGTAAAGGAATCCTGTGGCAAATGTTCTATGTGTCGCCTCGGAACCAAACAGATGCTCAGTATCCTCGAAGACATCGTAAGGGGTGATGGTCAGCCGGAAGATATTGAACAGTTAGTCAGCCTTGGTGAAGATATCAAGGCAGGCTCTCTATGCGGGCTTGGAAAATCTGCTCCAAATCCCGTAATGACAACTATCCGCTATTTCCGGGAAGAGTATGAGGCGCACATACTGGCAAAACGCTGCCCCGCACTGGTTTGTCGTGACCTAATAGCCTACTATATTGACCCGGAAAAATGTTACAGGGGCTGTGAGCACTGTGTGGTGGTCTGCCCATCAGAGGCCATTACCCAGCATCCCAAACGCTTCAAGGTGGTTGAGCAGACCAAATGCATCAAGTGTGGGAACTGTCTGGAAGTGTGCCCACCGGAATATAACGCAGTGGTGAAACTGTCGCCCATCAGTAAGGTGCCGGATCAGGTTGAGAAATGACGAAACTTATTAAACTGACCATTGACAATACCCGGGTTGAGGCGGAAAAGGGAACGAAGATTCTCCAGGCCTCGCTGGATGCCGGAATCTATATCCCAAATCTCTGCTACCTTCCTGAGGCAGATCTTCCCTTTGGAGGGTGCCGCCTCTGTTATGTTGATGTAGAAGGAAGAGGACCTGTGACCGCCTGTACACAACCGGTGACAAAGGGCATGGTAGTTCATACGCAAACCCCTGAAGTCGAAAGGCTTCGGTGCACTGCATTCAAATTGCTTATCGCCTACCATGACCTTGACTGTCGTAATTGTCCGAAGAACAAAAAATGCGAGCTTCAAAAAATCGCTCCAAAGGTTAAAGTCAAACTGAAGACGCCCCAAGATTTAAGGGACCTCCCGACCGACTTGCTCCCGCTGGACACCACAAATCCATATGTGACTTATGACCCAAATCGATGTGTACTTTGCGGAAAATGTGTCTACGTATGCATTCAAAAAAATGGGGAACCATTGATCGATTTCGCCTTTCGGGGACATGAGACAAGACTGATCATGTCCTCTGATATCAAATTGATTGAAGAAAAATGTCCGTCTTGCGGGCAATGCGTTGCCATTTGCCCGACCGCCGGGCTGCAAACACTAACTTCTTCGGGGTCCAATGGAAATCTCGCAGAAGAGTAATAGCTCAATAATATTCACCATCTGAAAGGAGTAAACCATGACCGAAATGACACCAAGAGAAAGAGTTCTCAACCTGTTTGCCAGGAAACCGGTAGATACCATGCCCTGTTTCAGTGGTCAGGGAATGGTAACGGTTCCTTCCATTGATAGCATAGGCATCCCTTTTTCCCAGATCCATCTTACAGCAGAAAACATGGCCGAATCTGCTATAAAATCAATGGAAATGTTTGACTTTGACGCGGCTGTCGTGCCCTATGATATGTGTACTATCCCGGAGGCATTAGGCCTGGGAGTGAGTGTCTATGAAAACGTTGAAGGGATCCTTTTTCCAACCATTCCCAAGAAGTGGTCTTCCCCTGACGAAGTTGTCATTCCAGAGGATTATCTTGAGAGGGCAAGAATGCCGGTCGTCGATGGCGCCATAAAGATCTTAAAGGAAAAGATAGGCCAAACTCATGCCATAGGCACCTGGATTCTTGGGCCATTCACCCTTGCCGGCCAATTGGTGGAACTCGATGTGCTAATGAAAATGACATACAAGGATAAGGCAAAGGTGGAAGCCCTTCTCGACAAAATGGTGAATCTAATTATTGACCTGGGCCGGCACTACCGAGAGATTGGTGCGGATTTCGTGAGTTTGAGGGAAATGGGAACCGGAGCGGACCTCCTTAGCCCCAAAATGTTCAAAAAAATGATCCAGCCCAGATTGCGCAAGGTATTTGATGCATGGGATTCGCCTAAGATTCTCCACATCTGCGGCTCAACAGACCTCATCATCGAGCTCATGAACGATTGTGGAGCCGAGGTTATCAGCGTGGATCATAAGAACACGCTTTCTGAAAGTCGCAGCAAAATCGGTAACGATATCCTTCTTTTCGGCGATTATGATGGATTCAACCTGCCGAGCAAGGCCTCATCCGAAGAGATTGATGCAGCGATCAAGAAATGCATTGATGCCGGTGTGGATGCGGTATGGCCCGGTTGCGATATCTGGCCTGATGTCAAGCCGGAAAACATGCAGGCCATAAACGATGCCATTAAAGAATTCGGACGTGTTTCCACACCGGCGGTTGGCAGGCTCTAACATTGACGATTGACGATTGAAAAACGGTAAAAAACCAAGAAGACAAAACTGTAGAGAAGCATAATTTTTTTCTTTGAAGTAATCATGGGGAGGAACCAACTATGGGAAAAGAAGAATTGAGGGAAGAACTGTTAAAGCAGCTTCACGAAGGTGTTGTGGAATTTGAAGAGGATCAGGTGAAAGAGGCCTCACAAAAGGTGCTTGACGAGGGATTAAATGCCTATGACGCGGTAATGAACGGTCTGGCCGTTGGTATGCAGGAGGTTGGAGACCTCTACGACCAGCATGAGTACTTTGTTCCTGAACTGCTCATGGCCGCAGATGCCCTCTATGTGGGTCTGGATATCCTGAAGCCCCATATCACATTAGAGGACCTGGGTGATAAACCGAAGGGTCAGGTTGTTATCGGTACGGTCCAGGGCGATGTGCATGATATCGGGAAGAATATCATCAAGATGATGTTCGAGGTCGCAGGCTTTACAGTCCATGATCTGGGAAGGGATGTGCCCCTTGAGGATTTTGTAAAGGAACAGCTACGCACGGACTCTGAGATCGTTGCCCTGTCGGCCATGATGACCACGACCATGATGGGTATGGAAAAGGTCGTCAAGATGATAAAGGAAAAAAACCCCAATGTGGCTATTATGTTGGGTGGAGCCCCGGTCACGACAGATACGGCGGACTTGTTCGGGGCGGACGGGTATGCTGAAAGCGCAGGGAATGCGGTCCAGGAAGCGATCAAGATGATCGGCCGGCTCAGGGAAATGCAGGCGAAGTGAATTGAATATTGAATATTGAAAATTGAATATTTACTAAGCCGCAAAAAGGCGCAAAACTCACAAAATATGGCATTGGCAACCTAAAATCGTGCCTGAACAGGGTTTTCATCTATTCACGATTTAGGAGCATATGAATATTTACTGTTAAGTACTATCGGGCAGTAGTGATCTGAGGAGAGTGTTGAATGGGCGAGAACGATACAGCTAAGATTATTTTCCAGCCATCAGGCAGAAGAGGAGAGGTTGAAAAGGGGATAAACATCATCGAGGCTTCACGCCGTCTTGGGGTGGACATAGAGACCCTTTGCGGAGAAAAAGGGGTGTGCGGCAAGTGCAAGGTGCGGATTGAGAAGGGATCGTTTGAGAAGTTCGGTATTGTTTCAGATCCCGGTCATGTCAGCGCCTGGCAGCAGGAGGAGGAGAAGTTTGTCACACCTGAGCAACGGGAGGCCGGCTACCGTTTGGGGTGTGTAGCAGAGATACAGGACGATATCCTTATCTTCGTGCCCGAGGAGTCGAGGGCCGGTAAACAGGTGGTGAGCAAGGCGGCGCGCGATATTGAGATCAACTGGAATCCGTCGGTCAAGATCTATACCGTGACTGTCACACCGCCCACATTCGAGGACCCCCTGGGGGACTTTGAGCGGATGGCAGATGCCCTTGATAAGGAGCATGGACTGAAAAACCTGGATATCGACTGGTTTACTCTGCGGGACCTGCCCGGTGCTATCCGTAAAAGCGAGTGGACCATCACGGCTGCCGTATGGATGGACAAAGAGATCATCAAGGTGTGGTCTGGCCAGGTTGAGGATTATTATGGCCTTGCCATAGATGTGGGCACTACCACAGTGGCCGCCTACTTCTGTAACATGAGGACCATGGAGGTATTGGACACGGTCTCCATGATGAACCCCCAGTGCAAGTACGGCGAAGACGTGATGTCACGGATCACCTATCACATGCAGACCCCCGGCGGACTCGAACGGATGAGTGATGATATGATTGAGGGGCTTAATGAACTGGTAAAGAAGGCCTGCGAAGGGACCCATCCGCCAAAGAAAAAAAAGAAGGATGATAACGGGAAGGTAGTAAAGGACGAGCATGACCAGCCGGTCATGGTGGAAGACCCTGAAGAGGGGAAGACCTATCTCTGTCTCGAATCCTCTGACATCGTCGACCTGACCTTGGGTGGCAACACCGCCATGCACCATATTTTGCTCAAGTTAGATCCCCAGTATGTGGGGCTGGCCCCTTTTCCGCCGGTAGTTCATCGCAGCTTAGATATCAAGGCTCGAGACCTCGGGATAGGGATCAACAAGTCCTCCAATGTATTCATAATGCCCAATGAGGCCGGTTTTGTGGGGGCTGATAACGTCTGCGTATTGGTGACAGAGAAGCCCCACAAGAGTGAGCAGATGCAGCTAATCATAGATATCGGCACCAACGGCGAATTGGTATTGGGTAACAAAGAAAAGCTTATATCATCCTCCTGTGCCACCGGACCGGCCTTAGAGGGCGCCCAGTTGGCCTTTGGAATGCGAGCTGCGCCAGGCGCAATTGAACGGATTAAGATAGACACTCAAACCCATGATGTGGACTATAAGGTCATTGGGCGGGAGGCTTGGCTTAAATACTCCAAGCCGGAAGAGATGAAGACCAAAGGGATCTGCGGGTCGGGTATCTTAGACGTCTTAGCTGAGCTTTACTGCTCCGGTGTGGTGGAGAAGAGCGGGAGGTTTTCCAAAAACCAGAAGTCAAATCGCTTTCGTAAAAATCCGGATAATCCGCGGCAGAAGGAGTTTGTCATTGCCTGGGCCAACGAGACCTCCATCGACAAAGACGTGGTGATTACTCAGAAGGACATACGACAGATACAGTTGGCCAAGGGGGCCCTTTATACCGGATGCAAGCTGATGATGCGGCGTATGGGCATTGATAAGCTCGATACTATCAAGATAGCCGGGGCATTTGGCACACATGTGGCCAGGGAAAAAGCCCTTATTATGGGGCTGTTTCCAGACTGCGAAATAGAAAAAGTCCTTTCCGTTGGCAACGCGGCCGGTGACGGCGCCCGGGTTGTCCTTTTAGACCGGGACATGCGTGCGGATGCCGGATGGATCTCCCGTAATGTGGAGTACATCGAGTTGACGGTAGAGAAGGATTTTGAACAGGAGTTTATGGAGTCGATGCAGATCCCGCACATGACAGACGAATTCCCTCATTTGGAAGGGCTCGTACCGGAAGAGATCCTTCACCAGAAATAGGAAAGTCGTATGAAATTGGAAACTTGAAACTGAATGCTGGTCGAAGATCCCGTATGATCGGGGAAACCTTAAATGAAACTTCATATGGTTAATTTCGCGTGGTCGATCAACCCGTTCCCTCCGGCAACCAGCGGGGGTGCTCAACTGTGAATTGTGAAGATGGTAATACACCACGCAACCGGGAGAAAAGGCCAGAGACCATAAACGTGACCGTAGAGCCTGGTATCTGCGGCTTTGTCTGCTCCATCAGTGCATGGAAAGAGGGAACACAGGTAGAGTTCGACATCCAGTCAGATTGCGATCAGATCAAAAAGGTCGACCTGTGCCTTGGGCCGATAAAGATGAAAGACCTGTTTGTCCCCTTGACCAAGAGCCCTTTTTTTCTGTCTGCAGAGAAGTCCAAATGTCATCTTGCGTGCCCCATTCCATCGTCCCTCGTTAAGACGGCCGAGGTGGTTCTTGGGTTGGCGCTCCCAAAAGAGGTGACCATCCGGTTTTTGACATAATCATGCGTTAAGGTTTACTGCCAAACTCCCTTTTGGCAACTGTAACGGGTACACGGTGATTGGAGTTGCCTAATAAGAAATGGTAAAAAAATGGCTTGACTTGGCCGCATCTTTTGTCCATGATAAATCCCAAGATTTAAAATAGAGATGAAATTTGAACCTGCAACTTGATGGCGCCCTTTAAGGGCGTAATAGGGAAACCGGTAGAAATCCGGTACGGACCCGCCGCTGTGTTTGGGGACGAACCCCGCAATTAGCCACTGTCAGGCACTCAGATTATCACTGAGTGTATGATGGGAAGGTGCGGGTAGTAGGACGATCCGAGAGTCAGAAGACCTGCCATCAGGTTCATGTTTGTGGAGAAGGTAAATCCTCGAGCGAATAACGCTTGGGGATTTTTTTTGGCCTGAAGGAATAAGTTCAAAGGGGAGGATAAAACAAAAATGGTTAATGAAGACATTGGTTTGGAGGAAATTATAAAAGGGATCAGGCAAGCGGATGGAGAATGGATCGAAAAGGCTCGCCAGCGAACGGCCCAATTAGTGATGCCCACAAGGGCATTAGGAAGGCTTCACGAAATATCCGAGCGTTTATGCGGTATCTACAGAACACTCAAGCCATCCATGGATCGGAGGGCTATCCTGGTGATGGCAGGGGACCACGGGGTGGTGGATCAAGGGGTAAGTGCTTACCCCCAGGTGATTACAGGCGAGATGGTCCGTGCCTTTCTGAGGGGTGGCGCTGGCATCAATGTTCTTGCCCGTCTTGTGGATGCAGATGTCTGGGTGGTGGATATGGGGATTATTCCCGAATTGGATCCCGCTTCCATTGAAGGGGGTGACCGGCTCTTAATCCACAAGGTGGCAAAAGGAACATCAAATCTTGCCAAAGGCCCAGCCATGACACGGCAGGAAGCTGAGAAGGCCATTTTGACTGGTTTTCAACTTGCCAGCAACCTTTTCCATGAAGGCGTAGAGATTTTAGGCACGGGGGATATGGGTATTGGCAACACAACTTCTTCGGCAGCCATTGGAACGGTGCTTACAGGTAGGGACCTTGAAGAGATGGTGGGCCGGGGCACGGGCGTGGATGACGACGGACTTTCACGGAAACGGGAGGCTATTCGTCAAGGGATAGAGGTGAATCAACCGGATTCAAAGGATGGTGTTGATGTTCTGGGGAAAATTGGAGGATTCGAGATCGGTGGGATAGCAGGATGTGTTCTGGCCGGGGCCTATCATAACCGTCCTGTGCTAATCGATGGCTTTATATCAACGGCCGGAGCATTGGTGGCGCATGCCATTTGTCCGGATGCGGTGGATTACGTTTTTGCAGGACATTGTTCAGAGGAACCGGGTCACAAGATTATGTTAGATTATCTTGGGCTTGATTCCATCCTTGATCTGGGGATGCGTCTTGGGGAGGGGACAGGCGGTGCCCTTGCCATGGGGATCATGGAAGGCGCTGTAAGGATCTTTCAGGATATGCTCACCTTTGAGGAGGCCGGTGTTTCCAACAAAGAATCATAACGAATTACTTTTGACGATTTCATCAAATTCTTATTGACTTTCAGTTTCATTCTGTTAATATACCCAGGTAGAAGTTCAGGCGCTCATTTTGAGCTTAATAGGGAACGCCGTTAAAACGGGACGGGCCCGCCGCTGTGACCCCACCCTTGATTCTTTGTTTTTGGAAAGGGGAACTCTTTTGGCATTTTGTACCACTGTCATGCATTCAACTCTTTACGCAATGAGTTGAGTGGCCGATGGGAAGGTCGCTAAGAGGGGGGGGGAGTCAGAAGACCTGCCTGAACAGACTGGTCGTAATCTTCGTGGACTGGAGATAGCGGCAGGATCTTGAGGATAAAAAAGGGAAATCCCCGGGTCGATTCATTTCGGTCCGGGGATTTTTTTTTGCACCGGGTCATAGGTTTCAACCAAATAGAGAGCAAGCAGGAAAGAGGTGTCTGGTCACGAACTTCGCCGCTGTGGCTGAGACTGATAAGGGAGAATCCTTAATGAAAAAAATTGTGCTCTTGTTAGGGCTTACGGCCTTGTTTGGCTTTCCAGGCGTCTGTCCGGCTGAGGAGGAACAAGCGGGCAGGGGGGCAGTGGATACCCTCGATGAGGTAGTGGTTTCGGCAACAAAAACCGAGGAGAAGCGGAAAGATGTATCCAGTTTTGTGATTGTCGTTGATGAAATGGATATCGAGGAGTCTCCGGCAAAGACCCTGGGAGAACTCCTGGCCAATGAGCCGGGTATCGACTGGAGGACCCGCGGTGATTATGGCGGGGCCAGAGGTGAGATACATATCAGGGGTATGTCCGGTGACGCGACCCAGGTCCGTGTTAACGGCGTAACAATCAATTCACCCTCCTTCGGTTCTGCTGATGTGAGCAAGATCCCCCTCAACAGCATTGAACGGATAGAGGTAGTCGAAGGTTCGGGTTCTGTCTTATATGGTTCGGGAGCCATGGGCGGTACCGTTAACATCATCACCAAGCGGCCCGAGAGGGGAGAAATTGACCTCAAGGCCAGCGCAGGTTTCGGGACCCAGAGTACCTATGGGCTTTCCGCAGAGCAGGGCATGTTTGCGGTTGGTGATTTTGGATACTACCTGACGGCCAATCGGTACAGGACGTTAGGCTTTCGTTCAAACAGTGATCTCAGCCACAACGACGCCTCCATCAATCTGGTTCTGGACAAGGGAGATATCCTGAATGTCAGCCTCTATGGCGACTATATATACAGGGATTTCGGCGTCCCGGGCGTGCAGCCCCCCGCGGGCACACAGAGTTATTATATACATGGTACAGAATTTTTTAACTCGGAGTCTGCCAGTCTGCTCAACAGGGGAAGGGATAATGATGCCCATGGGGTTCTCAATATAGACAGTAAACCTACAGACTGGGTAGATCTCAAGTTCCGAGCGGATTATACGAACATGGACAGTTACAACTATGACAGGTGGAGTTTTGACGGTAGCGGAGCGAGGACCTGGGTGACTAACAAGGTCCTGGGTCTCGAGGGAGATGTTAATTTCAAACCGTTCGAAGGTTCAAACCTGCTGGTGGGGGCAGAATATAAGCACTATGACTGGGAGAACAAGAATTCAGATCTCGATTCTTTTGGCGGGGACGTCCCAGGATCCACATCTGATACTTCTGCCAAGCTGCACACCCTGGGAATCTACGGAGAAGCCCAATACCGCCTCTGCAGGTATATCAAGGGGGTGGCAGGAGTTCGGCACGAAGACCATTCTGAGTTTGGCACAGAAGACCTTCCTCGTTTCGGTTTGATCGTCAATCCTCTTGAAAGCACAGCCATTAAGTTCAATTATGGAAAGCACTTCCGTGCCCCTACGCCCAACGATCTTTTTTGGCCGGCAGATCCATATACCAAAGGGAATCCTGATCTCCAACCTGAAACTGGGTGGCATTTCGATGCCGGAGTTGAACAGGAGTTGTTTGACAATAAGGTATTCTTATCTCTCACATACTTCAATTGGGACCTCAAAGACAAGATCCAGTGGGCCCCTGACAGCAACTGGGTCTGGACCCCGCAGAACGTAGATAAGGCTAAGGCCAGCGGCGTGGAGGTGGGAACCAAGTTCGGTCCGTTTTACAATGTGACCCTTGCCCTTGACTATACCTACACCGATGCTGAAGAGGAGAATCAA
>Ga0208902_1000914_pt1 | contig 14632 bp, 10 predicted proteins | sample AntAceMetag02UKH_FD_184767 | JGI IMG/M metagenome (GOLD analysis project Ga0208902, IMG submission 184767) | Saline lake microbial communities from Ace Lake, Antarctica - Antarctic Ace Lake Metagenome 02UKH (SPAdes) (version 2) | ecosystem: Environmental > Aquatic > Non-marine Saline and...
CTGATTCCCTATTGGTATTTCCCCTTCCATGAAATCATTCCCGGCAATCCGAATACCAAGGGCCAGTTCCTTTCCAATGGTTTCCCTCACCTTTTTTATGACCTCAAGTCCGAAGCGCATCCTGTTTTCTATAGAGCCTCCGTAAGCGTCGGTGCGCTTGTTGGTAACAGGGGACAGGAATTCGCTGATGAGATAGCCGGTGCATGCTAAGACCTCCAGAAAGTCGAAACCTGCCTCCTTGGCCCGCCTCGCTGCCTGGGCATAGGCCTCCTTTACCTCTTCAATATCCTCCTCTGTCATCTCCCTCGGGGTTTCATGGGTAAGCCTGCTCGGGATAGGGGAAGGTGCAATCGGGGTCATTCCTGAGAGGAAAGAAAAAGTATATCTCCCCATATGGAGGAGCTGGGTTGCAACCTTGACATCCGTTTCCCGATGCAGCTCATCAATAAACAGTCTCAATGGCTCCACATAACTGTCATCAAAAAGCCCGGACATAAAAGGCGCGCTCCCTACCCTATCGATGGCAACCGGACCGATTGTCAAAAGGCCTACACCTCCTTTAGCCCTCTCCCTGTAAAAGGACTTGTATCGGTCATTAAAGGAGTAGTCTGTGCTATAAGCGAGACCCATGGAAGGCATCACAGTCCTGTTTTTTATTTTTAGCTTATTAATAGTAATCGGCTCGAACAGCCTTTTAAACTCCATGTTTCTCCCTTCGTCAGTTATTATAAAGACCCAAAATTGAGATGGCGCACACGTTCTGTGCGGGGAAACCGCCCAGGTTGTGCGTCAAGCCGTATTGGGGATTTTCCAGTTGTCTTTCGCCTGCGCGGCCAAGAAGCTGCAGATACATTTCATAAATCATGCGAAGGCCTGACGCGCCGATGGGATGGCCGAAACACTTGAGACCGCCGTCCACCTGGCAGGGGACCTTGCCGTCCATATTATAAAACCCATCCAGAGAGTCCTTCCAGGCCTGGCCCCTCTCAGAGATATGCATGTCTTCGTATGTAACCAGTTCCGTGATAGAAAAGCAGTCATGAAGTTCCATCATGCTTATCTCTTCACGCGGGTTGGTAATGCCCGCTTCTTCGTAGGCCTTGGTGCTGCACTTGTCCGTAGTCATGAAATGGTCGCCGTCCCAGCTGTTGAATGCGATTTCTTCACCACTGCTAAGCGCCACCTGCAGGGCCTTGACAGTGACCGGGTTCTTGATCCCCATCTCTCTGGCCTTTTCCACCGTGGTCACGATGGCGCAGGCTGCGCCGTCGCTCACGCCGCAGCAGTCAAAGAGCCCTAAAGGATGGGCTATAATGGGTGCAGCCATTACCTGGTCTATTGTCACCTTCTTCCTGAGGTGTGCCTTGGGATTTAAAACCCCGTTCTCATGGCTCTTGACGGATACCTGGGCCATGGCCCTTTTTAAATCCTGATCTTTGATGCCGTACTTAGCGGCGTAGGCCGATGCCAGTTGCGCAAAAGCGCCCGGCGCAGTCAGGTTGGGCCACCAGAGCCAGAGAAGTGATCCTGAACTGGAGCCGCCGCCAGGCAGACCTCCGTACCCGGTATCCTTGAGTTTTTCCACACCCATGGACAGGCAGATATCGTATGCCCCGGACGCCACGGCATAGACAGCCCCCCGGAACGATTCAGTGCCGCTGGCACAATAGTTTTCAACCCTTGTAACCGGGATAAAGGGCAGGCGCAGACTGGTGGACAGGGGCACAGCGGCCTTGCCCACGTTGACCTCATCAATACAGGTCCCCAGCCATGCAGCCTGGATATCGTTTTTCTCCAAACCGGCGTCTTTAATGCATTCGGTAAACGCCTCCACCATAAGTTCCTCTCCGCCCATATCCCATCGCTCGCCAAAGCGGGTGCAACCCATACCGATGATAGCCACCTTATCTCTTATTCCTGTTGCCATATCTATTCCTCCTTGCAGGGTCCTCCATTATTGTCTTAGACTTGTTTTCAAAAACAGCGGCGAAGCCGCGTTTCATAAAATTGCGTCGGCAATTTTATAGTTTGAAAAGTTTCTCAACAAGTTGTGACTTCATAAGGTCCCCTTCGATCTTCAGCTTGCCGCCTGTGTAAGCACTCATGGCATTCAGCTCTCCGGATATCATCTTCAGGAAGTCTTCATCGGCCATCTTGAGGGTGGTTGTGGGACTGCTGTGAGATCCCTCGTTCACCTCACACGCCCCATCCTTTACAACCACATTCCAGGATCCTCCCTGATCACCGGAAATATCCCACTGAAAAACCACGTCCACACCGGCGGCAGCGTCCGCCCGGAAGGCGTCCTGCATACCTTCAAATACGGCCTTCACCGTCAGACCTCCACCGGAATCGTCCGGAGTCTCTTTCTTCTTGGGGCTGAAGGCATCCAATATGGGGGCCATGGACGCCGTGACGTTCGGGAACTCCGTTGCACCTGTAAGATCATTTATAGCATCCCAATTCTGATGGATTTCCTCCAGGGTGGGTATACGTGAACCATCTCCCACGGCCGTGCCGGGTCCGGTAACTATAGCTGCCCTGTTGAAGTAACCCATACCCGCATTCAGGATCATACCGCTTTCCTGGCAGTTCTCCGCACAAAGGTACAGCACCAGCGGCGCAACAAATTCAGGTTTAAGCTTCTCAAGCATCTCCGGAGGCAGAATGTCCTCCGTCAGCCTGGTGGCTGCAACCGGGGCCACCGTGTTCACCCTGATATTGTGCTTGTCTCCTTCCAGTTTGACTGTATTCATAAATCCGATCAGACCCATCTTGGCCGCAGAATAATTGGTCTGTCCGAAATTGCCGTAAAGACCTGCCGCGGAAGTTGTCAGGATGATCCTGCCATATCCGTTTTCCCGCATCTTTATAAAGGCGGGACGTGACACATTATATGCCCCTTTCAGGTGGACATCCATGATGGCATCCCAGTTTTCCGGTTCCATCTTGGCTAAAGTTTTGTCCCTGAGGATACCGGCGTTGTTGATGACAATGTCCACCTTGCCGAACGCCTGGATGGCCGAATCCACGATGGATTGCCCGCCTTCTGCAGTGCCCACTGAATCGTAATTGCCCACCGCGTCGCCTCCCAGGGCCTTGATCTCTTCCACAACCTTGTCGGCCGCGGAAGTATTGCCGCCGGTTCCGTCGGGCGCGCCGCCCAGATCGTTTACAACAACTTTAGCGCCCCGCTGGGCAAGTTCCAGGGCATACACGCGGCCCAGACCCGCACCTGCCCCTGTGACAATGGCCACCCGGTCATCAAACCGGATCTCTTCGGCTACGCCCGCGGCAGGCTTCTCTCCCGGAATGGGAATTGCCTTCCAGAAATACCCGCTAAAACCTCGCTGCTCATCAACGTACCGCCTTCTAAAGCTCATTCCCACGGGCTGACCCACATATACCTCGGAAAGCTCGCAGTCGCTGAAGTCCGCCATGAACCGGCCTCCTCCTTCGAACTGAACCATTCCGTAAATATTGGGCGGATCGACCGATACGGCCAGCATATCTCCGGTAAAGGTCTTTACTTTGGCTGGAATTCCGGCGAATTCATAGGGTTCCTGGGAATTCACCTCCTCGCATTCAGGGTTGACACACATGGATGACCTGGGGAACTGCGGCGTCCCGCATTTTGTACATCTGCCACCCACCATACCCAGGAGCATGTCTCGCTTGCGCCACAGAACGGTCATGGCCGTCTGAGTGGGAGCCTCTGCCCGAATGCCCATCTCCGTCTGAATCAGGTCGCGAAACTTGAGGAATTTCAAATAATTATCAGTAGTCTTCTTATTGGCAAGGGCGCCCTTGATCCCCCGCCGTTGGGCCAGATCACGGATGGCGTCTGTGACCTTGAAGTACATGGCATCACACCCCTGTCCGAATCCTGCCGCCAGGATACGATCTCCAGGCTCCGCCTCTTGCAGGGCCTGTACAAGCATAACCAGTGGATGGGCCGCACCTGTCTCTCCACACACCTCGTGCATGTTGTCCATCACTTTTTCCGGTGTTGCGCCCAGTTTGTTGGCTATCTTCCGGTGTTCGGCCTTGAAAAAACATGGAAACACAAACCTGTCCACGTCATCCATTGAAATGGAAAGCTTCTGGAAAAGCCCGTTTACGGCCTGGGGTATAATCTTCGAATACCCGTTGTCACGGACCCAGCGCTCTTCCCACATATAGTCTACAGATCTGGATGATCCCCGGAAGTGGTCCACAAAATCATAGGTAATCGTGTAGGAACCCATAAATTCAGCTATCACGTCCGTGTCTCCAACCAGCAGGGAGGCGGCTCCATCACCGAACCACATCTCGTAGAAATAGGCTGCTTTGGTCAAACGCTTGTCCGTAGCCGTGACCAGCACCTGTTTTTTGTCACCGCCCCTGACAGAGGAAAGCGCCTGTATGAGGCCCGTGGTGCCCGCTCTTTCCGATGAAGTAAAATCGGCCGCCTCCAGCTCATCTTTTAGGTTCAGCGCCGTCTTCAGGATCCCCGCATTGAGCCTGTCCACAAATGGTAGGGTTGTAGAACAGAGGAAGACACCGTCAACCTTGCTCTTGTCTTTTCCGATTAAACAGTCCCTGGCTGCGGCCACGGCCATGGTCAAGCTGTCCTCGTCCCAGTTGCAAAAGGATCGCTCACCCTGGGCCACCATCACAATGGCCGGGGCGAACCAGCCCATACTCTGGAAAATACTCATGCGGTCAAGCCGCAACCGTGGTATATACCCGCCGTACGATGTTATACCGATCATGAATGGTCCTCCCTTTTGTATTGAATATTGACTATTGAATCAAAACTTGAATAACTTCTCAATAAGCTGGGATTTCATCAGGTCGCCTTCAACCTTCAGTTTTCCGCTGGTAAAGGCGCTCATGGCGTTAAGTTCGCCGCTCATCATCTTAACAAAATCATCATCACCCATCTTGATGGTCGTGGTAGGACTGCCTCCGGATCCTTCGGTGACCTCACAGCTTTCGTCTTTCACCGTGATGGTCCAGGACCCTCCTCCAGGTCCGGAGATATCAAACTGAAACACCACATCCACGCCAGCGGCCTTGTCCGGCTGAAAGGCCCCGGGAATATTCTCAAAAACGCCAACCACCGTGAGCCCCCCGGACTCTTCGGATACCGTCTCTTTCTTCTTGGGGCTGAAGGCATCTAACATGGGGCCGAAGGCAGCCATTGCATCGGAAAACTCCTCTGCGTCTTTTAGGGATTTTATCTTGCCCATGCTCGCTGCCACGGCCTCTGGTGTGGGGATTTCCTTCCCGTCTCCCACCACGACGCCCGGACCGGTGACAACGGCGGCACGGTTGTAATAGCCCATGCCCGCGTTGTAAACAGCCCCGGTCCCCGTACATTGCTCGCTGCAGAGATAGAGCACCAGGGGCGCCACAAATTCCGGTTTGAGCTTTTCGAACAGCTCCGGAGGCAGGACATCTTCGGTAAGCCTGGTAGCGGCAACCGGGGCAATGGTATTCACCTTGATGTTATGCTTGTCCCCTTCGATCTTTATGGTGTTCATGAATCCTAAAAGACCCATCTTGGCCGCTGAGTAATTGGTCTGGCCAAAGTTACCATAAAGACCCGCTCCAGAGGTTGTCAGTACGATGCGGCCATAACGGTTTTCCCGCATCTTTACAAATGCCGGCCGGGTTACATTATATGCACCCTTCAGGTGAACATCCATGACCGCATCCCAGTTCTCCGGTTCCATCTTGGCCAAAGTCTTGTCCCTGAGGATACCGGCGTTGTTGATGACAATGTCCACCTTGCCAAAGGCCTCAACGGCCGAATCCACAATGGCCTGGCCCCCTTCGGCCGTGGCAACGGAATCGTAATTGGCCACCGCCTCACCGCCCGACGACTTGATCTCTTCAACCACCTGATCTGCAGCGGAGGTCCCGCCGCCGGTGCCGTCCCGCGCACCGCCCAGATCGTTTACAACCACTTTTGCACCCAGCCTGCCCAGTTCCAGGGCATAGGCCCGGCCCAGACCGGCGCCGGCGCCTGTCACTATGGCCACCCGGCCGTCAAAATTTATGCCTCCCAGCCTGGCGCGTCTCTCCATTTCCTCCTTACTCACCCATTCCACGACACCGCGATCAATCACTACATCGCCGTTTTCAGCGTTGATGGTACGAAACAGGGCCTTCCCCTCTTCCAATTTCCAGATCTGGGTGGTGATAGGGACGCCTGGGTAGAGGGTTTTGGAAAAACGCACTCGAAACCGGGTCATCCGTTCCGGTTCCCCGGGAAAGAGGTGCTTGATCACGGCTCGGCACGCAAAACCATGGGTGCACAGCCCGTGCATTATCGGCTGTTCAAAGCCGCTGGCCTTTGCAAACTCCGGGTCCACATGGAGCTGAAATATATCTCCGGAAAGTCTGTATATCAGGGGTTGATGTGCTAATGGTGTGCCCTGCTCTTCGAAATCAGGCTCCCGGTCTGGAAAATCCACGACTTCACTTGGGCCAGGGTCTCCACCGAACCCACCATCTTTCCTGCCGAATATAGTAAAGATATTGGTAAAAAGCTTGCTCCCGTTGGAATGATAGGTGTCGGCCTCGGCTACTACCAGCGCGCCCTTGCCTTTCCCCTTGTCGTACATGTGGGTGATCACCCCTTCGGTGGATATGGTCCCTTCCGTGGGAATAGGGTTGTGAAAAATGATGTCCTGCTCACCATGCAGGATACCAGAAAGGTCAACATTAGAGCTTATCCCTACCTCTGCCAAAAATTCAAACACGCTGGCAATAGAAAAACTGGGGATAACCTTTAGTTGATCTTCGTAGCAGTACTCCAATTCATCAAAGCCTGCTCCCACTCCAAGGGCATAGAGCACAAGATCCTTCCAGTTGTACTCCTTGCTCACCGGTCCGATCTTTTTCCCGATGACATCTAAATTAAGGGCCATCCTGTCACCTCCTTATGTCTGTTTGGTTTATGTCCGTTTGCCCCTGAGAGCCACCGTTAAAGGCGGGGATTAGCATAAACTCAAGGGTCTCTTTAACATGATCTATGTATTCCTCCCTTTTCAATTTGAGCATCTCCCGAAAGAAATTCTCACCAGAGATAAAGTTGTGGATTGAGTTCATCATGGCCAGGACTCGCATGGAGGCACTCGTCGGAATGGGCTCCTTAGTCTTGCAGAGATCCATGGAACGGGCAATATCTGAAATGAAATCAGGTACATGTAAATCGAGATTGGATTCCTTGCGGGTCTTCCCAAAATACTGAAACAGGACAAGGTTGGATATCTCAGGGCATTCAAAAAGATATTCGGTCACCATATCGATGGCGATCCCTAATCGGCCTGCTAATGGCCGGCCATGGATGACCTTTTCTACCTCAATAAGTTTGTTTCGAAGGTCATTGTTAATATCTAATATCACCGACTCATAAAGATCGGTTTTCTCTCCCCAATGATAGTAGAGAGTGGAAATGTCAATTCCTACTTCCTGGGCGATCATCCGGGTTGTGGTGCCGTGATAGCCGTACTGACCGTACATACGGCGAGCCACCTTCAATATCCTGGCCTTCATGGAATTGGGGTCTTTGCGGGCCTTCTCTAAAGGTGTTGCCATCGTCTTATCCCAACGTATGTTTCCATTATTTGATGGAATTATACATAAGAAAAATTGCTTGTCAAGAGAAATGTCACTGAATTTTTTCTCCTTTTTCTCTAACCGAATACCAACACGGATCAGTATTCTGGGACCAGTATTCGAATATTTATTCACGGAAAGGTAAAAAACTATAATGAAGGAGTCTTTAGAGAATTTCAAACAGGCCTTGAAACGACTCATAAGGCCCGGAAACCATTTCTTGCTCTTCCGTGCTCCATAATCCACGCAGCAAGAAGGCTCGCAAGGGAAAAGAATAAGAGTGCGCAGATTTCGATCCACACATCAGGCAAGCCACCTCCTCTCGCGAAAATTTCCGTAAAAGCGTTCTGGGCCCAGGCAAGGGGGGATATGTTGCTTATCATTTTTAGCATCTTGGGCATGACAAAAACGGGTACCATTATTCCGCCCAAGGCGGCGAATATCACTATGCAGACCGCTCCGAACATGGCTGCCTTCATCAAGGAAGAGAAGATACACCCCATGAGGAGCCCGAAACCCACCGCGGCTAAGGCCGCCGCAAACACAACAAGGGGGATAGCCGCTGCTCCACCGGTGATCACGAGCCTTGGCAGACCCAAAAGAGGTAAGATGAACAGCCCGATACCGAGCATGAGGCAAAACTGCACGCAGCATACGGCCGTGTACATGGCGATCTTTCCGCCAAACACGGCTTTTATCGGGGCCGGTGTAGTATAAAGACGCACTAAAGTACCCTGCATCCTTTCCGTTATAATGCTTCCGGCCATGGGAATAAGGATAAAGAACATACCGAACAGGCTCCAGGCCGGGACGTTCTGCTGCACAGAACTGGGTAAAATATTTGACTCCTTCCGCGGATATTCCAGCCCTAACCGCACCAGACCCTGTTTGGGCAGTGCTAAATCAACCTTTGCTTTTCCTTCATCCGGCTTGGACGCAACACCGGTTTTCCAGGATGAGAAACCGGCCACGCGCGTCATCACCTCCTCCTGCAGGACAGTCATCTCCACACCGCGGAGCAAGAGTCTGATATTGGCGATGAGGGCCTCCTGAAAAAGGTTGGCTAAATCCGGTGCTAACATCAACGTAATCCGGGCCGCCTCCCCTTTTCCTGCAATATCATGTGGGTGCGCCCCCCTTTTGCCTGAAAACAGCAGCGCCATGGTTTTTTTCACCCGGTCACGAACAAGACGGGTTGAACCGGCAGGCACGATTACCGCGAATTTGTACCTGCCCGACATGATTGATTTCCGGGCCTCCCCCATAGTGATCGATTTTCCTGAAATCTCGGTGACGACCTTGCACAGACCGGAATCTGCAAGACCCTGTACAACAGCCTTGCCTAAGGACCCCCCGTCATCGTCGACCACCAGCACCTCCATGTTTTGTGCTGTTATGGCGACCCAGGTTCCTTCCTGGACAAGGGAAACCACCAGCACCAGGACCATGGGCATGAGAAATACGATGCCCAAGCCGGTTCTGTCCCTTGAAAAAATAAGGAACTCCTTGTGAAGCGTGGCAAAAAACTCTCTCATGTCCTCAGTCGCCTATACAGAAATCGTCAAATAGTTGAGTGGTTGAGTGGTTGAGTAGTTGATACTCTCATAAAAAATCTTCAAGGCCGTCACTCCCGCCGCGGGATTGATTTCCCTGGATTCCCGCGTTCGCGGGAATGACGAAAACGGGTCAGTGACTTTTCAAGAGTTTATCAGTAGTTGAGTTGGGAAATAAGTACGTAAAATCAACATTATCCAGTAACGGAGGCGTAAGGCATCAGGTTCAAGGCGCAAGGAAAACAACCCGTAAGCCTCAACTCGTACCCGACCATCCCTATTCCCTCAAACTGCGTCCCGTTAGTTTGAGGAACACGTCTTCGAAGTTTTCGCACTCCTCGTGGGCGGACATCACCTCTTTTAAAGTGCCTTTAGCCAACACTCTGCCTGAATCTATCACAGCCACGTTTTTGCAGACCTTCTGAGCCTCTTCCATGTAGTGGCTGGTGTACACAAGAGTCATACCTCTTTTATTGAGTTCTGCTATTTTGTCCAGGATATTGACACGCGTCTGGACATCGATACCCACCGTTGGCTCGTCAAGAACCAGGAGTTGGGGCTCCCCTAAGAGCGCTACAGAGAGATTGATCCGCCTGCGTATCCCACCCGAGCAGACCTCCACCCGACGGTCAGAACTTTCACCTAAGGCTAAAAATCCTAAGGATTTCTCAACGCGGTCGGAGAGATCCCGGCCTGAAAGGCCTTGCATGCGACCGAAATATAGGAGGTTCTCGCGTGCGGTGAGGGTTGGATAAAGGGCAATATCCTGAGGGACCAGACCCACCAGCTTTCTTAGGTGCCGATCTTTCCCCGGGGCCTGCCCGAAGACCCGCACCCTGCCGGAAGAAGGGGCTAAAATGCCGCATAAAATCGATATGAGGGTGGTCTTCCCCGCGCCATTGGGACCCAGGAGTCCGAAGGAGTCCCCCCTTTCAACGCAAAGATCAACGCCTGCCAGGGCCTCTATTCCTGGGTAATACGTCTTTTTTAGGTCAATGATCTCAACAACTGGTTCCATGGAAAACCCAGCACAGGCGTCATATTTTTACGCGGCGAAGATCGCTAAAGATGCCATACTCCTGGTCAGCGCAGTCTAACAGAATGTCTCTGAGCTCAAAATAGGCGGCCCTGCCATTCTTGCGGCCCTTGCACACTGGGGCTGCCTTGTACGCAAAAGAGTTCCACCGGTCGCCAACCTTTGTCATCCTCTGGGAAAGAACCAGGAGTTCGTCCATCCCTAACATGTCGCCTGCTTCCTGCAAAAAGGACGCATATACAAAACGGAAACCCGCCCCACCGGTACCGATCTCCTCCTGCATCCTGATAAGGTTGGCAAGTTGGGCTGCCGCATACTTCTCTCCCTGCTTTTGGGGCCAGGCGGGAATCTTTTTTGCCATGGCACGGATGGCCCGAACTCCCACAAGGGAATGAACCCTGTTAAGCATTTTGGAGCAAACCTCCCGGATCCCCTTGGAAACGGCCTTGCGATAATCCAGGTCCCGGGGAATCTCCACCGGATAATACATCTTCCCCTTAGGCGCTAAAAAACCCTTGGAAAACCTTGCCTTTCTAAGGTCCGATGACGGGCATTTCACCGGGCGGTCTAAGGTGGGGTCGCTGATGAGATAATCATCACCCTCTTTTCCATAAACGATCAGATTGTGGGCGTTGAACTGGAACCGGTAGGCGGGCGGAAAAAAAGGGAGCCAGAACACACCTGTTTGAAGGCCAATCGGCCTGCCGTCGGCAAGGGCCTGGTCCAGCGCTGACATTCCCCTTTCCTCGTCGCTAAAGGTCTCAAACTTGAGCCGTATGCCCAAGCGTTTTGCAGCACGCTTGATGATGCCGCCCGGGGCTATGCGGTATGCGGTCAGGGGGAGGCCGTAGACCTTTATAAAGGGCAAATGGGAGAAAAAAAGCCCGGAGCCGATGCCAAAAACCATGCTTTCCGAGATGTCGACTCCATGATGGCATAGAAGACTTGTGAATACCCCGCTTTCACAATGGGCGTGGTGCTGGTGTGTGAAGGTTTCGTGCACGGTTACCTTTTACAGCCGTTCAATTGTCCAAGGTTTTCAAACGGTCCACCGTAATGTTGAACACCTGGGCGTATCTCTCCAGGACCTCGGGCTTTAGTTCGGAAAAAACCGCGGGTTTAAGGTGCCGTCTAACACGCCACCGGCAAAACCCCGCGTACTTTCCCAGCAAACCCGGTTTCATGTGGTTCAACTCCATGTGATAGGCAAGAGGACTCAACTTGCCCGCAAGGACCAGCCTCCGGGTTTTTTCAATTTTGAGATTGATCCCAGCCCAAGCCAACTCATTAGCTTCGGTCTTGGCCGACCACCCCTTTGAAGGCACGGGCATATACCTGCCCTGGTCGTCCACGGCGTATACCACTTCCCTGTAGTTCTCGAGAATCCCCTGGTCCTGGGGCACCTCGTCTTTCTGCATTATAAACCCCAACCCTGATAAAACCGAAAGAGTCTCACGCAAAGGCGCAAAGCCGCGAAGAAACCCTACTGCCTATTCCCAACCCAAGAAATACCATCTTTTATCAGGAGAGCCCCAAAATTGTTAAGAAGTCTCCACCTCCTCGGTCATAGTTCTTAACTTTTGCGGCTTTGCGCCTTTGCGTGAGTAAAAAGTTTAACACGAGAATTTCTATCACAGCATTTTCCAAACTGTCAATAAAAGGATCGGTTTTGAGAAAGCGTGGGGCATCGGTGCTGTACGCAAATTCCGGGATAAATCCGAACTTCCCTTCCAGGCCCGACCCGAAATCAAGTCTTTAACAGGGCTTATTAGTAAGCAAAGGTATCTTTGTGCTTGACAATAGACCCGGAATGATTTTTCATTCCAATTTTCTTGGTATTAGCCAATAACGATGCGGAAAAGATCTAAGGCATGAGAATCCTTTTAATAAACCCGCCTAATTGCGGCCGGAGCATCCCTGAGGAACGCTTCGGGATCGAGTCCATTAAACAGATTTTCAGGGGAGAACCGCTTTGTCTCGAAGTTTTGGCCGGAAACCTGAGAGATCACGACGTATCCATCCTGGATCTGAAGGCCGACACCTGCACCTTTGACAAAGCCCTGTTGGATTTCGCACCTGATATGGTGGGGTTTACAGCCGTGACCTGCGAGGCCAACACAGTCTTGGAGCTTGCCCGCCGGACAAAAGAGGTTTGCGGTGCCGTGGTGATCGTTGGTGGTGTGCATGCATCGAACGATCCGGGGTTTTTCAACGTTTACGGTGCCGTTGACTATGTGGTGGCGGGGCTCGGTAAGAAAAGTTTCCAAGAGCTCGTCCGCACCCTGGAAAAAGGCCAGGATAGCGCCTCAATACCAGGAATAGCAAGAATCTGCCAGGGAAAACCCGTAAGTCTTAAAAAACGAAAATACTGCCGGGAAGATCTGCTGGACCACGTGGCCCCGGATTACGGGCTTGTGGCAGGGTATAGGGACAGCTATGTTTTGCCCACCCTGGGTCTTACCGTGGGTTTCGTGAGCACTGCCTTCGGGTGCCCCTATAGCTGCTCATTCTGCTCTGTGGGCAACCTTACCGGACACCGTTATTTGACCCACTCGGCCGATGCGGTTGTAAGAGACATCTCGCTTCTGGCTGATGTGCCGGTAATCCGTCTGGTTGACGCAAACTCATTCGGCGATCCCAAAGGCTCCATTGAGCTTTGCAAGGCCATAAAGAAGTCCGGCATGACCAAGGCTTTTGCGGCGGATGCCCGAGCAGACAGCGTTATTGCTAACCCGGAGCTCTTTTCCATGTGGAAGGAGATCGGTCTAAGAACCGTGATTGTGGGCTTTGAAGAGGTGAGCAACACTCGACTGGATGAGATGCAAAAACAATGCACTGTGGAAAAAAACCAGGAGGCCATAAGGCTTTTTCATGATATTGGTCTCACTATCGTGGGCGACTTCATCGTGGGCCATGACTATACCCCCGATGACTTCAACGCCTTAGAGGATTTCATCTTGGAGAACTCCGTGGATCTTCCCATGCTATCGGTGCTTACCCCCCTCTACCCGGGACTGATCTTTACGAGAGGATAAAAAAAGAGATTTTCATCACCGATCTGGATTATTATACCCTTACAAACGCCGTAGTACCCACCAAAATGGATGAGGAGAGGTTCTACTCCCGTTTCTCCCGTATGGTTTCATCGTTTCACGCAAATGGTAAGGTATAGGTAGTCTAACATGGAGGCATACATACAGGACATAAGCGCATTTGTTCCCAACGATCCCGTGAATAACGATACCATGGAAGAGGTCCTGGGAATGGTTGGAGAGGTCCCCTCAAAGACCAGGCGGGTCATCCTTCGCTCAAACGGGATTAAACAGCGCTATTACGCCATTGACCCGGCAACAGGGAATTTCACACATTCAAACGCCGAGATGACGGCGGAGGCGGTGAGGCTGCTCAGGCCCTATCCGGGATTTTCCATAAACCACATTGAGTGCCTTGCCTGTGGCACCAGCACACCTGACCAGTTAATGCCGGGGCACGGAAGTATGGTTCATGGCCTTTTGGGCAACCCTCCCTGCGAAGCTGTCTCCACCATCGGGATATGCCTTTCCGGGATAAGCGCCATGAAATACGCTCTTATGAACGTAGCCTCGGGAATGAGCCAAAACGCTGTTGCCACAGGCTCAGAACTGCCCACGTCCTTTTTGCGGGCAAGATTTTACAACGTCGCGGGAAAAAACTCGAAGAAACCGGATTTAGGAGAAATACTTCCCTTTGAAGCGGATTTTTTGAGGTGGATGCTCTCCGATGGGGCCGGAGCCCTGTTCGTGGCGCCTTCCCCACGGAAAAACGGCCCGAGCCTAAAATTAGACTGGATGGAGACACTCTCTTTTGCAAACATGCTACCCGCCTGCATGTATGCGGGGGCCGAAAAAAATGGGGACGGAAGTATAACCGGCTGGAGGCAGATGGAATCGCCGCTTAACGCCATCAAAACGGACTCTTTGGCCATAAGACAGGACCTGAAGCTTTTAAACGACCACATTATGCAGACCCTTGTGGACAGGGCACTTCCCATGGCCCTTGAAAAACATCCCACCAGACCAGAGGAGATAGACTGGCTCCTGCCCCACATATCCTCAAACTACTTTCGCCAGAAACTCTACGACCACATGAAGACCCTTGGCTTTAAAATCCCCTATGAGCGCTGGTTTATAAACCTGAAAGAAAAGGGCAATACGGGCGCAGCATCCATATACATAATGTTAGAGGAGTTATTTCATTCCGGCAGGTTAAAAAAGGGGCAGAGGCTTTTTCTTATCATTCCTGAAAGCGGGCGTTTCTCAATTTGCTACGCCATGCTGACAGTGGTTTAGGGCTTGCTATTCTTCAAGGGTGGAGGTATCCCCCTCCGGAAGGCCTAACTCCCTTGCCTTAAGGAGCCTCCGCATGATTTTTCCACTCTTTGTCTTGGGGAGTC
>Ga0208902_1000915_pt1 | contig 14624 bp, 18 predicted proteins | sample AntAceMetag02UKH_FD_184767 | JGI IMG/M metagenome (GOLD analysis project Ga0208902, IMG submission 184767) | Saline lake microbial communities from Ace Lake, Antarctica - Antarctic Ace Lake Metagenome 02UKH (SPAdes) (version 2) | ecosystem: Environmental > Aquatic > Non-marine Saline and...
TTGCAACTTCTAATTTTTTGTAATTTCTAATTTTCATTTATTCTCCTTTTTTTGATTGAATAACCTGATTTTTGAATTGCAGTTATCATTCTATTTTCGTCGTATTCACCATCAATTTGAACCAATTTATCTTTTAATGAAATATTTATTTTTTCTATTCCTTGAATATTTTTTAGAGTGGCTTCAATTGTATTAACGCAATGTTTACAGGTCATATCCTGAACTTCATAATTTCCTTTCATATCAATTATCTCCTTATTTTTAACAAAATATTTACTAAATATATTTTTAACAATTACTTGAAACATTAATCCGGAAAAAATAAATGCAGAGAGTGTTTTTAGCCACATTGGAAGCATCTCCATTCCACCTGTTATCAAATTCATGTCTTTACCGGAAGTTTTCCAAATAAAATCTACAATCAACCCAAAAAGAAGAGCAGTAATTATTATTGAAAATAAGTAAATAAATAAATTCTTCTTACCAAGTTTTCCAGAAACAAAAGCTAAAGTAGCAGTATTCGTGGCAGGACCAGCAATTAGAAAAATCAAACCGGCTCCGGGAGACATTCCTTTAATAATAAGAGCAGTTGCAATTGGTATTGAACCTGTGGCGCAGATATACATCGGAATTGAAATTAAAAGCATTATTGGATAAGCGAGAAATGGATTGCCGAGATATTGTTCAATGAAATCACCTGGAATGATGAATCCTATAATTCCACCAATGATGACACCTATTAAAATCCATTTACCGGAATCTTCGATCAATTCAATGAAGCCATATCGAAAAATATATCTCACTTTTTCTAAAAGACTGTGTGAATGCAGTTTGTCATTATTACAGATATTACAAGAATTATTGTTTGTAGGTTTTATTTTTTCTTTAGAATTTTTCTCAAATATTCCTGTGAGTGAACCGCCTAAAATTCCTGCAAAAAAAGCAGCGATTGGTCTGATAAATGCAAATAGAGGTCCGAGTAGAGAATATGTTGCTAAAATGGAATCGATGCCACTTGTCGGTGTTGAGGAAAGAAAAGATACAGTTGAACTTTTTCCAGCTCCTTCTTTTCGCAAGTATGCTGCAACAGGAATAACTCCACAAGAACATAATGGTAAAGGAACACCAAAGAGCGATGCTTTGATAATTGAACTTATCTTATTTCCAGATAAATGCTTATATATTTTTTCTCTGGGAATTACTAAATTTAAAACACCTGAAATGAAAAATCCGAAAAGGAGATAGGGAGACATTTCGAGAAGAAGATACCATACTGATTTTGAAATATTTATTAAAATGTTAAACATTTTTTTCCTTTTGTTATTTGTAATTTTGTAAAAAGTGATTCAATAATATTTTTATATTTGTTAATATCATAAATTACATCATTATATCTTCTGATTTACTAATTATTTTTTACGTCTTTGCGTGAGATTGTTTTTTTTCCATCGCTATTAATAAATTTTGACAATTTCATATTTTTAAAAAGGTCATAAGTTTTTTTTGAAATGGAGTTTAAGTCATCACATAAATTGCAACCTGTGAAAGGACAATTATTTTTGCCTAATGGACAAGTGTCAATATCTACTTTACCATCTATAATTTCATGTATTTCAAGTAAAGATATTTTATCAGCTGACTTATTCAAAATAAAGCCTCCTTTGGGACCACGCAATGATTTTACAAGTCCGGATTTTGAAAGCTGTTGAAATACTTTAGCAAGATGTGCTTCGGAAGCATTGAGTTCTTTCGCAAGATATTTTACATTTAATCTTTCCGGTGATTTGTTTGCAATTAAAGCAAGACCGTGCATTGCAAGAGACGATCCTTCTGAGATATTTATTAACACTGACATTTTTATTTTCCTTTAATTTTTACATATTTATATTTCGGTATTAAAATACCTAAATATATAATTAATGTCAAGTATTAAATAAAAAATTTTCAAAAAATGTAGAAGTGTTTAATAAAATTGTAAATACTGGAAAGATAGAAAAAGAATTTACTGGTAGTGATGTATTACGGATTGCATTACAACGAGAAATTGATACCGAACAAACATATTCTATGTTGATAACTTTCACTCAATTAAGTGAAGATGCAATAGATATTTTTGAACTCTTGAGAAAACAGGAAAAAGCACATGTTATCAAAATACAAAAAAGGTTAAATAATTAGAATAGATTCAACTTATTATTCTGAATCAATAAGAACAAAATTATAAATTAGAAAAATAGAGATAAATGATTAAAAATCAGGATTATTATTATAGAGGATTTAGAAGTGAAACTTTTGCGAGAGTATATTACAAACACTTATGGAATAAATTTGTAGTTGACATTGGTAGAAGGAGATAATAAAGGGAGTTTTTCGGAGTCCCTTTATTTATTTTAGAGTCATTTTTTTTAAAATATTAATTTATTAAATCTTAATTTAAAAAAAACAAAAAAAGACTTGACAAATCTATTTTTTATTTTTATACTATGTATAGAGATTGTGAACACAAGCACAAAAAGGAAACAAAATGAGAACAAAGTCAATACCAGATGAAACCATAAGTCGCCTTTTCCCATATTTGAGGGCCCTTACTTGTCTTCCTGGAAAGAAAACTGATATTGTATCATCTAACCATTTATCAGAAATGTGTAATATAAATGCTTCAATAATTAGAAAAGATTTGTCTTTTTTTGGCGAATTTGGTAAAAGAGGTATTGGATATAATGTGGGTGATCTTCTTAAAACGATTCGAAGTATTTTAAAAATGCAAAAGGTAAAAAAAGTGATGCTTATTGGCGTTGGTAATATAGGAAAAGCAATGTTATCTTATTCTAATTTCTTTTCTGAAGGATTTAAAATTGTTGTAGCTTTTGATAATGATGAGAAAAAAATAGGTACAGAAATTTATGGTATAACTGTAGAAGATATAAAAGATGCTGAGAAAATAATAAAAACTAAAGATATTACAATATGTATACTTGCTATACCGGTTTCTGAAACAAATAAAGTTGCGAACAAGTTAACGAATATGGGAATAAATGCTATTTTATCTTTTTCGCCATGTCAAATAAATATGCCGAAAAATATTAAAGTTAAATGTGTAGATTTAAGCACTGAATTAGCTAGATTAAACTATTATTCACATATTCATTCATAATGATAGGCTAAATTCTTGACAATTTATTTTACAAGTAATTGTAAAAAGTTTTAAATAACAGATTAGGAGTAATTCAGAATGTCTAAAAAAAATTTCCCTTTTATAACAAAAGTTAAAAATTTTCTTTATCTTTTTATTTTTTTGTTAGTAATATGGGTTATTTTGACTAATACTTTTAAAATTGAAGAATTACTTACAGGGATTTTAGTTAGCGTAATACTTGCATTAATGTTGAGCAAAAATTATCAAAAAATTGGTCTCCCTCCACTTGGAATAAAACGAATTATATATTTTGTTATTTTTATTTTTGTATTATTAAAAGAAATTGTAAAAGCCAATTTTGATGTGGCGTATAGAGTGCTTCATCCAAAAATGCCGATTAAACCTGGAATTATAATTATCAAAACAGAACTAAAACAGGATTTTGCAAAAATGATACTTGCTAATTCTATTACTTTAACACCGGGAACATTTACACTTGATATTAAAGGCGATGAACTTCTTATTCATTGGATTTATGTAAGATCGGAAAAAAAGGAAGAGTCCACAAAAAAAATTGGGGCAAGATTTGAAAAATACTTAAAGGTGGTGTTTGCATGAGTGAAACAATAATTATTGTATTTTTGGGCTTAATCGCCGTAGGCATTTTGCTAAGTCTGATTCGAATGTTAATAGGGCCGACTGCCTCTGACCGAGCTGTGGCTGTAGATACGATTACAACTACTATTGTTGCCTTGTTCGTTATTTTAGCATTTGTTTTTAAAAGGTATATTTATCTCGATGTTTCTTTGGTATATTCACTTCTCGCTTTTGTAGGGTTATGTGCTATTGCAAGATTTATGGAAGGGGGGGTTTAATATGGAATTATTTGGAATGATTATTACAGGAATAGGTGTATTCTTTTTATTTCTTGGGAATTTTGGAATATTGAGATTACCTGATGTTTATAATCGAATACAAGCGGGGACAAAGTGTACTACTTTTGGAACATTTTTCACTGTTGTGGGAATAGGAATAATTGAACCAGGATGGTTTTGGAAATGTTTACTTATTGCTGTTTTTGTTCTGGTTACAAACCCTATTTCCAGCCATGCTATTGCAAGAGCATCAAAGAAAAGCGGTGTTCCGTTATGTGACAGAAGTGTAGTGGATCAGACAAAAGAGTTTGATGAAAAGGAGAAAGCATGATATTAATAGTTACTTTTTTAGTAATAGCTATGCTTGCAGCAGCAGTTTCCGCATATTTTTTCCATGATTTACTAAGTGCGGTAATTGCTTCTTGTATGGTCAGTTTAATTGCAGCAGCTCTGTTTTTTTTCCTACATGCTCCGGATGTTGCAATGGCTGAGGCCTCTATTGGTGCCGCTCTTGTAACTACTGTTTTTGTTATAGCAATCAGACGAACAAAGAGGTATGAAGAATGAGAAAAATTATTGGTATAATTTTATTAATAATAATTGCATGGGGTATTATTACTTCGCTTCAGAAAATGCCATTTGGCACATCAAGAGCAAAAGTTGCCGATCACTATATTAATAAAGGCAAAGAAGAGACAGGTGCGGCGAACATTGTTACTTCTGTAGTAGTTAGTTATCGAAGTTTTGATACACTTGGTGAAGTAACGATTCTATTTCTTGCTACTATTGGATTAGGTGTTGTACTGACAACTATTAAAAGAAAAGAAGATAGAGATACAGAAAAAGCTAGTTTAATACTTTCTACAGGATGTAAATTTTTATTTCCGCTTATTCTTTTATTTGGCGCTTATATATTTATTTATGGGCATTTAACTCCTGGTGGAGGGTTTCAGGGAGGTGCAATAATCGCTTCGGCTTTCGTACTTATGTATCTTGGCTGTTATAAGGAAAAAAGGATAAATGAAACAGGCAGTATTCTTTCTGAATCTCTTGGTGGATTAGTATTTGTAATTATTGGATTAATTGGTCTGGCAGTTGGCACACATTATTTCCTAAATAATTTTATGCCAAAAGGGGAATTTAATACATTGTTGAGTGCAGGTATAATTCCGATAATTTATATAGCTATTGGGTTTAAAGTTGGTTCAGAATTGAGTAAAATTATTGACCTGTTAATGGAGGAAAGCTGATGAATTTTTTACACAATTATATCTATTACATTGGGGCGTTTGGGCTAATATTTATTGGTATTTTTATTATAATAGTCAAACGAAATTATATAAAGGTAATAATAGGATTGAGTATTCTTGAGACAGGCGTCAATTTATTTCTTATTTCTGTTGGATATATTAGCAATGGAACTGCTCCGATATTTTCAAAAGCAGGTATAGATGCCAAAAATATGGTAGATCCGGTTCCTCAAGCACTTGTACTTACTTCTATTGTAATTGGACTGGCTGTTCTTAGTCTTGCTTTATCTCTGGCAATACGATTATACAAACACTATGGAACACTCAATTTGCAAAAAATAAAAGAACAAAAATGGTGAGTGATAATTTATTTAGATGAGGATAAAAATTACTATGGTAAATAGGATATTATAATATGAATGAAATGATAAGTTTAAATCCGGTTCTTTTAATAGTAGTGCCTTTAGGTCTTGCCTTTTTGGCGCCTTTATTGGGACTTGTTTCTAAGAAAATAGCTAAATGGCTACCTGTTGTTGGGTTTCTTTTTAATTTAATTGTAGCATTGACAATTTTGCCTCATGTGTTAAAACAGCCGATTATTGTAAAAATAGCAGGATTCTCTCCACCATTTGGAATTAATCTTGTTGCGGGCCCAGTAGGTATGCTTCTTGCCACATTAATTGCACTTACAGGATTTTTGGTTGCTATATATTCACTTAAATATATAAATAAAGGGGCAGAGCAGAAATATCATATTTTATTTTTGTTATTACTAACAGGAGCTACTGGTGTTGTGCTTACGGGAGATATATTTAATCTTTTTGTTTTTTTTGAAATTCTCTGTATTGCCTCTTTTGCTCTTGTAGCATATCTTGGAAATCGTGCCGGAATTGAATCAGCAGTAAAATATCTTATTCAGGGATCAATTGGTTCAAGTTTATTATTAATAGGTATTGGATTGCTTTATGGTCAATTCGGAACTTTGAATATGGCAGATTTGGCAAAGCAGATTGTCGATTATACTGAACCATCGGTGTTTGTTCCTATGGTGTTAATGGTAACAGGATTAGGAATAGAAGCGGCAATATTTCCTTTAAATGCCTGGCTTCCTGATGCGCATTCATCGGCCCCATCTTCTATTAGTGCAATACTTTCCGGAATTGCCATTGAGGTAGGGTTGTATGCTGTAATTCGTGTCCTGTTTACAATATTTGATGTTTCAAACTTCTTTATGTTCTTTGTGTTTTTAGGAGTTTTGACCATCTTAATAGGGGAAATGAGTGCTTTTAGTCAGAAAAATATAAAAAGAATGCTTGCCTATTCCAGTATTGGACAAATTGGTTTAATTGTTTTTGCTTTTTCTATTTCCACACAATTTGGAGTAATTGGTGGACTATTTCAGATGATAAGCCATACATTAGGAAAAGCATTATTGTTTTTATCAGCGGGGTATATGATTTATAGAACTGGTTCTATGGAAATTTCATCTTTTGAAGGAATTGGTAAAAAAATGCCGTTTACAGCTCTATTCTTTACAATTGGTGCATTTTCTATTATTGGATTACCACCTTTTGTAGGATTCTCAAGCAAATTTTTAATTGTAAAGGCAGCCCTTGCTAAAGGGGAATTACTTTTTATTATATTAGTTGGAATTGTGTTATTGGGAACTGTAATCGAAGGTACATACTTTTTTAGAGTAATTCAAACGATGTATTTTAAAGATGGGAATAATGAAATAGACAAAAAAGAATCTCCTATAACTGGATTAATTCCAATGTTTATTTTTGCAGTTTTGATAATATTTATTGGAGTATATCCGGATTTTATAATAAAAATTTTAAATCCGGCTGCTTCAGAACTTCTTGATAAGGTAGAATATATAAGGAGTGTGTTAGGATGAGTTTAGAATTATTGTTAATAATTGCCTTTGGTGGTGCATTTCTTACTTATTTTCTGGGTAAAATTTCATCTATACTCCGAAATATATCAGCTGTACTTGTCTCATTAGCACTTGTAGTATTTGTTTCATGTTTATATAACATAAAAATAGAAAAGATATTTTACGATTGTTTTTTGGGATTACCATTAGCGTTTAAATTGAATTCGTTATCATGGTTTTTTGCTATTGCAACAGTAAGTTTAACATTTTTATCTGTAATTTATTCTCTTGATTATATGAAAGATAGTAAGAGAACTGATTACTACTATTTCATTATGCTGTTGATAAATGCTGGAATGCTTGGTATTATATTATCCGGAGATTTAGTTTCTTTCTTTATATTCTGGGAAATTATGAGTTGGTCAACATTTTTACTGATTAATTATAATAAAGGGAAAGCACTATTAGCAGGTGAAAAATATATTGTAATGTCTCTGATTGGTTCAATGTGTATGTTAGTTGGAATATTGTCTATATATGCTTCTTTTGGAACTCTTAATATCAATGCAATTGCAAATCATTTATCTACTGCTTCTTCAGGATATAAACTTTTTTTATTAATTATTTTTAGTGTTACTTTTGGAATTAAAAATGCAGTGATGCCATTGCATACATGGCTTCCCGATGTTTACTCAGAATCTCCAACTCCTTTTAATGGGATTTTATCCGGTATGCTTACTCGAATGGGAATGTATGGCTTTCTTCTTTTAATGTATGTGATTGTAGGTGCTACCGAAGTACTCAATTTTGGTGAAGGATTACTGAAGTTCAACTATATTTTTGCTTGGATAGGCGCTATTACTATTATAATACCTACATTTATTGCTCTTCTACAGGAAGATGCTAAGAAGCTTTTAGCATGGTCTGCCATCGGACAAGGTGGGTATATGATTGTAGGAATTACAATTGGAACCAGCCTTGGAATGTCCGGAGGAATATTCCATATTTTAAACCATGCAATATATATCGTTCTTCTCTTTATGAGTTTAGGAGCTATTCAGTATAGAACTGGAGGAGAAAGAAATTTGAACAAATTGGGAGGCTTGATTAAAAAAATGCCGATTGCGTTTGTTGGAACTTTAATAGGTATCGCAGGACTAATTGGAGTACCTTTGTCTAATGGATTTGTCTCTAAATGGTTGATATATAAAACATTGATTCTTGAAGGTTACCCCTTTTTGGCTTTTGCTGCTTTAATTGGAACTTGGGGATGTATCCTTTATTGTTATAAATTTATTCATCATATTTTTCTGGGTCAACTTCCGGAAAAGTATGAAAATATTAAAAAGGCACCATTCAGTATGACTTTTCCCATAATAATCCTTTCTCTTACTATTCTTGTTTTTGGCATCTTGCCAGGTATCCCACTCAAAGTAGTCAATAAAATTGGGATATCTTTCGGTTTCGAATCTTTAAATGTAAACATTTGGGGAATTGTTTCGGAAACAGGCACATTAAATACAATAAATATTTTTGCCGCAATATTAATAATTGGGGCAATTGTCTGGATAGTTTTCAAGGTAAGTCGTAAAGCAGTGAGAGTTGATCAATATGATAATTATGCAGCAGGCATGGCAGTTCCTAAAGAAAAATATCACAATACAGTTGATTATTATGCACCTTTTAATAGGATGGCAACTCCTTTTCTAAAAGATATTTTTGATATTTTTTATAAAAAAATTGCAAAATCAACTGAATATACATGCGATAGTATAAGAAAAATTTATACTGGTTATGTAGGTAACTATGTGATATATATTGTATTCTTTTTAGCATTTCTCATATTAATTCAATTAAAATGGAGTGTATTTTAATGAATATTATAACATTATTTATATCACCGCTAATTGCATTAATTGTAGGGATGCTTTTTATGGGAATTTCCAGAAAAATATCAGCCAGAATTCATTGGAGATATGGGCCTCCAATTATTCAGCCAGTAATAGATGTAATTAGATCTTTTAGTCAAATGAGTATCAGTCATGGAAAATTTTTCGATTTTGGAATAATATTATCCTTAACAGGATCTTTTGTTCTAATATTATTTTTGCCAATAGGAGAATTGTGTCCAATGACTTCAGGTGGATTAATTGCCTTTATGTATCTTATGTTGTTAGATCCTTTAGGGATAGCATTAAGTGGTGGAGTAGCAGCTAATCCTAATTCAAGTATAGGGATATCAAGGAAATTTCTCCTCTCTCTTGCATACGAAGTTCCTTTACTTCTAATCCTTATTGCAGTAATGACTCATTATAATACTATTTCGTTAGTTTATATAGTGAAAATACAGGCAAGTTCCGGATGGGCTTTTAGCTCATGGGCTTTAGTATTACCAGGTATCGCTTATTTTCTAATTCTTCCCGCTATTCTTGGAGTAAGGCCTTTTGAAGTTGTTCAAGCACCTCAGGAGATTTCTTCCGGTCCGATAGCAGAATTTGGAGGAAAGCATTTGGCATTTTACACCCTACAACATGCTTTACATATGTTTGTGGGACTTGCTCTTTTTGTCGATATCTTCCTTGGGGGTTGGACTTTGTTTGGATTATTGAATCCTATTTCAGGAACAGTATTGGGTATAGTTCTTGGAATAATTGTTTTCTTAATAAAAATGTTAGTAGTATTAATTATAGGACTTTTTATAAATGCAGTTTATCCCCGTTTTAGAATTGAGCAAGCTATGAAATATTTATTGAAGTGGCCGACATTAATTGCGTTTATTGGGCTTATAATAGTATCTTTAATTAATTAAAAAATTGTTATAGGAAAAAAATATATGGATAGAAATCAAATTAGTAAATGGTTGAAAAATCCAGGTAAAATGGCCAATAAATATTCTTTTCATGTTGTATATTTTTGTACGGGATGTGGCATTATTGAGATACCGCCTTCAATAACAACACGGTGGGATGCAGAAAGATTCGGTATAATACCTGTTGCTACTCCAAGGCAGGCAAATTTATTTTTAATTACCGGGTATGTCTCAACAAAAACATTAAAACCAATAATACGAACTTATGAGCAGATGCCAGATCCAAAGTTTACAGTAGCATTCGGTTCCTGTCCTATAAACGGTGGAATGTATTATGATTCCTATAATACTATAACAAGTTTGGATAAATATATTCCTGTAGATGGTTATATTGCAGGTTGTATGCCCAGACCGGAAGCGATCTTTATTGGAATTACACATTTATGGAAACTGATTGACATGGACAAAGCTGATGGATATAAAAGATATAGAGAAGATTATGTGCATTACCGTGCAAATCAGGAACAGCTTTTTGGTGAACTCGACTGGCCTCCATTATTTTCAGAGGAGAATATTAAATGAATGAATTGAAGAAAAAACTCTTATCAAGCTTTGATAATGTTGAGATTAATATTCCCGAAGACAACAGAATGATTGTTATTACAAAAAAAGAAAGTGTATTATCGATATTGAGTTATCTGAAAAAAATGGGATATAACCATTTTGCACTTGAATCTTGTAATGATTGGATTGATGATAATGAGTTTGAATTGATATATATACTTTCTGCTTATCTTGAAAAGGATGAACAATATCAGGATAAGGGGAAGAGAAATATCATATTAAAAACGAGAATTTCCAGAGAAAAGGCAAAGTTCATTACAATAATTGATATATTTGAAAATGCCGAACCTTACGAGCGGGAAATTCATGAAATGTTCGGAATATATTTTGAGGGACATCCAAGATTAACACCGCTGTTGCTTGAACGTGATTATGATATCCCTCCTTTCAGAAAAGATTTTGATACAAATAAATATGTAGAAAATACTTTTGGAAAAATTCCTTCTATTAAAGAAAGAAAAAAGGAAAAAAATGAGAGAACTTGAATTATATTTTGGACCTCAGCATCTTGGAATGGTTGGGAATTTTAGCATTACTTTAAAAGTGGAAGGTGATAGAATAGTTAAGGCCGATGCTAATCCGGGATATTTACATCGTGGTTTTGAAAAACTTATGGAACAAAGAACTTGGATGCAAAATTTTCCTTTAGTATGCAGAATTAATGTTGTAGAACCTGACCATATGGAATTGATTTATTCAATGGCTGTGGAAAAGCTTGCTGGAATTGAAGTGCCGGAAAGAGGAAAATATATTAGAAGTATTTTCTGTGAGATGGCACGAGTTGCATCACATCTGTTTGGATTATGGGCTTATGCTAATATGCTTGGCTTTGACACTGTAGCACATTGGGCAATGTATCATAGAGACATTTTGCTGGATATGTTTGAGGAACTTACAGGTGCCAGAGTTTATCATATTTATGTGCGTCCCGGTGGAGTAAGACGAGATTTCCCTGATGGCTTTATAGATCGATTAGTAAAAACTTTGCATAAAATAGGTGGAAAAGTACCAGATTATAATGCAACTTTTTTTGAGAACAGATTATTCCAAAAAAGAGCGGAAGGCATAGGGGTTGTTACTCGTGAAGAAGCAATTCGAATGGGAGCAGTTGGACATACTTTAAAAGCAACCGGAATGAAATATGACATCAGAAAAATTGAGCCTTATGCAGCCTATGACCAGGTGGATTTTGATATTCCAACTAGAACAGGCGGTGATGCTTATTCCAGGCTTTTAACAATACGAGATGATATGATCGAAAGTGTTCATATGATATTTAAACTTATAGATAAAATGCCGAATAAAGGTGAAGTTTATACTAAAACACCAAATCCATTCAAGTGGAAAATCCCTGCGGGAGAAGCTTATGTAAGATGTGAATCTTCTCGTGGTGAGTTGGGACTCTATATAGTAAGTGATGGCGGCGATAAACCTTATCGAGCACATTTTAATACTCCGTCATATAATCATGGATTGACAGTTTTGGAAAAAGCACTTGAGGGTGAGAGCATTTCCGATGTGGGAAATATAATGATCAGTTTGTATGTTGTTCCTCCGGAAATTGATAGATAAAAATATAAGTATAGGATGAAAAATGTCTAAAACAAGTTTTTTAAATCCGTTCAAAGCAATAAAATATTTATTTGAGAAACCGCAAACATTACAATATCCTTTTGAGGTAAAAGAAATTGCCGATAGATACAGGGGATTTCACAAAAATAATTGGGATAAATGTACAGGATGCGGAAATTGTGCTGATATCTGTCCTAATAAAGCAATTGAAATGGTGAAAATTGCTGAACTTACAGCAAAACCGGAAGAAGGCATGAAAGACGAAAGACCACAACTAGATTACGGAAGATGTTGCTTCTGCGGATTGTGTGTTGATATTTGCCCTCCGGGATCATTAACACTTACAAAGGATTTTTTTCATATTCATTTTGATACTAATACTTTTACATTCATTCCGAAAGATGAAAAAATGGATAAAGAAACTTATAAATCTGAAAAAGATTATTCGATATTTCAAGCAAGTATTACACATAGAAAAGAGAATTATGATGGATTTTCACCTGATATGCAGTACGCATTATTTGAACCTGATAGAGTGGAAATGCCAGAGATAGAACCGGATGTACGTAAACTTTCATTTATTGAACAGGTGATTGGTTACAATAAAGAAGAGGCAAGACAAGAAGCCGGTCGATGTCTGGAATGTAAGCTTTGTGAAGAGGCATGTCCTGCTAATCTAAAAATATCAGATTATATTGATGCGATTTATCGAGATGAACCTAAAGAATCGCTTGAAAAAATATATGAAGATAATCCTATCCCTTCTATTTGTGGAAGAATATGTATGGCACATTGTGAAGATGCTTGTTCATTACACATAAGAGGAGATTCTCTTGCTATTAGATGGCTGAAAAGATATGCTGCTGACCAGATTAAAAATTTCAAAGAAGAACTTGAATTGAAACCCGGCACTGCTACCGGTAAAAAAGTCGGTATTATTGGTGCCGGTCCAAGTGGATTATCATTAGCATATTTTTTACGACTTCAAGGTCATGAAGTTGTTGTTTATGATGAACTCCCTGGTGGTGGTGGAGTTATCAGAACAGGACCGCCTATTTACAGATTGCCTCTTGAAGCAATTGATAAAGATGTTAATTATATTGGATCTCTTGGAGTGGATTTCAAATTTAATACTAGAGTTGGAAAAGATATTGAATTTGAACAACTGCTAAAAGACTATGATGCTGTTTTTATGGGGATTGGTAATACTGTCAGCTTTTCTACAAGAGTTGCAAATTCTGAAAAATGTGTACTTGCCCTCGATTTTTTGAAAGACAATAAAATTGGAGAAATGAGAAAAGTTGATAAACAAGTTGTAGTTATTGGTGGTGGAAATGTTGCAATGGATGTAGCAAGAGAAACAATAAGACTTCAACACCTACAGTATCCTGATGATAAATCATTAAAAACTATGGTGGTTTCGCTGGAAGACTGGGGAAAATTACCTGCTACAGATGTAGAAATAAAAGAAGCCAAAGAAGAAGGCATTGAATTTAATCCGGCCTGGGGTCCAAAAGAAGTTGTGCTTGATGATAAAGGAAATATTAAAGGACTTTTGTGTAAGAAAGTCAAATCAGTATTTGATGAAAATGGACGGTTTGCTCCCAGTTTTTATGAAGAACAGGAAAAATTTCTGGAATCCAGTATGATAATCGAAGCAATTGGACAAAAGCCTGATTTTTCATTTCTTCCTGAAAATCTTTCTGATAAACTTAAATTTACTGAGAGAAAAAAGGTTAAAGTTGATGAAAACGGTATGACTTCAATTCCAAAGGTATTTGCCGGCGGAGATATAGTTAACATTAATTTAGATGCGGTTACGGCAATTGCAGATGCAAAAGTTGCCGCAGAGGGAATAGCTAAATTTTTATTAAACAATAAAAATAAATGATAATGGAGGAGGTAGTTTATGCCAAAATCATTAAAAGCAAAAGATATTATGTCAAAGGATGTAATAACTACTGGACCAGAAATTACCTTAGATAAGGTGATTAAAAAGTTAATTAAAAATAAAATTAGTGGTATGCCTGTCATAGACGAAAATAGAAAAATAATAGGTGTTGTTTCTGAAAAAGATATTTTGAATTTTGCATTTTGTGGTTATCTCCATAGTACAAAAGTTAAAGAAGCTATGTCAAAGGATGTTATCTATTTCGAATCTGAAACAAGTATAGAAATAATTGCTCTTTCTATTTCTAAAAACCATTTTCGTAGAGTGCCAATTATTGAGGATGGTAAGGTAGTAGGAATTGTTTCGAGACGAGATATCATTAAGCATGTACTTAATGTTATATAGTTGGCTATTTTAAAATAAATATTGAATTTGTTGATAGGTTTTTAAATTATCTTTCATTTGAGTAAATTTAGGAACTAACAATATCTCAATTTGTTATTTTCAATTATTAGTTTTTGTCAGTGATTTTTCAAAGTTATACTTTTGGGGAATTAGTTATTATATTGTTAATATTTTTTTTATTAA
>Ga0208902_1000918_pt1 | contig 14616 bp, 12 predicted proteins | sample AntAceMetag02UKH_FD_184767 | JGI IMG/M metagenome (GOLD analysis project Ga0208902, IMG submission 184767) | Saline lake microbial communities from Ace Lake, Antarctica - Antarctic Ace Lake Metagenome 02UKH (SPAdes) (version 2) | ecosystem: Environmental > Aquatic > Non-marine Saline and...
GGGCAGATAGAGGGAAAGGTTTTGGCCGATGCCTGGGAAGGTGCCCTTGTAAATACATTGAAGGAATTAGGAAAGGATTATTTTAATAGTCTTCTTTCCCGGGCCAGTGATAGGGAAAAGGATCTACTTAAGATACTTGCCGAAGAAAATCACCCTCTCTCATTAAAGGATTTCAGGGGATTGATGATAGTGGGAAGACACGCAAAGAAATTTCCTATTGCGAATATAAAAAATTTCCTTTACAGATTAGAAGAAAAAGGTATTATAGGTAGAAACCAAAAGGCTAATTTCGATATACCAGACAGGATGTTCAGAGAATTTATTATTAGAAAGGAGAATAGAAGATGAAGGTAAAGGTAAACGCAGAGCTGTGCGTTGGATGCGGATTATGTGTAAGCACTTGTCCTGATGTCTTTGAAATGCAAGAGGACAAGGCGATTATAAAAGGTGATGCTGTTCCGGCTCAGGCTGAAGATTGCACAAAACAGTCAAAGGACGAATGTCCTGTTGAGGCGATAATAATAGAATAGAAATCAGTTCTTTTTAGAAAGAATTCTTCTAAAACAGAAGACAGCGAGGGATATAATAGTGATCCAGGATATTCCTAATATAAGCCAGCCAAAGATATTCACTTTTTAACTCTCCTTTGAGGCCTTTTTTTCCACGCTAATCTAACCATTATAGATAGGGTTATAAGCATGGCAACAAGAAGTATCCTTGTGCCCAGTACATAAGGCTTGTCTGCCTGACTTACGCCTTTCATGAGTATTGTTGGAATTCCATGCTGATAAAACCAGAATCCAAGGATGCAAAATAAGAATAGCGGAGTGATATATTTTATTATGAATTTGTAGATCTGAGGGATCTTGAGGTCTGCGCCGTGATGGATCTCTTCCCATGCCTTTTCTATGCCGAATACCCAGCCAAAGAGCACTGTCTCTACAGTAGCGAAGAGCACAAGGCAGAATGTCCCGCCCCAGAAATCCATTTCGCCTACGACCCCATGCTTCAGGAAAAATATAGCTGGCTGACAGAGTATGAATGATACAATACCAAAGATTATAACGGCCTTTTTCTTTGATATGTTGAATTCATCTTCCATAAATGCAATGCTGGGCTGGGCCAGTGATACAGATGATGTGATACCTGCCAGAAATAGCAGCGTAAACCACATGCACCCGAAGAATGCGCTGAGCGCGATCTTCTGAAATATCAGTGGCATTGTCACGAATCCCAGGTTAAATGCGCCGCCAGCTGCAATGCTTTGGATCTGATGCGGCCCGAAGAATACATACGCAGCCGGTATTATGATAGATGAGCCGAGAATGATCTCTGCAAATTCATTTGTGCTTGCCGCTGTAAGTCCATTGAGAGTCACATCATCTGTTTTCTTGAGATAGCTTGCGTATGTGAGTATTACACCTATGCCTACGCTGAGCGTAAAGAATATCTGGCCAGCTGCCGCAAGCCAGACCTTTGCGTCTTTTAGCGCGCTGAAGTCAGGGTTCCATAAAAATCCAAGCCCGTTAAGTATATTCCAGCTGGGTCTTGTTGGATCAGGCGCGCCGAGCGTCAAGACCCTTGCAGCTATAATGATCCCGAATATGAAAAGCGCGGGCATTGCGATCTTACAGAGTTTTTCAATACCGCCGGATATGCCTTTATAGATAATAAATAAGTTTATGATGAATGTTATAAGAAAGAATAGATATGCGTATTGCAGGCTTGAAAAAAATGAGTTTTTTTCAACGCCCTGAAATCCTTTTAAGAGAGAGAGCATACCTCCCTGGTCAGCGACAAGCCCGTATTTGCCAGTTGCTGAAAAAAACGCATAAGCAAGTGTCCAGGATGCGATGTAGTTATAGTATATGAAGATGACGAGCGGCCCGAATATACCTATGACACCGAAGTATTTTATAAATCTATTCTTCTCCCACATGGTGTGGAATATTCCAGGCGCAGTGCCGTGGCCAAAACCGCCGCCAAATCTTCCTACAGTCCACTCGATCCACATGAGGGGTATACCTAAGAGGAGGAGTGATATAAAGTAGGGTATCATAAACGCCCCGCCGCCATTCTGCGCCGCCTGAACCGGGAAGCGAAGAAAATTCCCCAGCCCCACTGCACTCCCAGCAACAGCCATTATAATCCCAATCCTCGATTTCCACGCATCCCGCTTTTTTCTCATAGAAAATAGTATACTGAAAGACTGATAATATGTCAAATCAAGAGACGTGATGTCTTTCCGATCAGGTGGGTCCTGAAAAAAGACGCTCGGCCGTCCCAGCAAGGCGGCCTTCGCCCAGCGAAATTTTTTGCTCGTCATTTTGCTTTACGGCAAAATGGCATCATGCCCGCAAAAAATTTCGATGCTTTTTTCAGGACCCACCTGATCGGAAAGACACTGCATGAGGGGATTACGAGGGAATAACCCCTGCTTCTAATTCCCGCTGCTTGACATATATTATAGATGGGTTAGAATACTATATATATGACAGGCTTTCAGAGGTTTTACGACGAGCTAAATCCTGAGCAGAAAAAGGCTGTAGATTCTTTAGAAGGATCAGTGCTGGTCCTGGCAGGGCCTGGGACAGGAAAGACACAACTTCTTTCTGTCAGGGCAGCAAATATTATCCAAAAAAAGCTCTCCCTTCCTGAGAACATCCTTATCCTCACCTATACCAATGCAGCAGCAAAGACAATGAAGGAGAGACTTGCAAAGATCATTGGCTTTCAGGGCTATGACGTGCAGGTCGGCACATTTCACAGCTTTGCAAATTCCATAATACTGGATTCAGAAGAGGCAGCTAACTATATACAGGAAAGGGTACAGATAACTGATATAGAAAAGGTAAAGGCAATAGAGTATATCCTGGATAACACGAAGGACATCTCTGAGATAAGGCCTTTCAGGGCGCCCTATACATACGTAAGAGAGATACAGAAAAGAATAGGCGAATTAAAAAGAGAGGGTATAAGCCCGGCGGAATTTTCAGAATATGTTAAAAAAGTAAAGCCAGACCGCGTCTATGTCGAGGAAAGGCATATTCCAAAGATAAAGGCCCTGGCGCTCGTGTATGAACAATATGAAAGATTAAAGGAAGGCAAGAATAAAGACGTCTTTGATGCGCGCGGGAGATATGATTTTGACGACATGATCATGCTTGCGACAGATGCCCTGAATAACGAGAGGCTTTTAAAACAAAGGTATGAAGAACAGTTCAGGTATATAATGGTGGATGAATTTCAGGATACAAACGGCGCGCAGCTTAAGTTTCTTTTCTCGCTTTTAAAGGGAAAGAGCCCTAATCTATGCTGCGTGGGCGACGATGACCAGTCTATATACAGATTCCAGGGCGCCAGTGTCGGAAATTTCAAAGAGCTCAAGAAAAAGTTCAAGGACCTTGAGACCATAGCGCTGAAGAATAACTACAGGTCTTCAAAAGAGATCATAGATCTTTCCCAGGAACTGATAACTAATGTCCCAAAAGAGCAGCGCGCAGGCGAAAAGGCCCTTTTGCCCGTAAGGGATTTTAAGAAAAAATCCATAGAATTCCATGAATTCAGCAAGCAGGAGGAAGAGCTGTGTTTTCTGGTGGAAAGGATCGAGGGATTTAAAAAAGAGATCCTGGCCTCAAAGGAATTGACAGAGGAAGAAAGGAAATCCCCGTACAATAACATAGTGATCCTTGTAAGAAAAAGGGCGTTGATGCTGAAGCTGATAGATAAGTTTTTACAGAATGGCATACCTTACGCCACAGATGGAAAAGAAGACATCCGTTCAGAGCCGCGCGTGAGGCAGATACTGGATGTGCTGGAGCTTGCGAGCATCGAGCCGGAAAATTATATGGATAGAGACAGGATCCTTTACCGGATCCTCACCTCTGATTATTTTCAGATACCGTATAAAGACATATTGGAGTCTATAAACAGGGTGACCAAAAAGAAGAGAAACAGAGAAAGCGTTACGCTTCTTTCAGAGCTTTTTAGCGAAGAGGACCTGGCCCCCAGGCTTAAAAATGCAGTGACGATAATCAAGAAACTTCTGGCAAACGCTTCATATAAGCCTATCCACACTGTCTTGATGGAATACATAAAAGAGGCAGGCGTATTTAAGTATATACTCGAAAAATATGATAAAGACGATATCCTGAGGATCAGAGACCTGAGAAGCCTCGCATCATTTATAAATATGGTCAAAGATTCTGATTTCTCAACTCCTGGCCTTTCCTTGAGAGATTTTGTAGGAGAGATAAACACGCGCAATGAGCACAACATGCCTGTGCAGGGCAAGCTTGTCACTCTGACGCAGAATGGCGTCAGGATCTTTACTGCGCACGGCTCAAAGGGCCAGGAATTTCACAGCGTGATAATACCATTCTGCCTGCAGGATAAGAACTGGCCCATAAGACCTATGCCTGATCTGATCCCGCTTTCTCCGGATTTATTAAAGACTATTGAGAGAGTCAGCAGTAAAGACCGAATAAAAGAGCTGAGATATTATGATGAGACAAGGTTGTTCTATGTGGCCTTAAGCCGGGCCAGGGGCAATGTGCTTTTCACATCAAGTCCGCAGGAGAATCAGATCTCAAGCTCGTTTTTATATCACCTCGGGATCGAGAGCAGGGCCTCTTCAGCAGGCGAAGAAGATCTTTTAGTCGAGTCTTTAAAAAAGACAGAAAAATCAGACCCTTTCATAGGAACTGAGGAAGTATTGCGGGATCTTGTGAGTGATATGCCTTTAAATCCCACGAGCCTGAATAATTATCTTGGCTGCAGGAGGAAATTTCTTTATGACAATGTGCTTATGCTCCCCGGCCCAAAAAAACAGAGCCTGATCTTTGGTAATGCAGTCCATGGCGGCCTCGAGCATATTTACAGGCATTACATAAAAACAGATAAGTTTCCAGATCTTCAGTTTTTTAAAGACAGGTTCTTAGAGGCCCTGAAATTCCAGGGCCTCGAGAAGGCAATAGAGCTTAGATGCATAGAGCAATTTGACCAATTAAAAAGGTATTATGACAGGATCTCATCAAGACCCATAAAGCCCATTGGGCTTGAAAACAGGACTCCCATAAATATAGACGGTATTATTTTTACAGGCAAGTATGATAAACTGGAGATGCGCGACGAAAAGAATAGATCCGTGAGGGTAGTGGATTATAAGACAGGGCAGGTGAAAAAGCATGCTCAGGGTATTTATAATTGCCAAGACCTGGAGGATGAATCGTGTGACGCGTATTTTCGGCAGCTTGTCTGTTATAAGCTTTTATTCGAGAGAGACAAGACGCGCCCGGATAAGAGTTTATCAGTCAGCCATGGCCTTCTTATTTTTGTAGAGCCTGCAAAGGAAGAGATAAAGAAATATGGTATAAAAAAAGACGAACCGACAGAGCTTGAAGTCGAGCTTAACGAGGATATGGTGGACCAGATGGTCGGTATAATAAAGAACGCGTGGCAGGGTATTCAGAACCTTCATTTTGAAAAGCTTACTGAACGCGACAAGAAAAAGTGTTCTTATTGTGATTTTGATAATATTTGCTGGGGTGAGTAGTCCAAACCCGTCCGCCTAAGGCGGACGGGTTTGGAGAAGGTAAAAACAAGGGAGATGATCATGAGAAAAGTTTGGTACCTGATTTTTATTATTTTTATAACTGGAATATTTTCCGGATGCAATATAGTGCCGAAGTCAGTCCAGTATCAGAAAGAAGAAGAGGATCTGATCGGCAGTACTGACATGGCAAATCCTCGCGTGGAAGAGATCCAGATTACTTTAACCAACCTTGAGTATGTTATAGATGTTGTAGATGGCAGGATGGGACAGAGGACGCGCGAGGCAATAAAGGAATTTCAGGAATCAAGAGGGCTTAAAAGCACAGGTTATGTAGATAAGCGCACATGGGAGATGATCGAAGACATAATGAGAGATGCTGATGAGAGCGCAGTGGATAGGACCTATGCAGTAGATGTGAGGAGCGCTTATTCAAAAGAGATCATGGCCAATAGCGAACGAATGCCCACCACTACCGAGATACAGACAGCCCTGAAGAATGCAGGATTTGACCCCGGCGCGATAGATGGTAAGGCGGGGCTAAGGACAGACCAGGCAGTAAAGGAATTTCAGAGGGCAAAGAGCCTGAAGGTAGACGGCAAGGTCGGACCCAAGACATGGGGGGAGCTGGGGAGATATTTAGAGTAACCGACGGCCCCAGAAACTATTGACAGAGTTAATTTCTATGTATAAAATAAATCTATTATTTAAAAAAGGAGGGATGAAATGGGTAAATATGTAACAGTACTTGGCGGTATAATCGCCATCCTTATGGGTATTTGGGGATTAAGGACATGGTGGTGGAGTTTTGTCATTATCTTAAAGGGTTGCGTGCCTCCAGTGCTTGTGTTAGGCGGGCTTGCAGCCTTTTTTGCAGGAATAAGTGAGATAAGAGATGCTAGCCAGGCAAAAAAAGAAGAGAAGAAAAAATAAACTTTATTGAAAATATTGAAGATAGGCCCTGCGCTTCGTGGGTCTATCTTTGTTTTGGAGGTGATTTTTGTGAATTATATAAAGACAGGTCTTTTATTGACGGCGCTTACCATGCTCCTTGTATGGATAGGCGGCTACTTAGGGGGTAATACAGGAGCTATATATGCTTTTATATTTGCGTTTATTATGAATGTCGGGGCCTTTTGGTTCAGTGACAAGATAGTGCTTGCGATGTACAAGGCTAAGGAAATAAACGAGAGCGAGGCGCCTGAGATCTATAATATGGTAAGAGAGCTGACTCAGTCCACTAAACTTCCTATGCCGCGCCTTTATATAACGCCGCAGAATTCACCCAATGCATTCGCAACAGGCAGGAGCCCCTCTCATGCAGCAGTCTGTGTTACGCAGGGCATCTTAAATATATTAAATCGAGACGAGCTTAAGGGCGTTATTGCGCATGAGCTTTCACATATAAAAAACAGGGACACATTGATAATGACGGTTGCGGCGACGATTGCAGGCGTGATCACAATTCTTGCGTCCTGGGCAAGGTGGGCTGCAATGTTTGGAGGATTTGGCGGCAGGGGTGGAAGAAGCAGAGACGGTAATGTAATAGGGTATCTCTTCATGCTGATAGTAGCGCCTATAGCAGCCATGCTCATACAGCTTGCCATATCCAGGACAAGGGAATACTCTGCTGATAAAAGAGGCGCATATATGGCAGGCACGCCCAGCGGCCTTGCTCAAGCGCTCTTAAAATTAGAAAAAGGCGCCAGGGCAAATCCAATGAAAGAAAATCACTCGACCGCGCATCTATTTATAGTAAATCCTTTAAGTGGCAAGGGCCTTGCAGCGCTTTTCAGCACGCACCCGCCAGTCCAGGAGAGAGTAAAGAGGCTAAAAAATCTAAGCATATAACCGTTAATCCGCCTTAGGCGGATTATTTTAGGAATAGGAAATTGTGGATAACTTTAATGTAGAAGGAGGGGCAGATGGTAGATTTTAGTCCAAAATATGGTCAGGATATCAAGAAGATCAATGAAAAGGTCAAGGAGGCAAGTCTCTTTGTCCAGCAATTGAATGCAGAGCTTGCCAAGGTCATTGTCGGGCAGAAATATTTAATCGACAGGCTCTTGATCACGCTCCTTGCAAATGGTCATATATTAATAGAGGGCGTGCCGGGCCTGGCAAAGACATTGGCTGTAAAGACTCTTTCAAAATGTATCCAGACTGACTTTCAGAGGATACAGTTCACGCCAGATCTATTACCGGCAGATATAACAGGCACGCTTATATATAATCCAAAGGACGGAAAATTTACGACCAAGAAAGGCCCTATATTTTCAAATCTAATACTTGCTGATGAGATCAATAGAGCTCCTGCCAAGGTCCAGAGCGCGCTTTTGGAGGCAATGCAGGAGCGTCAGGTCACAATAGGAGAGGACACATTTAAGCTGGATGATCCATTCCTGGTTTTGGCCACGCAGAATCCTATTGAGCAGGAAGGCACATATCCTCTTCCCGAGGCGCAGGTAGATCGATTCATGCTGAAGATAAAGATCGATTATCCTAATAAAAAAGAAGAGAAAGAGATCATGGAGCGTATGGCAGGCCAGGAGCCATCTAAGGTAAATGCCGTGATCTCACCAGAGGATATTATTAAGGCAAGGAATATCGTCAGCGAGGTCTACATAGATGATAAGGTCAAGGATTACATAGTAGATCTTGTGTATGCAACGCGAAGCCCTGATGAATATAACCTGGATATAAAGAACCTGATCGCGTATGGCGCTTCTCCAAGGGCGTCTATATACCTGAACATTGCAAGCAGGGCGCATGCGTTTATCAGGGGCCGTGGCTATGTAACGCCTGAAGATGTGAAAGAGGTCGGCATGGATGTGCTGCGACACCGCATCATCGTCACCTACGAAGCAGAGGCAGAAGAGATGACAAGCGAAGACATCGTAAAACGCGTATTTGACGAGATCGAAGTACCGTAATAATGATCCCTAAGGAAATCCTAAAAAAAGTTCGCCAGATAGAGATCCGCACAGGCAGGCTTGTGAATGATGTCTTTGCTGGAAAATATGAGTCTGTCTTCAAGGGCCGGGGCATGGAGTTTCACGAGGTGCGAGAATATGTTCCAGGTGATGACATACGTTCGATCGACTGGAACGTCACAGCCCGGACAGGGCACCCGCATGTAAAGAAGTTTGTTGAAGAGAGAGAGCTTACGATTTTATTGATGGCTGATATGAGCGGGTCTGGTTATTTTGGTTCAGCAGAAAAAATGAAGCGGGATGTGATGGCTGAGATAGGCGCGCTTCTTGCATTCAGCGCTATTAAGAATAATGATAAGGTCGGGCTACTTCTTTTTACAGACGAGGTAGAGAAGTTTATTGCGCCTAAAAAAGGCAGGCCGCATGTCTTAAGGGTCATAAGAGAGCTTTTGTATCACAAGGCAAAAGGTAAAAAGACAAGTATAAACACTGCGCTTGAATACCTTGGCAAGGTCTTGAAAAAAAAGACCGTAGTATTTCTTATATCTGATTTTATTGACTCCGGATACGAGAAACTTTTAAGGATATTAAATAAGCGCCACGACATAATAGGGATATCGATATCTGACCCGAGAGAGACGCATCTACCCAGTATAGGGCTTCTGGAATTTGAAGACGCTGAGACAGGCGAGCGGCTCTATCTGGATTCAAGCGATGATTTTTTTAGGAATGAACTCAAAAAGAGAAGAGATTCTTTTGTAGAGAGCCGCAACAAGGCCTTTAAGTCAATGAGCATGGACTCAGTAGATATATCGACTGACAGATCTTATATAAAACCCCTAATACTTTTTTTCAGGACGCGCGCTAAAAGATTTAGATAAATATGGATGATATAAGACCTTTAAAAAGCCCAATAGAAATCAGCGAGATCTCTTTCTGGCCATTTATTATATTAGTTCTATTGATCATATGCGGGGCGCTTGCCTTTATTTATTTTAAGAGAAAAAGGCATGCTGAAGAAGAATCTCTTTTGCCGCCTAGGCCGCCAGAACAGATTGCCATGGAAGGACTGCAGTCTCTTTTAGATATGAAATTAATCGAGAAAGGCCTGGTCAAAGAGTACTATATAAGGCTTTCAGATATTGTGCGTAAGTATATAGAGGAAAGATTCAGGATATCTGTTCTTGATAGGACTACATGGGAGCTCTATCAGGATATGCGAATAAAGAAAGTCAAGAGGGAATGGACAGACAGGATAAGAGATCTATTAGAGGATTGTGATCTTGTAAAGTTCGCAAAATATATACCGAGCGAAAAAGAAATCAAACAAGCACATACTGAGGCTAAGGAGATAGTGGAAATAACATCCCCACTCTCCGCAGATGCGTCGGCTGCCTTCGCGGCAGCCGACGCATCTGCGGAGAGTGGGGATGTTAAATAATATTATGCGATTCGCTAATCCGATATTCTTAATATTGCTGGGACTTATCCCCATATTCATCTGGGATTATTTCAGGCGGCAGAAGACGCGCGAGGCAAGCATCGTGTTTTCCGATACCTCTATGGCAAGAGGAATAAGGCCTGGATTCAGGGTAAGGTATCGTTATGTGCCGATGATCCTGAGGATGATCGCAATTTTTGTCTTTATACTCGCAATAGCAAGGCCTCAGTCTGGCCAGGAAGAGGAAGAGATCATTACAGAGGGCATAGATATAATGCTTACGCTTGATACATCCAGCAGCATGAGGGCAGAAGATTTTAAGCCGCAGAATAGATTGGGGGCGGCAAAAGAGGTCATGGAAGAATTTATAAGATCCAGGCACCACGACAGGATCGGTCTTGTAGTATTTGCAAGACACAGTCTTACCCAGTGCCCGCTCACACTTGATTACGGGGTGCTTTTGGATCTATTGGACAAGATAGATATAGGAATAATAGAAGATGGCACTGCAATAGGTACCGCGATCGCGAATTCCGTCAACAGGCTCAGAGACACTGCCACAAAGAGCAAGATTATAATACTCTTGACTGACGGCATAAATAATGCAGGAAAAATAGATCCGTCTACCGCAGCAAAGACAGCAAAGGCCCTGGGTATAAAGATATACACGATAGCAGCTGGAAGACCTGGAAGCGCATTATATCCTGTAGAGGATCCCATCTTTGGAAAAAGATATGTTCAGATGGATACAGAGATAGACGAGGCCTTGCTTAAAGGCATAGCAGATGAAACAGGCGGGTTGTATTTCAGGGCAAAGGATGAAAAAGGTCTTCGTGAGATCTATGAGACAATAGGCCAGATGGAAAAGACCGAGATCGAAACAAAAGAATATGCAAATTATACTGAAATGGCTGGATATTTTTTGCTGCCGGGATTTATCATTTTGTTGTTAGAGATACTATTGGCCAATACTGTATTTCGTAAAATACCGTAAAGTAACTTTACACTTTGACATTGTAAGAGTGTAAAGTTAGAGAGGGTAGGATGCACTGGGGTTCGCCTGTTTATCTTAATTTTCTGATACTGATACCTATATTGGCGGTATTTTTTGTCCTTGTTTCTATCAGGACAAAAAAGGCTTTGGACATATTCGGAGACAGGGTTACCCTTGAGAAACTTTCTGTATCAAAAAGCGCGGCCAAGCAAAGGGCCAGCAGGATCCTGATAGTTGTTGCAGCAGGCTTTTTGATCCTTAGCCTTTCAAGGCCTCAGATAGGCACGAAACTGACCATGACACAGAGGCGCGGGGTGGATGTATTAATAGCAATAGACACATCCGAGAGTATGCTTGCTCAGGACATAAGGCCTGATCGTTTAGAAAAGGCAAAGCTCGAAGTCTCCTCACTCATTGATAAACTAAAAGGAGACAGGGTTGGGATAGTGACATTTGCAGGCGCTAGTTTTGTCCAGTGCCCGCTTACGTTAGATTACAATGCAGCAAAGATGTTTTTGAGTATTGTGGAGGCTGGCATGATCCCCAAGCCAGGCACAGCAATAGGCGATGCAATAAAAACCGGCATAGCCTCATTTATTAAAAAACAGAGGAAGCACAAGGTAATGATCCTTTTGACAGATGGAGAGGACCATGAGGCTGATCCTCTGAGCGCTGCTAAAGAGGCAAAGGCGCAAGGCGTCATTATATATACTATAGGTATTGGCAGTAAGAAAGGGGAGCCTATCCCTATTATGAATAATGATGGAGACCTCAAGGGTTATAAGAAAGATAGACAGGGAGAAGTCGTCCTGTCCAGGCTGGACGATACAGTGCTGCAGAAGATCGCCCTGCTTACAGGTGGAAAATATTACAACGCCACGGCCAGTGATTTTGAACTGGACAGGATATATGATGAGATAAACAGGATGGAGAAAAAAAATCTTTCGAGCCGTCTCTTCACTCAATATGAGGATAGGTTTCAATATTTTCTCGGCATTGCATTGATACTTTTATGTATCGAGTTTTCAATAGGAGACAGAAAAAGAAGATGAAGGTATTGTTAAAGTGCCTGTTTATGATAGTGTTCTTTTTTTCCAGCGTAGGCTGGTTCTGGCAGACGAGCGCAGCAAGGAAAAATAAACAAGGCGCAAAACTATACAATGAACAGAGAATTGACGAGGCCCTGTCAAAGTGGCGCGACGCCCAGATAGATAGCCCTGACAGGAAAGAGCTGCATTATAATATTGGCAATGCGCTGCATGAGCAGAAAAAATATGAGGAGGCGTTTAAGGAGTATGAGAAATCTTTGGATGCAAAAAAGGATGAACTTAAGAGCAAGACATACTATAATATAGGGAATACGCATTACAGGATAGGTAAGCTTCCGGAGGCGATAAAGGATTATGAAAAGTCTCTTGAGATAGATCCTGATGATGAAGACGCAAAGTATAATATAGAATTTATAAAGAAAAAAATGCAGGAGGAACAGAAAAAAGACCAGTCAGGAGAACAGGAAAAAAAAGAAAAACAAGAATCTAAAGAAAATAAGGAAAATAAAGAGCAGAATAAAAGTGAAGATCAACCCTCGCAGCAGCAGTCTGAAGAACAGCAGGCCAAGGCTAAGGGATCCGAAGAGGAAGAAAAAGAGTCAGAGGAAAATAAGCCTGGTGCTGGAGAAACGCAAGAAGAAGAGGATAAAAAAGAGAGGGAAACAGGAGAGGAAGCAAGGCCTGAACAGAAACCGGGCAACGAAAAAGAGATGTCAGAAGAAGACGCTATCAGGCTCCTGGATGCATTTAAGGATGATGAAAAAGATCTGCAGAAACAATTAAGGATGCTGCCGGAGGGCAGGTATAAGGTGGAGAAGGATTGGTAGTTCTCGACTTTGCTCGAATAAGATTTCCGTCTTAGGCGGATCGAGAAGAATATTGTTATGAAAAAGATCATACTTACAATTTTATTTATACTCTCAACAAGCATTTCTTACGCTGGTGATATCTCTATATCTGCGGATGTGGATAGGCGCCAGATCGCCCTGGACGGACAGCTCATGCTTACAATAACCGTGAGCGGAAGCATGGCAAACATCCCGCAGCCGACCATACCAAGCCTGGACGGTTTTACAGCGTATTCATCCGGCAGGTCTCAGAATCTTTCAATAATGAATGGTCAGGTAAATAGCTCGGTTACATTTACCTATGCGCTTGTCCCCAATGATACAGGTGATTATACTATAGGGCCATTTAGCATTGATTATGAAGGAGATACATATTCAACTGACACCATAAATGTAAAGGTCACGCCCAGATCAACACCTCAGCCGCAAGCCCCATCGTATGCTGCTACGGATGAATACGAGCAACGAGCGACAAGCGACACCCAGCAAACAAAGGAACTCTTCATAGAAACTTACGTCGATAAACTCAGGGCTTATGTGAATGAACAGATAACCCTTACATTTGCTTTTTATCAGGCGGTAAATCTGTTTCAAAATCCCAGATATAGCGCGCCTCAAGCTACGGGTTTCTGGACAGAGGATATGCCGCCTCAGAACAAATATTATAAGATGATCAATGGAAGAAAATATCTTGTGACAGAGATAAAGACCGCACTTTTTGCAACGAGTCCAGGTGAATTTACAATAGGCTCGGCAACGCTTGAGGCGACAGTAGAAGACGTAGAGAGATTTTTCTCAAGGAGAAGCTCTTTTGATATCTTTAACAACGATCCGTTCAGCATGTTCAGGAGGGGGAAGCCTATTGTCCTCACTACAGACCCTATTATAGTCGAGATATTGCCATTGCCGCATGAAGGCAAACCCGCAAATTTCAAAGGTGATGTGGGTATACTTGATATAACGGCTAATATAGACAAAGACAGCGTCGAAGAGAACCAGCCTGTGACCCTGACCATAAAAATAAAGGGACAGGGAAATATAAAGACAATATCTTCTCCCACGATTCATGAGGCCAGTGATGTAAAACTCTATGACTCAGCCAGCTCTGAGAATATTTCTAAAGATAATTATGTAGTGCAGGGGGAAAAGATATTTGAAAAGCTTATAATACCAAAGCGGCCGGGCGCTATTAGCATAGGCCCGATAGAATATTCTTTTTTTGATACCTCGAAGAAAAAATATATCGAGAAAAAGATAAGCCCCATTATTATAAATGCGAGCGAGGCAGAAGATAAAGGCCCTGCTGAGAGCCATATTTTCCTCCCCGGCCTTACAAAGGAAGAAATAAAGCTGCTGGAAAAGGACATCTCTTATATCAAGACTAATCCTGTAGTTTTGAGGCCCAGGAGGGCATACCAGTATAAAAACAAAATATTTATCTTGCTCAATATATTACCTTTATTGATCCTTATATTCCTGTATATACATGACTCACACAAGAGGAGGCTTTTGACTAATGTGGGTTATGCGCGTTCCCGCCGCGCAAAAGGTGTCGCCTCAAAGAGGCTTAAGAAGGCTAGACAGATCATGCTGAAAGAGAATACCAAAGAGTTTTGCGCCGAGATACATAAATCTGTAATAGAATATGTCGCTGACAGGCTGAATATCCCGCATGCCTCTATTACTAAGGATCTACTTGAGGAAAAATTAAAGACAAAAGGGATCTCAGATCCAGTTATACAAGAGATAAGGGAATTCTTTAGCATCTGTGATATGGCCAGGTTTGCAGCCGCCAGATTT
>Ga0208902_1000925_pt1 | contig 14542 bp, 14 predicted proteins | sample AntAceMetag02UKH_FD_184767 | JGI IMG/M metagenome (GOLD analysis project Ga0208902, IMG submission 184767) | Saline lake microbial communities from Ace Lake, Antarctica - Antarctic Ace Lake Metagenome 02UKH (SPAdes) (version 2) | ecosystem: Environmental > Aquatic > Non-marine Saline and...
TGAACCCCTGTGCTCTGATAATCTGTGCGATTGTTGATTTTCCGGTGCCCGGCGTCCCGGAAAGTGTCCACATCATAATGTTTTCATCGCCTTTAAGAATTGCTGATTTTCATCGTCAGTGCCTACGCAGACCCTGATATAATGATCCTCAAGCCCCGGAAAACCTGAACAGGATCGCACAATAACACCCTGCTGTGCCAATGCCATTGTAACCTCGTCACCGCTTTTTAGGTTAACATCAACCAGAACATAATTAGCTCCACTTGGCAGGGTAGGAAATGGTAAGTCTTCAGCAAAACGTCTGCGCCAAAGAGTGACATGCTCACAATACTTCGTGGCCGATGCAGTATCCTGCAGTGAAGCGATTGCTGATGCTTCAGAAACTTGGTTTATGGCAAACGGTGTCTGAGCTCGGGTATAATATGGCTCAAACCATTTCGGCACGAAGGCATAGCCAACCCGGAGGCCTGCAAGACCATAACATTTAGACATGGTCCGACCGATAATCAGATTGTCGAACTCTTCCAGAAGGGCTGTATAATCTGTCTTCGCAAACTCCACGTAGGCATTGTCTAGAAAGAGTACTCCGTTAATGGACCCGAGAATGGTTGCCACATCATCGGGTAGAGTCAGTGTGCCAGTGGGATTGTTGGGCGAGCAGAGGAATGATATTTTTGCATCCTTTGCAGCGGAGATAAAGTGTTTAAGGTCAACTGAGAAATCCTGTTCTCTTTGGACGGTGATGACGTTTCCACCCTGTGCCTCAACTGCGAGTTTATAGAATGAGAAGGTCGGTGTCGAGATGACAACCGTATCTCCTGCTGACAACAACACCCGAAGACAGGTTTCAATGACGCCATCCATACCTGTGCCGGTTACGAAGGTAAAGTCACCGTGGACATCCTTAAGCGTCTGTTTCAGCAACGCACAGGTCTCATCAGGATAACGATTGGCTGAATGAAGGGCATCTAGCCCGGCAGTAATGACAGACTCAGAAGGAGCAAAAGGATTTTCATTGGAGGCAAGGTTGGCAGGATTTTCATATCCTGCCTCCTGCGCTGCCCGCCGTGCTGAAGATGCGAAGACGTAACCGCCTTCAGCATAGTTATCTCGAACCAAGTGCTTCATTGAGCACTCCGGCGGCGAAGTTAATCTCGTCGTCTGTAATAATCAGAGGCGGAACAAGGCGGATGCTACCACTTGCACAGTTTACGAGCACCCCGTTCTTCTGACACTCTTTCTGAATATCGGTGCAGGTGCCTTCTGGTACCGGCACACCAATCATGAGGCCGATCTGCCGGATATTCTCAGCGTTTATTGCGTCTTTGAAGCGCTGTCCTTTCCGTTCGACATCTGAGATGACCGATTCAACGACTGTCAGGGTGGCGTCACACGCCGCACAGGCAAGTGGTCCGCCATTGAATGTGCCACCATGCTCGCCGGGCAGGAATTCAAGCCCTTCGCGTGCGACAATTGCGCCCATAGGAAATCCGCTGCCCATTCCTTTTGCCATGGAGACGACATCAGGAAGGATGTTCTCATGTTCGTACGAGAACCATTTCCCGGTTCTGCCGATACCGGTCTGAATCTCATCCATGATCATCCAGCATCCGGTATCGTCACAGATCTCACGTATCGCAGTTAAAAATCCCTTTCGTGAAGGAATAACTCCGGCCTCTCCCTGCACACCTTCCAGTACTATGGCGGCGGTATCCGGGCGGATTGCTTCTTTTACGGCTTCTTCGTCACCGTATGGGACAAAGGTGCACTCCGGCTGGAGAGGAGCGAATGGCTGACGGTAGTTGACTTTGTGCGTCAGGGCAAGGGCACCGCTTGAACGTCCGTGGAACCCCTCCTGAAACGAGATGAAGTGTGACTTGCCGGTCCGGACCCGTGCCAGTTTGATTGCTGCCTCGTTTGCCTCAGTCCCGGAGTTTGCAAAGAATGCTCTTCCGCCGGTAAGGCCGGTATGCTCAACTAGGCGTTTTCCAAGTTCTCCCTGGCCGGGAACATAATACAGGTTTGAGATGTGAATGAGGTTTTTGGCCTGTTCACATATCGCCTTTACGACAAGAGGGTGACAGTGACCGGTGGAGCAGACAGCGATGCCTGCGACACAGTCGAGATATTCCTTGCCGTTCTCGTCCCAGACCTTTGACCCTTGGCCCTTTACAACCATCAGGTCACGGGAAAAGATCCGCATCAGATAGTCTTCGTTTAATTGCTTGTAGTCTGACACCATGTGTTTTCACTCAGTTTATTTAATATTTTATTGTGATATGTTCACTCATATTCGATAGTTGCGGGGGGTTTAGGAGTTATGTCGTAGACGACGCGTGCGACACCGGGAATCTCTGCAGTAATCCGTGATGAAAGTTTATGGAGTGCTTTCCACGGAAGTTCAAGTGGGTCCGCGGTCATGGCATCACGGGAATGAACAGCACGCACTGCGATGATCCATCCATGGAGACGAACATCTCCCTTGACGCCGGTACCCAGTCCAATGACAGCAGCGAAACATTGCCATGGGCGAAATTCTTCGACAAGAATTTCCTCAGCGATGGCATTTGCCTCACGGACGATTGCGATTTTTTCGGGTGTGACTTCACCGATGCAACGCACGGCAAGCCCCGGACCCGGGAAAGGCATCCGATGGGCGATTTCTCTTGGGAGATCCAGACCTTCTGCCAATTCGCGAACCTCATCTTTGTAGAGATCGATAAGCGGTTCGATAACTCCTTTAAATCTGATATCATTCGGCATACCACCAACATTGTGGTGGCTTTTAATCCCGCCTTCGGACTCAATGACGTCCGGATAGATGGTTCCCTGTAGCAGATATGATGCCCCGGATATTTTTGATTCACGTTCAAAGATCCGGACAAATTTTTCGCCAATAATTTTGCGTTTCTCTTCAGGGTCAGTAACTCCTATAAGTGCTTCAAAAAATTCATCGGCGGCATGAACGACTTGGAGGTTTAGGTCTGCAAAGAGTTCGCAGATCCTATCGGTCTCACCCTTGCGCATCAGTCCGGTATCCACATAAATGGACATGAGATTGTGGCCGATTGCCCTGCGTGCAAGCTCTGCGCAGACTGAACTGTCGACGCCGCCTGATAGTGCCATGACGACTTTTTCTTTGCCCACCTGATCTTTGATCTGCTGTATTGCGGCTTCAATAAATTTCTCAACGTTTACCATGTTTTCGTTCCTTTTAATTAATTGACGCTTTTTAAGGTGTTCAGGCGGCTCTGTTCCGATAATCCCTTGCTGCACGAACAAATCCTACATACGGTGGAGAGGGGTGAGTTGGGGTGGACTTAAACTCAGGGTGGAATTGAGTTGCCATGAAAAACCTCTCACCGTTTAGTTCAAGGGATTCCATCCGGTTGCCACAACGGCCCGTGAAATGCAGGCCAGCTTTCTCGATTTCATCAATATATTTAGGATTGACCTCATACCTATGCCGGTGACGTTCGGTAATCTTTGTGTTCTGATATAGATCGTAAATGGTTGTCCCTTTGCTGATATCAAGAGTGCAGTCTCCCAGACGCATGGTGCCACCAAGCCCCTCAACGTCTTCCTGTTCAGGAAGAATCGCTATAACGTGCCGGCCCTCTCCTATCTCTTCGCTGGTTGCATCTTCCCATCCAAGCACATGGCGGCAAAATTCGATTGCCGCCAGCTGAAATCCGAGGCACAGGCCGAGGTACGGAATTTTGTTCTCACGTGCGTATTCGATGGCACGGATTTTTCCTTCAATGCCGCGTTGTCCGAATCCGCCCGGCACGAGAATTCCATCTACATCAGCCAGATCTTCAGACTCGAATGTCTCAGCGTCCAGCCATTTGATGTCAACTTCTGTAGAAAGAGAGCGTCCGGCGTGTTTGAGTGCTTCTTTGATCGAGATGTAAACATCCTCAATGCCGTATTTACTAATAATTGCAATAGAAGTCCTGTGAGTATATTCGTTTGTAACGGTCTGATACCATGAGGTGTCTGCATCACGTTTTTTGAGTTTCAGATGTTCAAGGAGAACATTGGCGAGACCTTCCTTTTCAAGTTCCATTGGTACCTGGTAGATGTCTGGGGCCGTTGCAGCTGAAATAACTGCCTTTGGTGGCACGTCACAGAAGGCTGAGATCTTCTTTTTAGTGGAAGTACTCATTGTAATCTCGCTTCTTCCCACAATGAAGTTCGGGTGGACACCAAGTTCACGGAGCGCCTTGACTGAATGCTGGGTGGGTTTCGTCTTGTGATCGCCCATATTATCTGCCGGGACAAGAGTGACATGTACCAGTGCCATATCTTCATGTGGAAGTTCTCCCTGCATCTGACGAACAGCCTCTAAGAAAGGCATGCTCTCAATATCACCAACGGTTCCACCTACCTCAACAAGGCAGACATCTGCGATCTTATTGTCTTCAAGTGGATCTAATGACGCATTTTTGATGGATGCCTTGATCTCGTCGGTAATATGTGGAATGATCTGAACGGTTCCCCCAAGGAAATCTCCCCGACGTTCTTTGTCGATGACTGATTTATAGACCTTACCTGTTGTCAGGTTATGCTCGCTGGTCAGGGAAATGTCGAGAAATCGTTCGTAGTTTCCCAGATCCAGATCAACTTCACCGCCGTCCTTAAGCACGAAAACTTCGCCATGCTGTCCGGGATTCATGGTGCCTGCGTCAATATTGAGGTACGGATCGATCTTTACTGCGGTGACCCGGTATCCCCGGTTTTTGAGGAGTCGCCCGATCGATGCTGTTGTGATCCCCTTGCCGAGACCACTCATTACTCCTCCTGTAACAATAATATATTTCATCACTTTCAGCAATCCTCTCCACCTTAAATGGTTCTGTACCAGTTTGTTATTCAGGCGAGATAAAAGATCGTGTGGAGGTTCGTTTTGGGGTCCTGAGATCTGAAATTATGTGATCATGAGTTGTCTGCATTCCATGCTTTTTCACCGATTAAAGGGACAAAACGGACCCCTCCATGGTGGGTTATTAAGAATTGTCCTCCCCTTTTTTTCATCCGTACCAGAATCTGTGAATCAGGACTGCCTACTGGAACGACGCATCTTCCGTCCGGACGCAGGTTTTTGCGTAGGTAATCAGGCAGGATAGGGGAAGCGGCGGTTATAAGAATCGCATCAAAGGTGCCGTAATCCCCGAGATGTGCTGTTCCGTCACCCTCAATAACGGTGACATTGGTAATATCTATCAGAGAGAGGTTTTCTCTGGCAGTTGCGGCAAGATCGGCAATCCGTTCAAATGAGATCACTTCACCGGCGAGAACTCCCAGAAGTGCTGCCTGGTAACCCGATCCTGTGCCAATTTCAAGCACCCGGTCGCCGGGTGTAATGCTGAGAAGATTTGTCATCAGCCCAACGATGTAGGGTTGGGAGATAGTCGCCCCGTGACCGATGGGAAGCGGACGGTCAGCATAGGCAGAGGCTTTCAGCTCTTCCGGAACAAAAAGATGCCGGGGAACCGCCTTCATTGCAGCAAGAATCCGGTGATCACCAACACCACGTCCTGCGATCTGTGTACTGACCATTTTTATCCTGGCGGATTTGCAGCGAGACGGATCGAGTGTGTCAGGCACCAACATCAGTAATGAATGCTACATGTTTCCCAAATATATAATAATATGTCAGGAAGGCGCAAAAAATACAAATTTTGAGGGATTGCACCTCATGAGGGAGAGAGAACTCTAAATGATCTGGTCATTCCTCTTTTGGAAACGTTATAACCCATTTCGTGCCGTTATTGTTGGAATGTTCGATCGTTCCTTTGAGTTGGGCAGTTGCCAGTCGGTGAATGAGACTGATTCCCAACGATTTTGTTGATGCAATATCAAAGGATTTGTCCATCCCCACACCATCGTCATTATAGGTCAGGATATTGTTCTCGCCTGTGCATTCAAAGCCAATGGTGATTGACCCATTATCTCTGCCCACAAAGGCGTGTTTGAGGGAATTGGTGAACATCTCGTTGAGGATTAGGCTGACAGGTATTGCAGTTTGCAGACTGGCTTGGCAGTCTGTCTTTTGGACGTTTAGGGTGCATTCATGATTGTGAACACTGGATGCCAGAATATAACCGCCCATATTCTCGATATGATCTGTCATATTGATAGCAGCGACATCTTTTGACAGGTAGACAGCTTCATGAACATTGGCAAGTGCCATAATGCGGTTCTCAGTATCCAACAGATAGACCTGTGTTGCTGGATCTTCTACCTTCTCCATCTGCATGCTGATAAGGCCCACAATAATAGCAAGATTATTTTTAACCCGATGGTGAACTTCCTGCAAGAGGACTGTTTTCTCCTCAAGAGATCGTTTTAGCTCAATCTCTGCCTGCACCTTTCCGGTAATGTCAGTGATATATCCTTCAATGGTTTGCAGGATACCTTCTTCGTCATAGGTTCCCCTGCCCTGTTCGAAGACCCAGCGCTCAATTTTTGTCTTGGTAATGATACGATACTGGATGTGGAAGGGCCGATGCTTATTGATAGCCCGTTGTATCTCCGAAAAGACTTCTTCACGGTCGTCAGGGTTCACAAGATTATCATAGCAAATACGATGGTTTTTGGTAAGATCTTCCGGTTCATATCCAGTCAAATCTCGTGCACCATTGCTTACAAACGTCATAGGATGTCCTGTTTCTGCTGAGCAGACGTAGGCCATCCCGACCAGATTGCTTAAGAGAATGCGGATCCGCTGTTCACTCTCACGAAGAGCTTCCTCGGCTTCTTTTTTTTCGGTGATATCGGTAACCAGTGTGATCATGCCAGTAAATAGACCGTCAGAGCTAAACCATGACCGAGAGTTGGCTTCTGTCCAGATTTCCCTTCCATCCTTTGTCTTATTACGAGACTGAGTCCCTGAGTTTTCATCCCGTCTTCGTTTGGCGATGATCTCTTCGACCACATCTGCATTTTCTACAAAGAAGAGGTCCGAAATATGTTTACCCAGTGCCTCACCCGGAGGGTAGCCAAAGATCATGTTGAATTTTTCATTGGCGTAAGTGATTCTAAACGCTTCGTCAAAGGTGCAGACGCCTTCACTTGCTGTCTCAACGATGTCGCGGTACTTCTTCTCGGATTGTTCCAGTGCCTGCTGGTCTTTTCGTTCTTGGGTTACATCTTTGCCGACGGCCTGATAGCCCGTGATGACTCCGTCTTCGATGATGGGATCTCCAGTGTAGATGATGATGGCTTCTGTTCCATCTTTTCTCTGACAGCGAAGTTCTAGGTTTCTCACCTGATGACCGCTTCTGATAATCGCATCAAATTCAAGGCGGTAGGTCGCATACTGCTTAGGAGGGAAAAAATCGTGCGGCCTGAGTGTAAGAAACTCTTCTGGTTCATAGCCCAGAATTTTTCTGACTGAAGGTGAGACAAAGGTTGCTTCTCCATTGGAATTGCGTAGCACCAACAGGTCTGAGGAGTTTTCAGCCACACTCCTGAACTTCTCATCACTCTTTTTTTGTGCAGTCTCCGCCTCTTTATGTTTTGTTATGTCCCTGCCTACGGACTGGTATTCTTTCAGGTGACCCGTGTTGTCAAAGATACCCTGATCTACCCACTGTTGCCAGCGAACAGAGCCATCCTGCATGATAATCCGGTGTTCGATCGAGCCAATCGGATGTTCCGGCGTGAGAACAGAAAATAATTGTTGTACTTCTTTGCGGTCGTCAGGATGGATGTTAGGTTTGCAAATATTTCCAATGATTTCGTCCTGTTTTTTTCCGAAATACTTGCAGTACGCTTGATTGGCAAAGGTGGTCGTTCCGTCTGGCAGAAAACGGCAGATGAATTCAGTCTGGGTCTCAACAACAGCCTCATATCGTTCCCGCTCACTATCAAGTTCCTTTATGGCACGGTTAGCAAGACCACGATATTCTTCGCCTTCTCGGCGCAGGAGTGAAATAACAACACCGATATCAATAAAGACAACCGCCCGGATCAGCGCTGAAAAGAGTAAGACCGGGGATCCTGCGGAGAAGATCGCGACCTCAAGAAGATAAGCAGCACCGGTGCCTACTGAGAAGAGGATGCCTTTTTGGGGGTACCAATAGGCGGCAAGGATGATGGGAACATAAAATATGTGCGGGAAGACCGTCGTTATTCCAACGCTTAAGCATACAGCGGAAATTAAAAGCGATACAGTCAGAGATAACGCAATGATCGCTTTCTGCTGTTCTTGAGAAGGTCCTTTGATCTTTCGAATCTGTTCTATTGCTGTTTCCTCTTCCATAAGAGCTCCTCAAAAGACTGTTTTCTCTCAATCACCATAGGTCACCCTCTCCATTCATATGTCTCACGTTCTGTTACGTGTTGATCCCTGACACGTTTGGATCCCCATTCCTGGAGCCAATATATCTTATATGGCTTTAGGGTCTCTTTAAAGGTATAGGTCTGGATTTTCTGGCATTAAAATTTTTTTAAAAAAGGATTTTTCTTTTTTTGCTGTTTAATATCTTTGATTCTCTTACATTGACGGCTCCCTGAAGATATAGGCGGCCACCAATGTAGCACAAAGAATGATGGTCCCTATGAAGAGCAAGGTCATTTCAAGCTGAAAGAGGAAGAACAGGCAGCTTATGATGCCAATGACTGAAACCACGGGTGTGCGAAAGGGTCTGCCCGGCACTTTGAACGGACGTTTCTGGTCTGGCATCGTAGAACGTAGTGAGATGACGGCAGCATTGATGACAGCAAATGTGACAAAAAGGGTGAAGTTTGTAAGATATGCGATATCCCGGATTGACCCCGTGAAGAGGAAGATAGCTGAAAGCAGAAAGACCACCAGCACTGCGATGACCGGTGTTCTTGTTTTTGGATGCACATATCCGATAAAGGCGGGCATTCTTCCTTTCTTCGTCATGCCGTACATAATCCGTGATGCCGAAAGCATCATCATCAGTACGGTATTCGCTGTTGCAAACAGTGCAATCGCTGTAAAAACTGCAGCACCGCCAGGAAATGCCATTCCTGCGACTTCTGCAAAGGGGTTTGGTGATCCGGCGATGGCCTCATACCCACTGATGCTCACGACTGAGACAGCGACCGCAATGTAGAGGAGCGTCGTAATGATCACAGCAAACATGAGACCACGTGGGATTGTCTTTTCGGGGACAAGGCTCTCGTCTGAAAGCTTGACAATCTCTTCAAATCCCTGATAGGCAAAAAAGATGAGTGCAGAAGCCTGAAACACGCCACCAATACCCAATGGCATCACCAGATAGTCAACAGATCCAAGATGCGGCAGGCCGATAATAATTATTCCCACAATGCCACCGGCCTCAATCAGCGTGCAGATAGCGGCGACAATGATTGATTGTCGGATACCATAGATCAGAATGCCGGTAAGCAAAAGCAACAATAATAATGCAACTGGTATAAGTGGAGTGCCCATAAAACCGGAAAGGTATCCGGCAAACCCAAGTCCCACCGTGGCAGATCCAAGAATTCCTGAGAGAATAACCATCACACCAATCGCGAAAGCAAGGGTTGGGCCAAAGGATCGGGTCGTGTATTCATATTCGGCACTTGCCTCGGGAAACATTGAGGAAAGTTCCATATAGGAAAGACCTGTGCAGGCTGCAATGACTGCTGATAGAAGGAACGAGAGCCAGAGGGCGTTTCCTGAAAGGGCAGCCGCCTCTCCAATGAGAGCATAAACACCGGCACCGAGGATAACCCCTACCCCGGAGATTACGACTGCCGGGAGTGTGAGAGTCCGCCTGAGTTCTGGTTGGTCCTCCATCTTTTTCTGATTGAGAATCTTGCGTGTAGGATGATAAAACCGGCACTAATTTCTTTCATTCCGGAGCGAGTGAATATTCTCAAAATGAGAAAATCTGAGCGCTGGAACGATTGTGGGGGAGTTTCCACTATGGTTTTAATATATGTTCAATCGTTCTCTCTCTCATTGTATTCTTTATCTTCCTCCACAACCTATACAAAAGGTATGAGACTCGAAGAGCTTCGGTTTGGCACAGAGCTAATCAAGCGTGGCTTTGCCTCCATGCAGAAAGGTGGCGTCATCATGGACGTGGTGAATGCTGAACAGGCCATCATTGCAGAAAATGCGGGCGCTGTGGCTGTAATGGCACTAGAACGGGTGCCTGCTGATATCCGGAAGATGGGTGGCGTTGCCCGCATGGCGGATACTGCAAAGATCGAGGAGATTATCGAGGCAGTCTCAGTTCCGGTGATGGGCAAAGCACGTATCGGTCACTTTGTCGAGGCACAGGTTCTTGAGGCAATCGGTGTCGATATGATCGACGAGAGTGAAGTTTTGACTCCTGCTGACGAGGAATATCACATCGACAAGAAGCAGTTTACCGTGCCGTTTGTCTGTGGTGCCCGAAACCTTGGTGAGGCATGCCGCCGCATCAATGAAGGCGCTGCATTGATTCGCACGAAAGGCGAAGCGGGGACGGGTAACGTTGTTGAGGCAGTGCGCCACATGCGCTCGATCATGGGCTCCATCCGGATGTTACAGGGTATGGATGCACAGGAGCGTGCCATGTATGCCCGGTCCATTGAAGCACCAATTGATATTGTAAATGAGTGTGCAGATCTCGGGCGCCTGCCGGTCGTTAACTTCTCGGCCGGTGGTATCGCTACACCAGCAGACGCGGCGATGATGATGCAGCTCGGTTGTGACGGTGTGTTTGTCGGTTCAGGTGTTTTCAAGTCAGAACAGCCTGAAGTAATGGCAGTTGCCATCGTTGAGGCAGTCAACAACTTTGAAGATGCCACCGTTCTCGCCAACGTGAGCAGAGGTCTTGGGGAAGCGATGCCGGGTCTTGACGTGCACACCCTCCGTGAAGACGAGGTGCTCTCAACCCGTGGGAATTAAGGTAGGAATACTCGCCCTGCAGGGCAATGTCAGTGAGCATGTGCAGGCTTTTCGGTCAGCTTGTGCTCTGGAAGGAGAGCAGAACGAAGACGTTGAGGTTGTTCTCATACGGCACGCCGGTGATATTGCAGGTTGTGATGGCATTGTCATTCCCGGCGGCGAGTCCACCACGCTTTCGCACCTTATCGACAAAAATGATATGCGCGAGGTACTCAGCTCCTTTGAGGGTGGTTTCTTTGGTACCTGTGCCGGGATGGTTCTCCTGTCATCTGCTGTCGATGATGTGCGGGTCACCCCTCTCTCAGTGCTGGATATCAGTGTTGACAGAAATGCCTTTGGGCGTCAGCGGGAATCATTCGAGGCAGAACTCACAATATCAGGGATGGATTCTCCATTTCATGCCATTTTCATTCGGGCACCGGTTGCCGAGTCTGCCGGTCCGGAAGTAGAAATTCTCTGTATGATTGATGAGGGCATTGTCGCTGTTCGGCAGGGGCGCCATATGGCATTTTCTTTTCATCCGGAGCTGGGGTCGGATATGCGCCTGCATACCCGTTTCATCGAACATCTGAAAGACTAAACAGTCTCTAAAAAACCCGTCTGAGAGGGAACGGGTAAAAAAATATTTTTGTTATGTTCGTCTGATAACCGCAAACGCAGCAGTTGTGGTTGTGCAGATCTTTCCTGCTGGTCCATCAATTCGTACGGTCGCCTCACAGAATGAAGTATGACGGCCACGTCGGACCACGTTGCCGGTTACGTGGAGCGTGCCCCCGTTGGCACCCCGGAGGAAATTGCTGGACTCCGTTGTGGTGGCAATCCATTCCTGTTTCTCATCAAGTGTCGTTGAGAGGGCAAGTGCCATTGCCTCGTCAGCAAGGGCGACATAGACGCCGCCCTGGAGCCATCCTGACCCGTTCAGCATGTCAGGCCGGATTTTCATCGATAGTGTTGCCGTTCCGTCCTCATATGAGAGAATTTCAATACCCATCATCACAAAAAATGGGTTTGCATCCTCTCCGTTTTCTTCAATTGCTTTGATATATCCCATGGATGACTCTGTATACCCATTGGAATCACAGAAGAATAATTCTTATGAGGGCAGATGGCAATCAGGTACCTATGACAGAAACCTGTGAAGAATTACGGGCCATGCTTTCCGATCTCATCTGGCTGAACAGTCTGATTGCCACTGAAATCATCCAGATTACTGAGAATACCTCTGCGATTCTGCGGGACGGAGACATTCCTGAATCCTGCCTTGCCGAGCACCGGGAACTCAGAAAGCAGTGCATTGCGATTGCGCAGCGTGCTGGTGATGCGGCTGTTCTTTCGCAGCATGTGCTAAAACACCAGTAGAGGCGCTCGGAACAACGCTTAAACAACCTTTTTTCTTTCGTATCACCTATAGTATCAGTATGCACGTACTCTTCGTGATTGCAAAAAACCAGTATCGTGATGAAGAACTCTCTATCCCTCAGGGTATGATGGATGAAGCGGGTATCACCTATGATATTGCTGCAAATGAGCCCGGTGAGTGTACCGGGCAGATTGGCACCCCGGCAATGGCAACGATTAGTATTGATGAAGCTGACCCTGAGGCATATGATGCAATCATTCTGATTGGCGGTTCCGGTGCGCAGGAATATCTGTGGGATAATCTGGTACTGCATGAGCATGTTCGTGCGTTCAATGATGCGGGAAAAGTAGTCGCGGCTATCTGTCTCTCTCCGGCGGTACTTGCGCAGGCAAAGATCCTGATGGGGAAAAATGTGACGTACTTCTCTACGCCACTCTCTGACAAGACGATGAAGCTTGCAGGGGCTAATGTTGTCAATGTGCCGGTTGTTGCTGATGGGAATATTATCACTGCAAACGGCCCGGATGCATCAGAAGCCTTTGGTGAGATGATTATTGAACGTCTTTCCTGAGAAGTCTGCAGTGGCAGGCAGAAGGGGTGTTGAGGTGCTTGCGAAGAAGCTCTATGTAAAAGACATTACAGAAAAAAGGGCCGTTGACTGCTGGTATGTGATAAGTGGCGCTGAAATCCGTTCTAAAACAACCGGTGGAAAATATCTGACCTGCACGGTAAGCGACTGCACCGGCACGATATCCTGTAAAATCTGGGGACGATCTGATGACAGTGAGGTCGAAACGATCTCAGAGAATCTGCAGAACGGCAGCGTGTACCGGATTTCCGGGAGTGCAAAAATGTACAATGGCACCCTTGAAATCAATGTGAACGAAGGCATTGGATTCCTGAATCTCGCGGTACCTGAGAGTGAACTCGACCCGTCCGAGTTTACCTATGCCCCCGTGGATACTGAAGTGGTACAACGCGAGATCTGGAATCTTCTGACAACGATACAGGATAAACCGCTTCGCTCCCTAACAAAGCGTGCCCTTGGAAAGGCGGAAGGGTTCTTTGAAAAACCTGCGGCAGTAAAAAACCATCATGCCTACCGGGGAGGTCTTGCCGAACACACGCTGGAGGTGGCACGTATTGCTCTCTATTCGGCTGAGACGATGCCACGGTTTCAGGCGGACCATGATCTGATTCTGGCAGGGGCACTGCTCCATGACATTGGTAAATGTGATGGGTTTGAGAAAGAGGGGTTCTCATTCTCTGCACTGCCTGCATACCGGCTGCATGGTCATATAGTACAGGCAATTGCGCTCCTTTCAGCGATTCGCACCGCAAACGGGCCGGATGATACAACATTTAGTCACCTCCTCCATATCGTTGCCTCACATCATGGGGAATATGGTGATGTCAAACCCATGACCGCCGAAGCATGGGCAGTCCACATGGCAGATAATACGAGTGCAAAACTGCGGGGAGTGAGCGATGACCTTGAGAGATGTCAGCCTGCTTCATTTGAGTGGGGCAACCAGTCACACGGGCAGGTTTATCGGTTTGATGGACAAAAAAGTGAAAAACAACACGATAGTAAAGATAGAGAAGATAGTGGTCAGGTACGTCTCTTCTAACAGATTTTTTTAATATTTTCAATCAGATTATTTCTTTTTCAGCCTTACGGGCTGCTGCACGGACTTCAAATTCTCCGTCTTCTTTTAGCCTGCTGAGTGTCTCCAGAGTATGTGGGGTTTGAAACCTGCCGAGCGCCTCGGCCACACAGACCCTGACCTGGAGATGGGCATCGTCTGCACAGGCAATAATTGAGGAGATACAGGTGGGGTCGCCAATTGTTCCCAATGACCAGATGGCACCCTGCCGAATCCATCGGTCTTCGTCGCTCAGAAGGGGGAGGAGGTGAGGGACTGCTTCCGGATCTTTGATTTTGCCCAGTGAGCGAATGATGACATATCGAAGTTCGTGATCTGCGTCACTGAGAACTTCGACAAGCACATCCGTTGCAGCGGGATTTTGTGCTCTGCCAAGTGCTTCGGCAGCCTTTACACGATACTGGTGTCCACCCTCACGCACCTGATGGAGAAGAACCCGGAGGTTTTCTTCATCCCTTCTGGCTCGTTCTTCATGCGGGTCGAACATTGGTGCACGTCCTCACTGTCGTCTGATTGCCACTGAGTGGGCGTGGGCTGCAAGCCCCTCTGCCTCTGCCAGTGTCTCGACCACATCGCCGATTGCCTCGAGACCCTCTTTGCTTATTATCTGAACAGTGGAGGTTTTGCAGAAGT
>Ga0208902_1000928_pt1 | contig 14519 bp, 12 predicted proteins | sample AntAceMetag02UKH_FD_184767 | JGI IMG/M metagenome (GOLD analysis project Ga0208902, IMG submission 184767) | Saline lake microbial communities from Ace Lake, Antarctica - Antarctic Ace Lake Metagenome 02UKH (SPAdes) (version 2) | ecosystem: Environmental > Aquatic > Non-marine Saline and...
AGAAGATTATGGCCAGTATCGGTGATGTTGTAGAGGTCTATTATAGGGAAAAGCCGGCTTTTTTTGCCAGGATTGACTCCATTACACCAGATATAAAAAAGAATTGGTTTATGGTGGAGCTTCTGATTTTAACTACGCCCCTGAGAAAAGTTACGTGGACATTAAGAGAAGAGTATATAAATGGTGTACCATTTACAATGGAAGGAAATGAAATAAGAATAGAGGCTGTAAATCCTCTTCCGATAGAGAAAGATTCTGGGGAGAATCCAGAGAAACCTCCTAATAAGATTTTACCTAAGGATGGAAGAAAGGTATTACCTTTTAAAAAGCCTGAGAAGGACTCTAAAAAGGGTTCTTAAGCAAGCCTTAATAAAGATGGTAAGTCATTTCTATTATATAAACGGGATATTTTTTAAAAAGGATCGTACATAATCAGTTCATAAAGTTATATTGACAATTAATATTTGTTTAAGATAAATAGAAGGCATAGAGAATGTGAGCAAAAATATTGCAGGAGAGTAAGTACTATGCTCAAAGCGATGACGATATCTTCATTAAATATGGACCCAGTAACGAATAGTCCAATAATCATCTTAAAAGAGATTGATGGTGAACAGACATTACCTATTTGGATAGGCCTGCTCGAGGCAACAGCAATTGCCAGTGAAATAGAAGGCGTAAAGTTTTCAAGGCCCATGACCCATGACCTTCTGAAGGATGTTATGGATAAGACGGATATCACGATCAATAAAATAGAGATTTGTGACCTAAAAGATAATACCTATTATGCCATTATTCATATAACGAGAGATGGTAAAACCTTGTCAATAGATTCTCGTCCAAGTGATGCTATTGCCTTGGCCCTCAGAGCTGAAGCCCCTATATTTGTTTCGGATGAGGTTTTAAAGAAATCTAAGCAGATTGAGGAGACCAGAGAAAGCGTGCCTGTGGATAAAAGCGAGCAAGGGAAAAAGTGGCAGGACATACTTGAAAAGCTCAAGCCAGAGGATTTTGGAAAATACAAGATGTAAGCCCTGTGGGCATATAGCTTATTTTAACGAGATAACAATCACAATAGCCAATAAGGAATATGTGCCTTTAAATCATAGCTTATTACCAACCAAAATAATCCCTTTTTAATTCATGATAGATCTCCATACCCACTCCCTATTCAGTGATGGTGAATTGCTTCCTTCGGAACTTGTAAGGCGTTTAGAAGATATGGAGTATTCCTGTGTTGCAATAACCGATCATGTTGATTCATCAAACCTTGATTTTGTTATCCCCAGGTTGGTGAAGGTAACAAAAGATTTGAATCAAAGGCAATCTGTCAGGGTCATTCCTGGCGTTGAGATTACTCATGTCCATCCGGAGTTTATGGAATCTTTTGTTGGTCAGTCCAGGGAGTTAGGCGCAGAGATAGTTGTAGTTCATGGAGAAACTATTGTAGAGCCTGTAGCTAAGGGGACCAACAGGGCAGCCATTCTTTCGGGTGTTGATATTTTGGCCCATCCTGGCCTTATAGCTATGGAAGATGTTACAATGGCTGCTGAAAGAGGTGTGTATCTTGAGATATCGGCTCGCCATGGCCATTGTCTTACAAATGGATATGTAGCCAGATTGGCAAAAGAATGCGGAGCAAAACTTGTTTTAAATTCAGATGCCCATTCCCCTCGTGACCTCATGACCCGCCAATTTGCTCAGATGGTAGCCCATGGGACGGGGCTGGGAGAAAATGCCCTTGAGGAGATGCTCGGCAATTCCCGCGAGCTTATAAATAAGATCCCCTGAGTTAGCCTCATCCCTTGCTACTCACTATTAACTGCTTGTTATACTCAATACATTCAATACACACAGCAATGAAAAAGCCTGTTATCTATAAGATATTAGGGGTTCTGATTGTTTTTTTCTGGCTCTTTGTTGTGGCAGAACTGGTAAAGCGGACAAATTTTAAACAAAAGAGCGCAGATGTTACACATATCGACAAGAATCGCTCCTTAGAAAACCGTTCAGAAGAATGGAAAGAGATTTTTTTAAAAGGGCGCAAGGTTGGATACACCGTTACAAGAGTTAAAGCGATTAAGGACATATTTGAGGTAAGTGAGGACATATTTCTTACTGTTAATTTAATGGGCTCAACACAGGAGATTCTGAGTTCTACAAAGGCGGAGATAGATGAAGAATTCCTTTTGAATAATTTTAACTTTTCACTTTCCTCTGGTCTCATTGAGTTCAAGATATCAGGTACAATAAAGGGAAATAATCTTTATCTCTCAATGGGAGAGAAAGGGAAAGAAGAAACCAAATTAATTAGATTGCCATCAAAACCAATGATTAGCGCAGGCATTACACAGTTTTTTAAGTCTTGCACATTTAAGATAGGTGACTCGTATCATTTTCCAGTCTTTGATCCCGCTACCATGACATCTAATCCTGCTGTTATCAAGGTGGTAGCAAAAGAAGATGTCGAGGTTGACAGTAAGCTATATAAGGCATTTCGGTTGGAAATGAGCTTTTTGGGGCAGCCTCTGGTTTTCTGGATTGATGAAAGGGGGGAATCCCTAAAGGAAAAGGGGTTTATGGGATTTACTCTTGTTAGATCAAGCCCTACTAAGGCCCCATTAGGATTAGATAGATCAAAAAGTATCGATTTTTATGAATTATCAGCAATAAACGTAGGACAAAGGCTAACAAATCCCCGAGAACTATCATACCTAAAAGTTCTTTTTGATCAGACACCTTCACCTATGTCTGTTAATGAGCCAAGGCAATCTTTAACCGGCAGGGCTCTTACAGTAACAAAAGAAACACCCCCCTTTACGGCTTCCTATACAATCCCGTATAATGGTAAAGAAAATAGGGTATTACATTTTCTAAGACCGGAAATGTTGATTCAATCTGATGACCAAGCGATAATCAGCTTAGCTAGACAAATAGTTAAGGAAACTACTGATCCTTTTCTGGCTGCTCGAATGATTATGGGGTGGGTTTTTGAAAATTTAGAGAAGGTGCCGGTGATATCCATTCCAAATGCAAAAGAGATCATTATCCATAAAAAAGGAGACTGTAATGAGCATGCCACTGTTCTGACTGCCCTATTACGGGCCGTTGGAATTCCAGCCAGAATCGTTGTTGGTCTGGTTTACAAAGATGGAAAATTTTATTACCATGCATGGAACGAGGCCTACATAAACAGATGGATTTCCATGGACGCAATCCTAAGGCAGATGCCTGTTGATGCTACCCATATCAAACTTGTAGAGGGTGGGATTAAAAAACAGGTCCAGATTGCGGGAATGATCGGAAACCTCATGTTAACTATTTTAGATTACCGATAATATTTCAGCCACAAAGACACTAAGATTATCATATAATCTTTTTAATGCAATTTTTTTTAATATCTACTTGGCAGTTTCAACACAAATAAACTTAATATCCTTTCTTGGTGCCTTTGCGCCTTAGTGGCTGAATTGTTAGGATTACCAATGATTACATTTGAGAACCTTACAAAGATTTATCGTGGAATAAAGGCTGTTGATAATTTGAGTCTGAATGTTCCTCAAGGGACCATCTTTGGTTTTATAGGGCCAAATGGAGCAGGAAAGACAACTACTATCAAGATGATGGCAGGAGTGTTACGGCCTACCAGTGGTAAGATCTATATCAATGGATTAGAATTAGCCAAGGAACCATCGAAGGTGAAAAGGATTATTGGTTTTATACCTGATCGGCCTTTTCTTTATGAAAAACTCAGCGGTATAGAGTTCCTTAGATTTACGGCAGGGCTCTATAGAATGAAAGAGAATAGGTTGGATGAAAGGATTGCAGAGTTGCTGAGCCTGTTTGAATTAAATGACTGGGGTGATGAGCTTATTGAATCTTACTCACACGGTATGAAACAACGCCTCATTATAGCCTCAGCTATGATACATGAACCCAAGGTTATTATTGTTGATGAGCCAATGGTGGGTCTCGATCCAAAGGGAGCTAAGTTGGTAAAAGAGGTATTTAAAGAGTGGGCAAATGATGGAGCAACCGTTTTTATGTCTACTCACACCCTGGCTTTGGCCCAAGAGATATGCCAACAGATAGCTATTGTCAATAAAGGCAGAATTGTGGCCTCAGGTACATCTGAAGATCTAAAAAAACAGGCGGGTGTAGAAGGAAATTTAGAGAGCATATTTCTTAAAATAACAGGAGGGCAGTATCCAGGTGAGAATGTTTAAACTTCTCGTTTCTCCCAGGCTCATAAGCTGTAAAAATAGTCTTACAAGATCACGGAGCAATAGAAAGATAAAGATTCTAACCTTCACTGGTGCAGGGTGCCTGTTTTGGGTGGTCCTTTTTTTATTACCTATAAAGCACTCATATATTTTTCTTCTCAGGAGATGATTGGTGATATTCTTGCAAGGCATCTTCTGAGCATGGTTTTTTTAATCTTTTTTTCTATTCTAATCTTCAGCCATGTGATAGCCGCCCTTTCTAATCTCTACCTCTCTGACGATTTAGAAATATGCTACTCTTCGCCTGCAACGCTTACAGAGATATTTCTGAGCCGATCCTGTTATACGGCATTTGATAGTTCCTGGATGGTGGTTGTGTTTGGCCTTCCCCTTATGATGGCCTATGGTTTTGTTTACCATGCCGGCCTTGATTATTATTTGAGCCTGATTTATGTGTCTTTTCCTTTAATTATTATTTCTGCATGCTTAGGCATCATGGTGATTATGGTTTTAGTGAGGTTTTTTCCTGCTCAAAAGGCCAGCGACATTATCATGCTTATGTCTGTTATTTTCATTGTTATTCTCTATTTGCTTTTCCGGTTTCTCAGACCAGAAAGGCTGGTCAATCCAGACGCATTTATGAGCATAGCCCACTATTTAGGTGCCTTACAAACCCCTGACTCCCCTTATTTGCCAAGCCATTGGGCAACAGATATTATTTGGGCGCAATTGACTCAGTCTCCAGCAACTCAGGTGTTTAACTATATTCTTCTCTGGAGTACCGCCCTTGCAATGGTAGTAATAGATGTCTGGATCGCTGGACGTATATATTTCAGTGGCTTTTCAAAGGCACAAGAGGCAAAAAAAAGAAGCCGTATCGGTAAGAGAATGCTTGAAAGGGTAGTATCAGCAGTAACCAAACCGTTTGGGCCAGAGAGCGCCTCTTTGATTGCCAAGGATGTGCGCACCTTTTTTCGTGACAATAGCCAGTGGTCACAACTCCTTCTCTTGGCTGCGCTTGTGGTTGTGTATATCTATAATTTCAGCGTTCTCCCCTTAGAGAGAAGCCCAATAAAGTCTATATATCTTCAGAATGCATTATCTTTTCTGAATATTGGGTTAGCAGGATTTGTTATTTCAGCTATCTCTGCCCGTTTCATCTTTCCAGCAGTAAGCTCAGAAGGTCAGGCCTTCTGGATTGTCCTTTCTTCACCTCTTTCATCACGGCGTTTCCTATGGTCTAAATATTTTGCCTATCTCCTTCCTATGCTTATTTTATCTGAGGTATTAATAATTTACACCAATTACCTGTTAAAGGTAACTCCCTTTATGATGGCCTTGTCCTCAGTAACTATATTTTTTTTAGTATTTGGAATTGTTGCCTTAGGGATTGGCTTGGGTGCAGTTTACCCTAATTTCCACCATGAAAATATTGCCCAGGTAGCAACAGGCTTTGGAGCGTTAATCTATATGATAAGTAGCTCAGTTTTTATAGCCTTGATCATTATATTGGAGGCCGGACCAGTGTACACTATACTTTCAGCACATTTTAAAGGAGTATCCATTACATATCTTCAATGGGTATGGGTAGTTTGCTCTTTTATTGGCGTTATATTTGTTAATATTTTTGCAGTAAAAAGGCCAATGGCTGCTGGACTGAAGGCGCTGAATAGTTATGAGGGCTGAATGACCATAAGATTTCCTTTTGAATATGTAGGCAATCTCCATATCCATACAACACGCTCGGATGGAGGTGGAGGCGTAACAGAGGTTACCGAAGCGGCAAGGGCAGTAGGTCTTGATTTTATAATCTTGAATGATCATTCATATCTCACCCAACTTCATCGTGAAGACCAGGGGTATCATAAGGGCATTCTTGTTTTAGTTGGCTCTGAGATTGGCACACGTTCCCATCACTATCTTGCCTTTAATATTACACACCAAGTGAATGATGAGAGCTACTCCCCCCAGGAGGTAATCGATGCCGTAAATAGTCAGGGCGGCTTTGGATTTTTGGCCCATCCTTTTGAAAAGGGAATGCATTTTTTGCAGAATAGCGTGACATATACCTGGCGAGATTGGTCAGTTAAGAGTTATACAGGAATCTGTATCTGGAACTTCTCATCACGATGGAAAGAAAATGTCAGGTCGTTCTGGCATGGGATATTCCATCTTATCTTCAAGACATATACCCTAAAGGGTCCGAGTAAAAAAACTGTGGCCACATGGGATAGACTATGCTCTGAGGGACGAATAGTAGCTATAGGGGGCTCAGATGCACATGCAACTTCTATAAAGATAGGATTCACAAAATTTAAGCCTCTTTCATATAAATATCTCTTAAATACAATAAACACACATATTCTAACGCCTTCAGCGCTTTGTGGAGATGTAACAAAAGATAAAGAGATCATCTATACCTCACTTAGGGAGGGTAATTGCTTTATAGCGCATGATGGTCTGTATAATGCTAAGGGCTTCAGGTTCTTCTTTCATAGAGAAAAAAACAAAGAGAGGCTTGAGATGGGACAAGAGGCTCAATTTTCTCCGGGTATATTAGTGATTAAACTGCCAGGATATGGACTCACAAGAATTATGAAGGACGGATCGCTATTTAAAACAAAATATGGCAGTGAGCTTTTTACCAAGATACATGAAAGAGGTGTTTATAGGGTAGAGGTATTACGTAAAACGCCTCTATTTGGATGGAGGCCATGGATCTTTTCCAACCCCATTTATCTTCGGTAAAATTCATTGAAGTTCATAGCGATATTTTTTTGTTGACTCTATATCTACAGCTGATATACATCTTTAGCGTCAACCTACGATTATTATATAAAAAATAAAGGAGACATTATATGAAAAGGAATTTTATTATTTTAATGGGTTACCTTCTAAGCAGCTTTTTATTGATTAGTTGCGCCGGAGTTTCTGACATGATGGAAAAGAAAACCAAGGCTACAGCTAAGGTTGACACAACCCTTGCAGATGAGCTTGGTCCGTACAGTGGCCCCAGGGCGCGATTGGCAGTTGCGAAGTTTGAGTGGAAAGTGAGGAGAAAGGGAAGTCGAATTACCATCAAAGGTCTGCCTGGTACCGGTGGAATCACTATCAGTCGAGATGAATCGGGATATATGGATGGACTTCGAGATATGCTCACAACAGCCTTATTTCAGTCTAAAAGATATAGAGTGGTTGAGAGACAGGAATTAGGTGCGGTAATGCAAGAACAAAAACTTGGGCAGGCTGGAGTCGTCAGCAAAGAGACAGCAGCCAAGTCAGGGGCTGTGAAAGGAGCTGATATCCTTGTTGTAGCAGCAATTACTGGATGGGAGCCGGCTACTTCAGGTGCCTCTGCTGGCGGAGGCGGCGGTCTTATTGGTGGTAAAATAGGAAAGTTGTTCGCTATCGGTGGAGCCCTTGGAGGGGCAATGAAAAAATCTTCCATGGCAATGGATATACGGCTTATTGATTCTACAACTAGCGAGGTATTGGCTGCTACCAATGTAGATGGTGTGGCCAAAGATATGAATTTTGGTGCCCTAATCGGAGGTTTTATGGGTGGTGGTGGAATGGGAGGTGGTTTGTCTGGATTTGCGAAGACTCCCATGGAAAAGGCAATTAGAACATGTATATATGAGTCGGTAAAATTTCTTGTAAATGAGACACCGAAAGAGTATTTCAAATATTAACATAAACAATCCTGCATCTCTGATTTTAATAAAAGAGTAATTTTTTTAAGACATAAGAAAGAGATACAATAGAAAGCCACATTCAATATAAAAATTGGTGTGGCTTTTTGATAAATAAACAGTTTGATAAGACAATAATCATGGAGTAATAGATACCAATTGTAACTATGTATTTAAGGGAGATCTGCTTCTATGGTTTGTGCTGCCAGCCGAGATGATAGAGTCATCCCTTACCATCCGATTGAGTATAGAGACACCATTCATACCTCAAAGAAACTCTATTATGCCCCAATTTTCTACCCTAAGAATAGTAACGGCTTGAATCAAGCCAAAGCCCATCTTTGGCAGGAAGCGTCCATTTACCTATCAAAAAACCCCAAGCCTAATCTGCCAGTAAAACTTGTACAATTATTAAATTTTTATTTGTAGTACTCAGGTGCAGGCAAAATTGCTGCAAAACTTTATTGCTAAAGGAATTCGTAAAATTAAACGGTGGGGAGTGGATTTTGGAGTGGATTTTGGTATTGACAAATGACTTGTTTGGGAATATGTGAAACACGGATATTCTTCATGTAGGAAGATGACCTTATTTATTAATGTAACAGTCTTATAAACGGCAAAAAGGGGACGGCATGAAAAAGTTTTTGATGGTTGTATTAGGGGTAGTATTTGTAACGGGACTAAGCGGGATTTTTGGTGTTAGTGTTGAGGCGGGTGTTGGCACACCGACAAATTTTGAGAATAGTGGAATCTATGGTGGCTGTGCTAAGTCCTTTGCGATAGCCCCTGATAATCCGGATGTGTTATATGTGGGAATGGGTTCAGGCTACGGGGTTTATAAATCGACCAACGGCGGCACAAGCTGGTCGGGTAATTCTGCCTTTGAAAATGACGGAGGAGAAGTTGAAATCAGGGGCTTAGCTGTTGCGCCAAGCGATAGCAATATCGTTTTTGCTTCAGACGGCAGCACATTAAAGAAAAGCATAGATGGAGGTTCTACCTGGACCCCTCTTAATTATTCAGATGACGAAATTCAATCCATAGCCATTCACCCCACCGATCCAGACATTGTCTATCTTGGAACCGGGAGCGATCAATCAGATACCAATGATGATGCCAAGGTATGGAAGACAATTGATGGAGGCACTAACTGGACCTCTTCGCTTATGGATGATGAAGATGTAAATGGTTCAAAAAATACCCTGGTGGGCAAAGTAACCATTGACCCCAAAAATCCAGATACTATTTATGCGGTAACAGGATCAATAGTATATACCTTAGACACCGACCTCGAGAGGGGCAATGTTTTTAAGAGTGCAGACGGAGGAGCAAACTGGGCAGCAAAATATACTAAAGACAGTGGCTGGTTCGCAGATGTTTGTGTAAACCCGGACGACTCAACTATAATCTTTGCCGCAGGGAAAGTGGGCATTGTCAAAAGCACGGATAGCGGAAACAGTTGGAGTATAGTAAAAGATCCTGACGGAAACGGTTTTTGCTCTGTTGTTATCAATAAAGACGATGATGATATTGTTTATGCAGGAGAGCCGAGAGATGCCAGGATTTATAAGAGTGTAGATGGAGGAGCAACCTGGGATATAAAACATACTGCCGGCGTGGACATTAAGTTGTTTATAGACCCGGTTACAACGACCACAATCTATGCAATTGATTCTGTCGGTGTCAGCAAAAGCACGGATAGCGGAGCTAATTGGACGGTAGTGAATAGCAATATCGATGCCGTAGAGGTAATCAGTTCCGCGGTAGACCCCACTGATCATAATATTATGTATGTAGGCACTGAATCAGGCTATATCTCAAAGACAACGGATAAGGGTTCTAACTGGAGCGTTGTCCATAAGGAATTTTATGGAATCACGGCATTAGCTATAGATCCCACCGATACAGATATTGTCTATGCCGCCGATCGGGGCGCCTCTATTCTGAAATCGACAGATGGTGGCACAAACTGGACGAATATGATAGCGGACAACGACGCCTATATAGATGCTTTCGGCTACGTGAATCCGACCATGATGATGGTAGATCCAAATAACTCCGGCAATGTATATATTTGCCAAAAGGGGCAAACTGTAGGCAACATCCATAAAAGCACAGATGGAGGGGTTACCTGGGCCGGCACAGAGCTTCTTCCTGATAATAGTCCTGTTTGGTCGATGGCAATAAATGCATCTGATTCAAATATTATTTATGTGAGCCGTAATGATAAAGGCGACACTACTTATAGGGGCGTAGTCAAAACAACTGATGGCGGGAGTAGCTGGACATCTGCCGGCCTGTCCGATCAGGTTATAGGCTTAGTGGTGATGGCCTCTGATAATGAAAATGTGCTCTATGCGGGCACAGAAGAAGCTACAGTAGAAGTATCAGCTAAATTGTACAAAACAATTGATGGCGGGAATAACTGGACAGACATAACCCCCAGTGGCAGTAGCGGTTATTTCGTTGCCATAGCGATAGATTCATCGGATTCAAATATTGTCTATGCCGGAACAGAGTCGGGGTATCTCTACAAAAGTACTGATGGAAGTAGTAACTGGACACTTTTGACCAATGCCTTTATATCGGTTAAGACATTGATGATAGGGTCTTTATATGCAGGTACAGGGGGAGGTCTTTATAAATATTCTCCTGACACATCATCTCCTGACACATCAAGTAGTGGCAGCAGCAGTGGCTGTTTTATAGACACGGTGCGCTGAGACAGCGCAGTGTCCTGCTTTGATCAATGCGTAAAACGAACAACCTTCAGCCTGAGCAATCTTAGCAGTTACGTTGTGATGAGCTGAAAAATCCTTTTGGATGCAGATAAAAAAGGGTGGGAATTGCTTCCTGCCCTTTTTTATATAAGTAAAACCGGGACTTCCTGTAACTTCCAAAGGAGACTCTCTACGGAACTTTCTAAGCGGCTGCCTGAAATGAACATATTTAGAGCGCTTCTTCCAGGGTTATTTACGGCTCAGATTATAGCCACTATACAGGTTTACCTGTCCAATGCCGGCCTTTACCGCGCCTTTTCGGCAATGAAAGAAGCCGGCTATTTCGTGGTGCCGAATCAGCATGTTATACATCATCTAAAGGAAGTTACGCCCGCCTTTTTTGGTGGCTTGTTTTTCACGCTCACTGTGGGCGCTGGCCTCTCTGTTTTAACCTTTGCCGCAGTCTGGACCTGGGATCGCGTTTTCTCCCGGAGCAGGATTTTCCTGATCCTTCTCCTGCTGTTCTGGGTGGCGTGCCTTTTTTGTGTGAATTTCCACGGTTTTTGCCCTGCCGCAACCTCTTATTTCATCTTTGTGCCCGCCGTGGTTTCTGTGGTTGCATTGAAATTGATGTTGGCGCGGACAAGGCAGCGAACCCGGTTCGGTGAATTTGCTCCTGTTATTCCCCTTCTGCTCCTGGCGTTTCTATGGCTGCCCCGTGCCAGTGGCGATGTATTTCTCGACATCAGGGACAATCTTCTCCTGTCCAATTCTTTTGGAACAAAAATCAGCGATTTCTATTACAGATATACACTCTATCCTGCGGAGGCCTTTAAATCCCTGGATCAGAAAATGCTCAGGACATGCAGACTTAAAGGCATAAAGGATTTTCCGTCACAGACGCTGGAGAAGAAGCTGCTCGACCATGACTATCTTCATATAACAGGATATCCGAATGCAGATCTGGAGATAACGGAAGAGAGCGGCATGCTCGCATTTAAAAACAGGGGGAAAACGATTCTCCGGATTGCGCAGGGGAATTTTCTTGCCGCGCCCGGGGATATATTGAGAGAGTTTTCCTTAAAGAGCGACAGGTATTCCTTCTTCCGGAAGTTCACCTTTTTCTGTCTTCTAACAGGACTTCCTGTTATCTTGTATGTTGCCTTTTATGCCCTGTTCCGTTTTGTATCGTGTATTTTTATGGATTCAAAAAAATCTTCTGCCACAGCTTCGATTCTCTGTTTTGTGATTGGGGCCGTTATCCTGATTTCACTTTATTCTGCCGGCAAAAAGACAATAGATGCGGACAGCCTGTCCGGAGCAATGGAATCCGGGTGCTGGCGGAACAGGGTTGCAGCCCTGAAGGTTGTGGAGCGGAAAGGAATGGAGATAGGCAACTTTAGGACTTATAAAAAGATGCTGGTAAGCCCCTATATACCTGAACGTTACTGGCTGGCAAAGGCCATGGGTGTCAGCCGTAAACCGGAGACTTACTCTAATCTCCTGTTCATGCTAAATGACCCTAATCGAAATGTGGTCTGCATAGCCTTTTATGCCCTGGGGCAGAGAAAAGACCCGGGCGCTGCCGGAGAGATCATAAAAAGGATTGAGGCATCCGGCGACTGGTATAGCCAGCAATATGCCTACAGAGCGTTGAGGAACCTTGGATGGAAGCAGACAGGATCGAAATAAAGACCGTGCTTATCTCTGTTGCGGTGGTCGCTGTGATTGAGTCGGCCGTGGGCATTGCCGCCTCAACGGGTCTATATTTCTCGATATTTCTTTTGGGAGCGGCGCGTCTCTTTGAGGCAGTCCTGATTGTGCTGATTGTTTTGAACAGGGAGAGGGGATTGTCCTCCATAGGCCTGGCCACGTCCGGCATATTTTCCGGGCTGAAAAGGGGGCTTGTATGGTCGGCCGGTTTCGGGACAATTGTGCTTCTTGTTTCTGCGGCGCTCTTTGCCGCCGGCATTAATCCCCTCACACTGATACATGCCCGCTTTCCGGCAGGGCAGAGCGAGATTATCCTCTTTTTTCTTATCGGAGGCATGATATCACCTGTGGCGGAGGAGATCTTCTTCAGGGGGATAATATACAGGTTCTTCAGGCGGTGGGGGGTGTTTGCGGCCGTGGCCCTGAGTACGCTGGCGTTTGTTCTGGCTCATCCCGCAGGCTCCGGATTTCCTTTGCCCCAGGTAACAGGCGGAATCCTCTTTGCCGTGGCCTATGAGAAAGAGGGAAACCTTACAGTCCCCATAACCATCCATATCCTTGGCAACATCGCCATGTTCAGCCTTGCATAAATGAGAAGGACGTACATTTGAAACTTCGGGAACGTCCTTAAATAGTTAAATATTTTGACATAAAGTATATTTGGGAGTATGTTGCGGGCATGCTCAGGATAGCCCGATTAGATACTCCCGGCTTCTTGCATCATGTTATGATCAGAGGAATAGAACGCCGAATGATTTAATGATGATCGTGAAAAATTCATTGAACGGCTATCTATTCTCCTGCATGAAACCAGGACCCAATGCTACGTAAACAGATGTCAGCTAATGTGCTAATTAAGACGCGACACCGATTGTCTCTAAAGGATGCTGGAAGATGCAGGGCGAATAAGGATACAATTAGTGTGAAGATCAGGCACAGAGGGACAGAGGGGCAGAGGGGCAGAGCGCGAAATTTTTCAATTCAACATTAAAAATTGTCATGGAGAAACGATGGAAGTCAATATCTCCGATTTAACCTGGGCGCCATTCATTTACCCAAGAGGAGGGAAAAGCGAGAAAACCATCAACGCGTATGTTGAGGCCCTTGCGATTGGTGCGCAATTTCCACCAATCAGGATTCAGAGAGTCTTTAACTATGCGGAAGGTGATCAAACAACCGAAGCGACTATAATTTTAGATGGTATCCACCGCTGGTTTGCGTTTAAGGAGAGCGGAATCAAAAAGATTCCGGCCGTTGAATGGAAGGACAAACCACTTGATTACGAGAAAAACAAAGTGGCGTTTCTCCTTGAGGGGGCAGAATGCAATACCAGCCACGGTGATCGTTTAAGTCCAGGCGATAAAAAGCGAATCGCCCGGGATATAGCCGCTTCAGATCCGGAATGTAAGTGGACTGAATCGGCCCTGGCAGAAAAATTAGGGGTAATACGGCAGACAGTAAATACCTGGATCGCAGATATTAGAGCCCGGCAGAAAGCAAGCCGAAACACAGTTATCCTCCGGCTGAGCCACCTTGGATGGTCCCAGGAAAAGATCGCGGAAGCGGTGGCTTTAAGCCGAAACAGGGCATCGGAAATTGTCGGAAATGCCAATTTTGGCGAAATCGACACTTTGCTCTCCCAAGGCCATGACATGGAATACATCGCTAAACATTACCACATGGATCTTCCGCTTGTCTGGGCGTTGCGATTAGAAGGAAAGACGGATCAGGAAAAATTTAAAGAACTTGGCTGGGGACTTCGCACATGGGACCAGTGGAATTTTAACGAATGTGATGAACGATTCGGAGACGACTGGCCTGGGCGGATACCTGCGCAACTCGTCGCCCACACACTATACTACTTCACAAAACCCGGCGATCTAATCCTCGACCCAATGGCCGGCGGCGGCGTTGTCCCTGATGTGTGTCTCCTGTTTGAGCGAAAATGTCAGTCCTTTGATATTGCAAAAAGGGATAATCGACCGGAGATCCAATATCACTATTGGACCTCCCGGGATGAGGATTGGCCCATAGCAAAAAAACCGGATCTAATCTTTTTTGATCCACCCTATTTCAGCAAAAAAGAGAAGGAATACGAGAAAAAAGTCAATGAGAATACCCCTTCAATCTCATCTTATACAAAGGAGGAGTATGAGAGGTTTCTTGAAGGC
>Ga0208902_1000934_pt1 | contig 14455 bp, 10 predicted proteins | sample AntAceMetag02UKH_FD_184767 | JGI IMG/M metagenome (GOLD analysis project Ga0208902, IMG submission 184767) | Saline lake microbial communities from Ace Lake, Antarctica - Antarctic Ace Lake Metagenome 02UKH (SPAdes) (version 2) | ecosystem: Environmental > Aquatic > Non-marine Saline and...
CACCTAACCGCCACAATCTGGAACTGGGATATGGTCTACAAGACGGTGGCGGAAGCAGTTCACGACGGAACCTGGACCAATAAACCAATCTGGTGGGGTCTGGACAAGGGGTTGGTCGGCCTGGCGCCGTTCGGCCCGATGGTGCCTAAGGACGTGCAGCAGATGGTTGAAAAAGAAAAAGCTGAGATCATCGCTGGCAAAAAAGTCTTCCAAGGCCCGATCAAGGATCAGAGCGGCAAGATCATAATTCCTGAAGGAACATTCCCCACCGACCCGGAACTCTTCTCCATGGCTTATTTCGTGGAAGGAGTTGAGGGACAGATTCCTAAGTAGAAAAGACTGAACATCGAACGTTCAACGCTCAACTTTCAACGTTCAACGACCGTTGCAGGTGGCTATTGGCGGGGGGGCGGTTCTGGAGATCGAACTTCAGTAACCACCTCCGCCAATGCTTCCGACTTCACCAGGGCTATGTCAGGCAGGTTGTTGGGCTTTCAAAACTATACCATGTGGCATATTTGGTGAACCTGCAAAAAACAAGGAGACGCGTTGTGAAGAAGTTTTTTGTACTCGCAATATTGTGTCTTGTCCCGATAAGTTTTGTCGGGGCAGAACAACCGGCGGAGGTCATTGAAGTTGAAGAAACTTCACCGGCTGGTGGGAATACAGTTACGACAACAGAAACAGTCACGGTGACTACGACAACAGGAACAGGCATGGTGACAACAAAACCTAAGAAATGTGACCTCTCTAAACGCTGGTATTTTGGCGGTGGCTTGAACTATGCTTTTGAAAATTTCAAGGATGAGTTAAGTGAAGTTGATTGGGATAATACCTGGGGATTGGATATTAAAGCGGGGTACTTTTTTACGGACTACTTTGCTTTAGAGTTCATGTTTCAGTACCTGAATGAGTTTGAATATAAAGAATCTGGTTACTATTGGGGATACTACGATTATAAGGCTACTCTTACTGGTTATAATTTCACCTTAAATGGGAAAGCATTCATACCACTCGATGGTATCTTTAGACCTTATGGTGTTCTGGGTCTTGGTTATGCTAATGGAGAGTTAAAGGAAAAGCTATCAGACGCATGGGGTACCTACACTTATACAGACAAAAATTCTGGTCTGTTCGGCAGAATTGGGGCTGGGGCAGATGTTTTCCTAAGCGAACAATTTGCCCTGGAAGGAGAGGTATCATACAACATTGGATTCGGCGATATTGATAATATAAGATATACCTCTTTAGCATTGAATGCTCTCGTTCTCTTTTAGGCAAGAAAGCCCAACCAAGCGCTCAAGCAGACCGGAAGGGCTGATGGAACTATCAGATATTTGATTTTAGCCAGTGTTTTCTGGGTAGTGGATGTTTTCCGTCGACCCATTCCGGGAGCTTTGAGCCATATGCCTGATATAATTCAAAAAGTTTTTGGTTCACCGGTTACTGTCGCCGGACTGGCGGCAATCATCTGCAATATTATAATCCCTCAAGATTCATGATTTAATATTCTCCAATGATCACTAACGAAAAATCACCTTTAGCGGTCCAGATGCTCGGGATCACCAAGAAATTCCCGGGGGTCATCGCCAACAATAATGTTGACTTCGAGGTCCGTCGGGGCGAGGTCCATACCCTGCTGGGCGAAAATGGCGCGGGCAAGTCTACCCTGATGCAGGTCCTCTCCGGCCTCTATCAGCCCAATGCCGGGGAGATCCTGGTCCATGGACAGAAGGTTGAGCTGAAAAGCCCCCGTGACTCCATGGATGCCGGGATCGGTATGGTATACCAACGCTTCATGCTGGTTAAGAAACACACTGTGATAGAGAATGTCATCCTGGGATTACAGGAGTTCGGAGCCGTCATCAACTACCGCAAGGCGATCAAAAAGATCCGGGAGATCTCCCAGGAGTATGGACTGGAGATTGACCCCAATGCCCATATCTGGAATCTCTCGATCGGTGAACAGCAACGGGTTGAGATTGTCAAGATGCTATTCCGGAACGTTGATATCCTAATCCTGGACGAGCCTACCGCCGTCCTCACCCCGCAGGAAGCGACGGAACTTTTCAATACCGTCCGTGTCTTAACCGGCCAGGGGAAATCCATCATCTTCATCTCTCATAAATTGAACGAAGTGATGGAGATATCCGATCGAATCACCATTCTCCGTAAGGGGAAAAAGGTATCCACGGTCCTGAAAGAAGATACGGATGAGCGGGGTTTGGCCAACCTAATGGTCGGCCGGGAAGTCTTGCTGGATATCCATCGGGAAAAGACCGCCACCGAGGAACCGGTCCTAACACTAGCCGGTGTTACGGCGGTAGATGACCGTTTTCTTCCCGCTCTCCGGGGGGTGAACTTGCGGGTTCATAAAGGGGAGATTCTGGGGCTGGCCGGGGTCTCCGGCAACGGGCAGCGGGAACTGGAACAGGTCCTGACGGGACTGCGCCAGCCGACCGGCGGAACAGCTATTTTGGGAGAGCACGAGATCGACGGCCGCTCACCCGGTGAGATCATCCGGGACGGCATGGCCTGCATCCCGGGCGATCGGCACGGGGTGGGAACCGTCCCGGCACTTGACTTTATGACCAACATCATCCTGAAGACATACCGCTATCCTCCGATCGCGTCCGGTATCTTTCTTAACTATAAAATCGCCCGGAAGACAGCGGAGAAGCTTCAGCAGGAGTTCGACATCAAGGTCCCCAGTATACTGGCTCCGGTTCGGCTCCTCTCCGGGGGCAACCTGCAGAAAGTCATCATCGCCCGGGAACTCACCTCGAACCCGAAGTTCCTCCTAGCGGTCCATCCTACCCGCGGACTGGACATCGGGGCGACCGAGTACGTACGGCAGCAGCTGGAAAAGTTGAAGAGACAGGGGGTAGCGATCCTCCTGATCTCCGAGGATCTGGAGGAACTGATCACTCTGAGCGATCGGGTCGCCGCCATCTACGAAGGAAAGATCACCGGGACAATCCCAGCGAGGGATGCTACCATCGAGAAACTGGGTCTCTTAATGACGGGGCAAGCCATATAAAGAAGTGCCTAAAGTGCGCTAAAGTGCCTAAAGTTGGAAGTTGTCGCTTCGCTTGGCGGGGGACGGCGGGAAAGCAGAAATTCGAACAACAATTAGTGTGAATTAGTGTCATTAGTGGACAAAGAAGGGGCCAAGGTAGGGGGAGCAGAAAGAATGAACATCGAACGTCGAACCAGCCTTCGCTAAAGCTTCGGCGGGTAGTGCGTCCAACTTCGAACATCGAACGACATGGGGCCGAGGTAGGGGGGGCAGAAAGACTGAACATCTGCTTGCATCCCGATTATTTCGGGGGAACGTCGAACTTCCAACTTCGAACATCGAACAACATGAGGCCGAGGCAGGGGGAGAAAACGAAAATATATTAGTGGACTGTAAATGATTGCATTTGAAAAAAGATTAGAACCGGGCGGGGGACTTCGTCTTATGGTCTCCTTGATCTCGGTTGTCCTGGCCTTCGCCTTCGGCGGGCTGCTGATCCTGGTTATCGGGATCAACCCGATTGAAGCGTACCAGGCCCTCTTCAAAGGGGCATTCGGGACTTCCTATGGCCTGTCAGAGACCCTGGTTAAAGCTGTCCCCCTCATCCTCTGCGGGCTGAGCGTAGCGATCTGTCTCAAGATGAAGCTCTGGAATATCGGGGCGGAAGGCCAGTTCGTGATAGGATTCTTGGCCGCCTCTTTAGTAGCTCTCAACTTCAACGCCCCGATAGGGGTCATGCTGCCGCTGCTGCTGGTTGTCGCTTTTCTGGCCGGTGGGATCTGGGCCGGGATAGCCGGGCTACTGAAAGCGACCATGAATGTCAATGAGATCATCACCACCCTGCTCATGAACTGGGTGGCAATTCTCTTGAGCCAGTTCTTCGCTTATGGTCCGCTGAAGGGGGCGGATGGTTTTCCTTACAGTGACGAGTTCTGCCTGGCCTCAAAGCTGCCTCAACTGGGATGGAACCGTCTTCACTGGGGGATTTTTCTGGCGGTATTCGTGGCTATCGTGCTCTACTTCATACTTAAAAAGACCGTCTGGGGATTTGAAGTAAATGTGATCGGATCCAATGAAACCGCCGCCCGCGCGGCCGGTATGAAGATCAAGAAGAATATCATCCTGGTTCTCTTCCTGGCCGGGGGGTTGGCCGGAATAGCCGGTTTCACTGAAGTATGTGGAATAGAACACCGGCTCTCACCTCACACCGCCGCCGGTTATGGTTATACCGCCATCCTGGTTGCCTGGCTGGCCCGGACCAATCCGCTGGTGGTGGTCATAGTAGCCTTCCTCTTCGGCGGTCTTCTAACCGGAGGGGAGATGATTCAGATCACCGTCGGTGTTCCCATCGCGGTGATTCACATCCTGGAAGGAGCCATTCTCTTCTTCCTCCTGGCCGGGGATTTGATGATGCAATATCGAATGGTCTTTAAAATGGAAATAACGGAAATACCTGAAGCACCTGAAATGCCTAAAGAGGACTAAAGTGCGTTAGAAAAAGTGCCTAAAGTGCGCTAAAGTGCCTAAAGTTGAAAGCTATCGCCTATCCCGTCATGGGGGCATTGGGGGCAGGTGAGGCGAACGATTGAAACGGTTGTTCGGCGCTCTCAAGTGCCTTTTGCCGACGCTAAAGCCCCGAATCAAGTTCGGGTTGCCCCGAAATAATCGGGATGCGAGCACAAGCACTATGGCGGATGAAAAAAGTTAAAAAAATCTCTTCGCGGGCGAAGTGGGACATTAAGTTGTTTTGAATTTTCTAAAATATCGTTATCTGATTACCTGTAAAACAATTTATCACATGGCATTAACTTTAGTGCTTTCCCACTGAGTTAGCGCCAAAGGCGATAACTTATGGATCTAATCACAGTACTACTTCAATCGGGATTGGCTCAGGCCGCCCCGATCATTCTGGTCGCGCTGGGGGAAGTCATCAGCGAGCGGTCCGGTGTCCTCAACCTGGGCCTGGAAGGGATGATGCTGATGGGAGCACTCTTCGGCTTCATGGGGACTTACTATACCGATAGCCTCCTGATCGGCTGCCTGGTCGGAATCGCCGCCGGGACAGCTTTCAGCCTGATTCACGCGATCCTTACCATCAGCCTACGGGCCAATCAGATTGTTAGCGGCCTGGCTCTCACCATCTTCGGAGGTGGATTTACCGCCTTTATCGGCGACAAGCCGATCACCTGGCTGGCCGATCTCTTTCACGCGATACCGGTCCAAATGACCATGGCGGTCCCCAATTACGCTTTTCGGGCCATCGCCCTGCCCGGACTCTCCCGGATTCCTATTCTGGGGCCGATCCTCTTCGACCAAAACCTGCTAGTATATATTACCTATCTGCTTATATTCGGGGTCTGGTTTCTCCTCAACCGAACCCGCTTCGGCTTGAATATACGTTCGGTAGGAGAAAATCCGGCCTGTGCCGAAGTAATGGGAGTGCCGGTCAACAAAACCCGTTATATCTGCGTATTGATCGGAGGTGCTTTCGCCGGACTGGGCGGAGCTTATCTCTCCCTGGCGCTCTCCCCGGGTTGGAAGGAGATGATGTCGGGGGGACGGGGCTGGGTGGCAATTGCGATCGTAATCTTCGGGAACTGGAAAGCGGTCCAGGCTTCGCTAGGGGCGCTCCTCTTCGGGACCCTCTACGCCCTGGACTCCATCCTCCAGGCTCACGGGACAATGATTCCCACACACTTTCTCCAGATGCTCCCCTATCTGGCCACCATCGGCTTTCTGATCATTGCTCGAACCAAGGCCTTCAAAAAATCGATGGGCGCTCCGGAGGCGCTCTGCAATCCCTATCATCGAGAATCGCGGGAATAAACCGCGGATTATACGGATTGGGCGGATTGTTTTTTCTTTTAATCAGCATAATCCGCTTAATCGGCGGTTAAATAAGTTGCGAAGCTAAGTTCTTATTAAGGCCTGAAACGCCGAGTGAAGGCGAATAACTTTAGGCACTTAAGAACGTTGCTCGAACGAAGTGAGGACTAAGTTCTAAACCTCTCCGCAGGGTATGGAGTGAATATATAATGTCATACCGGGTTCCAGACCAACGATCGATGAAAGTGGTGGTATGTACCCACTGCATCCTTAATCAGAACGCGAAATTGGAAGGAATCGCCGGATGGCCGGGGATGATCGAGGAAGTTATAACAATTATCGGACGATCAGGAGCCGGGATTCTCCAGATCCCATGTCCCGAGGTAATCTATGAAGGAATCGGACGATTCGATAAGAGCGTTGAGCAGTACCGGTGCCATACCTTCAAAAGTTTGAGTAAGACAATTGCCTCCGGTGTGGTCGATCAGATTGAAAATTATCTAAGCTGGGGATATCAAGTTCCCGCGATTCTGGCGATAGACGGGAGCCCGACCTGCGGCTTCAACCTGACCCAGTCAGCCCCGGAGTGGAGGGGACGCGTGGCGGAGATGAACTGGAAACGGATCCATTATGTCCCGGGACCAGGCGTCTTCATGGAGATCCTCCGGGATGAATTAAAGGAGAGAGATATCGAGATCCCGATCATAGGAATCCCCGAACTCCCGGAACTGGGGTCGATGGAGGAAGCGTTAGAGAAGATAGAAATAGCTTTGAAGTAGGGGGTGAACAGTGGTCTTTGTAGCCGCGGTCGTTGACCGCGGACGGGGGAGTGAAAAAGCGAATAACGAACCGCAGAATATCGAATATCGAATGTCGAAGTAAAAGAAGCCAAGGCAAAGGCAACTTCGACATTCGGAGTTCGATGTTCGATATTCAATATTCGCTTTTAATTGGGGCCGAGGTAGAGGGAGCTTTTACAATTACATCACTTTTTTGCAGCAAGAAAAAGAAGATTTATTCTAAACCAGCGGCAGTAAATAAGGATCACTCCAAAATGGAGCATACCCCCACTGCCGCACAACAAAGGAGGAAGAGATGAGCAATATGAGAAAAAGTTCATCTGTGGTATTGGCCCTGACCATTTTGATTGGTCTGGGCTTGATGGTGGCGGTAATCTGGCCGGGCGGGGTACAAGCTGCGAAGGCCAAGCAGTTAAAATTGGCCGCCTGCTACTCGACCCCGATCGAGGAACCCTGGCCTAACTGCATCAACCAGGCCTGCCTGAAGATTGCCAAAGAGACCGGCATCAAGTATGACATGACCGAGCATATCGGATACACCGACTTCGAAAAAGTCCTTCGGGAATACAGTGAGCGCGGTTATGACATCATCACCGGAGACGCTTTCGGTAATGAAGAAGTCGTCCGCCGTGTGGCAAAAGACTATCCTAAAATCGCTTTCTGTTTCGGTTCGGGATTGGGCCCAGCGGAACCTAACTTTGCCGTCTTCGATAACTGGATCCAGCAGCCGGCTTATCTCTGCGGAATCATCGGTGCCAGTGTAACCAAGACCGGTATTATCGGCGCGCTGCCCCAGATGGATATCCCGGAGGTTAACCGAATTCTCAACGCCTATATCGCCGGAGCAAAGGCTACCAACCCCAAAGTAAAAGTGATTGGGGCCTATATCGGGAGCTTCTTCGATCCTCCCAAAAACAAAGAAGCCGGTATAGCCCTGATTGAAGGCGGAGCGGATGTTATCTTCGCCATGGGATACGGTGGAATTGAAGCTGCCAAGGAAAAGAAGAAACTTGCGTTTGGCATGATGCAGGACCAGTGGGAACTGGCCCCCGACAGCGTCATCACCGGACCGATCTGGGATATGTATCCCACCATCAAGGCCCTTGTCGATGCCGTTCAGAACGGCTACTTCAGCGGCCGGGATTACGGGGAGTACAGTTATATGACCAAGGGCGGTTCTTATCTGGCGCCGTACCATAACTTTGAGAAGAAGCTCCCTCAGGCACTTAAAGATCTGGTGGAAGCCAAGAAGAAAGAGATCCTGGATGGAAAACTCCGGATCGCGATCGCCGAAGCAACCGCAAAGTTTGATACCAAGTAGTAGATGGACAACCCTAACGGATGGGGAACCTGGAGATTAAGGTTCCCCATCCGTTAAATTTTGTTCTAACGAAAATATTAAATAACAAATTCCCAACCTAAATTCAAATGCCTGAGAATAATTCACCCCATATACCAACCACCCCTCTGGTGGAGATGCGCGGGATCTGCAAGCAGTTCCTGGACGTCAAAGCCGGGGACCACGTCGATCTTACGATCTATCCCAATGAGATTGTTGGACTGCTGGGAGAAAACGGCGCGGGCAAGACCACCCTGATGAAGATCCTCTTCGGGCTCTATCAGCCGGATTCGGGTACAATCATGGTTGAGGGCGAAGAGGTTTCATTTCGTTCCCCTCTGGACGCGATCCATCACGGAATCGGAATGGTGCACCAGCACTTTAACCTGGTCGAGCACCATTCGGTGGTGGAAAACATTATCATCGGCGATAAGAAGAGCAGCCCGCGGGGGATCGTCGATTACCGCGGCGCGAAGAATCGAATTGCGGAATTAAGTGAAAGATATGGTCTGGAGGTCGATCCGTCCGCGGAAGTCTGGCAGCTTTCGGTGGGAGAGAAACAGCGGGTGGAGATTCTCAAGGCTCTTTACCGGGATGTCAAGCTCCTGATTCTTGATGAGCCTACCGCGGTCCTGACCCCCCAGGAGGTAACTAAACTTTTTATTACACTAGAGCAACTGGTTAAGCATGGACTCTCAATTGTCTTTATCTCCCATAAACTCAATGAGGTGATGGAAGTCACCAATCGCTCGATAATTCTTCGCCGGGGAAAAAGAATCGGAGAACAGAAAACTTCGGAGACGACCAAGGAAAAACTGGCCGCGATGATGGTTGGAACAGATGAATCTTTTGTCCTACAGAAGAAGTCGGTTGAATTTCAGGGAGAGATATTGAAGATTGACTCCATTACCGTGAAGAATGATATGGGGTTGGTGGCGGTTAAAAATCTGAGTTTGACCTTAAATAAAGGTATTATCCTGGGGATCGCCGGCGTCTCCGGGAATGGCCAGAGAGAGTTAGCCGAGGCTTTGGGAGGGGTGCGACATGTGGAGAACGGTCGGATCACTATGGAAGGCAACGAGATTACCAATTGGTCACCAGCCAATCTGGTAGAGGCGGGGATGGCCCGGATTCCGGAAGATCGTTTCCGTCTTGGCTTGGTAATGGAATTTAATATTGCTGAGAATCTGGTTATGGAGAAATACCAGCAGCCACCGTTTTCTCGCGGTCTGTTTATGAGTTGGCCGAAGATTATGGAGAACGCGGAGAAACTGATTGAAGAATTTGATATCCGGGCACCCGGGGCCAGAACAACCACCCATGCTTTATCTGGAGGAAATATTCAGAAAGTACTTCTGGCCCGGGAGCTAAGTATGGACCCCACCGTTGTTCTGGCGGCCCAACCTACCCGCGGCCTCGATATCGGCGCGGTCAGCTTTGTTCACCGGTTGATGGAAGATGAAAGAGAGAAGGGAAAGGGAATTCTCTTCATCTCCGAGGACCTGGACGAACTGCTGGCGGTCAGCGATATTATTGCCGTTATGTATGAAGGAGAGATTATGGGGATTGTTTCTGCCGAGGAGGCGACAAAAGAAAAGTTGGGGTGTTTGATGATGGGGATCAAGGATTCTTCTCCCCTGGAGAACCAGGAGGAGGTTAGAGCTAATGCAGTTTAAACTTGTCAAGCGCCCTCCCCTCACCCTCTGGAAACGGGCTCTCCTCCCGGTCTGGGCGATACTGCTGGCTTTTCTGATCAGCGGTATATTTATCGCCGTGACCGGCACCAATGTTCCGCCGGCATTCTGGCTGATCTTCAAGGGATCACTGGGGTCCCGGTTCGCCTTTCTGGAGACCCTGATCAAGATGACCCCGATGTGCCTGACCGGACTGGCCGTAACCATCGCCTTCCGGGCCAAGTTCTGGAATATAGGAGCGGAGGGACAGCTTTACATGGGGGCAATGGCGGCGGCCTGGATTGGAATACTCCCGCTTAGCTCATCCCCTTTCATTCAAGTACCGGTTATTATCATGGCCGGCTTTGTCGCCGGGGGGCTGCTGGCGCTCTTTCCGGCCTGGCTCAAGGTAAAATTCAAAGCGGATGATGTGGTGACTACCCTGATGCTGAACTATGTGGTGATCTTCCTGATGAGGGCACTCCTTGATGGCGTCTGGCGCGACCCCATCTCGGGCTGGCCGCACTCCCCCTCGATTATTCCTTCCGCTATCTTCCCCCGGCTCCTGCCGCCGGGACGATTTCATATCGGTTTTCTCATCGCCATCGCCGCCGCGGTACTCTGTTTTATACTGCTCAAGTACACCAAGCTGGGCTACCGGCTCCGGGCGGTGGGATTTAACCCTCAGGCCTCCCGGTACGGGGGCATTAATGTAAAACGGACCCTGCTAGCGACCGCCTTCATCAGCGGCGGCCTGGCCGGCCTGGCGGGGGTGGGCGAAGTCTGCGGGATGCAGTTTTACCTGATAGACGGCATCTCCAGCGATTACGGTTACTACGGGGTGGCCATCGCCATGCTGGCGAACCTCCAGCCTCTCGGGGTCATCCTGGCCTCCTTCTTTTTTGCCGTCATCTTTACCGGTTCCCAGACCATGAGCCGCTATACCGGGGTGCCGGTCTATATCAGTGATATTATGCAGGGGCTGACCCTGATAACCATGCTGATGGTTCTTCTGCTTAATCGATATAAAATAAAGATCAGTCGCAAGTGAAATCCAGCTCAAAAAGGATTTGAGACAGGACTATTAAAAACAAAATGACTTAGACAGGACGATTACAGGCAGGACTATTAAAAGCAAAATGACTTAGACAGGACGATTACAGACAGGACTATTAAAAACAAAAAATATAGGCAAAACTATTAAAAAGGGACCAAGGCGGGGTGAAATAGTCCTGCCTGTAATGGTCCTGCCTTAAAAAGGGGCCGAGGCGGGGTGAAATAGTCCTGCCTGTAATAGTCCTGCCTTAAAAAGAGACCGAGGCGAGGGAAATCGTATTGTCAAAAGATTTTGTGAAACTATGTTCTTTTTTAACAGCTTTTCTTTTCAACGATCTTTAACGTTTTTTATCTTTAACGTTCTTATTTTTCAACGTTAGCGCCGGAGGCGCTAAGTCTATGGATCAGATACTAAATTATACATTTATAGCCGGCCTGCTGGCCGCGACCATTCGAATCTCAATTCCGCTCATCTTCGGCACTTTGGGAGAGCTTTTCAATGAACGGGCCGGTATATTGAACCTGGGCATTGAAGGGATCATGACCATGGGAGCCATGGCGGCTTTTGTCGGTACCTACCTGACCGGTTCACTCCTGGTGGGGATAGTGGCCGCGATTGCCTGCGGGATTATTCTGAGCATTGTAATGGGTTTTCTCACGGTCACTCTGGGCCTCAGCCAGCATGTATCCGGGATCGGGGTGACCTTCTTCGGCACCGGGGTCAGCTACTACTTCTATCGGCTGATCGTCGGCACGCCGAATGTCCCCCCCGTAATTGAACCGTTTTCAGCCCTGCCGCTCCCGCTTCTGAGCAAGATACCTTTTGTGGGAGAAGTTTTCTTCAGCCAGTATTTACTGGTCTACATCGCCTTTCTCTCTATCCCCGCGGCTTATTGGGTGCTCTTCAAGACCAGCCTGGGGCTGAAGATCAGGACCTGCGGAGAAAACCCAGCCGCGGCGGATACCATGGGAGTAAATGTCAGCGGCATCCGTTATCTCAGCCTGATAATAGGCGGGGGATTGATCGGACTCGGGGGGGCATTTCTTACTATCGTCCAAAACAATATGTTTACCTTTGGAACCGTCGCCGGCCGCGGCTGGGTCTGCATCGCCCTGATCGTCTTCGCCAACTGGAAACCCAGCAAGGTTCTTCTGGGAGCACTGCTCTTCGCGTTGATTGACGCCTTCCAGCTTCGCCTGCCCATGCTGGGGCTGCACATACCCTATCAGCTATTCCTGATGCTCCCCTACCTGATTACAATCGTGATGCTGGTTCTGGTGGCCCGCAAGGCCAGTTACCCCGCCGCGATGCTCAAGTCCTACTCCCGGGAAGAATAATAAATTTGATCCCACAGTCTACCTCCTATAGAATCGGGGTCCCTAATTTAGTTTTGCGCCAAGATTATCATGATTCTATTCCGGTCCAGCCGGAAAAAACTTTACTAATCCCTACCAACATTGTAGATCGAAATAATCATATTTTTGCGATTATTTCTCCCAATTATTTCTCCCGATTATTTCTCAACTATTCATTGTATTTATTGTGCCTTTCGTGGTAAATTAGAATGGGTTTTAGCTGAATCTTTCAAAATATTTTTTTGACCGGGATAAAACAAACAGTGAACAATCAAATTGCCAGTCCACGGAATTCCATAAAAACTCCGGAGAAGGAAGAAATGCTCCTGGAGATGAAAGGGATTACTAAAATATTTCCCGGCGGGGTTCTCGCCAATGACCGGGTAGATTTCGAGATAAAAGCCGGTGAAATTCATGCCCTGCTCGGGGAAAATGGAGCGGGAAAAACCACCCTGATGAATATTCTCTACGGGCTATACCAGCCCACCGCGGGAGAGATCTATATCCGGGGAGAGAGAGTCAACTTCAAAACCCCGCATGACGCCTTTAGGGTTGGGATCGGAATGGTCCATCAGAACCGGAAACTCATCCCCGCCCATACAGTCATAGAAAATATAATGCTCGGTCACCCGGCCACCCGGATGATTGTGAACGAGAAAAAGGCGAAGAAAGAAGTAAGCCGGATTGAGGAACGATTCGGTTTCAATATCGACCTGGATGCCAAAGTTTGGCAGCTTGACGCGGGCGAGGCACAGATAGTCGAAATTATCAAGGCTCTCTATCTGGGGGCGAAACTTCTGATTCTTGATGAACCAACTTCGGTCCTGACCCCGCCGGAAACAAAGAAACTGATGTTATCACTCAAGGATATGGTCGAAAGTGGTCTGGCGGTAATCCCGTTCATCACGCACAAGCTTCCCATAGTGTTGGAGATAAGTGACCGGATAACAATACTGCGAAATGGAAAGGTAGTTGATCGGATTGAAACCAAAAAGGCTACCAGGACCAGCCTTGCCAGGGCCATGGTGGGAAAAGAGACGCTCTTCGACTTGAAACGGCCTGAAGTAACCCCGGGGAAAGAGATTATTAAGGTGGAGAACCTCTCAGCGCTTAATGACAAGGGTTTTCCGGCGGTGACTGATCTCTCATTCTCCGTCCGGGAAGGTGAGATATTCGCGCTGGCAGGTGTGGCGGGGAACGGACAGCATGAGCTAACCGAACTTCTCATTGGAATGCGCAAACCGACCGGGGGAAAGATAGTTTTTCATGGAAAAGATATCACCAGAACCTCCATCAAGCAAAGATGGAAGATGGGGATAGGATATGTCCCGGCCGATCGCGCCGGGATAGGAACGATCGCAGATTTCTCCCTCTGTCATAATATGGCAATGAACCTCTATTTCTTGGATGATTACTCCCATTTTGGAGTGATGAATATCGCGAAGATCTGTCAGCAGACGGATGATGCCATTGAGGAATTTAACGTAATGGCGCCGGGGTCCCATGCCAAGGCCAGGCAGTTGTCGGGGGGGAATTTACAGAAAATCATCCTGGCCCGGGTACTTTTATGCAAGCCGCGGTTTCTGATTGTCAACAGCCCGACCCAGGGTCTTGACGTAGGAGCCGCGGTATTCGTCCAGAACAAATTGCTGGAACTCAAGAAAGAAGGGACAGGTATCATTCTCGTCTCCCAGGATCTTGATGAAGTTCTGGCCATGGGAGATCGGATCGCTCCAATTTACGAGGGAAAATTGATGGGAGATTTCTCCCGGGATAACATAGATAAAGATAAAGTTGGACTATTGATGTCCGGTCTGGATGAGGAGAACGAGTAATATGAAAGTCGGCCCCTACAGGATTAAACTCGAAGATCGGGTAGAATTTACAACATTAGACGCGACCAGGATAGCGCTTTTTTCGGTGATCCTGTCCTTGATAGCATTTTGCGCCTTCTTTCTGAAAGAGGGAATCAATCCCTTGGTGGGCTACAGTGAGATGTTCTCCTATGCCTTTACTACCACTTCCGGGCTTGAACTCACATTAAGAAGAATGTCTTTCATGCTTTTTGTCACCCTGGCATTCATACTACCCATGAAGGGGGGGATCTGGAATGTTGGGGCTCCCGGCCAACTCTATATGGGTATGATTTCAGCGGTGGGTATTGGGATATGGGGCAAAGGACTTCCCTCCGAGATTCTTATTCCTCTCATGATACTGGCGGCAATTATCGGCGGCGGTATCCTGGGAGCATTTGTCGGCTATCTCAAGGAGAAGATGAATGTCAATGAAATAGTAGTCGCGCTCATGCTTAACTTAATCATGTTTTATTTAGTTAAGTATCTGATCGAAGGGCCCTGGATGGATAAAAGCGGAAGACCGGAAAGCA
>Ga0208902_1000937_pt1 | contig 14438 bp, 11 predicted proteins | sample AntAceMetag02UKH_FD_184767 | JGI IMG/M metagenome (GOLD analysis project Ga0208902, IMG submission 184767) | Saline lake microbial communities from Ace Lake, Antarctica - Antarctic Ace Lake Metagenome 02UKH (SPAdes) (version 2) | ecosystem: Environmental > Aquatic > Non-marine Saline and...
CATACAAAGGATCCCAAGCGTTACGTGTATCGTCATTACCGCTAAGATAGGTATAAGATGCACCAACCTTAGTATTGTAGTCATTTAAAAATTTGTACTCGGCATTTGCTATGGCTGCCCAAGCATTTCTAACGTCAGTCGCACCATCTGGAGCACTTGCACTATAATCTCCGGACTGGTGAGCGGCTTCCATTCCTAAAGTCAAGTTGTCATTTAGGTCAAATTGGGTTCTAGCACCAATAGTTAAAACATTATCCTCATCTTCATCAACCCGAGCTGCAAGACTTCCCTGCTCATTAAAAAGATAAATCTCAGTTATACCGTTGTAAGAACTCCAATCATAAGCTGCGTTAAAACCATAAAGAGTCGTATCATCCCTTTCACTAAGGGTATTTTCAGCAACCTTAGCATAAATCAGATCAATAGTCCAAGGTGCAAAATCCAAAATACCTCTAACAGCATCAAAAGATTTTCTCATTGATAAATCTGCTATAGCTGCAGGGGTTTTTGCATTAGCAATCTGGTTAGTGTCAGGGTCACCAACAACTAAGGCACTGCCATAGCGAAGGTTCTGACGGCCAAGGATTAAAGTTAAAGGCTCATAAATGAACTCCTTTAACTCTACATAACCAAGATCCAATGCTAATTCAGTGTTACCATTACCATCGCCTGCATCTTCTTCGCCCCAAATTCTTTCATTAAGCAAGCTTACTACCGCGCTTACCCCTTCGGTTAAGTCAGCGTCGATTCTCAATCTCATTTGAGAAAAGGCAAAATTGTTAGAATCGTTAGAAAGATCTCTGGCTCCTGTTTGAACACCTAAATCTCCACTAACTCTGAGATTAGCTGTAGCAGCAAAGGTTGTCCCAGCTAAAGCAAAAGACAAAACTGCTATAGCTATAATTAATTTTCTACACATTTAAATCCTCCTTTTCTAATTTCTTACAAATTGTATACTACATTAAAAGGATCTATTCTTCAAGGTTCTCATCCCTTGTTATATATACATCTATAGTTACAGCATCCATTTTTTTGATAATCTCCAGCGTTAATCTTTAACATCACCTCCCTTTTTGCCGAGTCTAAGATTATCGACGAATGCATAACTTCACTTGAAAACGTTTTCCCCGTTTTTAAAATTTGCCTAACGGGACTTCTCAAAGAACCTATATACTTTTTAGCAAAAAATGACCCTATTGTCAAGTGATTTCTGGAGAAATCCAGAAATCACTGATTACACTGATTTTAGAAAGATTACCCAGATTTAGGTAAGATAAACATCTATCCTTTCGACCTTTTGTTCTCTTAGGCCTAATGTAAGCGAAGACTTAATAGTGCTTGAAAAATAAGAGGTTTTTTGACCATTGCTAGTAATTACCACTTTCTCAACCCGGCAACCCTTAGCAAAGGTATCCTTTCTCTTAGGATTATGGTAACAGACCAAAGTTTTTGAGAATAACTTAAAGCTGAAGGTATTTGGGGCAAGGGTGACTTTCTTGCCTCCGAAATCAATAGTTTCCTTAAATTTGGTAAAAAGCTCTTTTTTTAGGATCGGAGAAAAACGTAAACAAAGCTGCTTATTCTTATCGATATAAAACGGCTTCTTTCCTAAGCAGAGAACAATCCAGATATTAAGCAATTCGGCCGTAGCTCCACTTAGACGAGCAACAAAACCCTTGCCCCAGAGACTCTGATCAGGATAAACGCTACTAACGATAAAGGAAGAATTCTCTAAAGGACTCCTGCCATAGACTTCAGGGTCAAAAAAGCAAACTCCGCACTTATGGAAAGAATCAAAAAACTCCTCATAGAGACCATTTTTCAGTAATTCTAGAAAATACTTATACTCCATATGCAGCCAGATTGACTCATTTTCAAGCCATCCGGGAGTAAAAACACGGCTTCTACCAATTTCTAAGGATTCCTCCTTAAGCGAGGCATTAAGCTTATACATTTTTAATTTCTTATCAAAGAGAGCAGATTTTTTTAATCTTTGATGGAGGTTCCTCTTACCATCAACTCTTAAACTATGCATAACACCTTCTAAGTATAGTGGTAAGGATTTCTTTATAAATCCACGGGGAATAATAGTTCCATTCTTAGTATCATAGCTTTTAACACTGTAAGTAAAAAAGGTTAGAGGTAATCCGGTTTTTTTATCCTTAGCTTTTTCTATTCCTTTATTTAATTTAATAATTAATTTTTTTAAAAATTTCTCTAATTCTTTCAACGAAATCTTTTTCTCTCTTCCGCTAAGATGAACCTGAGTTTTTTCTCTAAAGTTCTCTTTTAAAAAATTAGACTTATTCCACCATAGGTAATCCTTATCCTTAACCTGAGATGATAGAGAGCTATTTAAGAGCAGGCTCAATTTCTCAAAGAATGAAGACACTTCAACCGGAACCAATACGGCAGTGAGATTAGTCTGAAGTTGCTTTAAAGCTTCACTAAGCATCAGCGCAGCTCTCTTTAAAGCTAAGGTCTCACAGAGAGATGAACCAAAAAGAGCCGGCAGGCCATTTAAAGAGTCACACCAACCCGGTTTATCAGCTTCCATCTCGATACCAATCCCGGCAGGATCTAAAGTAGCAGCCTTATTTAAGATTAAGGTCAGAAGTTTAACAATAAGATTAGTCTCGTAAATCTTACCCTTCTTTGTCCTTAAAAAATTCCTAAGCCTTCCTCGTTTCTTTAAGCTTACCCGCTTCTCTTTATCTATCTCTATGCTCTCAGATTGATATATTTTTCCTGACCTTAGAGCATAACGCCTACTTCTTGGTTTTACAGAATGTTCATCATCCCAAAATAAAAACTTCTGGTTTAAAAAAAGTTCCTTTAATTTATCGGGATAAAAATATAAAAAACTCTCAATCAAATCCAAATTATAGTGCCAATGGTCTATCCAATACCCCTCGCTATGTATAGCCTGTGGTTCTCTTTCACTTCTTTTTAGTAGGCAAGCGGCCAATTCATCCCTTCGCTTTATTTTTATTTTCTCCTCATCTAGGAGCTTAAAGAACTCTCCTAGATAAAAACCGCGAACCATAAGATGAAGCAATCTTTGATCTTTTATGCCGTAGTCCTTTAGGATTGTAGAAGCTTTAGCCTTAGTAATGTATAGTTTCTCTCCTCTTATCACTAAAGGGTTGTAACCGTCGATTTTAAGAAAATTAAGAAAATAGGTAATATTTTTACTTCCTAATGCCGGCTCAAAAAATAAATCCATACGCCGGTTCTGATTTATATCGCGATAGTTAGCTTGACCTTCGGAAAAATAAGACGGTAACAGTTGAAATTGATTATAGTCTCTCTCTAAGTCTCCGTGTTTGCGGGAATAAATATAGTAAATACTCTTGCCATTATCCTTTGCCTTAGGAGAATTATTAACCCGGTAAGGATAGCCACCCCTTAAAACGTTATCTAAGTAAGTATTTTCTACATATTGGCTAAAACTCTTTGAACCTGAAACACAAAGGCAATTTTTCTTTACTGCCTCAACAATTTCCTCATTCTCCTGCTCTTTTTTCTTTAAAAAATCACCGCTTACGCCTTTAACAAAACTTTCAATCAACTGCTGCTTAAATGCTGAACCAAAAATACTATAAAAAGTACGGCTTTGACCCTTAGCAAGCTTACTCTTAAAGTAGCTTAAAGCCGAAGGAGTTTGACCACAAGTTATCTGAGATAAAGGAACCTTAAAATTACTTTTGAGAAAATTTACCGGCGAAGAAAAAGAAGTGTCATGAGAGAATACCGCCCGAGGATCAACAATCATATAAGCCGGCTTTTCTTTACCATTTTCTTCATAAAAAGAATAATTGAAATTAGCACCTTCAATATACTTTGTCTGACTCACATCCCGAGGATCAACTTTCAAACGAAATGTAGCTAAACTGCCGCGAACCTCTGCCTGCATCCAGGCTTCCAAAGTGCGCGACATATCTTTTAGAAAAGAATTAATTGATCCAAAAGGAATAATCCGGCTAAGTCCGTCGATTACTTCTAGCTCTATTGGCAACTTAGAAATATTTTCAATAGTTACCTTTCTCACCAATCCAGCCACAGGAGTGTTAGACATGGTATAGTACTTGACCGTTACCTTCAAGCCTTGCTTAGGTAAAATTTCCTCAATCTCTAAACAATCGCTTTTTATTATCATTGATTCTTTGGTATCATCCCTAAAGGGATGGCTTCGCCTAAAAGAAGTTTCTAGCTTAAACGGCTCAATAAATTTATTCTTGTTAATTTTTAGAAATGTACGAAAGCCTGAAAAGGAAGCAAGAGAATAAGCTTTGTTAGCTGGAAAAAACTCTGCAATCGCATGATCCTTATCCTTTATACCAAAGCTTACAACACCTTGTCCACGATTGACGTAAAACACCCAAAGAGGAACGCCCCAGGCTCCGGCAATACCGGGTAGAAAATTAGAAAAAGGCGCAGTAAGATTGTAGTCTTTTATAACAAAGCTGCCATCACTTTTAAGCGAGTAATTTTTACTCATATATGAGAATCTCCTAGGGGTTAATTAATCCTCCAGAAACAATCAATCTTATTGCCTCTTCCACTCCAATATCTAGAGGGATTAAATCCTTCTCGTCAACAATGATAATAAAACCTGTTATCGGAGAAGGTGATGAAGGCATATAGACATTACAAAGTTTCTTAGCTCCTTTTTCCTTAAAAGAAATCGTATTTTCATTAGTAAGAAAACCTAAAGAGTAAATACCTTTACGAGGATATTCTACTAAAACCGCACTACGAAAATTTTTCTGAGGCGGAAAAAAAAGAAAATCAACTATCCTCTTAACCGGAAAGTAAATTTTATTTACCAAGGGAATTCTAAAAAATAACCGCTCAGTCCATCTAAAAATCTTCATCCGGGAAAGACGAAGAATCAGCCCAAGAAAGAAAATCAGTAAAATCGCAATAAGAATCCCTAAACCAGGAACCTCGTAGCCAATATACTGGTAAAAAAACTCATTTATTTGTTTACCTAAAATCCCATCGGCAAAATGGAAAAGACCATAAACAACATAAACAGTAATTACTAAAGGAATAGTTGCAGTTAAACCTGTAACAAATATTTTTTTTATCATATTGTTTTTAAAAAGGGACGACTCTTGACCTGGCGGCATGCCATTTAAGGCCAAAAACCGTCCCCTATGTTTTATCTGTTTTATTTACTCTTTAGCGATAGCGATTGCAATAGCTCCGGCCATAATCAAAAACAAACCGGCGCATCCTTGAATCAATATCAAAAGGCTAAACCGCCACTTGATTGCTACTACCAACCCAATAACAATAAGAGCTACGCCTACGATTACTTTTACACTTGGTTTTGAACACGCACAAAAGCTCTTTTTCTCATCAACTTTTTTATCGTTAGCTTCTTCTGTCATCTAACACCTCCAATGAGACTTTCCCGACATTAGTCGGGATTAGTCGAATTGGTACTTAGGGCCTAAAATGCCCAAAGTACCTTACCCCTTTATTATTCTTTCTTCCAGATATATCCTCCACCATTAGGCACTTGAAACCAATAGCCAGAAGGAGCGCGCTTGTAATCACTCTCCTCCTCCTAAAATACCGTGTAAATTAACTGATATATTTCTTCGACCCAACTCATCTGAGCCAAAGTCTAAATTCAAGGCTATTATTTCTCCTTGTTTAGTTACTTTAATACTTCCCCTATTGTATGCGTAATGCTTAAAATTGTCAACCAAGGCATCATAAGAAGCTTGGTCAAGGTACTGCTGGAGAAAGCTTAAAGAATCTCCCTTCTCAATATTTATAACTCCGCCACTAGCATTATGAAAATCTGCCTCTAACCCTGATAGCTTACCCTTATCCAAACAAAGATCTAACCCTCGATCAAAGTCCCCAACTAAGACAAAATCATCCTTCTTGCTAAACTGATTAGATCTAAGGTATATAGACCACTCTTGGATTTTTCTAAAGATAGGCTCACGTTAATATCCTTAAATTTAAGCTCACAATTTGAAATCTTCTTTAGCATTACTGTTCTCTATTTAGAACAAAACCAAACAGAATCTTTTTCAGAGGCTTTATCAAGGCAATCTATCTTCATACATTCATAACCCTCTTCTTCCAAAGCCTTCTTTTCTTCTAAGGCGTCGCCATTAAGGGACTTGTACTTTTCATATTCTAATTCACAATTCCAACGAACCCGTTTGACCACAGGCTCGGAACTCACATTAAGTAGCTCTTGTGGGTCTTTAGATTCCTGAGGCATCTCAATATCTAAAGGGATAGGCCTACAACTATACCCTTCTGCTTCTAGCGCCAAGACCTCTTGAGGTATGCTCTCTCTGTCCCAAGCCTGGGAACTAGTCATGGTGAGCTCAGTGTAACTTTCATCATCAATAGTCTTAAAATCCTTTAAAATTGTTGTCGCCTTGCTTATATTTATAAGATTTTTACAACGGTCTAAACCCCGATAGCTTGCTCTTTCTTCCTGCATTCGCTCTTGTTCCTTTTTTTGTGTTTGGGTTTCCTTCTTCTCTTCTACTTGCGATGACGAACAGCTAATACAAAAAGTTAGAACAGCTGCTAAACTCACTAAACCTAAAGATATTTTTTTCATACCTTGCCTCCTTTTATAGTTATAATACACTCAGTTATGCCAGTAAATAATAACAAATGATTTACTAAAAAAATTTATTTTTTAGGCTTATATTCCCACCGAATCAACTTTTCCTCTTGATCAAAGTAAAGATATATTCGGTCAGACTCAAAATACTCGGTAGGATGACGATAAAGCAATATTGTACCTCTTGTAGGTTCATTCACTTCCTTAGATAATATCGGCTCGCCATAGATACGAATAAATCTTTTTTTAGAAATGCCCGGCTCTATGTCTTCATCATCTAAATCAACAATCAATTGGTTGAAAGACTCAAGTTGCTTGGCTAGATATGCTGAAATCTCATCTTGGCTAGCGCCAACCTTCTTTAGAGTCTTTAAGCGTTCGGGCAGGAAAAAACATCCCGATATAAAAAATAAAATCAGGCAACTTATTAACAGAAATCGGAACCTCATATTATCTTAATCATATAATAAAATCTGATAATAATCAAGGTTTACCTTATCAAGGAGGGGGTTTTTATTCAAACTTGAATTGTCTCTTCTTAAAAATCCTAAGACAACTATTTACCACTTGTTCATCATAAAGAACGCCTTTATTCTTTTGAATCTCAGCAAGAGCTTTATCTATACCTAAAGCTGCTCGATAAGGACGATAAGAAGCCATGGCTTCAACAACATCAGCTACAGTTAGAATTTTCGCCTCAATCAAGATATCTTTGCTAAAGATCCCCCTGGGATACCCTGAGCCATCCATTCTCTCATGATGTTGAAGTACAATTGAAGCAATCGGCCAAGGAAATTCTACCGGCTTTAGAATATCATAGCCAATCTGAGGGTGAGTTTTTATTATACTAAACTCTAACTCACTTAACTCACTAGGCTTGCTAAGCATTTCTGCCGGTACGTAAACTTTACCAACATCATGGATAATAGAAGCCATGCGTATACCTTCAATTTTATCCTCATCTAAATTCATCTCTTTAGCTATCGCACATGCTAAGTGTGCCACTCTTCGCTGATGACCAGCAGTATAGGGATCTCTTCGCTCAGCTGTTGCTGCTAAAGCAATAACTGTTTCTTCTAAAATTCTGCGGGACTTATTAATACTTTGTTTTCGTTCTTGTTCTATTTTTTTCTTAGCGGTAATATCTGATATGACTTCGACCACTCCTGAAACATTCCCCTCTAAATCTTTAACCGGGTGAGCTCTTACAAACCAAGCCCTGCCATCTGATAAGGCTATCTCTGCTTCCTGATAATCACCAGTTTTAAATACTTTAACTACAGGACAATTATCGCAAGGTACCTTACGTTTATGCCATATGTCATAGCATCGACTTCCCACCAATGCTACAGAGCTTAAGCTACTTGAAACTCCAGCAGCCTTGTTAGCCCAAAGAATTCTCATGTCTTTACCATAGTAAGCAACCATCTCAGATAAGCTGTCTAAAATCGTAGTTTTCTCCTCTTCTGCTCTTCTAAAGGCCTCTTCTATTCTTCGACGTTCAGTTACATCCCGCACAATAGCACAAAAATACTCTCTACCGTCATCTTTCATGTATTTGCCGTGGATTTCTACAGGAAATTTCTTACCTTCTTTATTGATATACTGGGTTTCAAACTTTCCAACTTTGTCTTTCTTAATTTCTTTCCAGCGTGCAGACCAAGTCTTTGGAGAAAAATTAAGGTCAATATCAAATACCTTCATCGCAATCAACTCTTTGCGAGAATGGCCTAAGAGATTGCAGGCAGCATTATTTACATAGAAAATTTGTCCCTCGGGATTAATCCAAAAAGCAGCATCAGCCATATTATCGAAAACATATTTAGTAATTAACAACTCTTCTTCTATTCTCTTGCGCTCGGTGATATCCCTAACCCTTGCTTGTAACAATGCTTTACCGCCAATTTCAACTTTGTTCAGTAATACTGTGGTAAAGAAATCTTTTCCCGAAACTGTTCTATGTGTCCATTCAAAATAATTCTCACCCTTCTCCATCGCAACCTCAATCACTTTCTTTGCTTTTACTGTAGACAATTGTCCATCAGGTTGGTACTTAGGGGACACTTCCCATGGTGTTAAGCTAGTAAATTCTTTTTCATTTTTTACTCCAAACATCTTTGCTATGGCTAAATTTCCTGAAGTAAAGATCCATTTGGGGGGCTCTAAAGTCATAATTGCATCACTAGATGTTTCATAGATAAGCCTAAACTTTTCCTCGCTTATCTTCAACATTTCCTCTGCCTTTTTGCGCTCAGTAATATTAGCCCAACTTGCTACATAATATTTAAGCTTTCCCTTCTCTTTGACTGCACGGGAAGTTATCTCAACATAAAAATTTTCTCCATTTTTTCTTTTAAAAGTTTCTGCTAAAAAGACTACACCTTTTTCCAAGGCTTTTTTAAGATCTTGATTAGTCTTTACTATTGTTTTCTTGGTCCACCAAAGATAAGGAGGTTTTGTTCCAATAGCCTCTGCAGAAGAAAAACCGACTTCTTTTTCTAGCGCTGGATTTATATACTTAATGGAAGCATCAGAATTAATAACTACTGTTGGATAAGGACTACTTTCTAATATATCCTTGGCAAATTTTTGACTTTCTTGTAAAACCTTTCCAATTTCTTTAAGCACCTGCTCTGATTTCTTATGGGCAGTAATGTCCGTCCATATGCTTTGCACAAAAGTCATTTCACCTATGGTCACAGGACGAGAACTTACTAAAACATTATGCACACTTCCATCTTTAGACTTATGTCTTGTTTCAAAAATATCTCCGTCGTTATCAGCAATCATCTTAAGATGTTTTTTAATGTCTTCTGAGGATTCAGTAATTTCATAATCAGAAATTTTAAACTTTGCGAATTCTTTCCGAGTATAACCTAAGGCCTCACATGCCTTATTATTGAATTCCACTAGCGTCCCAGTTTTGACATCAACAAGCACAATGGAATCTGGTGCTTGTTCAAAGAAAACCCGGTATCGCCTTTCAGACTCTTGCAGCCTCTTCTCAGTCCACGCATACTGCCGTTTCATTATATCGAATTCAGCAACCTGCTGGCGTAAATTCTCTAACTCTTGGAGTATTTCTTTATTTGATTTTTCTTTTCCTTTTCCCATATCTTTCCTATAAATAAAAAGACAGCTTCTTTAAAAAGCTGCCTTTAAATTCAACCAATTTTTTTCTTATCTCTCTTCTCATAAGGTACTTATATAAATCGATAATATGATATTTAAATATAACATATTTTATAAGCTTTGTCAAAAAACCAACTTATAAACCCTGGATAATTGCCTATTTCCCTTGATTTTCCAGCTGTTTTCTTATTTGATGGCAAAAAATAGCGCAAGAAATAGCTACGTTAAAGGAGAGTGGTGCCCCTTGCATCGGAATGTGAGTCTTAATATCGAGATATTTATCAACACCATAGCGTATTCCTTTACCTTCGGAACCTAGCACAAAACACAAAGGAAAAGGCAAACTAACACTGCTAATATCCTCACCACCTTGGGTTACTGCACCAGCAACCCACCAACCTTTCTTCTTTGCTAAAAGCAAAGCATTAGTAAGGTTAGAAACCATAACAACCGGGGTATAGTTTTCTCCTCCTGAGGCAACGTGTAAAACAGCTTCAGTCACTTCGCAAGCCTTATGTTTAGGGATAACTACAGCAAACTTACCAAAACAAGCAGCAGTGCGAATAATTGCTCCTAAATTTTGAGGATCAAATACTCTATCGAGAAAAATAAGAGACGACTGTTCATCCTTAGGACTATTTAGCAAATCTTCCAAGTCAGCATATTCAAACCTGGCAACAGTTGCCACAATACCTTGTAAGGAATCTGCATTTTTAAGCTTGTACAGTTCTCGCTTTGAAACCCGTTTAGTTATAACCTTACTCGCCTTAATAAGCTCTTCAATGTGGGGAGTAGAAAAATTCTCTTCCAGAGATATCTTTTCAATACTCTGAGGGTTAGCTTTTAACCGCTCAAAAACTGAATTTTTTCCATACAAAAACATTGATTTTTTAATTTGGGTATCCCTGAATCGTACTACCTAGGAAACCTATCCTTGTTTACAAGCCCTTATTATATTAGGATTATAGGATATTGGCAAGAAAATTCAATTACTGAGAGGCAGTTCCCTCATAAATGCGTCCTACTTATTGCAAAAGATTAAGGATAACTTTTATCATCATATCTTTTTCTTTTGGGCGACTGGAAGCTATCATAAGCGTAAGCCCCACTAAAGCACTATCATCAATAATTTTACTGCCGTCCTTTCTATGCAAGACGCCGCATTTTTCTAAAAAGCACACGAATAAAGCGGCAGCAATACGTTTATTACCGTCTACAAAACTATGATTCTTAACTACAAAATACAACAGATGAGCCGCTTTACCCTGAACCGTAGGATACACGTCAGTTCCGCTAAAAGTCTGGTAAATTGCGCCTATCGAACTTTTAAAGCTGCTGTCCTTTTCCTGCCCCACAAGATTTGAATCGTTAAACTTTTCTTTCATTGCGTCAATAATCACCTTGGCTCTTTCATAAGTAAGAGTATATTTAGTATGTTTTGTTCCTTTGGGAATTTTTAAGCGCTCATGGTCAAAATCATCAAGGATATCTAAGGCGCGGGTATAATCAGATATAACCCTAATAATGCCTCTGGCTTCAATTGACAAATCGGCAAGTGATTCAACATTTTTTATAAGCGCTATAGTTTTCTGTAATTCCTCGTATTTGACCGCGTTTTTGGTAAGATATTTCTCGTTGAGAGTGTAGCCATCAACTAAATGTCTACGCAATATGTTGGTCGCCCAAATGCGAAAATGTGTTGCTTGCATGGAATTAACACGATAACCCACGGAAATAATCGCATCAAGATTATAAAACTTTGTTTTATAGGTTTTTCTGTCAGCGGCAGTATGTTCCAAAATGGAACATACTGATTTCTTACTTAACTCTTTGGATTCAAAAATGTTAGATAAATGCTTGGTGATTGCGGGACGTTTCGTACCAAATAGTTTAGCTATCTGCGCTTGTGAGAGCCATACGGTTTCAGCCTCCAAACGGACTTCTACTTTATTCTTATAAACAATTACTTTTCCTTTTGGACTTTCTTCATGTTTCATTATATTACCCCTCTTGTCATATATTCAAATCTTGTTAATCCGCCTTCGTTCATATCTTGTGGCTATTTTAACACTTTTTGATATATAAACAATGTGATAAAACGCCAGGGGTAAATACGGCAGAAAGAAAATCATCCTCTCCGAAGCTGGCCTCATATCATCTCTGCCCGAATATAAATTACGCCAGGTCATCGATGAAATAGACTGGGAAAATCAATATCGGATATGGCAGGAACTGATCAAAAATACAACCACAAAATAAGTTCTTTTTAAAAAAATAGATAAAAATGTTGGAGATGTCGAAAAGTTTAAATCAATAGATTGATCGGTGAATCGTTATAGGTTATTTTCTTATTTTTATTAAAAAATCAGAGAGGTCTTCCTCCGTGCAGAAAAACTTTATCCCTACGCCATCCATAGCATTATAAATTTCATTTTTCTTATTCTTTTCGTTTTTCTTATCTATTTTTATTGACACCAAAGATGAATCACCATAACGACTTTCTAATATATATATGATCTCACCATCGCGGCCTTTTGTTTTCACGACTTTCCAGGGAAAATTCTTTAACTTTGATATTGTTCCATCCTTTAAAATATGAGCATAAATTTCACTTTGATGTTTATAAATTATTTGATAAACACCATAAATTAAAATAATTATAGCAACACCAATTGCACAATACCTTATTTGGGGTTTGTTTTGCAAAGCTGTTGGCAAAAAACTATATACAGCGTTAAAAATTAAAATTACAAGCCAGATAACAAGTATAACCAAAAATTTCATTCTAATTTATTTTATTTCAACAACTGAATTACCGGTCCGAACCTAAACAAGCAAAGGTGATAACATAGTGAATTGAGTTGTTATGGTTTACACTAAAGACTTTTTTGTTTCTTCGAGTTCATTTTCAAGTCTTTCTTTATCGTCTATTATCCATTTTGCATAATCACGTTTGCTATAATATGTCTGTGAAAATCTATTAAACATTGGTTTGTCAACTCGAAGGAAAAAACGTAACTTTACCATGCAATCTTTCAACTCATCCTCTAATGTTTGGCCAGCTGTTTTTAAGTCTTTCGCCTGCTTTTTATAAAAACTATAAAAATTTTCAAATGCTTTACGACCTTTTTCAATAGAAGGGAAAGATGTATTTGTGAAATTTGCCATATTTCGTTCATAAATCGTTGCTAGTGCATTTAGACTATGGTCGAACTTCTTTAATCCTACATAAAAAATAAAAATATCTTCGCGCAAATTGATTCGTCCTAAATCTTTGATATAAACTTCGGACAAAGTTACTTCTGATGGAAATAAAACAGTCGGGTTTTGAGAATTTAAAATGCCCTCTAATTGAAATATATTATCTGATAAGCTGTTGCGACAAAGATTCATCTCTTGTTCAAGATAAACCATACAATTGAATCTTTTTGCTTTTAATTCTCTACTTTTTACAAAATTATAGGTAAAATAACTAGCAATAACTCCATAAAAAGCTCCTTTAAGAATATCTGAGGATTGCGATATAAATTTTTGGTGAATTATTAAAATTAGAGTTATAAAAAATGGAATAGATATAAAAGGACTACTTATTATTTTTCGAAACCAATCAATTATGAATTTTAATATTTTCTTCATATTTTGTTTATTATAACATCTGAAATACCTAGCTTTTAGAGCCACTTTAGCAACAGGAAAAAGCCCGGTTGATTGATTATCATAAGTTTTTTATTTCTTTTTCTTTGATACTTTTTTCTACTTTATCAACAACACTTTTAATTAATTCTTCAACCAAAACTTTTTTTAAGACAATACCCAAACCAAGTGTTTGCTGAATTCCAAAGTCATAATTAACAGGAAGGGTCGTTAGTTTTTGATGTTTAATCATTGTTGCGCTTACAACACCAGCGAGTTTGTACTTGTTTTTGGCTATAACAAAAACTGGGCTACCGCTCGATCCGGGTAGCACCTGAGCATCTATAATAAATTGTTTTTTACCATTAAAATCTACTGCTGGAATAGTTGCAATAACGCCTTTTCGTAAAATTGGCAGATTATGTGTTGTATCAAATCTGTTTTCAGGGTAACCAATAAATAATATATCAGATCCTGGTAGAATTTCGTTTTCATTAAAATTTGCAAAAAAATTAGGATGCAAGCTTTTATGATAAATATTATTTTCTTCTCTTTCGATAAAAGAAACATTCATACAAGCCAAATCAATTTCGTCACTTGGGTGGGAAAAATAATTATTTGAAAAATTTTCTTGTTCTAAAACGACTGCTTCGCCCAACAAGGGAGCAAAGGTTTCGCTATTCTTTTTATGAAAATTAATAATTATTTTATTATTGGGGTTTCCAAAAACATGTTTATTGGATATAAGTAGAGTGATAGATCTATTTTTGGGGTCGTTTGGAAGAGGAGTACTGTATATAAACCCTGTTCCAATGGAAGCACCCTCTCCTTGATTATCCGGTATAGTAATCCTTACCGTTGTGAAAAATATTTGCGATTGAAATTTGTCTAATTTCATTTTATTTTCCTATAACAATTAATATACGAACTTCGCATTTCGTTTAATTTTAGTAATATTTTCACGAATTGTAAAGAGTTAAGTTGAAACGTTCAATTATGCTCACATTGGGCCTCTCATAAACTAGATAGGTAATCCTGCCCAATTCCTAGTTTAGGGCTATAT
>Ga0208902_1000938_pt1 | contig 14437 bp, 9 predicted proteins | sample AntAceMetag02UKH_FD_184767 | JGI IMG/M metagenome (GOLD analysis project Ga0208902, IMG submission 184767) | Saline lake microbial communities from Ace Lake, Antarctica - Antarctic Ace Lake Metagenome 02UKH (SPAdes) (version 2) | ecosystem: Environmental > Aquatic > Non-marine Saline and Alkaline...
GTTGTATAGAGAATTAGCTCATAATCAGTTTCTGCAATTTTTTCTGCTACCCCCTGCACAACAGTCAAACTATATGGACTCGTCAGCGTCGGAACTAATAAACCGATAATATTGGAATTCCCTTTAGCTAGATTGATGGCCGTTATTTGAGGTACAAATCCTGTCTCCTTAATAGTTTTAAGGACACGTTCCCGAGTAGAACTGTCAACTTCGGGTTTGTCATTTAATACACGAGACACGGTTGTTTTTGAAACTCCTGCACTTTTGGCTATATCGGTAATAGTTACTTTTGATTGGCTCATATTCACTCCACAAGTTTATGAAACCGGTTCCGGAACCGGTTTCATATTAATCTGAAATATATTTATTGTCAACATTTTTTCTCAAATTTTGTTGTTGGTCAGCGATAATGTCACCCTTTGGGTAAATTAACCTGGAAGGAATCTTCGTTGCCAATCACCTTTTACCTGGTTGCACAAGTTTATAGGTGGGTATGCTGAATAAGCTACTTACATAAAAAGAGATAGAAGCTTCTAGATTTTAGATTGTCGGAAAAACGTATCGGGAACAAAGTCCAAGAAGATGCACGTTTGATGGAGTTGTCTGTGATATATGATTAAAAAACTGTTCTTAGGCAGTTTTACCAGTATGTATACTTTACACCTCCTTGGTAAATAAGAAATTGAAAATCGGCCGTAATGACCCCTGCCCTTGCGGCAGTGGGAGAAAGTATAAACAATGCTGCTTAACGAAAAATCCTGCAAGTAATGAAAGGTATCAATATCCTGGATCCGGGGTCTCAAGCGGCCCCATTCCGCTGAAAACTGCGAAGCTGTTTAAGGGGCAGGGGTATTGCACCTTTCGATCTCTGCTGAACGGTATGGAATACCGTTCAGCGGTGTTTCAAACCAAAGGTTGTCTTTTCGGAAATGGAACCATCATGATGGTTCCGCTCCTCTCGCTCGTTTGAGAATAAAAGCATGAAAACGACACATTTGGCATACAGGATTTTACCGTTTCAGCAGTATAAGAAAATACAGGGGAAGAAGAGACGGCTGAGGGAGCAAACTTTGTATCGGAGATACCGTCAAGGACTACGTTACAGTTTTTCTTACTTCCATGAATAAGCTGTGTATTGAAATGAACCATACCCGGAAGAAGAAAGGAGCAAAAAAGCTCGGAAGCAGATACTACACAGAATGAAACAGGCTCTAATATAGCAGCCAATAACTCTATCCGGGAATAGTATGGATTCTCATGTTCCTGTTTTTGTTCTGTTTCTTTCATTTCCAGGAAACTTATTTCTTCGGTTTAGATGTGTTCGTCCTCACCATTTTCCTTAAGTTTTGATTCTTGTATTTCCTGAGATCCATCTGATTTTACATCCACGGTTGATAGCTCAGATTTAGTAAAATCCTTAGGGCTTCTCCGCTTTTCCCAATTTGCTTTGATATTCTTTATAGAATCTATTCTTCTGTGTGTCCAACTTACCAGTAAAAAATATTTTACTTTGAATCTATGAAAGGTGTCTGGTCTAAAATAGAACAAGAACAAAATAATTAGTACCAATAAACTAACGATGACTCCCCCAAAAATTATCATTAGAGTAGACCTTTGATTAAGTTGTCTTGATACTGGCTCTTCAATTGATTCAAGTTCAATTATTTGAGGCAACTCGTTATGTGACTCTTGAATATTCACCTCCTGAATATCCACAACATCCAACTTTTCTTTCTCATCAGGATCAATCGGTGAAACAATAGGTTCTGTCTTAACATCTAAACTTGTAGCCTCCAGATCGTTCGATGTTTTTATTTCGTTAGCCGAATCTACAACTTCGAGCTGTTGATTTCCAGTAACATTTCTATCCTCGAGTAACACTTCACTCTTATCACTAATTGGAATTTCCATGCTTATATCAGTGCTATTGAAATTGTTTTCTTCACGTAATTTTTCATTTGGTAGTACCAATTCAATAGTTTCTACATTTTCTCTATCCTGTTCGGAAATTGATGCTAAAGGATCCAAATCAGGCGTTTCTATTTCTATTTCTGGTTCTGGTTCAATAACAGCTTCAACTACCTCTTCGTCTGATAGCGTTCGGTCTGATGTAAGTACCTTTATAGGGATCTCTTCTTCTAGAGACGCTACTTCCGGAGTCTCTACTGAATCGGCAAATTCGGGACCGGATTCAGGCAGTCCCTCTTTTATTTCTGCCATATCGGTCTCAATCGGCTCAGAGGGGGTTAGTGCATCGGAAGTTGGTTCTATTTCTGCTTCTGGTTCAGGTTCAGCTTCTGGTTCAATAACAGCTTCAACTACCTCTTCGTCTGATAGCGTTCGGTCTGATGAAGTTGAATTTGAGGCTGTTACTTCATCCTGAGACGTATTCTCTGTATTATCAACTGGAACCAACTTAAGCTCCGGTATAGTTGTACAGGATATCTCCAACATAAAGAGAACACAAATAATGACAATTAATTTTTTTTTCATAAAGTTTCCCCATAAATGGCAAGGACTTGGGCATCATAATAAAACGCTTCCATTATCCTTTTTTATCTTGCTGATTAAAGATAACGATTATCAATACTTGCTTGGACTGTTTAAATGAACTAATTCTAATCGTTTCCAAGCAACATAAAACCATTTTGAAAATTGTCAGCTCCTCTGGATCAAAGTATTTGACAAAAACACTTATACTGGCAAACCAACAAATCAATTTCCTAAAACAACGTTCTTCACTGGCCGTCTTCTTTTTATTAGCTGGGATTATTTCTCTTTTCTTTGGGGGCATCACTTAGTTCGTATTTAGATAATGTTTTCAAATATCCAGCGGTTATTCGTTTATACAAACTAGCTACACTAGCTGGTAGAAGTACATGAAACTTTTTCATTGGCTTCATTCATCCTTCAATGAGTCAGGTTACTTATCTACTCACCTTGTCATCTGAGATCATTATAGCCGGTGTTTTAAAATCTCTCAACTTAAGATCTGCACTACCGGGTACATTTACCACAGGAATGCACATTAGCAGAGAAAATGTGGCAGTAAGTTATTTGTGAGTAATGCAATGCGAAAATAGAAATAGTATCAGATCTTAAAAGGAACCCGGTTCATAATACAAATAAATACATATCGTAAAAATCATGGATTGAGATGAAAATCCTGTTCATTGACTTCACTGCTTTCAGAAACAACCTTTCCCATGGAGACTGGATAAATCAGGTGAGGAATTATAGGAGTCTGACCCAATTCAGCATATCATCGGAAAATTGATCTGTATAAAGAAATTAGAATGTGCTAATTTTACATTAGATTTTTATTAATGGAGTTATCTGTGGATGATCAAGCTAAAATATTATTATTTGGCTCCCAGCTAAAGAAACAAATAGACCCGATAGTGATATAGACCTTTGTATAATCCTTGAAAACCCTAAACAGAGACCACTTGAAATCAGCAGAAATATCTGGAAAGAGATATATCCTCTGTTACACAGCTCTCTTGATATCCTTGTTTATGATAAAAAAACCTTTGATGAAAGATCTGCTTTCCCCTTAACCATGGAAGCAGAAATTATTGAGCATGCAAGAGAATTATGAATAAAAATTAATTAGTCAAGGAATGGCTTGATTACAGCATTAAAGATATACCTTTATTCCTGCAATATCCGCCCACCTGGAACACATGATCTGGATGAGTTAATTTCTTTCTGTGACAATAGTCAAATTTCAGAATTGAGGGAAAGAACAATTCCATTAAATGATTATTCTGTGATGATCAGATATCCATCACTTGAAGAAGTCAATCAAGATGATAAAAATCAAGCAATTGAAATTTTAAATTGATTTTAGTCTTTAAAAAAGAAGGATCAATCGAAAAACCCCCTGTTGTATGTAGTAAATTTCCCTTATTTAATGTTGTTCCGGAATAAACCTGCCACCGGTTTCGGTTTTGTATGAAAAATGGCAGATTTAGCCAAGATTAGGTGCAGATTTGCCCCGGAATCTGCTTTCATCCTTAAAAAAGCAATCCCTGCCATAAATAATCCAGAAATGTAGAATAGGAAAGTACAAGGATACCATCCTCTGTTTCCCGATCATGTGTATCCATTGATACTATTATCATTTTTTTAACGTCAGGATGCTCCTTTTTCAACTCCCGTAATCCTTTCATATGTTGAGAGGTGACTTTTTCAGATGATTTCGATTCAATGGCACAATCAATATGATTAACTATAAAATCCACTTCTACCCCTGACGATAAGCGCCAATAGTAAAACTCTGCAAATCTCTCATTATATGAGTTATAACAGCATAATTCATGAAAAATCCAATTTTCAAAAGCCTTTCCTATCAACTCTGACTTAGTTTGAATTGTTCCTCTTTTTGCAAGAAAATTGACAACCCCCACATCAAAAAAATAAAATTTGGGAGCTGTTGATATTCTTCGCTTGGGTCTCTTTTTATAAGAAGGTAAAAAGCGACCGAGTAGAGTATCAGACAAAATTTCAAAATAGCCTTTTATTGATGAGCTGGCTATACCAACATCTCTGGCAATGGTTGAATAGTTTAGTAATTCTGTATCTGATAGTGCTGCAACATTTAAAAATTCGGAGAAAGCAGGCAGATTCCTCACTAATCCCTCGGCTGCAATTTCCTCTTTTAAATAGTGGGCTATATATGAATTGAGAAGCCTTTTTGGATAGTTACTTTGATATATTGGAGCTATATACCCATGATTGAGTAATTTCATAATATCAAGATCATCTGCAATTTCTCTTGCTGATAATCCATAAAGCTCATATTTTATCCCTCTACCTCCCAGAAGATTAGCATGACCTCTTTTTACTTTACGAGCACTGGATCCACATAATGCAAAATTAACACCCCTATTCTCAATTAACCAGTGAACAACATCCAAAAGCTGAGGAATTTTTTGGATCTCATCAATAACCACAAATTCAATCTCTTTAAGGGTAACTTCTTCAATTAGTTGTTCAGGGTTTGTAAGATAGGTTCTATACACATCCGGTAACAGCAAATCTATCCAGTATGCATCTGAAAAAAACTTTTTCAAAAGAGTAGATTTCCCCGATTGCCTGGGACCCCATAAAAAAAAAGTTTCTTCAGTAGTCAATGTCAACAATCGCATGTATTCTTGCTTCATAAAACTAATATATCATGTAAATTTAGTTTTGTACAATATATTTACATAATATAAGAGGTTCGATAAAATTGCCAAAGATTAGATCGGACTCTTGAACCTCGGGACAAAACCAGAGGTTTTGTCCTTGGCAGTTTTACCGGTATATTAGCTTTACAAGTAAGATGTTTTTTAAAGAAAGGTTTTCTGCTTATCAAGGTCTTTCATAAAACTGCTTAGATTTTCTTGTGCTGCATCAGGGCAAAAGAAAAAGGAGACCCTTTGGATCTCCTTTTTCTTTTGTGCCCGGAAGAGGACTCTGACCTCCACGAAGTTACCCTCACTAGTCCCTGAAACTAATTTCTTGTATTATATATACTTATACTGCCTTCGATCTCTTTATATAAGTTTATACTACAGATGAAAAAAGTCAAGAAATAGTTTCTATCTGTTACTATAGCTTACGCCTGGTTTTTACTTCCAATTGGTCACATAACTGGTAACAGCATGTAACAAAGCCCTAGGGTATTTTGAAAATCAACTTAGACTTTGGCTAAGCTTTGTTCTAATCATTTGTCACTTCATTTACAGAAAGCATTTTCCACAATCAAGATATCTCCCACCCAATCCCGTTCTCTTTCAAACTACTAAAGCAAACACCAGCGGTGTCTGGTCAGGTTCAAAGTCCTTGTGGTCCCATTTTAAGCACCTCAAATGAGGTGCTTTTTTTGCCTAAGCCCTTTCTGAATAAGAGATTAAGTTGATTTGTGTAATTGGGTCAAATTGATCAAAAAGAGCACTGATACCTTTATTGACGCCTTTTGACATGTGATTTACTGATTTTTGGTTGAATTATTACCTATCTCTTTACAATTCTGTTCGGAGTTCCAGTGCATAATCTTGCCTTCTTTATTTAGGAAGAGCCCGTGGTGTAGTTATTTCTCATCCCACCCTAAAATGATAAAATATTTCCACATTCCGATAATGAAAATATGTTCAACTTTATTATAGAGCTACTAAAAATCAGAAGAATATAAAGCTACCCGTGGTATGGGTTTTTTGACTTTCAGGCACTGCTTGGGTAATAGATATAGTGCAATCCACCTAAAATCTGCTCTATTTTGATATTTTTAGTGGTTAGAGATATATTGCCCTCTGGGATTCCTTCAATGGATTGATGTGGCCTCAGATGATTATAATAGTCTACATATTCTAGAATAATGTTCCTGATCTGTTTCTCTGAAAACAAGAGAAAATGATCCAGTGCTTCCCGTCTGATACTGCCTATGACTCTCTCTGTAAAAGCATTCATATTGGGAGCTGATGAACAAATATTTACTCCCCTGATGTCATACCATCCATAATAAATAGATGTAAATTGAGGAGCATTATCGTAAATCAGCGTCTTATTATCCGGAAAATCTTCTGAAAACAGTTAGATTCTTTGTTTTACAAATTCTCTACATAGATTTTCTGTTAAATGATGTCGAACAATTCTCCGTATTTCCATTTCCATGATGAGAAGATAGAACCTTTTTCCAACAGAGTATCGATAGTCATGAAATTAGTGACAAAAATACCCGATCACTCTGTTTCAAAGAATTGTGCACTTTCTTTTGATTAAGATGGCGCTTATATATCTGATTCTCCTTTTTCAGGATCATTAGAGTGAAATTATATCTTAACGACTTAAGAAAGTGATTTTGAATATTGAGTGGAGAAAGTTTGATATAAAGTTGAACATATTTCAGTATCGGCAGTGGTGAATGTGGAAGTTTTTCCATATTAGTTGAAAAAGCCATAGCACGGGGAATAATAATCATTATTATTGTTATTCAGCCTGAAACAAAAGCACGGATGAATTTAAATATACCACGGGGCTATGAAATTCTTTAAATTGACCTTGCCGTCAATTAATTATTTGTTTGGGGTAAATTATGTATCAAGCTGCATCAAATAAGAACGCAAATTTACGCTTTTATTCTTTAATCCAAGTTTATCCCGAACTTTATTTCGATGGTTCTCAACAGTCTTTTGAGCAATATCCAGCGCATCAGCAATATCTTTTGAAGTTTTACCCATACGAATAAACTCAGCTATTTGTATCTCAGAAGGAGTAAGAATAGCATATAATTTAGTAATAGAATTGGCAGGAGAGACAAATTCCTCCAGATTAGTTTTGATTATATCAAGACAGAGAGAAACTATCGGGTCATGAATGGTATTCTTTAACCGTTCAAGACCTTCAACATAATAATCCTGAATCTCCAGGCTCAGTTTTTCTTTTTTCTCTGATGAATCCAGATTTCTTATTTCATCAAGAAGGCTTAATGCGTTCTGGATATTTTCCAAACCGGTCTCGGTCTGAGCTAGTTCAACCTCATCTTTCATCTGCTGGGAAATTTTTTGCTGATTAAATAAATTTATCTGAAGAAAAAAGATATCTTTAAATTCTTTTTGAGTATATAAAGTGAATTCGAGAATATTATTTTTCAGAGTTATTTCAAAAGATTCACTTCTCGAAAATTCCATAAATTTCCGGATTTGTTCAATATTTCCAATACCAAGGATATACTCGCAATCAGACAATAAATTGAGATTGGATCTGTCAGGAATATTGTGGTAGGCAATCTCTTCTCTTTTTGTAAGTACCAGAAAGTATATATTATTCTTGGACAATACACTTTCCAGTAGAGATTGATGATGTTTTGCCTGCTCTTTTTCTTCCAGTATATTCTCGAGTATTGTAAATATATGATTATTTGAGTCTTTCACCATAGCCACCATAGTTTATAATAAAGAATAATTAAATAACAGGGTTTATATAATTCCCGGTTTTTACGATGATAAATGAGGGCAGAATATTATGTCTGCCTTCATCGGATTATACACGAGCTGTTACAGGTGCATTAGCACTAAAGTCTGTTTTACGACCTGCAAGTAAAATCGCTGCTTCAACCGCGGAGCAGGTACGACTCGAATAAGAACAAAGATAAGATACATCCTCAGGATATCCTGCTAATTCATATGAGCTCCTCAAGCCTACAATAATGGTTTTATTTGCATACAATCCTGCAATCCTTTGTACCATTTCCTGTTGTTTTTCTTTTGCAAAGTCTTCTCCAGGCAGAGGATAATCTTCAGTCACAAGGATGATTGCTGCGGCTGATGCAAAAAGTTCAGAATCATCATCAGAAACCTCTTCATGAGATACAAACTCGACTTGTTTATCAAGTTTTTCCAGAGTTTTCCTAAAACTATCAAATGCCGGATTTTTCTGGTTTGGACCAATGCCACGGCTGTTCATCAAATTAGTATAACTTGTACAGGGAGTGGTATTGACACAGATAATTTTTCCTGTGGTTGGCATGGGCCATAATCCTCTCTGAAGAAGAATAAAACTTTTTCTGGCTGCATCAGATTCGATTTGGTCTATTTTATTTATTTCATCTTCAGTCCGGGATGTTGTTTTTACTTTCATATGATTAAGCTTCATCTCAAGTATTCTGAAAAGCTTCTCATCGACCTCATTTTCCGGTAATCTGCCGTCCATAATAGCTTCTTTGACTATTTCCAGTGAGGCGATTTGTTTCGGCAGATAATCATCGCTGTGGTCATAATGCTCTTCTGACAGCATAACAATATCGACTCCGGCTTTGAGGGCTAATAATGTAGAATCTGCTGGATTATAAAATTTTCTAATTGCTCCCATATTCATACTATCAGATAGAATAACACCATTAAATCCTAATTTATTTCTGAGTATATCCTTAAGGATAGGAGCAGACATGGTTGCAGGATATTCGGGATCGATCTGGGGAAAACAAATATGTGCAGTCATAACAATATCTGCACCGGCTTCTATCCCTTTCGCAAAAGGAAGTAAGTCTTCTTTCATAAGTTCATCCAGTGATTTATCCACTTTCGGGATCTCTCGGTGAGTATCGCCGCTGGTACCACCATGCCCTGGAAAGTGCTTGAGAGTTGTTAATATTCCTGTATTTGAAGCACCTTTTACAGCCTCCTGAACACAATGTGCCACCCGATCAGGGAACTCACCAAAAGATCGTGTTCCTATAATTGGGGAAAGAGGATCTATGTTGATATCAGCACATGGGCCAAGTAAAGCATTATATCCAACAGAAAGCATCTCCTGGCCATAAACGCCGTACATATCATGAATAAGAGAAGAGTTTCGGATTGCTCCTAATGCCAGATTCCCCGGACCTGTATGAGATTCGGGAACAAGAACTCCCCATGCTCCCTCCTGATCTACTCCCAGAAGGAGAGGAATCTTTTGCGGAGTTTCAGATCCCATCTTCTGAAGTAAAGCAGAAGTTGTTTCAGCCTCCTCAAATGTTTCTGCATTATCCTGACTGATATAACAGCCTGAAATTCCGTATTTTTCAATTAAGGGGCGAATAACTTCCGGGTCTTTGCCGGGATAGGCCAATAGGAAAAGTTGGCCAACCTTAAAGTCCAAAGTCATTTTATTTATTATTTCCTTAATTTGATTTTTTGAATATTTTTTCATATCAGATCAACCTCGTTTTTCACGCATAGTTAGAGAAACGGCTATGATAATTATCAATCCCCTGAAGATCATCTGCTGATCTACCGAAAGTCCCAACAAAATAAGGCCATTATTAAGGATTCCCATAATCAGTGCACCGATTACAGAACCGATAACTGAACCCTTACCTCCAAACATACTTGTTCCACCAATAATAACTGCAGCAATAACAATCATTACTTCATTTCCTCCAAGGGTATATCTTGCTCCATGAAGACGTCCGGCATAAAGGATTCCTGCAAAGGCAGCTAAAACAGAATTGATAACCATAACTGAGAGCTTCATTCTGGAAACTTTAACTCCAGAATAAAGAGCGGATATTTTATTCCCGCCTGTAGCCAGAACTTTCCTCCCAAAAGGTGTTTTCTTTAAAACTATGTGTCCGATCACTCCAGCGAGAAGCATCCAGAGGAATAAAACCGAAATCGAACCTATATCTCCAGATCCAAATATAAATGTAAAAACATCATTATTTATTGGAATTGATTGTAGATGACTCACCCAGCGGGCAATACCAAGGATAATTCCACTCATACCAAGAGTCACCAGAAATGAAGGTATTCCTACTTTAGCTACAAATAATCCATTGATAACTCCAATAACTGCACCTATAACAAGTCCTGCAATTACAGCCAATATTATGCTTCCAGTTGCTCTTAGAACCTGGGCAGTTATTATTGAAGCAAGGGCTACCACTGCTCCAAAAGAAAGATCAATCTCTTCTGCAGCTAAAACAAATGTCATTCCAACTGCCATTATTGATATCATAGCGGTCTGCCGGGCAATATTCATCAAGTTTGAACCAGTTAAAAATCCTTTGTCGAATAGCAGAATAGAAAACAACAGGATAATACCTGTAAAGATGAAGTAGATTACATGTTCCCGCCATTTAATCTCTCTTATTTTATTTGTCATTTTATTTATTCATTATCCTTTTGTCTTATCACTGCACTTTGTATAACAATTCGTCTTCACTTACACTGTCGGACAAGAACTCGGTAATACTGCCTTTCTTCATTATATAGATAGAATCACAAAAACCTGCAATTTCATTGAATTCAGAAGAAACAAACAATACTCCATTACCTTTAGAGGCATAGTCGATGATAATTTTCATAATCTCATGTTTTGCATGTATATCCACCCCAAAAGTGGGGTCGTCAAGTAGTAAAATCTTTGAATCACTGGCTAGACACTTTGCAACAACAATTTTTTGCTGATTTCCTCCTGATAGGAATCTTACTTTTTGATCAGGACCCTGAGTTTTTACATTGAGGGATTTTATATAGTGATTGACTATATTTCTAATTTTTACTTTATCAACAATAACAAATTTCTTTAATCTGTTAATAATGGATAATACGATATTATCCTGTACGGCAAAATCCAGAACTAGTCCCTGTTCCCTTCGATTTCCAGGAACCAAAGTTATCCCTTCATCGATAGCTTTTGATGATGAAGAAACAATTACAGATTTACCCTCAACCAAGATTTCACCATTTTTAAGTTTGTCTATTCCAAAAAGAGCCTGCAGCAATTCAGAACGACCACTGCCAAGCAGACCTGCTATACCAACTATTTCACCTGGATATATTTTTAAGTCGATATTATTGATCTTATTTGTAGTAAGATTTTTGATCTCCAATATAGGAGTTCCCTTCCGTTTAGCCTTATTCCGGTTCCATGAAATTGTTTCAGATTCACCACCAGCCATAGCATCAACTAGAAATTTAAGGTCTATTTCAGTGGTCTCTTCTCTGAAAACTACTTCTCCATCACGTAACAAAGTCAGGCTATCACAAATTTTAAAGATATCCTGCAGATAGTGGGTAATATATATAATCGATATTCCCTTCCTCTTAAGTGTCATAATTACATCAAAAAGGCACTCAATCTCAACACTGGAAAGTGAAGCAGTCGGCTCATCTAAAATCAGGACTTTAGGGTTGTGAGAAAGAGCCTTGGCTATCTCTATAATCTGTTGTTTACCAACACTTAAATCTTCCACTCTGTCAGATGGACTAATTTCCGTGTCCACACCAATCAGAGCCAGGAGCTCTATAGCTTTCTCATTACCTTTTTTGTCATCAATTAATAGCCCTTTTCGGTACGGATGAGTCTGAAGAAAAATGTTCTGTGCTACAGTTAAACTCGGAATTAGACTCAGATCCTGAAACACCATGGCAATTCCTGCCTGCAATGCTCCTTCGGGAGTGTCATAATCAGAGGATTTATCAAACAATGAAATTCTACCGGAGTCTTTTTTATAAACCCCGTTGATTATCTTAACAAGAGTAGATTTTCCAGCACCATTGGTACCCACCAGTGCATGAACTTCTCCTGTTTTTACCTTAAAATCAACATCATTAAGAATTTGTACACCATCAAAACTTATGTTTATCCCTGAAGCGTTTATAGAATATTCACTCATACTCTTTCCTTGGATGAATACCGCGATCGGGATTCCTCTTCGCGGTATTCATTTTACCTTTTATTTTAATTTTTTGCTTTTAGTACATCTGCAGGAAGAGCTCTATTTAATGAACGTTCCCACTGAGTTTCAATATTGTCACGGGTAACTTTAATTGCTGGAACAGTTACAAATGGTGGGGTTTCTTTTCCCAAAACACTCAATGCTCCCATCTTGGCCAGAGTTTCACCTAGAATAAAAGGAAGGTCTGCAACCATACCTTTCATATTTCCACCTTTAACCAGATCCATTGCATTATTTGCACCGAGATCCATTGTAAAAACCCCTACATTATCTTTACCTGCAGCCCTGACTCCTGCCACAACACCTTCGGCGATTGTATCCCAGGGAGCATAGATTGCATCAACTGAAGGGAACTGAGTTAATATTGCTGAGGCAATGACATCACCATCACTTGGATTCGCAATACCTTTTTTTGTTACAATATTAATTCCAGGATAATCTCTTTTAAGAACAGCTTCAACAGCTTTATCCCTCTGATTTGTAACATAATAATTTGCATCATGATACATTAGGGCTACATCGCCTTTGCCTCCTAAAAATTCTCCTATCATTTCAGCTGTAGCCTGTCCCATCTGAAATAGATCATCTGTTACAATTCCGGCATAATCAACACCATGTGTAAAGTCATTTGGCAGGTTACTGATCAACACAACTTTTACTCCTGCAACTATAGCCTGTTTTAAAGCCACAGAGCCACTTACCGGGTCGAGTACCAGAGTAACCAGAATGTCCGGCTTCAAAGCAAGAGTTGTCTCAATATCAGTTCTTTGTTTATTAGGATCCATCTCTGCATCGGTAACTGCTACAACCTCAATACCCAAATCGGCAAACATCCCTTTAGCTCCCGCAATTACGGCAGAAGCCCAGTCGGATGAGGTGTGCATTAATATGGCAACTTTGTAGTTACCATTTTTTACCATTCTAATCTCATCTTCAGTTAAAGACACATTTTCATAACTAGTAGGAGCTTCTCCCTGAGGACCAATAGTTTTATAAACAAATGGTTCCAGGTTTTCCTCTTGTGCCCCTGAAGAAAATAAAGGGAATAGTGAAACGGAAAATAATAACACAGCGAGTATAACATAGGTGATTTTTTGGTTTTTCATAATTTTTCTCCTTGTATAATAACCTTTATATCAATTTATGCCTATATTATTTGTATTGTCAAGTGTTTTGTGTAGGTGTTTTATAGGTATTTTATAGGTATGTATCGCTATTCCCGTTATTGATAATTTATTGCCTGAGATTAATAGGTATCTATTGAGTGCTATTAACTGTACGTCGTCAAATGATTCAAACAAAACATAGCCAAATCTATAACTATCTCAATTGTTACAGACCCCATTCCTCATTACTTCCCAACCACCTTGTTTTTTTCTTCAACAAAGAGGTACACATACACAACTTTTGATTAGGAATCGCTCAACCCCAACTCCTGCTCGTTATATCTCATCTTAGATTTGAAATTGAGAATAGTCGATTCCAGATACCTACTTCTAGCAGTCTGTCGGACTTTAGAACGGAAAGTAATTCCAATACCTGGTAAAAATGATATCAAATTACAGCATGAGTGAAATATTTATAAATATTGATAGAGAAAATCCTCTTCAAACTGATGGAAATTACGTTCCTGGAGATCTTTTAATTGATTGCGATACTTCTTCACGGTATTCTTTGCAATCTTCTGCTGACGGGCAATTTGTTTAATTGGAGTATTGTCCAATAGTGCTTTTACTGCCTCTTCTAGTCTACATAGCTAACTCCCTTTGATCCATCATTCCCTCCATTGCTGAAGGATATTTGATGGTTGCTTAGGGGGTCAAAATACCGATTTTCAGGGGGTCAAGATTGCAGTGACAGGGAGGTCAACTATAGTGAAAATTGACATGGCTTTTCTCCTTGTTTCAATTCCACCATGCATTTCAGTTTCGTGGTAGAAGGTAATGGTATGATGTTTACCCCACTCGTTTTAGCAAATAGCTCCAAATTTATTAGTAAATAAAGGCTGTTACTTAAGTCCTTTCTGACTTTTACAACAGCCCCTTTATTTGACGCTTACGCTGCCTCGAAAGACAGCTCCTATAATACTATTTTTGTTTGTATTAATTATTTCAGATAGATATCCTGGTAATGCTAAGTCTGTTTGGACTTGGATAACAATGAATACTATAGCTATTAGTATTAGTAGAATATATGGTTTTAAGTATTTTAATAGATTTTTCATAA
>Ga0208902_1000939_pt1 | contig 14433 bp, 25 predicted proteins | sample AntAceMetag02UKH_FD_184767 | JGI IMG/M metagenome (GOLD analysis project Ga0208902, IMG submission 184767) | Saline lake microbial communities from Ace Lake, Antarctica - Antarctic Ace Lake Metagenome 02UKH (SPAdes) (version 2) | ecosystem: Environmental > Aquatic > Non-marine Saline and...
TCTTATTTTGTATGTTCTTGAGAAATCTAATGCGTAATTTCCTAATGTTATTTCCTTATCTGAAGGCATAAACTTTTTTAATTTCTCCATAATACTTGGAGTTATTTTTTGCTTTGTGTATACCATTATCCTTTTACCCATTCCCCATTTACTTTTTTTACCTTAAACATTCTTGGATAATTAACTTTATATTTTGCGTCTGCTTGTTTTTCATATTTTTCTCCTGTCTTAATATTTCCCATCTCATAATATTTTAGTGCCTTGTCATCTAACTTTTCTATTTCTTTCATAATTTTTTTATGAAGTTTTTTGTTTCTTATTTCTACCATCTTATCCGAACTCCTCTGCGAAATTTTTACTTACTATTCTCCAGGCTTTTATTCCCGATGGGGCGTCTGCAACTGCGAAGAATTTAACTCCTCTGGTTGTTTCTTTTTTTACTATTTCAAAATCATCTGTGGTAAAACTCTTCTTTCCCTTTACGTCGTAGAATTTTAGTTGTGGCATCTTAGTTATATCGTCCTCTCATATCTTTTATAAATTTTGATTTTCTTGGAGTATTCTTCCATTTTGTTTTTCCAAAATGTTCTGATGGATGATTATCATAATGAGAAATTCCCGACTCCCAATAATTTTTTTTAAAAACTTTTTTTGCTAAAGCTTTTGCTTCAGAATCACTCTTTAATCCTTTAACATAATATTTTCTATAACCATCCATTCCATTTGTTGTTAATTCATATATTTTTTCCATCTTAATTATACAATACCATTCTTATTTAAATAACTTTCTATTTCCTCTTACTAGCAAACCAATAAACAAATCCTCCTAGCAAACCAATCAGCACATCCCAAACAATATCAACCGTCGTTTCAACGATAAACAATCTAGTGAAATTATTATAAAGGAAATATTCTATTGTTTCGTAAAGTAGTAATATCAAGAATAATAAGATAAATTTATTTCTTGTCTTTAATTTTGTAAAGTTATCTAAAATGCAAAATATTAATCCCCCTGCAAGAAAATGAACTATTGACCATAGACTTATGAAAATATATTTTGTGTCAATTACTACGTTATTTAGAAGATTTGCTGTTCTTAGTCTTAATGTGTTTTCTACTATAAAATTATAGATTTCCATGTTATTTTCATCTTAATTATCTTATACTAACTTACTTTAAATAATTTTCTGTCTGTAAATTCTTGGAATTTTCCTGAGTTCCATTTGCTTGTTGGTCTTAAATATCCTACGCAACGACTCCATATTTCACATTTTTGTCTTTTTTTCATTATTTTTTTCCTCCCAGCATTTATCACAGAATAGATGGTGATGTCTTATTTTTTTACCGCATGAACATTTTGGTCTTATTGGTTTTATTATTCCGTTTATTCTTATGCTTGACTTTTTCCTTTTTGTTGCTCTGTTTTTTAGCCTTTCTCTGCGGTCTCGTCTTTCTTGTCTTTTGTCTCTTTTTTTAAATTTGTTTGTCATAATTTGCTTAGATTTTTTATCTCCTCTCTTAATTCTTTTACTGTTTCGCTTAATGTTTTTATTGCTTCCACGTGGCTTCTCATATTTTCTGCGTGAAAATTTAAATGTTCTGCATTTTTCATTATCATATTGTTTGTTTGTTTAAATCCATCTTGGATATAATCATCATCTACCCTAAATTCATTCTTTTTTTTCTTATTCCACCAATTTTGAACTCCTCGACTATTTTTAGTATTGTTTGTTTCTAATTCTTTCAAACTGTGGGAATCATCAATCCATAACCAAATACCCTCGTTATCCTTAATAAACAATTTTTCTTTTTTATCGTTGTATTGTCTTGCCAACTCATTTTTTATCATTCCATAATGTTCTCTCGAAGTTGTGAATTGATATGGCGTTAAATTTATCTTTAGCTTTCTTCCTAATTTTTTTATTGTTTTATCTAATTCCCATACCGCCATACCTTTTGAGGTTAAAGAGCTTTGAGAGAAGAATGATTGTGGTTCATATATTACTAAACCCGTTTTTGTTAGCCATATCTTTTTTCCGTTGAAAATTATTCTTGGAGTTGAATTATTTATTCCTATTAATTGATATTTTATATTATTTTCTTTTAATCTTCTTTCCCAATCAATATTATGTTTAAATCTTACTTTCCAGTTGAAAGCATGACCCCTGATTTGTTTTTTGACTTGACGTGCCTTAGTTGATTTTGGTACTTCTTTTAGAACTTTCCATACTCCGTAAGCTTCCTTTTCTATTACCCCTTCTTTCTTTAACCACCGAAGATAATATTGTAAAGTTTGCTTTTTTATATTGTGTTCTTTAGAAATAATTGCTGGAATTTTTCCACTTTTTATTTCCGAAACTATTAGGTGAAGTATCACTTTTCTCTCTCTTTTCATTAATCTACTTATTGATACTTCTTTATAAGTATGTGTTACATTTTTTTAGTAGTGCTAACTATTTTCTATTAATAACTCGAACATCTCCATTTCCGCCACATTTAGGACAAAATATAAAGAACCTTCCGTTTTCTTTTTTCCAAGCTAGGTTTACTCTCTTCCTACAAATTTTACAACGTGTACGTTTTCTCGAATCCATATTGCGAGAGGGGGATTTGAACCACCCGATCTTTGCCGTATGAGGGCAATGGTTTAACCAAGCTAACCTATCTCGCATTAAATAAAAAAGAAAAAAAGTTTGCCCGATTTTCTCAGGCATTAAATGGGTTACTTAATTAAAATTAAGTAATTAACCAATCGTAATCAAAGTCATCCTCTGCTTTACTTGTTCCATCTGCATCTTCAACACCAACCTTGTACGATCCGTCAGTATCTGCGAATGCTTGGGTAGAATAACACGTGAAGTAGATTGCAGTTCCGTCGATAGTTATTCCAGATTCTGGAACAATGTTAAGATTTAATACCTTAGCATTACCATCAATAATTTTACTTACACTAAATGCTTTTGCTAAAGATCCAGCACCAGCAACTGTGTAAAATTCGGGAACATCAGTCTTTGCTACACCATCACCAGATAATGTCAGACTATCTACTTCTGTTGTATTTGTTGCTTCAACAACACAAACTAAGTCACCTGAAGATTTATCAACACCAGCAGTAATCTTAACATTCTGATTTATTGGAGTAGCGGAAGCGGATTGATTAGTAGCACCACCTGCAATATCATTTGTAACTACGTTACCAGCATCGTTAAATACTTGTAATGTAGAATCATCAGTTGCATACATTTCTGCACTCCTTGAATTAACTCCACAAATCAAAGTAAACTTGTCTAGCTTTACGTCGATGTAGTCAGTTGCATTCAAATAAATCTCTAGTTCGTCCCCTGGACTTAAACTTGTAGAAGATGTAATTATCTGATTTGCTCCACCATTAACTCTTGCATTAATTCCTGCCGTTACAGAAGTTCCTTTGTTAATAGCGTCTACAATATTTAGATCCAAACTTGTATCAACAGAACATGATGTAGGTGATGTGATAGATTCAGTAATTGCTTGTTTATCTCCCATATACATAAAAGCAAAAGCTCCTATTACTAACAATGCGATTAGACCGAATCCCCAAATCATACCATTTCCTTTTCCTTGTTTTCCTATTTTTCTCATTTTTTTAAACCCCCTTTCAGCACTTTTTTATTAGCCACCTTAGTCAAGGTTGCGGAAATTCCACATTCGGTATTTTTAATTACCTGGCATAATTTAGTCGTCAATATCATGTTTTTACTACGTTAAAGTTACTTATAAATCGGTATATAACAAGGTTTATATACAAGTATCACTAATATTTTTTATGCTAGAAGTCCAAAAAGAGGATATTTTAAGTAGTGATAATTTATGGAAGAAATGTGTTATTATTTGTAGAATAACCCATACTACTAATATAAACGAGATATGCAAGGAAACTAATTGGTCTAAGACTAATAAATATTTTTCTTCTGTTATTAGATTTTTAGAGAGAGAAAATTATATAAGTGTTGATAGACTTAGAACACCGCACATGATAACTATAGATAATAAAAAGCTTGGTTGGTTTCTTCGTAGTGGTGATACTTTTGTTAAAAGTGAAGATTTAATTAAAATTACTATGGGCATGAAGCCTTATTATTATGGCTAATATAGGAAGTGTTGTTAGTGCTGGGGGGAAGGTTGGTGGTGGACTTTTTAGTAAGCTTTTAAGATTTAAATGGGCTTATATTTTTATTGTTATTTTATTTATTCAGGCTATTGCTGTTGGTATTAATAATGGTGGTGGTTTTGAAATAGTTAGTTCTCTTGGTGAGAGATTTTTTAATATGATTCAGGGATTGCATTTAACTTCTCTTGAGGTTATTGAAAATGGTGCTGTGTTTAGTGGTTATCTTTCATTGTTGAGTATTTTGTGGTCATTTTTATCTAATCTATGGTTAATCTACTTATGGTTAAAATTATTTAATTATTTATGGGGTAAAAGTCCTTTTTCTAATGAGTCTGAAGGTTTTAAAAATATTAGTTTTGCTATCGGTACTTTTTATCTTTTGCAAGTTGCATATTTGCTTTTTATGAGATATGAGATTGGTGCAGATTTCTTAATTAATTATGGATTTTTTGATATTATAAAACTACCATATAATGCATTTGTAGATTTTTTTAAAGCTGTTATTTTATTATTTAGTTCTTTAGAATTTAATAGGGCTACGGAGAATCTTGTTAATAATACTTTTGATAGTTCTTGCATTGATTCTGTCTGTCAAATTTGATAGATATGTTTAAATAGTTTTTATTCTAAGTTTATTTTATGGAACAGGAATTAAGATTCTTTACCGACGATGATTTTCGGTTTATTGGTCTTCGTTTTTGTGATGATATTCTTTCTGGAAAATATATAAGTAGAAATGATATGCTTGATCGTGTCCGTACTTTTCGTGATTATTTTGATAGATTCTGAAAATTAAAAATTAAAAATTAAAATGTTTTTTTTTGATTACTTCATTAATCCTAATACTAGATTAACAACCGCACCAACTATAAGAACCCAGCCTACAACCTGATGAGCTATTAATGGTAAGTATTTTAGGATTGGTACTGCTAAGAACATTCCATTAACGAATGCTCCACCGATTGCTACGGTAACAATTAATGCTAGAATTACACTAACCCATTTTGCGATTTTTCCTGTTTGTTTTTTTGTCATTTTACCTCCTTTCAAGTTTATATTTAACTATTTCCAATTCCAGAACTTTGACGCTAGGAATCCCCATACGAATAAATACCCTATGAGTGTTAAAAGACCCAATAGAACGGCTAATAGGGGCATTGTGAGAACGTTTTGTATGTATCTTGCTATAAGTATCGGTATAATTAAAATTAAAGAAGTAACTATTGAAACACCTATTGCTTTTAGGCTTACTAAGATACTTTGTGTGCTAAATAGTTTTGCTTTCATTATTTTTATTAAGTTGTTTATCTATTTAAATTTAACTAAACATGAATCCTATAATTTTATTATAGAAATCTGTTACGAAAGATGGCGAAGACAAAAACAAAATTAAAACTAATCCACTGAATAAAACTACAAAGAACCACGATACCCAAAATCTTCCCCAATTTGTTTTTTTTGTTTTTAAGAACCATGTCATAACTGGAATTAATGTTATCATTACAGCCCATAATATTATTAGGTTTGGAGAATACACTGATGCTTTTGTTTGTACTAAATCTAAAACTGTTGGGTTTATCATCTTAATCTTTTCCTAAATCCTTTTTTAAATTTATTCATTTTGAAATAACCTAGTAATGCGAATAGTAAAATTAATCCGCCAGTTACTCCTAGAACCATCCACTTATTTGCTAATATAAAACTCCAGAATATTGCGAAAAGAGTTACCATAAATACTATTCCCACTATTGGAAATGAAAAATACACAATTTTATCTAATAATTTTTTCTTTACCATTTAAATTTTTCTTTTGAATATTAACCAAAAGAATCCTCCTATTGTTAAAGCTAGTCCTACTCCGAATGTATCTGAGTTTACCCTGAGTAGAAATCCTGATGTTATGAATTTGTCTATTAACCAAGATGATCCTATCATTAATAATCCTGTTATAAAAACTATTGTAGGAACTGCGTATTTGTTTTTTGCCATTTTATTTTTTCTTTTTAGTTACTGAATAAATAGCAAATCCACTAATCCCTCCGATTATAATAATTATTGCTAATAGATTTATCCAATCAGCAGTTTTACATCCAGAAACTTCTGTTTCAATCGGATCAAAGAACGGAGTGTACGCCCTCCAATATAACGCCCCATAGTCTTTCTCAATACGAGTATAGGACTGTTCAAACCATGCACAAGTATCATCATCTTCCAAAGTACAAACACCTTCAATACATTCTAATCCATTTAAACAATCTGCATTTGTTTCGCATGTGTCTTGGGTTTCATCTCCTTCTCCGCCCTGTTCACTGCTTAATATACAAGTAAAAGTATTCCTAGAACAAAATTGATTAGTTAAGCATTGTTGGTCTGAAGTACATTCTACTAATCTTTCATCTACTATTTCACAGCTTCCGTCAATACATCCGTATCTTCCTATTGTGTTTGCACTTGTCTTAAAATATTCTAGAGTTCCACAATCTGACCTTCTTGTACATTCTGCGTCATCTATTGGTATAAATTCTCCACCTTGACAAATTGCATTATTTGGATAAACTTCCCCGTCACAACAGTCTTCTATTTTTATTCTATTGTCTAGATTTACTCTGTTAATATTATTATTCGATCCATAAGTTATTTGTTCTATCTCGTAAATGTTTGCTTGTCCGTTTTCATAAATACACCATCCGCCAGATTGTAATCCGCCTTCCATTACTGCTAAAATATCTCCTGAAATATAATTGATTATTTCTCCTGGCTCTAATTTGTTATCTCCTGAGAATTCATCTATTCCTGTTGTTCCAGAGAAATCTGTAATTCTTTTTGTCCATGATACGTCGCTTGTTGGTACATTACATCCGATTACGTTTGCTACCTGTTGTCTTCCGCCCCTTAGTGGATCATCTCTAATTAAAATAAATGGTTGATATGTTACTGTTAAATAAGCTCCGCTTTGATCGTCCCATCCTGTAAATCCTGCGGTTTGGTGTTGAATCCATACAAATTTATCAGCGTCTACTGTTCCTATGTTTACCATATCTCCTCTACGGTTTAAGGTCACTATTTTTTCATTTGAACAAAATGATTTAGAATTACAAATCTGATATACCAATCTCTTACCAACGCTTATTATTCCGTAGTCTGGTGTTGTCACCTGTAATGAATATGAATCTGCGTTTTCTGGTAAATTTCTTCCTTTGTAAAACCATTCTCCGTCTGATGGTAAGTTATATTGGAAACTACTTGTTATTCCTCTTTGACACTCTATAGTAGCAAAAAATGGAACTTCAACATATCTATCCATCACAAAACTTTGTAGCATTCCACTACCAAAAATAAAAAACATACCTGCACCCAATAGAACTATAAATATAATAATTTTTGTTTTTTCTTCTTTTATTTTTACGCCAAGAAGAACTACAAAAGAAAGAACGAGTAAAGCTACTCCGATAATTGTGAATTTGAATGTTTGAGAAAATATGAAAAATGCTATAAAAACAAATGCTAATATTAAAAGTATTCCTAAACTAACAATTCCTAATAATCCTTTTTTATTTTTCATGGTTTTATATGTTTTTTAAGCTTTAATACTTTATAAATACTACTTTTTAGGCTTTTTTCTTCTCGCCCATACGATAAGTGCTACTAATCCAAAAATTATTATAATTACTATGTATGGAACTATCTCAAAAATGTCGAACGGTTTTTCTTTTAAACAACTTCCGTTTTCACATCCGTATTCACATTGTTTAAAAGTTTTTTCTACTTTTTCTTGAGAGCATTTATAACTTGTACATTTTCCTTGATTGTAGTCTTTTACCTCATCTACTCCTGATGCGTCACATCTTTTTTCTCCAAAGAAACCATCGTCTGAACAATCTGAATTTATTTTACATTCTACTCCGCATTTTCCTATAGTTATTCCTTGATTACTTAATTGGTCATTTGAACATAATAAATAATTTGATAATTCGCATTCTCCAACTCCAGAAAAACAATTTACGTTAGTCAAACCAAAACCATTTCCTAAATAACCACCGCATTGAGAAACCCATAACCAATCACCATTATTTGATTCATCATAATCCCATGCACATAAAATATAACTTGGTATTTCCTTATATCCATCAAAATAATATCTTCCGTCTTGGACATTAAAAAGACTATTTGAAGAAAATCCGTTATCTCCTACCTTATCTGTTTCATCCCAAGAATTAAAATTATATCCCATTTTAAATTGGTCGCCATAATGAGAGATGTCTGCATACCATTGTCCTTTACATTGTGATCCTTTAACTTCGCCTTCGCACTCTGGATAGATTCCTGTTACTTTTGCGTATGCCGAAGCATCTCCATGGGATTCAGAATAATCATAAGACCAAGCACTTGTTAAGGGAAATAAGCTTAAAATTAATAACAATACTAAAATTTCTTTTTTCATTATATTCTCCCAGAACCACTATTTGATATACTTGATAATTGTGGATTTATACTTTGTGGCAATCCATTAAAATAAAAAAAAGCTACTAATCCTAAAATGATAACTAATGCGATAATCCAGTATTTATATTTTTTTATGAATTTTATCATATTCTTTTATGTTTTCCTTTTATTTAAATGTTCGTTTTTCATATAAACATTATCGAACCGAAGCTTAATAATATTGAAACTAAAATTACCCAGACTGGTCTTAATGGAACTTTCTTTAATAATATTGAACTTAATATTATACTGAATATTAAAACTGGTGTAAAAATAAGTAGATATGGTATTCCCGATTCTGTTGATGATCCTAATTTTGTGAATATACTTAATAGAGTTCCGCCCTCGCTTACTGTTAAAAATACCGTTATTTCTCCAGACCTTGATAAATCGTCTATTGCTTTTATGTTGAATTGATAATCTCCTATTTCATAATCCTCTGGAATTGTTATCTTAAATGTTTTTCTTAATTTTGTGTCTTTTAGTAGTGGTAACGTAAATGTTGTTTCTGGGAATGCCACGAATCTACATACATCTCCTTGTTTATCTTCACATACCAAAGTTAATTCTCTTGAAGAATCTCCTATGTTTTCAAATTGAACGCTTAATTTAAGGCTTGTACCCTGTAGCATCTTTTTATCATATCTTGCAACGCCGTCTTTTACTTCCATAATCCAACCAGCTTCTCCACCTATTATTAATGTTGTTCCTCCACCTGCTTGTCCTTCTGTAATCGGGCTTGTTGTGAATGCTGTGTATGTTATTTTTTCATTTCCTGCTGAATCATTAACTATTACCGATAAATTATAAGTCGCATAACTTGAAGTCGAAAAGCTTGTTGATTCTGAACATTTAAAAACTATATTTTCGTTTGTTCCGTCTACTCCTCCAGCTAGATTATAAACTGTATATCTACATGAATCTAAATTTATATCTGTAGAATTTGTAGATAGGCTTACTGATTGACTTCCTAATGTGGTTGTAATTGTTACTGTGTTTATTGTCGGGCTTATACTATCCATACCTAATGTATAATTTCCTAATTGACTAAATGACTCACTTCCTATAGTTGTATTACACCATACTGTCCATTTATATAAAGAATCATCTAATTCAGATAGATCTACCGAAAAATTATTTTGTTCATTTATTATTATTGAATCATTTATTTGATTCTCCTCCCAACTTCCAGTCCAATTTGAATATAATTTACAGGTATCTAATATTTGTGTTGAATGACTTGGTGTATAATAAAATATAATATTTCCGTTGTTTTGATTTACCCAAGCGTTATTTATTGGGATAAGCGAATTAATTATTGTTACATCTATATCTACATTTAATGTTGAATTATAATTTGCTGAATTAAAAGCATTGTTTTTATTATAAGATACACAGTTCCATTTATATATATCTGATGATGTAAAATTAACTATGTTTGATAATTCTAAATTTATTCCATCACTTATATTCCCGTTATTGTTATTAGTTGATGAATCTTTTGCTATTGTTGTATAATTTAAATGGTAAAGACCTATTAATCTCGTTGTTTCTCCTTGTATTTCTTCTCTTCCATAATTATAAACCGTTGACACTTCTGTAGAATTTAGAGTTTTATTGTAGATACGTATTTCGTCCATATACCCATTATAGTTATTCGCAAATTCTCTATTCGGGCTATTTAGTGGTGAAGTATATTCTGATTCAGTTCTATTTTGTTCTACTCCATTTTTATATACTATCAAAGTTGTCCCATTAAATGTTCCTACAAAGTGTGTCCACTCATCTCTTGTGACATTAAAGCCTACGCTAGTATTCCATCCTGTCGCACTTCCAGTATAAAAAGTAACACTATCCGAACCTGCTATTCCTGTCTGTAATGAATATCCTCCTTTTCCATATCCACCATCTTCAAATAATCTTTTCCAATTTGTAGTTGTTTCTTTATGTTTGAACCATATAGCTATTGTAAAATTTTCAGAAGCTACTGAATTATTATAATTTATTTTATTATTTCCTTCAAATTCATAATAAGTTGTTTTATTTAATAATAAATCTAATGAATTTCCAGTTGAATTCCAAATATTAAAGGATAAGTTATTTATTCCTATTTCGTCTACTGCATTACATATTAATGTCTCTAATGATGGAGAAAAAGAATTATTCTCTGGTGATATTAAAGTTATGAATGGTTTTGTTGTGTAATTTATTTCTATGTCTGAATATGTAAGGTTACCTACATTATCAGAATGAAAAATTATAGGTATATTGCAATCATTATCTATTAAAGTACATCCCATACAATCGCAATTTCCATTATTTAAAGCTGTATTTAATATAGATGAGAAATCTTCTGTTTTATTTGGTGAAAATGTTGAATTAAATGCTCCATTATAATTCCAAATTTGCGTATTGTTTATTTGTATATATGGATTTGTTATATTACCACCTATCCATTTAATACCTTCTTCATAAATCATTCCTCCAATACAATCTCCTGAAGTTGTAATCATCCATCGACTTATATCATTACTAAAGAATTGACCAGTTAAATAATTTTCATCATATAGAAGATGTCGACTATCATTAGTTATAGAACCTAACGTTGAAGTCGAATTAATTTCTGTTATAGTATTCCATGAACCATTATAACATTGACCATGTGATTTGGATGCTGTATCTGTTCCTGTACCATAAGTGGTATAAGAAATTAATCTTAGAAGTATTGATTCGTTATCGTAATTTATACAACTATCTGGGATATTAACAGTATAAGTATCTAAACAACCATGTTTTACTTGCCAAGTCACATTAAATAAATCACTTGGTTTTTTATATGTTATTTGTAATATTCCATAATTAAAATTATATTGTCCAGTGCTTAATCCCCCACAAGCAGTAGACACATTTGCAGTTTCTTGAAAACACTCTCCCATACTAGAATAACCACTTAAATTCATAAAAGCACTTGTGACATTCGCATTTCTGTAAATCTTTATATTTCTTGTAATGTTTTGATTTCCGCTAAATGTTATGTTTTCTGAAGCCTCTCCATTACTAAATATATTTAAAGATAAAGCACCAGAAAAACTAAAAAAAAATAAACTACAAAGTAAGACTAATCCTAAAACATAATAATATTTTTTGTTCATAATATATACAACACCCATCCTATAAATATTAATAATAATACTCCCAAATATCCTATTCCTAAACAAATCCTATCTTCTTTTGTTTCTCCTACCCATTGCATTAATATTTCTTTAATCTTCATTTTGTTTACTTCCTAATAATCTTTTTCTATAGAAAAGTAAGTATAATAATGTTATTCCTATCATTATTCCTAAAGCCCATGTTCTTACTGCGTCTGATGTGAAAAGTCTCACAAAGTCAATAAAGAAGTTATTGAAAAAGTGAATTATAAAACCTATAATGAATAGACCTGTCGCTAGTACTATAAGTGTTTTTATCGTCCAGAAGAAGAATACCGTTACTAATGCTACGTCAGAACCTGAATAAGCTGTCATGTGCCAAATAACTGCGAATACACCTACTATTATTGGTATTGTACCAAAGAAGTAAAGTGCATATTCTTTTGGACTCCATTTGTATTTTAATGCTAATATTGTTAGAACTAAAACTGATACGCTAATTACTGCCATTGATAACATTTCTTCTGCTCCAGGTATTAATAAAGAACTAAAAAGCAAACTATCTATCTTGCTGAATTGTTGTGGTAAGAATTTAAATGCTGTAAAGCTTTGAGATCCCAATAGATTAAAACCAAGAAATAACCAACCAAAGAAAATTGTAGACATCCATATTAATTGAGGATATGTGAATCTTTTAAAGAAACTAACAGAGGGCTTTTCTCCTTTGTCTACAAATCCTATACTGTCTCCTAGATTATTATTTTTACGAATAAAAAATAAAGCAAACGTCATCGCTAATGTGATTACTAGACCAATTATATAAATTAATCCGAATAAGAAAAGATTAAAGGAGATTGCTTCGTTCATTATTTCTGCATTTCCAAGCACCATAGTTATACTTAAAAACATAGTTAAGAAGGTGTAAATTACTAAAGTAATTAGAATTGTTGCAGGTTTTGGAATTTTCATTTTATTTCCATTTAGTCAATGTGAATATAAGGATTCCTGCTATACTTAAAATTCCAACCATTATAATAATCCAATCCCATCCCGATAAATTTATTTCACTTATTGTATCTGGGGCTACTTTATTTATTGTATCTCCTACATCTTCTACTCTCCTATTTATTATGTCTAAAATTGATTCTCCTGTTTCTATTATTTTTTCTGGAATTTCACTGATTATTGTGGTTATATTTTCCATTGTTGTTCCGCTTGTGTCTCCTCCTCCGCCTATTACTTGAGAGACTGTGAATGTATTTGAGGTTGAACCTATATTTCCTGAATTATCTGTACAATAATATATAATTGTACGTGTACCGTCTCCAGTATATTGAGTTGCTGTGTGAGTTAAGTTTGAGCCTGACATTGTTAAATTACTTGATCCATCTAAAGAATAGGTACAATTTGCGTATTCATTTGTTGTTATGTAAAAATTTGTTGGTTGTGCGGTTTCGTCTTTTGTGCTTAATGGATTCACTATTGTTATTGTTGGTGATTCATCTAATATTTTTAATATTACACCTGCGTCAAAAGTTGCATTATACTCATCACTTGCTACACCTAATGAAGAAAATAATATATTATCGTTTGTTAGGTCTTTTAGTATATAACCGCTTGGAATATCATAAAGTTGTATTGTTCCACTCCCTGTTGCGTTTATATTTTGAATATGTAAATCTGTTGTATTATAGAAAGCGGTTAAATTATTTATATCTCCTTCACATGTTGAATTAACTACTATGCTATCTACTGTTAAATCACTTAATAGTGTGAAATTATATCCTAGACAATTATTTGTTATTGTTGTTCCTGATTCAAACGTTACCGCAGATATAAATGGAAATAGAGTTACGACTAAAAGAAATAAAACAATTAAGCCATAGTCTTTTTTTTTTGATTCTTTATTTGTCATGTTTCTCCATGTTTGCGAACTTTGTTTCTATTCTGTCTAACCTTTCTAGGATTTCTTTTTCTACTGGTGTAGCTGTTATTTCTTGTGTTGGTGTTAGGTGTGTGTTTTGGTTTTCCATTTTAAACGCAAGTGAAAGCTCCTCCATTTGCTACTCCGCATGAATATTCTGTACCGTCTGGGGAAGTCATTGTGATATTAGCCTGATTAGTACCATTTCCAACATTAATATTTCCTTCTGTGTCTATTAGGAGAATTGGACTATCTTCAGATGTTCCTATATAAAAATCACTTCCATCTCCTGAATAATCATCTGCATCTGGAGACCCCATGTACCACTCAGGGACATCATTTGTTCTAAATATAATACTTCCTGTTTTTCCTGCAACTGATCTGTCGAGATAAAAAATGGCATCTGACGGGCTATCTATCCAAATAGAACCAGCCTCCACTTTAACATCGCTAGTTATTGCTCCATTAAGATCTAAATTTCCCGTAACGTTTAAGTCTCCTTGAACATCTAAAGAGCCTATGACTCTTATCCATCCATCCACTATATTGTCGATTATTTCCCCTAGGGTGAATATTATTTTTGATCCTATTGTTAGGTTGTCATCAATTTTAACATTCAACCCACCAGAACCTGGATTTGTGAATCTAATAATTCTATCACTTCCAGAAAACATACTAATGTTTGCCTGTGTGCCATCATAAGCATCAAATTGAACGACTGGGTT
>Ga0208902_1000940_pt1 | contig 14422 bp, 7 predicted proteins | sample AntAceMetag02UKH_FD_184767 | JGI IMG/M metagenome (GOLD analysis project Ga0208902, IMG submission 184767) | Saline lake microbial communities from Ace Lake, Antarctica - Antarctic Ace Lake Metagenome 02UKH (SPAdes) (version 2) | ecosystem: Environmental > Aquatic > Non-marine Saline and Alkaline...
TGGCGGGGAACGCAGGGCATGAGCATCAGGGAGATTCCAAAGGCCATTCTGGCCTTGCAAAAAGCGTTTGAATATCTGACATCAGGAGAAGAGAGGGTTAAATTAACTTCCCTGCTTGACGATTCAGGCTAAAGGGTGATCGTCTCTCGTTACAGCGTTATAGGCATTGGCAACCGCGGTGGCGCCCAAAGCACCATAGATGACCGTCAGGCCATGCTTAGAGCGTTGCGGGGCTAAAAGATACACGCAAAACCGTGTGTCTTTATGAAAAAGCGGCTAACAAACAGCATGCCGTAGGGCTTGATCAATATCCGCTTGTATGTCTTCGATATCTTCCAGGCCGACAGATAGACGGAGATAATCTTCGGTAACGCCGGTTTCCCGCTGTTCCCCGGCGCTTAACTGCTGATGCGTTGTAGAAGCCGGGTGGATGATCAGACTTTTCGCATCCCCTATGTTCGCCTGATGAGAAAGCAATTTGACGGAGTTGATGAACTTTATGCCGGCCGCCACCCCGCCCTGGATGCCGAACCCCACCAGCCCGCCAAAGCCCAGCTTCATGTATTTAGATGCGATCGGATAGCTCGGATCGTCTTCCAACCCGGGATAGACGACCCATTTAATCCGGGCATGCTTTTTCAGCCAGCGCGCCAGCGCCAGCGCGTTTTCGGAATGCCGGCGTTGACGCAACGGCAAGGTCTCCAGCCCCAACAGGAATTGATGGGCATTGAAGGGACTCAACGCGGCACCCAGGTCGCGCAGTAACGTCATCCGCGTTTTAACGATGAACGCGATGTTTCCCTGACACGGCACACTCCTGAAAGCATCCCAATACACCAACCCCTGATAACCGGGATCCGGTTCCGTGAATTCCGGAAACCTGCCGTTGTCCCATTGAAACGTGCCGGCATCCACGATAACGCCGCCAATTGAAGTTCCATGTCCGCCAACATATTTGGTGGCCGAAATAACCAGGATGTCCGCGCCATAATCAATCGGACGCACCAAGCCGACGCCCACCGAATTATCAACGACAAACGGCACCCCGGCTTCGTGGGCGACACGGGCAATCGTCGCGAAATCCGGCACGTCCAACTTCGGATTGCCTATTGTTTCCGTATAAACTGCGCGGGTTTTAGCCGTGATGGCCCTTTGGATGGCGGTCGGATCACGGGAATCTACAAATCTCACCGTGCGCCCAAGCTTTGGGAACATATAGTGAAACAGATGGTAACCGCCGCCATACACATTATTTGTCGCCACAATTTCATCGCCAAACCTTGTGATCGCAAGTAACGCATAGACGATTGCGGCTTGTCCCGAGGCTACCCCTAACGCTCCGGAACCTCCTTCCAGCGCCGCCATGCGCCGTTCGAAGACATCGGTCGTCGGATTGGCCCAGCGCGTATAGGCAAAGCCAAAATCCTTCAACGCATAAAGATTCGCAGCGTGATCGGCGCTTTTAAAGACGTAGGATGCGGTTTGGTAGATTGGAACCGCCCTGGCACCAGTGGTCGGATCCGGTTGCTGTCCAGCATGCAGGGCGATGGTGCTCAAGCGCGGCGCGGCCCCTACAAAAATATTTGAGCAGTGGCTCATCGTTATTCTTTCTTCAGATAATCTACCGCGTTCTTAAATATTTTCAACCCGAGTCCGTCTTTCGGAAGCAAATCGGCAAGTTTTTGCCCCTGCCACTGGGGATGATTTTCGGGGAAAAGATAGGCTTCAGGGTGAGGCATGAGGCCGAAGACACGCCCGGTCGGATCGCACAATCCGGCAATGCTGTTCAGGGACCCGTTCGGATTATCGGGGAAACGCATGGCCGGTTTGCCGGTGCGTGTATCCAAATACCGGCAAACGACGCAATGCTCCTTTTCAATCCTGTTTAGCACGTTTTTGTCCAAGGTCATGATCCGGCCTTCGCCGTGGCGGACCGGCAGGGGCATGGTTTTAATCCCGCGCGTGAAAACGCAGGGGCATTTTGCCTCAAAGCCGATATTGACCCAGAAATTCTGAAAAAAACCGCAGTCGTTGTGGGTAAGCGTTATGCAGCGACTCAGATAATCGCCGTCAAATCCCGGCAAAAGCCCCAGTTTAACCATCACCTGGAAACCGTTGCAGACGCCCATCACCAAGTTGCCGTTGCGGATGAAATTGACGATCTCATCTTTCGCTTTGAAGCGCAAACGCGTGGCCATGACCTGTCCCGATCCCATGTGGTCGCCGAATGAAAAACCGCCGATAAACATCAGGATTTTAAATTGATTTAACCGGGACGGTTGTTCAATAAAGTCGTGCAGGTGAACCAGGCACGGATTCGCGCCGGCCGTCTTCCAGGCGTGCATTGATTCAGCCTCGCAGTTGACACCGTATCCCGTGAGAATCAAAATAGGAGGTTTATGCGCCATAAAGGGTTTCCTTGAATAATTGTCTCATTTGGTCCAGCCCGAAGGAAATAATTTCGCGTTTGCCTGCGACTTGGATAATGAGCTTTTTATCATTTGTGACCGCTCCCGCGCAGGCATGGGGAATGTTTTTCAGGAAGCGTTCAAGTTTGACCACGTCATGAGGGCTTGTTGATACAATGAACCGGCTGTTGGATTCGGAAAAAAGAATATCTTCATCGCTTAAATCTTCATCGCGCGGCGCCAAATCCAAGCTGATCCTTGCACCTAAATTTCCTCCCATAGTGCAGAGCGCCAATCCGATTGCCAGCCCGCCGCGGGTCGGGGTGTGCGCCGAGCGGATGATTCCAGCTCGTATTGCCTTGCTCAAGGCGGCATAAGTGCGCTTGGCGGAAAGCGGATCAACTTCGGGCACTCTGCCGTCAGGCCGGTTCCTGACGCCGCTCTTTTGTCCGAGGAGCCGGTGGTAAGCGGAAGCGCCGAGTTCGGCCCGGGTGAGGCCGACCAGGTAAATCAGGTCGCCCGCTTGTTTGAAATCGGGTGTGATGGCCTTACGGACGTCGTCAATTTTTGAGATGGTTGAAAAAAGCAGGGTGGGCGGGATGGAAATCTTTCTGCCGCCCCGGGTGGAATCGTTTTTGCAGCTGTCCTTGCCCGAAATGCACGGCACGCCGAAGGCGATGGTAATGTCGTAGAGCGCCTTGTTGGCGCGGACCAGCTGGGCGAGTTTATGCGGGCCGTCCGGGTTTTTTTCGGACAAAACGAGGTCCGGCCAGCAGAAGTTGTCCAGGCCGGCAATCCGGTCCAGGCGGCCTCCGGCGCTGATAATGCGGCGGATAGCTTCGTCAATCACGGATGCGGCCATGTGATAGGCGTCCAGATCGGAATAGAACGGGTTGATTCCTTCGGCGAGCACAATGCCCTCGTTGGTTGTGTATTCAACCCGCATGATCGTAGCATCGGAAGGCATATCGCACATCACTCCGCCAAACGGCTTTATGACGCTCAATCCCTTGACCTCGCCGTCGTATTGCCGGCTCTTGAACTCCTTTGAACAAACGTTCAGGTCGGCCAGCAAATCGCGGAGCAAGCTGTTGAATTTTTTTTTACCCTGGCGTGCTTTGTCCGGCTTGGAACCCCCTCTTTTGGGCGGATTCCAGCGGGCTTCAAGCTGGAGAACCGGGCAACCCTCGTAGAGAAAATCCATATCCAGCCTTCCGATTATGCGTTCATTAAAACGGACTACAAATGCACGAGAATCAGTGAAAGACCCCAGAACGGTCGCTTCCACATCGCGCTTTCCGGCCAATTCAAGCAAAGGCCTGACTTTATCGGGTGCAACGGCAAGCGTCATGCGTTCCTGGGCTTCGGAGAGCATAATTTCCCATGGTTTGAGACCGGCGTATTTCAAGGGCGCTTTCGCCAAATCAAGATCGGCGCCGCCGCTCATGCGTCCCATTTCGCCAACGGAACAGCTCAAGCCCCCGGCGCCGTTGTCGGTTAAAGAGCGGTAAAGGCCGAGATCGCGGGCTTCAATCAAACATTCATACATCTTGCGCTGGGTAATGGGGTCGCCGATTTGAACCGCCTGCACGGGAGATTTTTCGCGCAGCTCCTCCGATGAAAAAGTCGCGCCGTGAATGCCGTCCTTTCCGATTCTCCCGCCCAGCATGACGATTTGATCGCCCGGAAACACTTCCTTGCGCTCCGCGGGCCGCCCGCCGACCTTCACCGGCAGAGTGCCGACCGTGCCGCAAAAGACAAGCGGCTTGCCGATGTAGCGCTCGTCAAATATTTCAAAACCGCGCATCCACGGAATCCCGCTCTGGTTGCCCCCTTCAATTACGCCCTGGTGGACCCCGTCCCTTATCCGGCGCGGATGCATCAAGCCTTTTGGTAAATTGCCCGTGAAAAAGGGCGAGCCGAGGCAGTAGCCCCAAACATTGCACAGCATGCTCGCGCCCATACCCGTGCCCATCGGATCGCGGTTGACGCCAACGATCCCCGTCATCGCCCCGCCATACGGGTCAAGGGCCGAGGGGCTGTTATGCGTCTCAATTTTATAGACCAGGTTGAGCCGCTTGTTGAAGCGGATAATTCCGGCGTTATCGCTGAAAACCGAAACGAGCCATTTGACCGATTTCCTGATCTTTTCGGTGGAAGCGCAGATGTATGTTTTAAAGAGTGAGTCAATCTGTTCAACCCGGCCGCGCTCGTCCGTGTATCTTATTTTCGCGGCAAAGATTTTATGACTGCAGTGCTCGGACCACGTTTGCGCGATGCATTCCAGCTCCACGTCGGTCGGCTGACCGGGGAGCCCCAGGGAAATGCGCGTGGCCTTGACGCACGGCTTCTTGAAATAATCGCGGATAACGCGCATTTCCTCCAGCGAAAGCGATAGAATGTTTTCACGGCTGATGCCGAGCAGGTCTTCGTCGCTGCCGCTCAGATCGTAAACGCCTACCGTGCTGTCTGTTTTTTCGCGGATCGCCGGAGCGGTTGTTTCAACGGGCTTTGCCGCCCATTCCCGCGCGGAATAAATCGCGATGGTTTGAATCAGTTCGTTGGCCAGCAGGTTTGAGGCGAGATTTTGCGCGGCGGGGCGCGGCATGCCCTTTGCCCTGACGAAATATTGCGTTGCCGTGTATACCTGGGCGCTTTCGGTAAGCCGGCGGTCAATGATATCCTGCAGGGGAACCCGCGCCGTGTGGCCGACATTATCGGTGACCCCTGGTTTGTAACCGATTTCAATCAGCCAGTTGAAGTTTTTAGGCGCCGGAAGGCGTCCGACGGCCGCCTCCTCAATCACCGGGTCGCGGAAAAAACGGCAGACGGCTTCAGTTTCGGCGACGGTCAGCTCAGCGTCAATTTTGTAGATGGTCCTTGTCCAAACCGCGAGCAATGGCAGGTTGAGCACCTTGCGGGCATTTGCCATGACGTTCTCGCCGCGCGCGTCGCGGACGCCGCTTCGCAATCCTATTTCTATGTGCTGTACCATGTCTTTACCAGTTTCGCGAAAAACCGCAGGGGGTGAGCGGTGCTTAAACAATCAAAGAAGGCGCTTAACGCCTGTGCCGGCTCATCATTCCCATTCAATTGTGGCCGGCGGTTTTGAGCTGATGTCGTACACAACACGGTTGATGCCCCTCACTTTATTTATGATCCGGCTTGAAATGCGGGCGAGGAGCGCGTTAGGCAAACGCACCCAGTCGGCCGTCATGCCGTCCTTGCTGGTAACGGCCCTTAACACACAGACATTTTCGTAAGTCCTGCCATCACCCATTACGCCGACTGTTTTGACCGGCAGGAGAATTGCAAAAGCCTGCCATATTTCGGCAACGCGCGGGTACCTGGCGATTTCCTCTTGGACCCTGAGATCGGCCTGCTGGAGAATGGCGACCCGCTCGGCCGTGACTTCGCCGATGATCCGAACGGCCAGTCCCGGGCCGGGGAACGGTTGGCGGTTGATGATATCCGCCGGCAGGCCGAGCGCGCGTCCGGCCTCGCGGACTTCGTCCTTGAACAGTTCGCGCAACGGCTCAATCAGTTTGAATTTGAGATCCGGAGGCAGGCCGCCGACATTGTGGTGACTCTTGATTGTTGCGGAGGGACCGCCCGTCGGCGAGGAGCTTTCAATCACGTCCGGATAAAGCGTTCCCTGTGCAAGGTATTTCGCCGAGCGGAAACGGCGCGCCTCGGCGCTGAATACATCAATGAACCTTCTGCCGATGCGCTTGCGCTTTGTTTCCGGATCAGTCACGCCCTTGAGATCGTTTAAAAAGAGTGAAGAAGCACGGACGACGTGAAGGTCAAGCCCGAAAGTCTGGCGAAATGTTTTTTCAACCTGTTCGGCTTCTCCATGGCGCAAAAGGCCGTTGTCAACAAAAATGCAGCGCAGTTGCCGTCCGACGGCTTTATGCAGAAGAAGGGCCACGACAGCCGAGTCCACCCCGCCGCTCAGGCCACACAACACGCCGTCCTTTCCGGTTCTCCGCCTGATTGTCTTGATGCTGTCCCTGACGAATCGGGATATTTTCCATCTACCCCGGCACCCGCAGACTGAAAAAACGAATTGACGCAGAATATCCGCGCCGCGCGGCGTGTGAATTACCTCGGGATGAAATTGAAGTCCGTAGATGCGGCGCCGGTCATCCGCCATGGCGGCAACCGGGCAGGTGCGGGTTGTCGCCGTGCGTTTGAATCCGGGCGGCATGACGGCAATCTGGTCGCCGTGGCTCATCCAGACTTTAATGGTTTGCGGCAGTTTCCGGAAGAGCCGGTGCGCCGGCGTGAGCGTCAGTTGGGCCGGACCGTATTCCCGCGCTTGCCCGTGCCTGACCTGGCCGCCGAGCAGTTTGCCGATCAGTTGCATACCGTAACATATCCCGAGCACCGGGATGCCCAGGTTCAGTAAATCAGCATGGCAAGCCGGCGCATTCCGGTCAAACACGCTCGCGGGACCACCGGAGAGAATCAGGCCAGCCGGCCGACGGCGTTTGATCTCAAGGGGGGGGACATTGTGCGGAATTATTTCCGAATAGACACGCTGCTCGCGAATGCGGCGCACGATAAGCTGGGTGTACTGGGAACCGAAATCCAGGACTGCGATCCATTCTCCGTGAAATTTCGAATTTCGAATTTCGATTTTAGTCATCAGGCCTTTCCGAAAGACTATCTTTCCAGAATTATCCGACGGAATTTGCGAAAGAGATAAAACGGGTCGTGCGGTCCCGGCGAGGATTCCGGATGATATTGGACGGCGAACATTTTCATTGTCCTGTGCCGGATGCCCTCAATTGTATTGTCGTTCAAATTCACATGCGTAACGATGATTTTGTCCGGATCAAGCGAGCCGGATTGAATGGCAAAATTGTGGTTTTGCGAGGTTATTTCAATCCGTCCGGTCTCCTCGTTTCGGACGGGATGGTTGCAGCCGTGGTGGCCGAATTTAAGACGGCATGTTTTGCCCCCAACGGCCAGTCCGAGAATTTGATGGCCGAGGCAGATGCCCATGATGGGCATTTTCCCGAGCAGTTCACGCGCCGCGTCTATGGCGTAGGTCACCGCGCCCGGATCGGCCGGACCATTCGAAAACAAGACTCCCTGCGGTTTCATTGCCAAAACCTCCCCGGCGGAGGTTTGCGCGGGCACCACCGTGACCGCCATGCCGTTCCGGCGCATACTGCGAAGTATATTCCATTTGATTCCAAAGTCATAAGCGACGATGTTCAGGTCCGCGGGGGGCAAACGGTCGGCCATGCCCCAGGAGGCCGATAACCGACCGTCTTCATCCCAGGTATAAGCCTTCTCGCACGTCACTTTGGCGGCGTAATCCTGGCCGTCCAATCCGCGCCACTCCATCGCCAGCCGGACAGCTTCGCTCTCCGCCAGTTTCCCCGCAACCGCAAGATAGCCTTTGAGCGTGCCTTGCTCGCGAAGCTTGCAGGTCAGCGCGCGCGTATCAATGCCGGCGATGGCCGGAACGCCGTGATCCTGCAGGCATTCCCCGAGAGACATCGTCGCCCTCCAATTACTCGGTTTGTTCATTTCATGCATGATAAACCCATTGGCGAAAAAGCGCCGGGATTCCATATCGATTTCGTTGATCCCAGTATTGCCGATTTCCGGATACGTCATAGTGACCAGCTGGCCGCTGTATGACGGATCGCTGAGGATTTCCTGATATCCGGTCATGCCGGTGTTGAAAACAACCTCGCCCAGCGCATCTTTTTTCGCGCCCACGCTATAGCCGTGAAACACGGTTCCATCCTCCAGGGCGAGAAAGGCCGGCTTTTCTCTTTGATCGTGCCAGTTCCATCTGGAATTCATGAATCTTTCTCCACTACGGGAAGGTTCAGACGCGGGGCATGACGGTGATATTCCTGCAGACTGCATACTTCCATGTGTTTCATTTCTTTGAACGTCTCAAGCGCATCAATGGCCGCGCGCAGGCCATCCAGAGTCGTGGTGATCGGAATGCCTTTAACCACGGCGTTCGCCCGCATCTTGATATCGTCGATCTGCGGATTTTCCCCGGTCGAAGGAGTGTTGATGATCCAAGCGACATCACGCTCAGCCATCATATCCAGGATATTCGGCCTGCCATCGGAAATTCTGAACAGGGCTTCGCTCTTCAGTTTATAATCTCGCAGCATGGTGCTGGTTCCCCGCGTAGCATAGATCCGGAATCCATACCCAATCAGACGCTTGGCCAGCGGGACGAGATTTTCCTTGTCCACATCCCTGACGCTCAGGAATATATTGCCTGAAATGGGCAAAGAATTTCCAGCCGCCATTTGACTTTTCAAGAAGGCCATGCCGTGGCTCGGATCGATGCCCATCACTTCGCCCGTCGATTTCATTTCCGGACTCAAGATCACATCGATGCCGGGAAAGCGGATAAATGGGAAGACCGCTTCTTTCACGGAGACATGGCGGGGGATCACCTCCCGGGTAAATCCCATATCTTTGAGTTTAAAGCCGGCCATCACTAGGGCCGCCAGCTTGGCCAACGGCACGCCAATGGCCTTGCTGACAAACGGCACTGTCCGCGACGCTCGCGGATTAACCTCGAGCACATAGACGTCGCCGTCTTTCATGGCAAACTGAACGTTCATCAATCCGGAGACATTCAGCGCACGCGCCAATTTAAAGGTATCCTCGCGGATCTTGTCGGTAACGGCCTGCGGCAAGGTGGGCGCCGGAATCGTGCACGCGCTATCCCCGGAATGAATCCCGGCCAGTTCCACATGCTCCATAATGGCGCCCAATACGGTGGTCTCTCCGTCGGAAATGCAATCGACATCCACTTCCACCGCATTTTCCAGATAATCGTCAATCAAGACCGTCCGATCTTGAGAGACATCCAGGGCCTCGGGCAGATATTGGCGCAAGGCATCCATCGTATACACGATATACATGGCCCTGCCGCCCAGGACAAACGAAGGTCGCAGGAGGATGGGAAACCCGATTCGCGCAGCCAGCGTTTCCGCTTCGGCCATGGTGGTGGCCGTACCCCCCTCCGGCTGGCGCAACCCCAGCCGAACGATCAATGCATGAAACAACTCGCGTGATTCCGCCACTTCAATATCGGCCGGCTTGGTGCCGATGATATTGACGCCGTTCCGCTCCAGGGCTTTCGCCAGATTGAGCGGCGTTTGGCCGCCGAACTGGGCAATGGCACCCCAACATTGTTCCCGGCGATAAATATGGAGGACATCTTCCAGCGTCAACGGTTCGAAATACAACCGGTCACTGGTGTCATAATCCGTGCTGACCGTTTCCGGGTTGCTGTTGACCATGATGGTTTCAAACCCGGCATCCCGCAACGCAAACGACGCGTGCACACAACAATAGTCGAATTCAATCCCCTGTCCGATCCGGTTGGGCCCGCCGCCGAGAACCATGATCTTTTTCCGGTCACGGGGCCGGCTTTCGTTTTGTTCGCCATAGGTCGAATAAAAATACGGCGTAAACGCCCGGAATTCCGCCGCACACGTATCCACCAACTCATATCCCGGCTCCAACCGAATCGTTTGACGGGCCTGGCGCACGTCGCTTTCGGTCGATTTCAACAAAAAGGCGATTTGCCTGTCGGAATATCCGAATTCCTTGATCTGGCGGAATAACGCCGGCTGTTGGGTCAGCGCGGCCAGGGAGGGCACGCTCCGTATCTCCTCTTCAAATGCCGTCAATTCTTCCATATGCCGCAGAAACCAGGGATCTATTTGCGTCAACGAATGAATGGTTTCGACTGTCCACCCGCGCTGGAACGCCGCCCGGATTACAAACAGCCGGTGGGCATTGGGTCGAATCAATTCCGCTTTCAGGGTCTCGTCGGACATCGATTCATAGGGCAAGTCTTTTCCGTCCGCGCCGAATCCGGCCCGGCCGGTTTCCAGCGACCGCAGCGCTTTCTGCAAGGACTGCTTGAACGTCTTCCCGATGCTCATGGTTTCCCCGACCGATTTCATCTGGGTGCCCAGCGTGGTGTCCGCCGCGGCAAATTTTTCGAACGTGAAGCGCGGCACCTTGGTGACCACGTAATCGATCACCGGTTCAAAGCAGGCCGGCGTCTTCCGGGTGATATCGTTGCGCAATTCGTCCAAGGTATAGCCCACAGCCAGCTTGGCCGCGATCTTGGCGATGGGGAAGCCGGTCGCCTTGGACGCCAGGGCGCTGGAACGGGATACCCGCGGATTCATTTCGATAATGACCATCCGGCCGTCCCCCGGATGCAGCGCCCATTGAACATTCGAGCCGCCGGTCTCGACGCCGATTTCGCGCATCACCGCCAGGGTGGCATCCCGCATGCGTTGATATTCGCGATCCGTCAGGGTTTGGGCCGGCGCCACTGTAATGCTGTCGCCGGTGTGAACCCCCATGGGGTCGAGATTTTCGATGGAACAAACGATGACACAATTGTCCTTGTTGTCCCGCATGACCTCCAATTCGAACTCCTTCCAGCCGATGACGGATTCCTCGATCAGGACTTCGGAGTTGAAGCTATAGGTCAAGCCGCGCGTGACAATGGTTTTAAAATCGCTTTCATTATACGCAATGCCGCCGCCGGTCCCGCCCAGAGTAAAGCCCGGCCGAATAATCAGAGGGAAAGAGCCGATTTGCTCTTTAACGCGCATCGCTTCTTCCAGGGTATGCGCCGAACCACTAGCCGGCACCTCCATGCCGATTTTCATCATGGCTTGCTTGAACAGCAAACGGTCTTCCGCTTTTCGAATGACCTCCGCCTGGGCGCCAATCATTTCTACCTTATAGCGTCGTAGAATGCCGTGATCGTATAATTCAATGGCCAGATTGAGGGCGGTCTGCCCGCCCAAAGTAGGCAACAAGGCATCCGGTCGTTCCCGCCGAATGATTTCCTCCAGGACACTGATTGTCAGCGGCTCAATATACGTCCGGTCGGCGAATTCCGGATCCGTCATAATCGTGGCCGGATTGCTGTTGACCAGCACGAGTTCGTAGCCTTCTTCTTTGAGCGCCTTGCAAGCCTGTACACCGGAATAATCGAACTCACAGGCCTGGCCGATAACGATCGGCCCGGCTCCGATAAGCATGATCTTTTTTATATCGGTACGTTTGGGCATGGTCAGATTTTAAATTTTCGATTGCCGATTTCCAATTACACGTCAACCCGCCTTTGCACTTGCGGCTTGGTCTGCCGGCTCGCGAAACGCCATGGCTGCACCAATAAACCGGATAAACAACGGATGGGCCTTTAACGGCGAGGACTGAAACTCGGGGTGAAACTGGCACGCCACGAACCAGGGGTGGTCCACCAGCTCGATGACTTCGACCAGGCGTGACACCGGATTGATCCCCGCAAAGACCATGCCCCACGCCTCCATTTTTTCGCGATAGCGGTTGTTGAACTCGTAGCGGTGACGGTGCCGCTCGGCGACTTCGGCCGAGCCATACGCCGCCCGGGCTTTCGTCGCTTCACCCAAGGCACAGGGGAATAGTCCGAGCCGCATGGTGCCACCCTTGGCCGTCTGGCGCTTCTGGTCCTCCATTTGATCAACGACGGGATGCGACGTCTGCGGCTCGAACTCCGTGCTATTGGCCCGCTCCAGCCCGCAAACATTACGAGCAAATTCGATCACGGCACACTGCATACCGAGACAGATGCCCAGGAAAGGAATGCCATGAACGCGGGCATATTGCACCGCCGCGATCTTGCCCTCGATGCCGCGGTCGCCAAATCCACCGGGGACCAGAATGCCATGGACACCCTTGAGCAAAGGTTCACATCCCCGTTTTTCAATATCCTCGGACTCCACCTGGCGGATATGGACAACCACATGGTGCGCAATGCCGGCATGAGTCAATGCCTCATAAATGCTTTTATAGGCATCTTTCAGGCTCACGTATTTGCCGACCACGGCAATCTCCACAGTACCGGATTCCGGATTCAACTGCACCGCCAACATGGCTTCCCAATCCTGCATCGCCAACGGACGCACATGGAGATTCAGCATTTCAAGGATATAAACATCCATGCTCTGCCGCGCTAAGTCAAGCGGCACCTCGTAAATCGAGTGGGCAACGTCAATTTCCTCGATGACCAGGTTCAGGTCCACGTTGCAAAATAAGGCCATTTTTTCCCGGTGCTCGCGCATCAGATGTTGTTCACAGCGGCACACCAGAATATCGGGAATAATGCCAATGGTTCGCAGAATGCCCACCGACTGTTGGGACGGTTTAGTTTTCAGTTCACCCGCCGCCTTGATGAACGGCACCAACGTCAGGTGAATAAACAAGCCGTTCTGGCGCCCAATGGTCTGACGGTACTCGCGAATGGCCTCCAGGAACGGCAGAGATTCGATATCTCCGACCGTGCCCCCGATTTCGGTAATGGCGATATCCACGTTGTCACCGTCGAGCGAACTGATCGCCGCCTTGATTTCGTCGGTGATATGCGGAACCACTTGGACGGTTTTACCAAGGTAGCCCCCCTGCCGCTCGCGGGCAATGACCGCACTGTAAATGCGACCGGTTGTATAATTGCTGTCGCGCATGCAGGCAACCCCGGCAATTCGTTCGTAATGGCCCAGATCCAGATCTGTTTCCGCTCCGTCGGCAGTCACATACACCTCACCGTGCTGAAACGGCGACATGGTACCGGCGTCCACGTTGAGATAGGGATCCAGCTTCTGCATACGAACGCGGTATCCCCTTCGTGCCAGCAAGAGTCCAAGTGACGCCGCTGTAATGCCCTTGCCAAGAGACGATACCACGCCGCCGGTAATAAAAATATGTTTAGTCAAATGGGGCAACGATTTCATTAAATCTCCCTTATATCACCAGGCCCCAGCAGAGCGCCCTCTTCCAATTCCGTCTTGCTATGCACAGTCCCCACGTCAATAGGATACGTCCCGGAAAAACAGGCAGTGCAATAGGCGCGTGGAAACCGGAAAGGCGCCAGCAAACCGTCCTGGCTCAAATATCCCAGCGAATCCGCACCAAGAAAACGGCAAATCTCGTCAACGGAACGGTGCCCGGCAATCAGTTCCACCTGGGTGGGAAAATCAATGCCGAAAAAGCAGGGATGCATGACCGGCGGGCACGCAATCCGCAGGTGGATTTCCCGGGCCCCCGCCTGCTTCAATACGGCGACCCGCCGGCGCGCCGTGGTTCCGCGAATGATGGAATCATCCACCACCACCACGCGCTTGCCGTTCACCACTTCCCGGACCACCGCCAGCTTCATGTCCGCGCTGTCGGACCGCTGGTGCGCCTCCGGCATGATGAAAGTCCGCCCCACGTAATGGTTCCGGATAAAACCATAGTCCAGCGGAATACCGCTCCCCCGCGAGTACCCCAGTGCCGCCGCGTTGCCGCTATCAGGGACCGCTATGACGATGTCCGCCTCGGCTGGCTGTTCCCGGGCCAGCCGTAATCCCAGCTGACAGCGGACGCCATGGACGCTCTCGCCAAACACCTGGCTGTCAGGCCGGGCAAAATACACATGCTCGAAAATACACTGCGCCTGACACTGACCCGACGCAACGGCGAACTGCGAAGCTGTCATTCCATCCTTATCCACCACCACCAACTCCCCTGGTTGGACGTCCCGGATATATTCTGCCCCAATCTGCTCCAGCGCGCAGGTTTCACTGGCAAAGACATAACCCCCGCTCAGCCTCCCGATTGAGAGCGGCTTGAACCCCAGCGGGTCCCGCGCCGCCATCACACAGTCCCGGGTCATCAGCAGGAAGGAGAAAGCGCCACAGAGTTCATTCAAAGCACGCGCCACCCGGAGCGGGCGCAAGCGATACATGGGGTCGGCGAGTAAATGGACCAGGACTTCACTATCCGTGCTTGTCTGAAAAATAGCTCCAGCTTCCCGGTACATCCGGCGCAAGTTTCCGGCATTGGTCAGATTGCCGTTATGCGCAATGGCCCATATACCGTCACTGCATTCCACGACCAGCGGCTGGATATTCTGAATACGGGTGGATCCGGTTGTGGAATAGCGCACATGCCCGATTCCCATGTTT